>Ga0210404_10000216_pt1 | contig 34998 bp, 31 predicted proteins | sample IncBWH28MmetaG_FD_155455 | JGI IMG/M metagenome (GOLD analysis project Ga0210404, IMG submission 155455) | Forest soil microbial communities from Barre Woods Harvard Forest LTER site, Petersham, Massachusetts, United States - Inc-BW-H-28-M | ecosystem: Environmental > Terrestrial > Soil >... | reverse complement strand
GTTCCACAGCGCAACATCGTGCGTCCGCAACAGCCCGTCCACAGAATCCGCCAGGTCTTTCGCCTGCAGATAAGCAAACTGACTCTGTTGCGCCGTCACTTCCAGGTCGAACAGGTTGTAGTTGAGCTGCGACACCAGCGCCTTCAGCGGCACCGCCAGCTCCAAACGCGTCGGCGATCCCACTGTCGGCGCAATGTTGCGTGGATCGACAAATGCCTGCGCCGCCGTCGGCGATGGGATTGCCGTCTCCTCAAAGAACCGCGAAGGATGCCCCGTCGCCGGCACCTGCTTGATCCTTTGCCCAAACGCGCCCCGTCGCCGCACGATGTCGAAGATCTCCGTCTGGTAACGGTCAATCTCAATCGCGCCGGGCCCAAGGTAGTCGGCCGACGCGTACAAATCCACAAATTGTCCTCTCATGTTTTCTCCTCTGTTTGATTTTTCCTGCTATTGGAATTCGATTGCGTTGCTGTGCTCGCTCCAAATGAAAAAGGCACGACCAAGTCGTGCCCGCCTTTTGTCCCAAGCCGAAGCCCGAAGCCCGAATGCCGAGGGCCGCCGGCCCTACTCGATAATTCCCGCCCGTGCTAGCTCCGACTTCACTGCGATCCTCTGCTCCACGCTCAGGCTCTGCAGCGTCTTGTCCAGCACGCCCTTGTCAAGCTTCTCGCTGCCGGACTCATCGCAACTCTTGGCCAGGATCGCCGAAACCAGCGGCGGCAGTGTCTTTCGCGCCATCCGCGCCGCCTGCGCCTTCAAATCCGCATTGGACTTCTCCAGCTCGGCCACGCGTTCCTGCAAATGCCGCGCCCCTTCGCCGCGCGCTGACATCTCATACGACGGCTGCTCTTCCACCGCCGCCACAATCCGGTCCACTTTCGTGTTTAGCGCTTCCTGCTGCGCATCCAGCCGCCCCAGCACACGATCCAACGATTCGGCCGCATTCGCCAGCCGTTCCGCCGTCGTCATCAACTGCTGCACCACCTCTTCGTTCATGCCTTTCTCCTCCTCGGTGTTCTACACCGCAAGCTGTTCTTACTTGGTACTTCGTACTAGGTGCTCAACTCAATCCACGTATCCCGGTAAGCCGCCTTGTCCCTCCGCAGGATCGCCGCTCCCGTGAAAGTCACTTTCGACAGCGTCCAGACCCGCGCCCTCGTGTCTGCTATCTCCACAGCAGTCACTTCGTACGACAACCCAAGCCCGGCCGGCCCCACCGCCATGCAAGCCTCGGCCCGTATCGTCGGATGAAATTCCTCAGCTTGCGTAAGCCTCCTTCCCGGAGTCCGTTTCATAGCTGTCGTCAAGCTGAGAATCCGTTTCGCGGCACCCCGCAAGGAAGCCCTCAATCTGTAGCCTTCTCTCCAGTTTTCGGACTCCGACGGACTCACCGCCGCATGAATCACGCCGGCTTGCAGGAACCTCGTTCGAAAGGAATCGATCGGTTTGCGGTCGTTCCCAGGTCGCGACTTCGCAATCTCCTCCACAATCTCCGGAAAGTCCCTGGCAAACAGATACCCGCCCAACTCCAGCTTTCGTCCCACGATCTCTGCCCGCGTAATCACGCCCACCTTGCGCCGCACATCATGTCTGTCCAGAGATGGCGAGTAGTCCAACGCCATTCCCAGCAGCGAGGGCAGCGCAGCCTCCGCCGCTCCTCTCGTGAGCACCACCAGGTGCCCCTTGGCGCCTGATGGTGCCCGCTGCGAAGGCACATCGACCATCGTCAATACGCCCTCAAACGCCGCCCGGTTCGGATGTCCCACCACCTCCGGCATCGCCACCGCCATACTCTTCAGCTCAATCATCTCGATGTCCTTTTTTGCTTCCCCTGTCATCCTGAGCGAAGCTGGCGAGACGCGATAGCGACTCGCTCGCGCAGTCGAAGGATCCCTGCAATTCGTCCATGCCGCCGCGGTTGCAGGGAGTTCTCTCTACGAACTTGTTTCGCAGTTGCTAGTTCCCGCAGGTGCCTCCAAATCCCCCAACCCCCTCATCCTCCTCACTTCATTTACCGTCAGCACCCCGTTCTGCAACAGAATCTGCTGAATCTGCGCCTCTTCCAGCGGATCCTGTGTATCCAGTTCCGCGAATACAAACTCCAGATCGTTCCATCCCAGTCTTTTCTGAATCGCATCCCGAGTCAGATGCTCCGCCAGCAGTCTCGCCGTCGGCACAATCGCCTGCCGGAACGCCATGTCGTTGATTTCCTCCGCGGTGGAGCGGTTGACGTCCCGTTCGAGGCCCAAGTAAAACGGAGGCAGATCGAACGCGTCCGCGATCACGCGCAGCAAAAACTCCTGCCACTGCAACCGCAAATCGGCATCAGTGCCTCCACCGAACCGCAGTACCTCCGGTTTGCTCTCGACGGAAAGAATCGGCACGCGCCCCGTGCCTTCAATTTCGTCCTGCCACCACCGAATCAGCCGCTCATGATGTTCCGGCGTCAAATCCTGCAGCCACAACGCATACTGCACCACCGAGTTTGAAGCCAGCCGCGACGCATACCGGTGCGCCCCCAGGAACGCGTTGATCGACTCAAACGCAACTTCCAGCCGTCCCAACCCGAACGGTGTGTGCGTCCGCGGATTCAGCCGGATGTAAATCAGCTCATCATCGTCCAGCGTGATCTTGCTCCTCGGTCCCGACTGATCCGTAACCTGCAAGTAGCGCTGCCCCTGCGGCGAACCATCCCAATCCAGATTCATCCGGATCGACGATCCATCCACCGGCCACATCAGCAGAGGACGTCTCGGGTCGCCCGAGTCCTGCACCTCGACCGCGCCAAACCCACCGACGATGATGTCTTCCACCACCTGCTCTGAAAACGAACGGAACGAGTCATCGGGATTCGGCGCATGAAAATTGTCGGTGAGAATCTGCGCCCGCGCCGCACCCTCGGGAATCACTTCCAGTGAACGTCCCTGGCGCGCCTGAATCCGCCAGCGCATCCCCGCAATCCGGTCCTTGATGCAATTGATCGCCCGCCGCGGCACCGGAATTTCCGAAAACCGCCGGAGGTTGTACGCGGTGGGCTTCGGCATAATGTCCCCCGCCGGCCCGTACGAGTTGAAAATGGAAGGCAACGGCAATGTCCGCCGCTTCTTGTCCAATATCCCCGTCGAGGATGACGAAGACACTCCTGCAATCCGGCGCATAGCGCCGCGCAACGTCTCTTTAATATTCATAGGATTTATCTCAGTAGCGCCGGCGTCCCACCGGCTTTCGCGAGGGCGTCTCGCCCTCGTAAGCACTCCAAAAGAAAAGCCCGCGATAGCGGGGCGACTATTCACCTACTACCCTTTAATCTCAGTTTTCCATTGCTCCGCTCAAAGCACACCCATTCGAATGGATAAAATAAAGCTCGACACCGTAAAGCCGCCCAACGCCACCGCCAACCGAATCCGCCCGGGCGCTACAATGCCAGCGGCCACAGCCGCTAACGAAAGAAATAGGCAGACCACTACGACCGTCAGAGGGTCTATCGTTTTGAAACCGCGCAATCGCCGTGGATGGTGCATCGCGTAGTTGATGAGAAAGCCGTTATAGAAAAACGCAAGAAAAGGCAGGCACATCGATAAGGTATTAGCGACTAGTCCACCCAGCCCAAATCCTTTCCTCCACAACGCCGCACTCTGATCTCGCCGAACACTCGGCCATCGCCACCATCCTGCCGCATTCAGTGCGAACGGCAGAAGCAGCACGATCCAAAACGTGATCATCTCAACTCTTCCGCCAGGCGCAGAATATTTGAGGGCCAAACATATGCCAACAACTGCCAGAGCGAACGCAATCTCCACTATTGTCGTCGGCGCACGCCTCACGCCCTCAACTCCCGCCGTGCCACTTCCGCAATCCCCGGCATCTCCCCCACGACCGCGATGCGAATCCTCTCCTCCTCCATCATGCTCAGCGCAAACTGCACACTCTCCTGCCCTCGATCCAGGTCGTCATCAATCACCGCGGTCAGCGCCGGCGCTGCCCCGACCACTTTCGACATCACCGGAGCAATCCGCGGATAGCGCGCCGCCAGCAGCACCGCCGCATCCACTCCCGCCTTCAGCGACACGGCCTGGAACAACTTGATCTCGCCGGCCACGCGATATCCAAAATCAAACTGGAACGGATCACCGGGCTTCGTATAAGGCGCAACCGGGACCGGTAGCATAAACTTCGCGACGCCCGCCCGCACAAACGCATCCCGCATCGTAGCCAAAATCCGCTGCCGCCCGCTCACTTCACGCTTGCCACCAACCTTCGCCGCCTCCAGATACATCGCAGCCATCGCCTCGATCTCAGCCGCCGGATCCTCCGCCAGGCATCCCTTCGCCGGCGAAAGCTGAATCACATTCGAAAATGAATCCTCCAGCCGCCGCAGCAAAATCTCCCGATCACGCGTCGAAGCCAGCTGCCCGCGAATCTCCCGCTCCAGCGCCTCCAGCATCTCCACATCCGCCTGCGGATCCAAACACCGCACCCGCCGCCAGTCCCGCGTAAATCGCACATCCGCGAACCCGCCGCCGTTGGCGCCCGCCTCCACCATCACCACTCCAATATTGACAAACTCATCCTTAACCGCGTCCGGCACATACCGCAGCAAGAAAAACTCAAGCTGTCGCCGATCAGCCATCGATCTACCCTGTGTTCCCCCCGTGCCCCCAGTGTTAAAAGGGTTTAGCTTAAGCCTGTTCCACCCACCCCGGAAACGGCCGTCGCGGCGAAACCCGAAACGCCTCGATCAACTCTCGCACCACTCCCCTGCGCACAATCAGCGTTCGCACCAGCTTCTCCAGTTCGTCCCACTCGCCGCCGTACCACTCCGGAGGAATCTCCCCCGCCAAACTCCACACCACATCCTCTTCCATCTTCTCGATCCGCGAAAGCCACGGCTCAAACGACTCCCACCCGCGCACCCTCTCATACACTTCATTCCGCGCATACACCCCCCGCAGCGGATAATCCGGAAACGTCCACTCTCCGGCGTTGAAGCAGTATCCCTGATCGATGAATGCCGCCGTATACTTCCGCTCCCGCAACTTTCTCCAGAACGCCGCCTGCCGCCCGTTCGCGTTCCCAGTCCACTTATCCACGACCAGCATCCCGGCAAACGTCTCCAGATTCCGCACCATCCCAAACATCTCCGCAGGAAGATAGTCAAACACCTGCCCTTCCAGCGGACTCACCGCATACCGCGATCCGAATTGTAGTCCCGCCTGGCACGGGACGGTCTCATGCGCCAGCTGAATACTCAGCTCCGCCGTATGCCCCACCAACCAGGCACCCACTTCCACCACCTCCGCCCCCGGCACCGGCAGACCCGCACGCTCCGCCAGTCGCGTCGCCAGCATCTCATTCGTCAGCACCCGCAGATGCTGCGGATTGTTCCGGAACTTCACCACATAAAAGTTTCCGTCCGAGCAGCGCATCAAGTGCCCCTGCGCCCCTCCCCGCATCCTTCTAACGTGTTGGACCGCTTCCACCAAGTCACTCTGCCAAGTCAGTGTGGAGAAGTTTGTGTGGCGCCGGCACTCCTGCCCGCGAAAGCCCCTTAGGGGCGCCACCTCTAGCCACAAGGCCTGCCATCTTACCCCAACTCAGCTAATTCTTCTGTGACGGATGACCCCTTCTCCTCCACGCCCCATGGTCCCTCACTCCACCACCAGGCTCGCCATTTCGATCACTCTCTTCCTCACGCGCCGCCCCGTATCCTCCCGGCGAACCGCCAGCGCGATCGCCATCGCCATCACGCAGTCATCATGCGCGCCGTCTGCCGCGGCCGCATTGCCGTCCGCCCGCCTCACAAATGTGCGGCACTCTTCCAGCAGACGCGGACTGTGGAACAACTCCGGCTCCGACATCAGCACCGCCGCCATATTCTCGATCATCGCCGGACGGCTCGCCGCCGACGTCAGCCACCCCAATTGACCATCCTTCTCGAAAATGTTTTCACACTCCAGATTGGTCAGGTGGGCCAGCACAGCGTACCCATGATTGTTCCGCTCCACCGCCACCAACGCCCGCTCGTATCGCTGCCCAAGATCTGCGACCCGCCGCGCCAATTCGTACGGCGGAAAGTGGCCATGCAATTCCGCACACTGCACTCCCATCGTCCGCTCGATCACCTGGGCACATGCATAGTCGCCCTCCGATCCTCCTCCCGCCGTATCCACTCCCAGGATGTACTGCCTCCCTTTCTGCGGCGGAAACCAGATCGTAAGCCTTCCATTGTCTTCCAAAGCCATCCCCGCTCCGGCCACCCCCGCCGCTGTCTCGACGGCTGCCAAGTCGAAGACGCACTCTCCGGAAACCAGGAAGCACGAACCTGAATCCTCCGCATATTCCTGCGCTGCCATGCCCCGCAGCGTCTTCCATTGCTTGCGGCGCCACGCGATCTGTCCCTCACTCAGCCCGTACTGTCTCACCAACTCGCTCTCTTCCGGGGTCAGCGGCAGCATGCCGCCCGGTTTGACCATTTCCTGATAGCTCGCGTCATACCACCAGGGAAAGAAATGCTGCGTGTAGCCAGTCTCGTTTGCCTTTTGCCACTCCCCGTAGAACACGCCCCCCGCCCCATTCGGTGTGGACTCCAATACGATCTCGCCTTCCGGCACCACCGCCGCTCGCAGGGAAGCCAGCGTTTCCAGCCCACCACGGGGCCAGCGGGAGACCTCCGAACAATGTAGGTTATGGATGGTCATCCCCCGCCCCGCGTTGTCGTCCGCCGTTTCCACCCGATACTCGCTGTCGAGCCACGGAAATACGATCTGGCGGACATTGGAGCGCGACTTCACCAGCGCCCCCTTCAGCGTCGCCTTGGGCAGGTTCTCCCAAAAGCGCTGCACGATGTTGAAAATTGCCTCTGCCGATTCCGGGCTGTGCGCCACTTGCACCGTCAGCGTCCCCGGTCGCGTGATCGTTTGCACAAAGTATCGCGCCGCAATATACGTCGTGATTCCTACTTGCCTTGCTTTCAGCACGATGTTCTGCTTGCTGCATCTCCGCGAATACTCCCCCTGCGCCCGGTTCAAGCGCAGCCATCTGCGCCCCCCCGTCTTGGGGCGAATCTTCAGCAGTCTCGTGATCAATTGGTCTCGTACCGTCTCCTCTCCGATCCGCTGATCGAGAAACGGCCCGAATTGCTGCAACAGATAAAGATCGACCTCCACAGTTCGCCTTTCTTGGCGCCCTTCGCTTCCTCGCATCAACTGAAGGCTGAGAGCTGATAGCCAACCGCTGGCAGTCTCCCTTTTTTACACTTCCGTCGAATCCTCATTCCGCATCCGCGCGTACTGCCGAATCCCGTCCCTCAGCATCAAGCTCCGCTCCGTGAGCTGATGCAGTCCCTGCCAATCCCTCTTCAAATCCAGCTCCGGGTCAAAGCCCGACTGCGCCAGAAACTTCCAGCGCTGGTCATAGGACCGATTCCGCTTCGTTCCGTGAAACAGATGGTTCACCAGTCCCGGCAGGTAGCTCACATTCCTCCGGATATATTTCTCGGCCTGCTCCTGCCACTCCCGGCATCGCCGGATGTAGGCTGGCGAATATCCCGAATACAAAGACCGGTGAACCTGCCCCACCAGCGCCGCAGCCATGTGCCAGTCGCCCTGACCGAGAATCGCGTGATCGATCAGCATGCCAACGTTCTCCAGCGCGCTTCGCTTGGCCGCCCAGGCGAAGCCCGGATGCCAAAATTGGCCGCTGTGCACGCTGTAGTAGCCGTACGTCGACTTCTGTTCCATGAACGCCGGTTCATGCGGACTGGGTTGGTCCGTGACCCACTTATAAAGAAATCCCGGAGTCGTGGTCAGTGGCTCATAATTCGGCCCCACATCCTGCGCATGGCTGAACATCTGCAGCACGTCATAATGCTGTAAAAGGTGCAGCGTCTCCTGCGCCCAATCCGGACGGTTGAACTTCACGTCCGCGTCAATCCACGCAATGTACTTCGCTTCGGCCGGCAGGCGCTGAATCAGCAGGTTTAGTGCATTCTCCTTGTGCCAGATTTCGCTCGAGGTCCGCAATTGCAGGTGCCGCGGATTACCCGCCTGGGTCACTTCGAAGTGCCGTTCCCCAAACGCCACCTCGGCCGTATACAGGACCGCGCCCGCTGCTTCGCATTCGCGCTCGAACATCCAGTAGTTCCAGTAACGTGACCGCCACCGCAGCGGGTTCTCCAGCATCGTCACCACATAAAGCCGGTCCGGAAGCATGTGGATCCCAGGCCGCGCTTGCGAAGGATGATCGATACAGCGCGCGCATTCGCAACGCACATGATGTTCCAATTTCCACTCATCGGTCACAGTGTCATCCCTCGTTTGATCGTCATTCCGAGCCAGCGTTCTTGGACAGCTAGAACCTTCCCTGAGCCAGCAAACCCCGCACGTCTGAAGCCTTCACCACAGAGTCAGAGTCGCTGGTAATTGTTCCTTTTCTTTTGTCTTCTCCGTGTCTCTGTGCCTCTGTGGTGAAAAGTCTTTCTTGTGTACTGCACCTTACTTCAATAGCCCCGCGCTTGCCCACCGCGTAGCCTTCCCGTGCAAGTGAATCCGCAGCTCCGCCGTGGCATGGTCCAGTTCGGCGTTGCCGGTCTTCGCCGTCATGGTCGCGTTATATGAAGCTGCAAACTCACCCGCCGTCAGCGGAGGCTGCTTCCTAACCTGTTTCGCCGCCATCGCCATCATGCTCGGGGAAGCGCCAGCATTCACCAGCGGCACGATCGCCGCCACCGACTCCACTTCCGAAAGCAGTATCCCGATCACCGCCGTGATCTTCGTTTGCGTCGCAGCATCTTTGATATGCAGCGCCGGAAGAAGTCCGTTCAAGGTCGATTGGACGGCAGTCATCGACGCCTGGATCTGATTGAGCACTCCGGGCTGCGCCGCCGCATCAGCTTTCTGATACTGTGTGATCAACGACTGCATCAGTTGCAAGTCCGACCCCGCCTGCGCGCCCGCGCTCTGGATCGTCTGCAAATCCGCAGCTGAAACGTTCTTTCCTTGCAGGGTCGCCACCAGCGTCACCAGGTTCGCCAGCCCCGGAATCAGCGCCGCCACAATCTGCTCAGCCTCGCCAATCCACGCTGTCGAGCACGCCGTCCACATCATCGTTCCGCACAACACCACTGCTACCAATAATCTCCAGATCGCAGCCTTCTTCATGACCTCGCCTCCTTTGGTTGATTCGCCGTTGCAAACGAAAAGGCACGGCTTTTACCGTGCCCCTGATGACTGACTTTTCCCCGCTTTTTCTTATTCTCTTGGCATTTTTCTTGGCAATGGCCTAACCCTCAGCACAATTGCTCAATGAACACGTCCGCCTCGCCAGCCGGCCCCGAGTCTTGTCGTTTCCCAAAGTCTGCAGCATGGCTGAAACCAAGCAAAAGCAATTCCCTTTTGCGTCACAACCCCAATCGATTGCTGCGCCCCGAAGTACGCATCCGCTCCGCCTCCACAATTCCTTAGTTTGCTTAGCTTAGTCCATAGTAATAACAAATATATCCTGCCGCTTTTGACTACCGCTATCCGTGCCTAAACTTCCCAGCATAGATGAGGTTAAAGCACAATGCCTTCCAGTCTGGGAACAAGACAGGATAGATTGCTGCCCCTGAAAGTAGGCGTCCGGGCCTCCTGTGCACGTTGTAGTCATGGAAGCCCCGCAACTGAAGGTGTGACCGAATCTTGGGAACGGCGCTCCGGGAGGGAAGGTAGCTATCGGTATGGCAAAAATTTCATTGTGTTGGTACAGCGGACAGTACACCGCACTCGCGCATCCACTCCCGTTGCTGCTGCTCACAAGATCGCTGCCGATGATTAAAGGGTAGTTTCCCAGAGAAGCCGGATCAGGCCACGCGGAATGCCAATCTTCCAACAGAGGCGAATAGGCGGGAGCGAACTGAGTAAGGGAAGTGACGTTTGAATTGGGCCGGATTACTGGGCCTGTAAACTCGTTGGAGGCGGAAGAAATGGCCCCAACGCTGGTGTGCGACACACACCCGCCCCCAGATGGAGGAGCGCTTCCATCACATACTTGATTTCCTAGCGTGGCAATCTGCCACACAGCATAGGCAGGGAGATTAGACCCCGCGCAAGTACCAGACAACCAAGGCTGAGTGCGAGAAATATAAGAGTAATTTCCGTCGAAGGACATCAACACGTCATGAATCCCGTGGCCAGTAGCCCCATCCGAGCCATAACAGCCGGTAGAGAATGTCCCCAGTGATGCAGTGCTGGAGCTGCAACTGCTCGCGCAGAACCCCCACACCGTGCCGGTGTTGTAGTTCACGGCGGCGCAGCCCAGAGTCCTGCTCCAGGTTACGACCCAATCGGCGGTGTTCTGCGCCCCCAGCGTGGAGAGAGCAAAAGTAAAACGATCATCATTCGCCGAGACGTTAAGGATGCTGGACGATGTGGCCGTGAAGGGCTGGGGAAGGCCGGGACACACCCCCGCCGCAGCCGTATCCACGAGCACGGTTGTATTGAATGTGCTGTCGTTAACAATGTCCCCTTCACTGACCGCGCTGGTGCTGGACTTCCAGTAGAAACGCGAATCCACCTGACGACTGAAACTAAAACTCCCGGATACGTGGAGGGCGGGCACGCCTGTGTTGATGACCTGCACGGCATTGCCCGAGAGGTTAAGGTGGAAGATGCAAATCGCCCCGCCGGTCGTAGCCGCCGCCACGTAGGTATCGGCGACCGACCACATGTTGTCATTATCCCCGCCCGAGGACGTAGCGTTGAACGACTGACCTGCCCCCCCGCAAGAAGTAGACCCGTCAGTGAGGCGGACGTAAGGGTCGGTTCCGGTCGGATTGATCGTCGTGTCGTAGGCAATAGAGTTTTGGCACTGGCCTGAGCAAGTAGACGAAGTAGGAGAGGTGGAAGTGAAAATGGCGACGATGGTGCCCGCGTTGGCCGTGCTGGTTGAAGATCTCGCGAAATTCGGCGGGCCGCTAAGCAGGTTCCCTCCGATGGTAAAACGCCCGCTGCCCGCGCCAATGCCGTACGTCCCGTATCCCTGATACACGTGCGCCCCGATCTCCCACCCGCTCCCGTAACTGTTCTGGTTTACTCCGTTGAGGTCGAGCGCATACGCCGTTCCCAGATTCTGCCCCGCATCCACCACCGGCGAATTCTTCGTCGGACGGAAATCCAGCATCATGCTCGTTGCCGGCAGCTTGTAGTATGAATTCCCGTCCGTCCCTGTTTCCTGCGTCCCGCCGAGCAGCCAGTTCACCAGCCCCGTGTTCGTCTGGATCGTCGCCCCGCTTGTCTTGAAATCCTGAATCAGGTTTGTGATCTCGGTCGCGCTCAGTTCATTCAGGTGCCAGAAAATTCCCCACGGCACTCCCCACACCCGCTCTTTCCACACCAGCGCCTGAATCTTCTGGTTCAACGCTGCCGCCTGCAATCCCTGCCACGAAGGATTCACTCCAAAACTGGTAATGTTCTGCGCATTGAATCCGTCCGCGTACGTATCCTTCACGCCAAGGTCTTCCTTCAGCGCCCCCCGCGCTCCCGTGTACGGCACGCCCGCCGTAATCCCCTGCATCGTCGTCGTCTCATATCCTCCCGGGTACACATACACCGGCGTCGCCGGCAGCCCCGTCAGATTCGCCGTCATCCACTGCCGCGACAACGTAATCTCGTCCGTGGTCAGGCGCGTCACATCCAGTTGCATGTGATAAACGGAAGTTCTCACGTCCTGCCCGCTCACATCGGCCAGATCCTGCGCCAGCAGCGCTGCCTCGGTGTATGCCGAACACCCCGTCCCATACGGCCCCTGGCAGGTCGGGATTTCCGTGGCGGTAAACTTTCCTGTCGCCAGTAGCGCCAGTCGCAATGCCTTGATCGTCCCTTGCGCCTGCCCTTGCGCCAGGTTGTAAGTCACACTATCGCTCGCACCCGTAACCGTGATCGTCAGCGTCTTGTTGCTGATACTCAACGCCGCCGCCGTCCCGCTCCCCGTGTACTGAATTTCCAGCGCGTCGGTATTCGTGTAATAGGTGTGCGACATCGAGTGCGAAGTCACATCCCGGCCCGCGTTCACCCATCCTTGAATTTCCACAATCATCGTCTGCGCCAGCGGATATCCCACCGTAATCGCTGCTCCCACCGGAACGCTCGCCGCATCCGCAATCGGCAGCACCGTGTTCGCGTAGTATGTATCCGCGCCCGTCGTCATCCCCGCATCGTCCACCGTCAACGTCACCTCAGCCGGATACCTCTGATACACCTGCACCGCCGGCGCCGTATCCGCGGCAACGTTGCCCGTTCCCGCCGTCGGCCCAATCCCGCTCGTCCACTCCACATCCGTCGATCCCGCCACCGCCAGGCTCGATGCATAAAAATGACAGTAGGAATACGAAACCGCCGAAGTGTTATCGACAAGCGCGCCGTCCCGATTCGCGTAAGCCTTGTCGTTCACCATCGTGATCGCCGTCGCTACCCCATCGAACCGGAAGCCGTCATAGTTCAGGTGAGCCTCCGCGTTATAGATCTTGATATCTCCGGGCCCCGGCGCGCTTTCATTCACATAAAATCCCAGCGGCTGCGTCCCCTGCGGAATCATCGAGTCCGCTTCCATGTTCGCGAATACCAGATGATCGCTCGTCCCCTGCACATAAACGCCGTACTGATCGAACCAGTTCACCAGGAAATGCTGAAACGTCAGCCACGATTTCCCATTCACATTGATCACCGGCACGTTGCTCAACCCCATCGGCACAATCGGCCCGTTGTAAAACGTTGCCGGATTCCCCACTGAATAAACGTAGACGTACCCATTCGCCAGATAATAATTCCACTGTGCCGTCAGGTTCGACGATGCAGCCGCCACCTTCTGACCCCAGACCGACCCAAACAAACAAAAATTAATGGTCGTGTATGTCGGCGGCACCGCCGCCTTCCACGCATTCCCCGTCACCAGCACCCAAGCCGTTGCCGGCACCGCGTAGTAACCCGTCAAGTTCGGCGCCGCCCCGCTGCCATAGGCGTCAAACGCAATCGGATTTCCCGAGCTGCCAGAAGAAGCAGGCGACAGACTCTCATTCCAAACATCCCCCCGCTTGAACAGAATCGAATCTCCCGGCAGAAACGTCTGCGCATTCACCTTCGCCACCGTTTGCCACGCTCCACCAGAAGAAGTCCCTCCGTTCGCATCGTTCCCCGTGCTCGAACTCACGTAGTACGTCGTAGCCGAAGCCAGGCTGCCCCACACCAGAAACACAAAGATGAGGATTTTTCTTGCTGCCCTGACCTTAACCGCGATCACCATGGGCAGACCAAGCCGGCTCGCTTTGAGAACTGCCTTGCGGCGTCTCCGGCTCCGTCCCTGCTTCACTGTGCCCCTGCCCTTCATAGAAATCTCCGCCTCGGATTCTCTCCGCGTTCTCCGCGGCCGTTCTCCGCGATCTCCGCGATTAAGCTCTTGACTCTGGCCAACAAAAAAGGCCACCGGTTTTACCGATGGCCAACTGCGCCCGCGTGTTTCCTCTCCTAGTTCGTCATTTCCGCATCCGGGGGTGCTGCACCCGCCGGCGCCACTCTGCTTTCTGAAGACGCCGGCGCAGGCATCTGCCCACCACTGGCTTCCGTCCCGCCCCAGTTTGTGACCTGCGGATTCCGGTCGCTCTGCTCAAACGCCTGCCTGCTCGTTGGTTGTGCCGTTTCCGGATTAATCGTGCTGCTCATGACCTGGTTCTCCTTATTAAAAGAATTTCCTCCGAACTTTCCTGTATCCTGACAGCCACCCTCGACTGCTTTGCTGGCCACTGACCACTGCCCACTGCCTTCAGTTCTGCATCTGATAAGTAACCGTCGCCACCACCCCGGCTGCATTCGTCGTGCACCCGGCCGCCGCCGTAGTGATCTTGAATCGCAGTTGGTGTCCCGAAGCCACGTTGGCGCTGCCCGTCACCTGCGTGTAGAAGTTTGTACCAGAGGTGAAGGCCGTGGAGTAGCTCCCCAGCTCCGCCCCCGCCGTTCCATCCCATACCTGCAACACCGGGTAAGTTGTGCACCCCGCGGCTGCTGTGCTCGCTGCCAAATCAAAACCCGTCACCGTTATTCCGGCTGGCAGTGTCCAGTTGCAATACTGGGTCGTTGCCGTTGTCCCAGCCACAGCGCACGACCATGCTGAGTAAATCTCTGCCCGCACATAGGCGGTAGTGGCAATCTTCGTCGAATTATCTCCGCCTGTTGCCGTCGGCGCGGTCGGCGTTCCCGTCAACCCCGGACTCGCCAATGGCGCCCGCGACGTATCCGTCGGATGCACGTGATCGGCGCGCGCATAACTATTCGACGTCCCCACCGCCCCCGTCCCATCCATCACTGGCGTGGTCGAACTCGCTTGCCCCAGAACAAACGCGGTCGTCGCAATCTGCGTTGTATTCGTGTTCGCCGCCGCTGTCGGCGCGGTCGGCGTCCCCGTCAGAACCGGCGACGCTGTCGCGGCAATCGATGAATCCACATACGCCGAAGTGATGGTCGTGCAGCTAGGCCCGCCCGTCAGCGCCGCAGTCACAGCTTGGTTGGTGCAGGTTCCGGTTCCTGCGTTTGATGTCCCGCTGCTCACGCCGGACCCCGGCATATCCAAGAACATCTGAACCGTCGCACTCCCCGAGCTCGCCTGCAGCACGCGCCCCAGGATCTGCGTCCCGGTCGGCCGTGTCGCGCCCGCGTCGTGGCACAAGGGATAAAAGCCGCTGTTGGCCGTACCGGAAGGCACAACGTAATCCCCCACCACAGTCGCGCTCGCATCGAAGCTGCAATAAACCGACCCCGCCCGCGCCAGCGTAGCCACCCCTGACGCCCCGGCATTGGCGATCACCACGCCGATGGCCCCGCTGACCAGCGCGCTCGCGGACTTCGCCGCGCATCCCGAAGTGGTAAGCATCGCTAACCCGTTGATGACTGTTCCATTCGTCGTGTCGTTGCAAAGCTCATAGCTCTCGCTGGCAAACTTCCCCAGCTCAAATCCACTGCCGCTCGTGGAGTTTCCCGCCACATAAACCGTCCCCGGCCTCAATCCACTGCCGCTCCCCGCGCTATTGAACGAACCCACGTTATACGTCTGATCGGTCCAGGGTTTGAAATTGCTGCTCGCGTCCACCACCCACTTCAGCCCGCTGTTGATCCAGAAGCCCAATCCCGGCGCCGCTCCCGAGGTCGAATTCTCGCTGCGCACCACTGCGTAGTTGTCAGTCGCGTCATACCCCAGCGAAGTCCGCTGCCACGTCGAGCTGTTCGTGTAACTGGAGTACACATGCAGGTTCTGCGCCGTCGTCCCGTTATACTCACCCAGGTCATTCGCATCTTCCTGGAAGAGATTCGAGAAGTACGAACTAGTCGCCGTGGTCGCAACCTTCTGCGGCGTTCCCGCATTTGCCGACACATAAAAGTTTCCGTCGTTCGAGATCCCCAGCGCCGAAGTCCCCGCTCCCGCTGCCGTCATCGCCGTCCCCGGAATCGGTGAACTCACCATCCACGGCCCCGCCACCAGCAGCTGCCCGTTCACCGTGACGTTCCCGCTGAACGTCCCTGCCGCTGCCGAAATCCCATTGCTTCCCGTATAGTTCAGCGTCGAGCCGCTATCCGTCAGTCCGCTGTCGCCGCTCACCGCCGCTCCATTCGCCGAATACATCGCCAGTTGCGTCGCCGTCCCGCTGTTTACCGTTCCCGTTCCGCCTCCTCCACAACCCGTGCACGTCCCCGTCACCGTCAGATTTCCATTGATGGTTACTGGCACTTTGAACGTCTTCGCCGCAGCCGTCAGCCGCTCCAGATAACTAACGTTGTCTGGGTTGCTGCCAATGTAGTTCGAGATCGAGATGGGAGCACCAAAAGCGAGTTGTACCAGGTTTCCCGCTACTGCCGATGCTTGATCCATCCCAATATAGGTGTCGTTTGCGTCCCATGTTGGGCGGTGACCGCTTGTGTTTGAAGTCTTGGGAAAGTTGGAATCAGCTATCGTCAGGACATGCCCGTTCGCATATGAGCCTGTCCCCGAAAAGATGAGACGGCCTTTGAGTCCAGCCGTAAGAGCCACATAGGAAAGAGTATTTTGTAGCAACGTTGATCCCAGCGAGGAATTGTTAGCCCCGATAGGATCATTCTCCCGGCACTGTACCCACACTCCTTCTGCCAGAGGTGCAGAACAATAATCCGGGAAAACGGATGGCTCACTGTTCCCGTAGGTAGACACTATGTCCGGCGTTATACCGCCTGCAAGATGGTCGATGTATAAATTGGTTGTGACCTCGCTTATCGCCCCGAGGTCGGTAGGATTCGCCAATACCACTCCGGCAGGCCAATAAGGAAGGCCAACAAAATATCCAATCTGGGAAGCCACGCTATAGGCTCCCGTGGAAGATGTTACGGTGTCGGTGAACGAACAAATATTTGATGAGCAGACCGTTCCGGGAACTAATCCCGTACCCGATGCTACCGATCCGCTGGCCGAAGAACTGCCTCCGGGAAGGTTACCGAAAGGCGCAGGATTGGGAGGGCTTACTGTACTACTAGAGCCTTGTACGCGAACCAGATCATATGTCACCGTCCCCGTAGTACCGAATTGCGCCCATTTTACCGTGATATTTCCAGCCGAACCGTTGGTCTTCGCATATCCAGCAAGCAGTAAAGCGCTTGGGCCGCTTCCCCGCAAGGAACTGTGGGCTGTGACGTAATAATAGTAATTCGTTGTTCCGGTCGTTCCTGAATTCGCGAATTGTGGCAGACTCCCGGATGGTCCTACGGTTCCGCGAATACTGGCATAGGCACCCTCTACACCCATGCCCATCTGCCCAAGGCCAAGAGGATTTGTACAGGTTCCAACTTCAAAATAAACATTGTTCAGTTCAACCGCTGGGTTCGGGGAGAATGCACTGGTCGAACGCACGCCGAATTGCGGATAGCCCTGAATTACCGAGTCCGAGATATGAAGGGTATTTGCGCCCTGATTATCCACCCCATTCATCGCGCACTGCGCTGACAGATTTGAATTCTTGATGCGGATTACCGAAGCATCAGATGCTGTTCCCTTCACGGCTACAGTACAAAAATCCGTAGAACAGTGCGCCGGAGCGTTGATGATTAGATTAAGATTGTCAATGGTAGCTGCTTCGTCTTTATCCACTTGAATGAGCGAACCGAACGAGTCTCCACCGGCCCCGTTCGTGTTTGTCGTTCTCCCGTACCAATAGAAAGGGGCGAAGTCGCGCATCATCACAGATTGACCGTTATCTTCTACTGCGGGGAAGTTGCCATTGATGATTCCGGCATCGAAATGAAACCCGGTGACCGTAACGCTGTCCCCACCATACGACGTTGCAGGATCGCCGATGTAGAGACAAGTGTCTGACATCTGGCATACAACCCGCGCAGAACTCATAAAATCTACTCTCGCTTGTCGTCCAGGAATGGATACTCGCGCAGTCCAGACATAGTTGGTCGGCAGAGGAGGCACAACGGTGTGCCCGCCAAACAGCGACCCCGGAGACCCTCCTGGAATGGGCTGCATCGCAGCGTTGATTGCTTCCTGCACGCCCATCGAAGAAGAAGCCACTGTGTAACCTGCACTATGAGTGCCGCCTGCCGTGAAGGTAATGGTTCCGGTCGCTCCACCCTGCTGAGTACAGGTCGTCCCGGTAATCACCGCGTCTTCCGGTGTGCCTGTACCCGCAATATGAATCCACGTCCACGGCGTGGCGTACCAGGCCGTTACGCCGGCTGAGGCAGGCGTAAGAATTCCCGCTGGGCAGGTGGCCAATGTGACCGTGTTCGATCCCACGGAAATCGTGCCGCTTGGACTCAGCGAGTAGCTGTACCCACACGAGACATAGGTGACGCCTGCAAAATTGTTGACGCAGAAGTTTGTGTTGGCCGGCTGCATGATGCTCTGGCTCAGCACCGGACTCACCGACACGCTCCCGGCCCCGCCGCTCGGCGTCGCCGGCGCATATTGCCCGGATCCCGCCGAATACGTAAGCACCTGTCCGTCCCCGGGCGCGCTCGACCCCACCGGGACACTCTGAATCGCCGTCGCATTCGCGCTTGATCCGCATGGCCCCCACGTCCCATTTCCCAGCAGGCAGTTCAGCGCCGAAGCGGGGCCGCTCCCCAACTCATTCGTTGGCACCAGCCCGGTCACCAGATTCGCCTTGGCCGCCGCAATCAAGTCCACATACTGTTTCGCCGCCGCTTGCAGTGGCGCCGTCGGACTTCCACTCAACGTCAGCGGCCCGGTCATCGCTCCGCCCGCCGTCGGCAGAAAGTTCCCCGCTCCTACGGTTGCGATTGCCGCATCCACGTACGCCTTGTTCGTCACGTCGCCCGTCCCCACTGGCGTCGGCACGTTCGGCGGGGCAGAGAATGTTTTGCTTCCGCTGATCGCCTCCGCCCCAGCCAGGTGAACCACCGCGTTGTCGTTCGCCTTGCCGGCTAGCGCCGTGTTCACGTACTGCACAGACGCCCCTGGAACCGCCGTTCCGGATCCCGGCGTCGTCCGCACCTGCGCCAGGGTTGCCGGGGAACTCGTCGGCACCACCCAATACTCCGTTCGCACCTCGCCGGGTCCCAACTGGTACACCACCGTGTAGTACGCGCCCGGAGGATTCGCTGCCGCGTTCGCCGCCAGCGCTACGTTCAAGGCGCCGTTCGTTCCCAGCGTGACATTCGTCGCGCCCGCCGCCACTGCCGTCCCGCTCGCGGTTACAAACGCCGGCCAGGTGATGATGAGGACACCTTGGGCTGGGTTTCCGCCCGCCATATAAACCGTATCGACCACGTTCGTCAGCGTCGGGCCACGCTGCGGAACGGGCGAGGCGCCGCTCGCCGCTATCACCACCGCCAGCACCAAATAAAAAAGCCGCCCTGCCGGGCGGCACGCCTGAAACATACTTCCTCCTCGTTGTCATCCTTAGCTAAGGTTGAAGGGAATCCCTGGCCCGCCTGTCGGCCCGGCAGGGCACTTCTATCGCTACCCGCGTGAGTAGTGTCGAGCCGAAGCTCTCAAATCCGTCCGTCCAAAAAGTTTTCCACGCTCCGAACATAAACGTCGGCGAAATCAGCCGCCGGCCGTCGCGTCTCGATCAAATTCATGGCATCCTCCACCGTCCACCCCATCACTCCCAACAACGCCAGCGTCATCATCGGCGCCCGATGTACTCCAGCCGCACAGTGGACAAACAGCTTCGCCCCGTTCTCTTCCAGAGCCGCCAGCGCAAACTCCACCCCGCGCGCAAATACTTCAGGAGGCTTCGGCTCGAAGTCATCGTCCACCGGATTCCAGCAGACCGCAATCCCATGCCGCCCCGCCAGCGGGGTGTCATCAAATTCGATCTGCATGTCGATGATGTGCGTAACGCCCGCGCGCGATACCGCCGCCATGTTGTCCGCTGTCCAGATTCCGCCCCCGACCGCGATCCGGTCGGTCACCCACGTTATATCCATCCCCATCCTGCGTCGCGCGAGGCGGCCTCTTTTGTCCGCCCCAAGGTTCCTGAAAGGCTCGTCCGCGAGGCTATCCGCCGGAAATACACCCAGCAGCCTTCTCTCGCGCCGTCCTACCCGTGGCGAAACCGAGAGCGCCGTCGCGCCTATCCCTTTTTCACTCCAACTCCCGCCCTTCATTCTACGGTATCCTCTCGGCGAAGCTCCGCGGCCTTCCTTCGCGAATTTCGCGCTACTCTCTTGCTCTTCTCCGCCACCCGCGCAAACGCCAGCCCAAGACTCTCGTGGACGTCGGTCTACTCTTCGCCCTCAGTCGGGACCGCCTTCTCTTCGCGGTTCCCTCCTGGATCTTCCTTAACGCCTTCCGTAGGCTTGGTCGCAGTGCCTTTGGCCTCAGTCGTCACACCCGGCGCATCTTCGTCGCAAACCACCGGATCCAAGGGCAGTCCCATCCGCGTAAGCAGTGTGTGGGCCAGGGTCGTTTCTATCGGCCGCACCGCTGTCAGTTCCGTTGGCGGATATAATCCCACCGCCTCGAACAAATACTTCGCCGTCGCCAGCTGGCCGGTCAGGGCGACTTTGATCACTTCGATCGCGATCTTTTGCGCGGAGGCTTTAACCAGTTCGTTGATGCCCTCCCGTACCAGCACAATGTCCTGACCCTTCTTCGTCTCTGGCGTGGTTTTCTCCGCCGCCTGTCTCGCGGTCGCCTTGCCTTTTCCCTTCGCCTTCTTCACGCTCACGGCTCGCCCTCCACAAAACTGTCGGCGTCATTTTTGATTCCCGGCTTCAGCCGCGTAAGGCAATCCCATGAGCAGCAGCGACTTAACCCGCAGCTCCCGCCGCCAGTGCGCGAAGCTACGTTGCACAATCTTGTCAGCCCGAGGCTGATCAAGTAACTCTGACTGTGAACGCTGACCATGTGGGGACAGCCGCCCTCGGCTGTTCGCCCGGCGAACCCGGCAACTCGCCTGCGCTCGAAGCAAAAGCCTGCCAGGACCCGCCAAAAACACGAAAGGCGCGCTTTTCAGCGCGCCTTCATAGAGCATTTCTTTTTTTCTTTACTCTATATATTCAGAATAGCATTTTGCAGGGGGTAAACCCGCCACATTTTGCAAATTTATTTTTGCCTTGTCTTCAACAACTTGCAAAGATTTCGGCAAAAATTGCCTCTTGACAAGATTTTTGTCATTCTGAAAATCGTCCCTTCGATGGCCCCTCGGCCAGCAATCCGACTCGAAGAAAGTCTTCGCTGAGCAAGTCGAGCACCTGAGGCAGCCTGCGCTCAATAGTCCGGAGCCCACAGTGCAGGATGCGCGCAGCTTGCTCCTGACTGTATTCCTGGAGAATAATGCGCGCAATTAGCTGCTGATCCCAATACTCCAATCGATCCAATGACTTCTCCACGTCACGAACAAGAATTACCCGATCCTCAAACGTAGCCGTCTTGTAGTACGTCACTCTCGCGCGGAAGAATTCCCGCCCAACTAACGAAGGCAAGCGTCCGGTCTCCAGCGAAAAGCGCATGTAGCGCCGCAAGAGGCCCACCGTGCGTTTTCGGTAGATCCACAAATCAGGATTGCGATCCAGAGGATCGTCTTGCAATTGGGCTTCAGTAGGGGCATTCAACTGCGCCGGAAAGTTATGTGCGGGAAGTTCCTGCCAGGACGCGCTCCCCGGCGAGGCTTCGTCGAGAGCAGGTTCATTTTCCGGCGTGAATGGCAAGCCAGCGTTGAGTACATCGTTCGGATCCCGCTCGTCCGCTTGCGCCCCGATCCAATCCACGAAGCCGCTCATGCCACACCTCCCGCCGCGTCCGGGTCCAGGTCGCCGTATGCGTCATAACGTTCAACATCGATCTCATCCATCCCCCGTCGGGGCCCTTGTGGCATCCTCGGGCCTCCCACCCGTTCGTAGGAGGCCGGCGGCATTTGAGCCATTTCGCGCCCGCAGGCTACGCAGTAGACTTGCCCCCCGCCCACCGGACGCAGCCACAACCCGCCACAGCGTTCGCAATACTTCAGCTCGAGACACAACTCGTTCGTAGGACTGCACTTTCTTGCCTTCGTGTTCATCACTCCTCCTGAGGCTCCGGGCTCCGCGTTGCGAACCTGGACGGTTGCGGTGCGCTTTGCCGAAGCCCGAAGGCTGCAGCCGAAAAAAAAAGCCCTGCGCCGGTCGCCGCTCCCAGAGCGGAAACCGAACGCAGGGCTCGTTTCTCTTACGATGGCCTGCTTGAGCTATTTAATTGTGGAACCTACCCGCCGGCCTTACCGGTCGGTCTTGCCTCAGGCAAAAGATATAACTCGATTGCCGGCAAGAGTTTATGGTTCGATCGCCACCCCGCGTTCCAGCATTGAGCCGGAGTCCCGTTGGCGGAAAAATCCTTCTTCGTAGCCCGACTTCAGAACCCGGCCGTTCTGCACCACCACGCTGATCCGTCCGCTAAAGTTCACCGACCGGAGCAGGCGTTCCATGGCCGCGGAAAGCACCTCGGCTGCCCGCACCTTCCGCCGGAATTCGACGAAGTCCTTTTCTTCGTTGGAGTTATCCTCACTACTCATCGCTGGTGATCCCTGAAAAAAAGAATTGGTTATACACTACGGCGATCGTATAGCTGCTAAAAATCGGAGTCAAGGTTGTTATACCAAAGGGGCTGTGGAAATCTTTTTTAATTAGCGTATTGCTATAAGCCCCGTGCTATACTCCCAGCTATGAAATTCCGAGTGCTGCAAGACAACCTGCGCAATACACTTTGGGAGCGCATCGATGAAGGCGATCTGACCGGCCTCCGTCTGGCACAACAGACGGGATTCAAGCAGGCTCATATCTCTAACTTCTTGAATCGCAAGCGCGGCTTGAGCCTCGAGGGCATGGACCGGGTCCTGGCCGTCCAGCATCTTTCGGTACTGGATCTGCTCGACCCCTCCGAGGTCAACAAGCGCGCTTCGATCCTGCCTCCCAGCAACGACGAGTTCCAGAACGTCCTCCTCACTGACGGAACCGTCGCCGCCACCCATCCACTCATCACCAGCATGAACGTCAAGGAAATCCTGAAATTCAAGAAAAGCTTTCTTAAGAAGCTGAAACCGGAAACCGAAGGCGAGCGCGAGCAATGGGAGCGTTTCGTGCTCATCAAAGTTGACGCCCGCGAAGGCATGAGTATGTACCCGCGCCTGCTGCCCGGAGCCACGCTCCTGATCGACCGCCACTACAACTCACTCAAGCCCTATCGTAAGGGCGAGTTCAACATGTACGCCGTGCTCAAAAACGAGAGTTGCACGGTGAAATACGTGGAAACGGCCGGCAGTCACATGATTCTGCGGCCCCACAACCAGGCTTATCCCATCGAAGTCATGACCATGGAAGACGGCAAGTCGGCCTCTGACTACCTGGTCGGCCGGGTCTGCCACGTCGGCATCGAAACCTAAAGACAGTTCTCAGTTCTCAGTTCCCAGTTCTCAGACCTTGCACAACCGCTTTTCTGAGAACTGAGAACTGAGAACTGAGAACTCTTTCTGCTATCCACCCAGGCTGTCAAACATCTTCCACAACTTGTCCGCAGTCGCGCGATAGATCACATACCCGGTGCCGGCATCCGTGGTCTTGCGAAACAGCAGTTCCCCGCGACCGTCTCCGTCGGCATCCACCGCGTCAATCAACTCCAGCCGCGGCGTCACATCGAGGTGAAACTTGTCGGTCACTCCGGAATACAGCTTACGCAAGTTGCCGTAGATATCGGTTTTGGCTACCAGCGTAATGCTGTAGGGCTCCGGCGGAGTCGCCGCTCCTGGCGCGGGAAGATGCGCTTCGGCGCTCAAGATCATCACTAGCTGGTTGTTCACCCATACATCGAAGCCATGAAACTGAATGTTCTCAAACACCGGCAGCGCTGGCTTGGCCGCCGATTTGCGGGCCGGGACGACAGCCTTTCCGGTGGGCGGCCTGGCCAGAATGCGGTTCTTCGCCAGGGCACTTGCGTAAGCTCGAACTTCATCTGCCGCCAGAGCGAGCATCTGCTTGCGCCGCTCGTCCTCTTCGCCCGTCTTCCAGAAAAACTTGTAGGATTGCGGATCGGGTCCCCCGGCATCGGAAATTGCCGGCACAAATTGCAGGGGTCCCGCGTTGGTAGCGGTGGCTGCGGTTGTCGGGGACCCAGGTTTGCCCGCCTTCGGCGCAGTTTCATAGTCTTCCGGCGCGGACTGTGTGGGCTTGCCTCGGCGCAGCGTGGGGCGATAGTAGGTTGCCGATCCTTGAATCGACGACGCCTGACTCGCCGATGCCTGACTCGCCGATGCCTGGCTCGGAGACGCTTGCCCCGAAGAGGCCTGATCCGATTTCTGCCCTGTAGACGCTTGCTCCTTGCCGCCTTGATCCGCAGCCTTGTCGGAGGCCGACGCAGCCGCGGGCTTTGGCCCGTCCGAGCCAGTAGACGCAGCAGCCGGGGAACCGCTCGCCGGTTGCGAAGGCGCCGGGGACGCGCTCGCAACGGGCTTCTCGGACGATCCCGCCGCGGCGGGAGCGCCGGACGCAGGTGCAGCACTCGGGTTCGCAGCCGGTGCCGCGGGCTTCGAAGCGTTCCCTCTGGTCAGCCGCGGCGGTGCATCGCTGTCGCTGTTGTCCAGGCCCACGGGCACGTCTTCCGCTTTGCGCGTGGCCTTTGAGGCCTCGGTCCCGCGTGGCAAGTAAGAACCCGCCCCCACCCACGGCTGCAGGCTGCCCGCAGCCTTGCTGTGCAGCGCCCCACTCACCGTGAACAGTCCCTGCGAATCACCCGCTTGCTCGACTTCGTAGACGGTGCCGGAGTCCAGCGCCATCGGCACCGGCTCCGCCTTATAGACGCTGGCATCGTAGAACCTGCCATCGATCAGAATCGCGATCGGGATCAACGTCCCTTTGCCACTGCTGTTGAGCTGCAAAAGACCCACGGCGCGCGGCCCTTTCACCTTTTTTTTGGGCTTCTTATCTTCGGCAGGCTTCTCCTGGGAGTCCTCCTGCGGGCGTTTAAGCTGAGGTGTGCCCTGGGCCGCGCTGAGCGGAACAATCCCCGCGAGGAAAATCAGAATGACGATGACGGCGGACCCTAATCTGCGGTATAAGAACGTTCTGGACATAAGTCGTTCCGGCCTCGGCCTTGCCAACGCTGAGATCGTGGCCGACGCCTTCAACCCCGACTTCCCTTGAAATGAGGCGCTCATGAGTATCAATGTCAATGATAAGGCTCCCGAGTTTACTCTGCAGGACGAGAATGGAAAGGAAATCTCGCTGAAAGGTCTGCGGGGCAAAACGGTGGTGCTGTATTTCTATCCTCGCGCGGACACCCCGGGATGCACCATCGAGGCCTGCGAGTTTCGCGATACTTACAGACAGATGCAGAAAACCGGCGCCGTGTTACTTGGCATATCCCCAGACACACCCCAAGCCCAGAAGAAGTTTCAGGACAAATTCAAGCTGCCGTTTTCCCTGCTGGCGGATGCCGACAAAAAAATCGCCGACGCGTTTGGCGTGCTGCAAATGAAGAACATGTACGGGAAGAAAGTCATGGGCATCGTCCGGACCACCTTCATCATCGGACCGGACGGCAAGATCCAGCATATCTTTCCCAAGGTGAAAGCAGAAGGCCATGCGGGCGAGGTGCTGGCTTACCTGAAAGAATCGGCGAAGGGAGCGGCGTAAGTTCGATCCGCGAGGGGACGCCCGGGCACCTACTCTGGTGGAGTCGGCCTGCGTTCTACCTCAGGGGTGGAACAAATCTGCCTTCCCCAGCGTACCATCCTCCAGGAAGAGTGTATTTTAGCTCCTCATGGAAGGAGTGACCATGAGCAACACTGTTAGGACCTTCTGGATTCTTGCCACACTCGTGCTCGCCGCTGCTGCCGGCAGTATTGCCCGGGCTGGCGCCGCGTCTGCCGACGAGCATGGATCCATGGTGGTCGTTTTCAAAGATGGACACCGGCAAAATCTCGAGGTTGCGGATATCGCGCGCATTGACTTCAAGACTCCAGCCCTGATCGTTTTTAAAGATGGACATCGGAACAGCATTCCTGCCTCGGACGTTGAGCGTATTGAATTCGAAAATACTGTGAGTGCTTCAGCGCCCAGCCGCAACCACTATGTTGGTAAGTGGCAGGTGGGCGATGGAAACCGCAGCACGTTCTATATCACTCTCGAACGGGACGGCAAAGCCAAGAAGTCGCTCGGCCCGCCGCATGGCACGTGGATTTTGGTGGATGGAGAAGCCCGCATCAGTTGGGACGATGGCTGGCATGACATCATTCGCAAGGTTGGGGCGACGCACGAGAAGCGGGCTTTTGAACCGGGCAGATCGTTCGAAGATGCGCCGTCGAACGTTACCCCTGCAAAGAATCTGGAAGCCAGACCAATTTAGCTGGCTGTGCTGGTGTGCTGGCCGGAACGCTCGCCCTGTAGGTTAAGATTTCGCAGGCATGGGCAAGCAGGCAAGCGGCGGCGCGGCTACCACGATTCAACCACTCGCTCGCGCCTTCTTCGGCCGCAATCCACGGCGCGTGGCTCGCGAACTCCTGGGCAAGGTGCTGGTGCGTAACAGCGGGAAGATGTGCCTGGCGGCCCGGATTGTCGAGGTCGAGGCCTACCTCGGAGAGAGGGATCCCGCGGCCCACGCCGCCGCCGGCAACACTGCCCGCACCTCGGTCCTGTTCGGACCGCCCGGCCATGCCTACGTTTACTTTATCTACGGCAATCACTATTGCCTCAACGTGTCGTGCGAGCGCGAGGGGAAGGCGGGGTCAGTTCTTTTCCGGGCGCTCGAACCGCTTCAGGGCATCGAGGAGATGGCGCAGGCGCGAAAAATCGCGCTGCGAGAGGCCCGCGATCTTCCCAGACTCACCAGCGGTCCCGGACGCCTGACCGAGGCTTTCGGTATCACCCGCGCCCGCGACAACGGCTGTGATCTCATCTCTCCCCGTTCGGGCTTGTGGATTGGAGAAGACGGCTTTCGCGCAAGAAACATCCAAATCACCGCGCGGATCGGCATCAGCAAGGCAGCCGACCGGCCACTGCGGTACATGCTCGCAGGAAACGCGTTCGTTTCGGGAAAGAAAAACACCGGCCGGAGTCTAAAGACTCGCCCGGGATTTGACAAACGGGTGTAGACTGTCCCTCGGGTCAAATGCTCGAAACACCGCACCGGTCAAGGCATTTGCCTGAATTGCCGACAATACGGGTAGTCGTCGGCGAATGAGTGGTACGTTTTTCCGCATCCTCCGACGGAACGAATCATCTGATTTAACGGGAACCCGCTTGCGCTGCTTTGCCGCATTTCGCGCTTCTATCGTCACCTTGACGATTCTGGGTGCGATTATGCCGGCGCTGTCGCGAGCCGAAGATGCCGCAGCGCCGCCCGCGACGACTCCCGCTCCTTCCAGCATTGTAATCGGTTTTGTGGGCGGTTTCGTCAGCCACGACAACCCGCACCATGGCCCGGTTCAACTCGCTCAGCGAATCCAGCGCACTGTTCCCAAAGACACGTATGTCCAGGTTTTCGAGAACCGCCACAGGAAACAGGCCTATGATGCCGTTGTCCGGTTGCTCGATACAGATCACGACGGCTCTCTTTCCGCTGAAGAGAAGGCTCGTGCCCATATCATTCTCTTCGGCCACAGTTGGGGAGCGGCCGCCGCAGTGTTGCTGGCCCGTGACTTGCGCCGGGAGGGTGTGCCGGTCTTGCTAACGGTGCAGGTGGATAGCATCGCCAAGGCGTGGCAAAACGATGCTGTCATTCCCGACAATGTCGCCGAGGCCGTGAACTTCTATCAGCCGCATGGCATCCTCCACGGGCGGGCGCAGATCACGGCCGCCGATCCCTCAAAGACCGAGATCCTCGGGAATTACCGCATGGACTACAAGGAAAATCCAATCCAATGCTCTGAGTCTCCCTGGCTGCGCGTCCTTACCCCGGGCCACTTGCTGAGCGAGTGCGATCCCCACCTCTGGTCGCGGATCGAAAGCATGGTGCGGCAGCGGCTGTCTTCAGCAGAATCTTCTCCGAGCGCCTCCGCAGTGGTGTCTACCGCGGTCCATCCACAAGATTAGCTGGAAGGCTCTAGAGCAGGATGTTATCGATAAGCCGCGTCGGGCCTACGAATGCGGCCACCGCGACTAGTGCGCCGTCGACGACGACTTCGACGGGAACCAGGCTGTCGGGATCGACGATCTCCAGGTAGTCGAGGCGGACTGATTTTTCTCCAGCAACTTCTTCGCGACCCGCGGCTGACAGTATCCCAGCGGCGCGTTCGCCGGCTTCCCAGGATTTCTTCACCCGCATCAGCGCACGATGCAACGCCAGCGCCTGTTTTCTCTGTTGCGGATCGAGATAGGCGTTCCGCGAGCTCATGGCCAACCCATCCGGCTCGCGCACAATCGGACACGCGACGATTTCCACCGGAAAGTTCAGGTCGCGTACCATGCGGCGAACGATCGCTACCTGCGCGGCATCCTTCTGCCCGAAGAAGGCTGCATCCGGCTCGACGATGTGAAACAGTTTGGCCACCACCGTGGTGACGCCGCGAAAATGGCCGGGCCGGGAACGCCCGTCCAGCTTGTCACTCAGTCCTTCCACCGTGACCCAGGTCACGGCGCCAGCGGGATACATTTCCTCGACCGAGGGAGCAAAGAGTAATTCCACGCCCTCTTTTTCCAGCAACTCGCGGTCGCCTTCGAATGTCCGCGGATATTTCGCCAGGTCCTCGTTCGGCCCAAACTGCGTGGGATTCACAAATATCGACGCCGCCACAACATCGCAGGAAGCCCTGGCCGTTCGCACCAGCGATACGTGCCCATCATGCAGCGCTCCCATGGTAGGCACGAATCCCAGGCGCTTTCCGCCGCTCCGCGCGGAGCGGCACGCAGCCCGCATGTCTTCGATGGTGTTGCAGATTCTCATTGCGTTGGGGATGGTCTTCAGGGCGCGGGGATCCACTGAATCGCGACGTGTGCGCTCTGCAGGTCGCCTGCGACAATGCCGCGGCTTCGTCGAATCGCAACCTTGTCCGGTTCTGAAGCCGCGGGCTTCTCCTCCACGAGAATCGCGACGGCGCGCCCGTAAGGCCAAGCGGATGAGGGCAAGCGGGCCAGTGCATTCAGCACTTCCTCCGGCTTCAGAATCTGTTCTTCATTGGCCGTGACTACGGTGAGCAGTCCAACTGCATCCGGACGGATGACGAGATAGGGATTGCTCCAGTGTTTAGTCTTTTGCAGGGATGGGTACTTCGCTGGATCGGCGGCCGCGATGGCCTGCAGGAGAAGGGCGTCGCGCGGCAGTGGCGCGTCCTGCTTCGAGCAGCCCGCGAAGGAGAGGCTCATCGTTAAGACAAATACGAAAGCCGGTGCGAAGCCGGCTGGCGGACAACCGCGAGCGCCGGACAAACTCACCGCACCACCGCGGGAACGTCGGTCTTCACCGCCCACACCAGCGCGACCACCCATCCAATCATGGTCCAGCCCAGAAAAAAGTTCAGCAGCACGATCGCCGTGATGTCGCGCTTGCTGCGGCCAAGTGCGATGATCGACGGCAAGAAATACATCACAAAGCCAAAGCCGAAAAATGGCAGCAAAAACGCGGGCAAGAGGTGAGTCATAACAACCTCCTAAACGATAGCCTAGCACCACTTTCAGCTACGTTTGAAGCCATGGTTTTGTTCCCTGCGTGTGATCCGTGCAAATCCGTGGCGAAAGATCTCCTACCGCTGCATCGCCCGCTTCCGCGCCAGCACCGTGTCCAACCCGGCCTTGGTTTCTTTCGGCAGATGGTAGGACTCCTCATCCGAGGGATATTGCAACGATTTCACATCCGCGCGAAACGCCTGTACCGCATGCGTGATCAGCGCGGCGGCGTCGCCATAGCGGCGTACAAACTTTGCCGGCGGCGCAAACGTCAGGTTGAGAAGGTCGTGGAACACCAGCACCTGGCCATCGCACTCCGGACCGGCGCCAATGCCGATGGTCGGCGTGGCAACCTCGGCAGTAATCATTGCCGCCACTTCGCGCGGAATGCCTTCCAGGACGATGCACGCAACGCCAGCGCGATCGAGCGCCACGGCGTCACGCATGAGCTGCTCGATGCCGCTGAGATTTTTCCCCTGCACCTTGTAGCCGCCCATCACGTTGACCGACTGTGGCGTGAGCCCAATGTGCCCGGCCACGGGAATCTCAGCATCGATGATCCGGCGAATCAGGTCGGCGCGCTTTTCGCCGCCCTCGATCTTCACCACTTCCGCGCCGCCTTCTTTCACAAAGCGCGTGGCGTTGTTAAGGGCACTTTCAGGGTCAACGTGATAAGACCCGTAAGGCATGTCGGCCAGCAACAGCGCATGCTTCACGCCGCGCCGGACAGCCTTCACGTGATGCAGCATCTCGTCCATGGTGACCGAGAGTGTGTTGTCATAGCCAAGAATGGTCTGGGCAAGCGAATCGCCGACCAGAATCATCTCAATGCCAGCCTCGTCCACGAGGCGCGCGGTGGCGTAATCGTAGGCAGTGAGGCAGGTGATTGGTTCGTGCCGGAGTTTTTGTTCCCGCAGAGAAGCGGTGGTGACCTTCTGGCGGAGTTCGTCGTGACCAGGGAAGCCGGGACGTCCGCCGATCGGGGTGATACTCATTTGTCCTCCAGTGCCCCTCCGGCTCAGCCGGATAGAGCCTGTTCAGCATCTTTCCCTCTCTACGTTTTGGATGATGCTGGGACTATTGTAGAAGCAAAACGCGGGTTCGTCGATAGGGTGTTTTACAGTTGTGGGAGATCAGCCAAGTGATTGACGGACAGCGAGTTACGGGGAAATGAGATCGCGTGAAGTAGGGAGAGAAAAAACTCGATTTCGCTATCCGATCCGTCCCCTCCTCTCTACTGCTTTGCCGCAGATGCCTTCTCCGCCACCAGCTTCTGTCGTGCCGTTTTCAGCTCAGGCCGCTCGTCGCCGACGGCAACTTCGGTCAACTTCCGGAAATAGCCACTCGCCACAGTCGCATCCCCGGAGGCCTCAGCCGCCCTCGCCGCGCCGTACAAGGCGTTAAAGCGATTCGGAGCAATCTTGAGCACACTCTGATATTCCACCAGCGATTCCCTGGGTTGATGCCCGATCATCAGCAACTCCGCCAACATTTCCCGCGCAGGCGTGACGGCTCCGGGAGTGACCGCCGCCTTGTCCATGCTCTCTTCCAGTTCCGCCGCCGAACGTGCCAGCTTCAACGCATCTTCAGATTTGCCATTCTGCTGCGCAATCCAGGCGGCCACTTCGCGCCGCTCGACTTCTACTTGATTCGACCAGTAGGAGTTATTCTGCTTCGCAATCGAGTCGCGAAGATCGGCAAGTTTCTGTTCGGCTTGGCCCGCCTTTTCTGGATTCTTCGAGCGAGCGCTTCCCACTCCGATCGCCGTCCACGTGATCGCCTGCGCCCACGGCACGCCACCCTCCGCCACGCGAAGTTGGCTGGCTTGCTCCCAATTTCCCAGTTCAATCGCGTACCGCGCTGGAATTGCCGAAGCTCCATAATTCCCGGTAAGCGTCAGCCCGGAAGCCGGCGGCAACGCATTCATCTCATCCAACACAGCCTTGGCCTTGCTGACGCGCCCGCTCTGCAGCTCCGCATACACAAGGTAGTCCATCGCGTGCAACCGCTGATCGCGCGCCTCGCCATTTTTCGAATTGATCTCCGCGGCTGCCGCCAGCTCCGCCGACTTCAGGTTCGAGCTGATCGATTCGTCCCAAGACCCCACGCGCGTGAATAGATGCGAAGGCATGTGATTCGCATGCGCCGAGGCGGGAGCAATCTTGGCATACATGCGAGCCGCCCCCAGCCCCTGCTCCGCCAGCACCGGATTGTCGTAGCAGTGGATGATGTAGTGCGCGATCCCCGGATGATGCGGTTGCCTGGCGAAGATCGGTTCCAGAATCTCACCGCACTTCCGCTGGTTGGCAAAGGTTTTGTCGGTCTTGGGGGCAGTAATCGCCAAACTCAGCGCGTGAAAGATCGCCGCCTCATCGTCCTGCGGATAAGCCGCCTGCAGCGCGCCCATCTTCTGTTCAAACGCCTGGCTGTGGGTGTATGCGTCCTTTCCGTCTTCGCGGTAAATTTCAGCCAAAGCCTCGATGTATGCGTTCTCGCGAGCCGTGGTCTTTGCATTACCGGCAGCAGTCTGCTTCGCCTGATTCAGAGCCAGACGGCCGGCCCCTGTGTCCCCGTTGTCCCACATCCCGTGGTAGTGAGACATGGCCACGCCCCATTGCGCCATCGCGCATTGTGGATCGCGGCCAGAGATCGCGGTAAAGGCCTGGCGCGCCTGTTCATACTGGAATGAGTGCAGCAGCGCGACCGCGCGGTTGAAAGGGTCGGTGAGATCCGACCCGCACGAAGTGAGGAAGTGGACCGAACCAACCTCCTCTGCAGTCATTGCGTGATGATGCTCTTCCTGGCTTATCGCAGGCGGAACGACACACACGACCAAAGCGAGCAGTGCGGTCAAGGGGCGCATGGGGCACCTCCGTATAGCGCGAAATTGTACCACCAGTCGGCAAGGAGAAAGCGTTCCGCTGCCTTGGACAACCAGCCTCCAAAGACTGTTTTCACGCCCCCACCGCCTCTTGCCCGCCCAGCGGCAAAAAGTATTGAGTCCCCTTGATCGGCTCAGAAACCTTGCGCAGCAGTTCCTGCAAATCTTCGTTACGATCGACGAAATCGATGTCTGACGTGTTCACGATCAGCAGGTCCGACGACGTGTAATGAAAAAAGAAGTGCTCGTACGCCTTGACCACTTCCTCCAGATACTCGTCGCTGACGGCGCGCTCGCCCGGCGCATTCTTTTTCTTCAGACGCTTTTTCAGAACCTCGGGCGTGGCCTGCAGATAGATAACAAGGTCCGGAGTGGGCAGCTTCTCGCGGAAGTGGTTGTAGTAGCGGTTGTAGGTATCGAGCTCCTGGTCGGTGAGGTTGAGGCAGGCAAAGAGCTTATCTTTTTCGATGATGTAGTCCGCGACCACGGTCTTCTGCGACTGAGGACCGAGGTCGAGCGCCTGCAACTGCTCGAACCGCATCACCAGAAACGCGAACTGCGCCTGAAACGCTGCGCCCCGCTCGCCCTCATAAAAAGCGCCAAGAAAGGGATTAGATTCAGGCTCCATCACCCGCTGGGCATTCAGGCGCTCGGCCAGAATGCGGGCCAGCGTGCTCTTGCCCACCCGGATGGGACCCTCCACAGCAATGTAGCGAGGCAGTTCGAAGAGATTAGCCATGGGCGCGCAATGTTTCGGAAGTTGCAGGATAGCTCGGATGGAGCCGAGTGGCAATTGAGGGAAGAGTTAACAGGGAAATTGAGAGATTGAGCCATTGAGAGATTGAGCGATTTTGGAAGTGCAGGTTTGCGATTTCAATCGCTAAATCACCCGATGGCTCAATGACTCAATGCACTACAATCCCTGCATGCTCGCCCTCGCCCTGACCGGCGCCATCTCTGCCGCCGCGCTTGCCGCGGGTTACCAATCAATGGCGCCGACGGGGCAATGGTACGGCCAAACTTTCACGGGACTGCCGCACGGTTCCCGCCAAATCGCTCTGACCTACGATGACGGACCCAATGACCCGCACACACTGCGATTGCTGGAAATCCTCGCCAAACACGGCGTTCGGGCCACCTTTTTCCTGATCGGACGCTACGTCCGGCAACGTCCCGACATCGCCCGTGAAATTGTTCAGGCCGGCCACATCGTCGGCAACCACACCTTCACGCATCCCCTGCTGATCTTCAAAAGCGAAAAAGAAATCAGGCAGCAACTCTCCGAATGCCGTGATGCGTTGCAAGATGCGATTGGCGAGCCCTCCAACCTCTTCCGGCCTCCTTTCGGCGGACGCCGCCCCGCGGTGCTCCGCGTGGCCCGCGAACTTGGCCTGGAAGCAATCATGTGGAATGTAACCGGCTACGACTGGAACGCGCCGCCCGCTGCCGTAATCGAGCGCAAGGTTGCAAAACAGATTCGCGGCGGCGATGTCATCCTGCTGCACGACGGCGGGCATAAGCAAATGGGCGCCGACCGTTCCCAGACCGTGATTGCCACGGATCGCCTGATCGCGCGCCACAAGACGGAGGGCTATGAGTTTGTTAGCGTGCCGCAGATGATGGCAGAGCCAGCCGTCAGCCGTCAGCCATCAGCCATCGGCTAGAGTGGTCTCGCATTTGGGATTTCTTTCTGCATCTCTGACTCTGTGGTGAGTCATCCCTTCACCGCCGCAAACGCCTGCTTCGCCACGTCAATGGTCCGCTGAACATCCTCCTGCGTGTGCGTCGCACCGAGGAACGCTGCTTCATACTGCGACGGCGGCAGATACACTCCACCGTCGAGCATGGCGCGGAAGAATCTGCCAAATGCTTCAGTGTTCGATTTCGAGGCCGAATCCCAATCCGTCACCGGCCCCGGCGTGAAGAACCAGGTAAACATTGACCCGACGCGGTTGTAGCAAAGGGGAACGCCGGAGTCTTTGGCGGCCGCGGCTACGCCCTCGACCAATTCTCCACTCAACTTGTCGAGCCGCGGATAAATCTCCTGCTTGTGATCGCGCAGATGTTTCAACATCGAGCATCCCGCCGCCATCGCCAGCGGATTGCCCGAAAGCGTACCCGCCTGGTACATCGGCCCCAGCGGCGCCACCAGATTCATGATCTCGCTGGAACCGCCATAGGCGCCCACCGGCAAGCCTCCGCCGATGATCTTGCCCATCGTCGTCAGGTCAGGACGGATGTTGTAGAGTTCCTGCGCTCCGCCGAAGGCCACGCGGAATCCGGTCATCACTTCATCAAAAATCAGCACCGACCTCTCGCGTTCCGTAATCAATCGCAAGGCCACCAGAAAATCGTCGGCGCCAGGAACACATCCCATGTTTCCCACGATCGGCTCCACGATCACGCACGCAATCTGATGTTTGAACTTTTGGAAGGCATGCTCCACCGCTGGGATGTTATTGAACGACAAAGCCAGTGTGAATTGAATAAATTCCTCAGGAACGCCCGCAGATCCCGGAATGCCCAGCGTCGCCACTCCCGAACCCGCCTTCACCAGCAGCGAATCGGAATGCCCGTGGTAGCAGCCCTCGAATTTCACAATGTACTTGCGCTTGGTATAAGCCCGCGCCAGGCGGATGGCCGACATTGTCGCTTCAGTTCCAGAACTCACAAAGCGAACTTTCTGCATCGGCGGAAACGCCGCCAGCACCAGTTCCGCGAGATCGGCCTCGCTGGGCGTGGACGCCCCAAAACTAGTGCCATTGCAGGCGGCCCCCACGATCGCATCGAGTACATCGGGTGCAGCATGACCCAGAATCAGCGGTCCCCAGGATCCGACGTAGTCAATGAATTCATTCTCGTCAGCATCCCAGATGTGCGAGCCTTTCCCGCGCACGATAAACGGCGGGTCGCCTCCGACGGAACCGAACGCGCGCACCGGGGAGTTCACTCCGCCGGGAATCATGCTTTCGGCGCGTTGCTGCAGACGGCGCGACTGCTCGACCTTTCGGGACGTGGTAGACGGCA
>Ga0210404_10000214_pt1 | contig 35499 bp, 29 predicted proteins | sample IncBWH28MmetaG_FD_155455 | JGI IMG/M metagenome (GOLD analysis project Ga0210404, IMG submission 155455) | Forest soil microbial communities from Barre Woods Harvard Forest LTER site, Petersham, Massachusetts, United States - Inc-BW-H-28-M | ecosystem: Environmental > Terrestrial > Soil >... | reverse complement strand
GTTCTTTTCTTCTACTTTTTCATGCGCTGGGCGTTCTTTGGCCCCGTGATGAAGGCCATAGCCGAGCGCGATAAGCTCATCGAAGGCGCTCGCGCCGAGGCCGCAGCCGCTGAAGCGGGAGCGAAACAGGAGCTCGACTCCTACCACGATGCCCTCCGCAAAGCCCGCGCCGAAATTTACGCCGAACAGGAAGCGGCTCGCCAGGACGCGCTCGATAATCGTGCCAAGTTGCTGAAAGCGATGCGCTCGCGGGCGCAGGAAGATGTGAACGCGGCCAAGAAACGCATCGCCGCGGAGCTGGAATCCGCGCGAGCCGAAGTCGAGCGCTCGACGCCGGAACTAGCGAGCCAGATCGCGCAGGCGATTCTCCATGATCCCGCCGGTGATGGCGGGCGAGGCGCACGAAGATGATTCGCGCCGCCCGAAATCTGGCAAGCTGGGCCGCGCGGCTCACCATCGCTTTCCTTCTGCTGGCCGCACCCGTGCTGGCACAGGAAGAAGCCCAGTCGAAGCTCGAGGATTCGCCGACCGGTCAGATTTTTCGCTGGATCAATTTCGTTCTCGTCGTTGTAATCATTCTTTATTTGGGCCGCAAGGCTAAGGCGCCGGCGTACTTCCGCGGGCACGCCGAGGAAATCTCCGAGAAAATCGATGAGGGGGCGCGAGCGCGCGAAGCGGCGGAAAAGCGCCGCGCCGAGGCGCGGGCCAAGCTCGCGAGTATCGACTCGGACGTCGCGCAGATGCGCCGGGAAGCCAAGCGCGCCGCCGAGTTGGAAGCGGAGCGCGTCAGGGCGCTGGCCAAGACGGAAGCGGAAGCGATTGAGCGGGCGGTGTTAGCCGAAATCGCCGCGACGGAACATGCCGCGCGCCTGGAATTGAGGGTACTCGCCGCGCGGCTGGCGGTCGAGCGCGCCGAAACGCTGCTGAGGCAGCAATTGCAGCCGAAAACGGAAGCGGATCGCTTCCTGAAGTACATCCCGGCGCTGGCCATGCTGATCGCCCGGCAGCAACGGGCGGAAACCTAGAAAGGCTACGGGAGCAAACATTGGACGGTGCAGTTTCATCTCGATACGCGGCGGCGCTGGTGGACGTGGCGCTCGATCAGAAGAACGCCGATCGCGTGAAGCGCGATCTCGCTTCCTTCGCTGAGGCATTCGGTCAGTCGGCGGACTTGCGCAACGCGCTGGAAAGCCCGGCGGTGAGCCGCGAAGCAAAGCTGCAGGTAATTCAAAGGCTCGGCGGGCTGATGGACCTAGTGCAGCCCGTGCGGAATTTCCTCTGCGTGCTGGTGGACCATCGCCGCACGGAACTGCTGTTCGAAATTCAGGAAGCTTTTCGCGTGGACCTGAACGCGCGGCAAAACATCGCCGAGGCCACGGTGACGTCGGCGCGAGCGCTGGGCGCCGACGAGCGCAAGAAGCTGGTCGAAATGCTCGAAGCGCAAACCAAGAAAAAGATCGAAGCGCAGTTTCACGAGGACGAATCGCTCGTGGGCGGCGCCGTCGTGCGCGTCGGTTCAACGGTGTACGACAATTCGGTTCGCGCGCAGCTCGACCGCATTCGCGAACGCCTGGAATCTGAATAGGAGCCTCGGATGGCGAATATCAAGGCTGACGAGATCACAAAAATCCTGCGCGAGCAGATCGAAAACTACCAGCAGACGGTCGCGGTCGAGGAAGTCGGCTCGGTCATCTCGATCGGTGACGGCATCGCGCGCGTTCACGGGCTGGATCGCTGCATGTCCGGCGAGATGCTGGAATTCCCGCACGGCGTGTTCGGGATCGCGCTGAACCTGGAAGAAGACCAGGTCGGAACGGTGTTGCTCGGCGACTACACGCAGATTCGCGAAGGTGACACGGTCAAGCGCACGAACCGGATCATGTCCGTGCCGGTCGGCGAGGGGATGATCGGACGCGTGGTTGATCCGCTCGGCCAGCCGCTCGACGGCAAGGGCCCCGTGCAGACCGACAAGCGCAATCCGCTGGAACGCATCGCGCCGGGCGTCGTCGACCGGCAGCCGGTGCGCGAGCCGGTACAGACAGGCATCAAGGCCATCGACTCCATGATCCCGATCGGACGCGGCCAACGCGAGCTGATCATCGGCGACCGCCAGACGGGCAAGACCGCCATCATTCTGGACACCATCCTGAATCAAAAGGGCGGGGACATGATTTGCATCTACTGCGCGATCGGGCAGAAGCGCTCGACGATCGCGCAGGTGGTGAAAACTCTCACCGACTGCGGCGCGATGGATTACAGCATCATCGTCGCCGCGTCGGCTAGCGAACCCGCCACCATGCAGTACATCGCGCCCTTCGCGGCGGCCGCCATGGGCGAATATTTCCGCGACAGCAAGCGCCACGCCATCTGCTTCTACGACGATCTTTCCAAGCACGCGCAGTCCTACCGCGAAATTTCGCTGCTCCTGCGGCGCCCGCCCGGCCGCGAGGCTTTCCCTGGCGATGTTTTCTTCCTGCACTCGCGCCTGCTGGAGCGCGCCGCCAAATTGAACGACAAGCTGGGCGCCGGCTCTCTGACCGCGCTGCCCGTGATCGAAACGCAGGCGGGCGACGTCTCGGCGTACATTCCGACCAACGTCATTTCCATTACCGACGGTCAGATCTATCTCGAAGCGGACCTTTTCAATTCCGGCATTCGCCCGGCGATCAACGCGGGCATTTCAGTGAGCCGCGTCGGCGGCAACGCGCAGATCCGGGCCATGCGCCAGGTGGCCGGCACGCTGCGGCTCAGCATGGCGCAGTTCCGCGATCTCGCCGCCTTCGCGCAATTCGGCACCGACCAGCTGGACAAGACCACGCAGGCCCAGCTGGCGCGCGGCCAGCGGCTCGTCGAAGTGCTCAAGCAGGATCAGTATCAGCCGCTCCCGGTCGAAAAGCAGGTTTTGATAATCTATGCCGCCAGCGAGAAATACCTCGACGACGTCGCGATCGAAGATTGCACGCGGTTCGAACGCGAGCTGTACCCGTTCGTCGAAGCGAACTATCCCAATGTGCTGAAAACGATCCGCGAGAAGAAGCAGCTCGACGACGCCGTCCGCGCCGATACCAAAGCGGCGCTCGACGCGTTCAAGGAGCGCTTCGTCGCGTCCACCCGCGAGGCCAGTCCCGCTGCGGCGGACTAAAACGCCTGGACAGCCTTCATGCCCACACTCATCGATTATCGGCGACGCATCCGCTCGGTGAAGAGCACGCAGCAGATCACCCGCGCGATGAAATTCATTTCCGCGGCGAAGCTGCGGCGCGCACAGGAAGGTGTGTTTGCGGCCCGCCCCTATGCGGGTGAAATTCTGCGCGTGATGCGGTCGGCGGCGGCGCGCATGGAATCGGCGGCGCACCCCCTGCTCGAGCGGCGTCCCGAGGAACGGATTCTCTTGGTCGTGCTGACCGGCGACCGGAGCCTGGCGGGGGCGTTCAATACGAACGTGATTCGCCGCACCATCCAGTTCGTTCGCGAGAATTCGTCGAAGAAATTGCAGATGGTGGCCGTCGGCAAGAAGGGCCGCGATCAGTTGCGCAAGCGCGGCTGGACGATTGCCGCCGACTACCTCAATGTATCGGGCAAAGTCGATTTTTCGATCGCCAAGGGAATCGCGAGGCGAATCGCCGAACTGTATGCTTCGCGCCAGGTGGACGCCGTTTACGCGGTCTACAACGAATTCAAGAACGTGATGGTGCAGAAGCTGCGCGTGGCAAAAATGCTGCCGATCAATCCCGGAATTCTCGATTACCAAGCCGCGGAAAAATCGGGGATGCCCGCCACCAGCAGCGCAGGAAGCGAGGAATCGCTTCCGCACGATTTGTCGGCTAGCGGCAAGTTGCAACTCGTGGATTACATTTACGAAGAACCGGTCGAAGAAATTTTCAGCGGCCTGGTGCCCCGTTATCTGGAAGCGGAAGTGTTCCGGATTCTGCTGGAATCCGCCGCAGCCGAGCACGCTGCACGCATGACGGCGATGGATTCAGCGACGCGGAACGCGTCTGAGTTGATTGACTCACTCACGCTGGACATGAATAAGATCAGGCAGGCGGGAATTACGAAAGAGCTCATCGAGATCGTCAGCGGCGCTGCTTCGGCAACGTCGTAATCAGGGGGAGTTTGAAATGGCAAGCGACGACAAGAACATCGGGCGCGTGGTCGAAGTGATCGGGCCCGTGGTGGACGTGCAATTTGAAGAGGGCCACCTGCCGCTGATCCACAACGCGGTGCGCATCACGAGCGAAGGCTACGACATTCCCACGCCGCTGGACATCGTCGCGGAGGTCGAGCAGCACCTCGGTGAAGGCCGCGTGCGCTGTGTCGCGATGAAGCCGAGCGAAGGCCTGGTGCGCGGCATGAAGGCGCAGGATCTCAGCGGGCCGATTTCCGTGCCCGTGGGCCGGGGCACGCTGGGCCGCGTGCTGAACGTGCTGGGTGAGCCGGTGGACGGCCTGGGCCCGGTCGAGACCGACAAACGCTATCCGATTCACCGGCACGCGCCGTCGCTTGAAGATCAATCCACGACGCTCGAAATGTTCGAGACGGGAATCAAAGTGGTCGACCTGCTCGAGCCGTACCTGAAGGGCGGCAAGATCGGGCTCTTCGGCGGCGCGGGCGTGGGCAAGACCGTACTGATTCAGGAGTTGATCAACAACGTGGCGATGAAGCACGGCGGCGTGTCCGTATTCGCCGGCGTGGGCGAGCGCACGCGCGAAGGAAACGACCTGTGGCTCGATTTTCAGGAGTCCGGCGTCATCATCCCGGGCAACTCGGAGAAATCGCGTTGCGCGCTCATCTACGGTCAAATGACCGAACCGCCCGGCGCGCGCCTGCGCGTGGGATTGACCGGCCTCACCGTGGCGGAATATTTCCGCGATGAAGAGCACCTCGACGTGCTGCTTTTCATCGACAACATTTTCCGCTTTGTGCAGGCCGGGTCGGAAGTATCGGCGCTGCTGGGCCGCATGCCTTCCGCCGTGGGTTACCAGCCAAACCTCAACACGGAAATCGGGGAACTGCAGGAGCGCATCACCTCGACCAAGCACGGGTCGATCACGTCGGTACAGGCGATTTACGTGCCTGCGGACGACTACACCGATCCGGCGCCGGCCGCCACGTTCACGCACCTGGATGCGACCACGAACCTGAGCCGGCAAATCGTGGAGCGCGGCATTTACCCGGCGGTTGATCCACTGGCGAGCTACTCGCGCATACTCGATCCGCGCATCCTGGGCCAGGAGCACTATAGCGTGGCGCGCGCGGTGAAATCGGTACTGCAACGCTACAAGGAACTGCAGGACATCATCGCCATTCTGGGCATCGAGGAACTTTCCGACGAAGACAAGCAGACCGTGGCGCGTGCGCGGAAGATCGAGCGGTTCCTTTCGCAGCCATTCTTCGTGGCCGCGCAGTTTACGGGCATCGAAGGCAAGTACGTGAAGATCGAGGACACCATTCGCGGCTTCAAGGAAATTGTGGAAGGAAAGCACGACGATCTGCCCGAGCAGGCGTTCTACATGGTGGGCGGAATCGAGGAAGTGCGGGAGAAGGCGGAGAAAATGGCGGCGACCGCGTAGTTTGCGCGCGGCATTGCCGAGCTGAATCGAACCCATGGCCACGCTACCCGAAGCCATCGAGCTGCAAATCGTGACACCGGAGCGGCACGTGCTGCAGGAGACCGTGCAGTCGGTCGAGATACCCGGCAAAGAGGGCTATCTCGGCGTGCTGCCGGGGCATGCGCCGCTGATCACGGAGCTGGGCGTCGGGATTCTTGGCTACCGCAAGGGATCGGAAAACAAGTTCGTCACTGTGATTCAAGGCTACGCGGAAGTTTTGCCGGACCGGGTGATCGTCTTGGCCGAAATTTCCGAGCGCGCGGAAGAGATCGATGTGGCTCGGAGCAAAGCGGCGCACGATCACGCCCAAGCGGAGCTTGCCAAGGCCGGCGTGGGCGGCGATGAGTGGCAGCGCCAGAAGCTGGCGCTGGAGCGCGCGTTGGTGCGCCTGCAGGCCGCTTCGCGAGGCGGCCCGGGCGCCGGAGATAGGCACTAATCCCATGGCTTCGCTCTGCGAGGATGTCCCCTTGTGGTTAACCCTCGGTGATTCCCGTCACTTCATTCTGCATCGAATAACTGGCAAGATCGGGTCAGGTTCCATCGGTGGGCCATGACGATGGAACGGACCAATATGGCCGACATCATCATTTACGGCACCCCGTGGTGCGGCGATTGCCGGCGCGCGAAGCAGTTTCTGCGCGAGCGGGGCGTGACGTTTCGCGAGGTCAATATCGACGAAGCGCCCGACGCGGAGGAATTGGTCCTGAAAGTGAACCAGGGGTTGCGCAAGGTGCCGACGGTCGAAGTGGAGGGCCGCTATTTCGCGTGCAGCCCGTTTGATCCCTGCAAGCTTGCCGACGAATTGAAGATTCCGCTGAATGGCAAGTAGTCGCGCTACGACGTCCCAATACCCGTATAGACCCTCTGGGATCAGCTTGGTGCGGGTTTCATCAGGCTGTCTCGCTGGTTGCAATCCTGATTACTAGCCTACACGAGACCGGCGCCGCGGGTCATAACGCCGGCTACGCGGAGGTCGGGGGTGAGTGCGACGAGGTCGGCATCCGCGCCTACGGCGATGATTCCCTTTTTGCCGGCGAGGCCGAGGCGGCGGGCGGGGAGAATGGTGGCCATGCGCACGGCGTCTTTGAGCGGGACGCCGAGGGCCACCAATTCACGCAGGGCGCGGTCGAGCGTGAGCGTGCTGCCGGCGAGCTTGCCTTCGGAATTTCGGGCTACGCCGTCTTTCACCGAGACTTCGAAATTCCCGAGGCGGTAATTTCCGTCAGGCATTCCCGTGGCGGCGATGCCGTCGCTGACCAGCAGGACCGTGTCGAATCCTTTGCAACCTAGCAGAACCTGGATGGCGACCCCGTCGACGTGGACGCCATCGGCAATGATTTCCGCGGTGACTTCCGGATCGGTGAGAATCGCGCCGACGACGCCGGGATCGCGGTGCGAAAACGGGCGCATGGCGTTGTACATGTGGACGGCGTGGCGAGTTCCGGCGTGGATGGCGGCGCGCGTCTGTTCGTAGTCCGCGTCGGTATGGCCGATGGCAACGACGACTTTCGCGGCGACGGCATGCTCGATCAGTTCCTTCGCACCGGGAATTTCCGGAGCTACGGTGATGATTTTCACCAGGCCGTCGGCAGCTTCGAAAAATTTCTGCAGGATCTCAACCGAGGGCCGCGCAATCGCGTCCAGCGGATGCACGCCGCGACGGACCTTGCTGATGAACGGCCCCTCAAGATGGATGCCGAGAAATTCCGCGGCAAGCTTGCCTTCGCCTGCGTCCTCTTTGGGCTGCTCGTGGGCGCGGATGTAGCGAGCGATGCCTTCCAGGCTGTGGCAGGTTTCGTCGACCGGCGCGGTGACCGTGGTGGCGACGAGCGACGTGGTGCCATGCTTTGCGACGGTGGCCGCGATCCGGTCGAGCGCGCGTGCGTTCCCTTCCATCACGTCGTGGCCGCCCGCGCCATGGATGTGCACGTCGACGAAGCCGGGCACGACCGTCATCGCCCCGGCGACGTAGTCGACCGCGTCAGGCGGCAGGCGGAGCTCGTCGCGATGGCCGAGCGCAGCGATCTTGCCGCCCTCGACGACGATGATGCCTTCGCTGATTTCCTCTTCCGGAGTCAGGATCCGGCCGGTATGGATTACGGTGGTTCGCATGGCTTGCAAATTTTCTCAGGGCTAAAGCCCGGGACGTGAGCGTCCCTTTTTCGACCGCAGACAACCTAGAAACAAGGTTGCTACAAGAATGATAGGGGAAGCCGGGCGCGAAATCACAGGCGAGCTTGCATCCGTGTGCTTCTTCGTTACAATCGGGTGTCGCTCAAATTCGAAGGAGAACGGGATGGCATACGACAAGCGTTACGTGGCGCAGAAGCGTCAGCGCCGTCGGCGCAAGACAGCCAAGGCCAAGGTAAGACTCTACGAACAGGGGAAACTGCCGCACGACAAGCTTCCCGCCCTGGCCAAGCGGTTTCTGGCCCGCAAGCAGCGCGCGCTGAGCAAAGCTGAATAAGTTTCACGCAAGAAGAAAAAGGGCGGCCGCTTCTGCGGCCGCCCTTTTTTTGTTCGCGTGCCGTTTCCCGCCAGGGAAGTGGCAGCGGTTGATTTAGTTTCCGGAGGCCTGGGTGTGGGTGGTCTGCACCTTCGGCACACTCAGGTAACCGACGATCTTATCCTTGCCGATCGAATTGACCGTGAACTCGACCGGTGCGCGTCCGCCGTGCGTGAAGAAGTAGATGGGCTCGTTGGTCGAGCGGTTCCGCTTCTCGTATCGCGCGTCATCCACGTAGATGGCCACGGTGTAGAGGTTCTTCTTCTCGTTCACGCCGCGGAGCTCAACCATCAGATCGCCCACTTTTTCGCGGGTGTTCTTCTTCTCGATGGTGAACTCGTAGTAGTCGCGCTCGCCGAGGCGGCGAAGCTCTTCCACTTCGTCGTGATTCTTGGCGATCAAAGTGCCGAATTCGCCGCGGGTCATATTGAGGCTGGTCTTGGTCGTGTCCAGGTCGGTCTTCACGCCGGTGACATCGGTGCCCAGCTTGTTGACGTCATCGACGCTCGCCTTGGTGGCCAACTCACCGTTCACGTTGTTGGTCAGGTCGGTCAGCTCCTTGGCATCGTCTTCCTTGATCTTCTTGGCCTGAGCGCGAGCGTGGCTGAGCTCAGTCTCGGTGAGCTTCATCTTGTCAGTAACGACGCTGAGTTCACCCTGCAGCTGCGCATTGGTGTCCTCCGCCTTCGACAGACGTTGGTTGAGCACGTCGTCGCTCTGAGTCGTCTGGCGCGTCTGCGCCGCCAGCGTTTGCTGGAGCGAAGCTGCGCGGTTGGACGCTGTCCAGCCCACACCGAGGGCTGCCAGCGATACAATGGCCAGAACCACCACCACGATACCGATCCAACGGGGGGCTGCCCCTTCCGTATGGATCACTTCGGGTTTGTCGTCGATCATTTTCGTATCCTCCGTGGGAACCCCTTGCGGGAACGGCTAGGAGCAAGCCCCTAACCAAATGGGCCATACGGGGGGTGCGCCCATAAATGCTTATGCGGTATTCAGTTACGCGAGTAATTCCGGCGGGCAGGGTATAGTACCCTACCGCGAACCCTGCAATTTTTACGCGAGATTCATTATTTCTGCGCAGTTGAAAGACGGAGCTGCCAAAGGCACGGGACTTAGCGGGTAATGGTCATGTTCTGGAGCCGAGCAATGCGTTCGGCCAGCGGCGGATGCGTGCTGAACAGGCCGGTGAACAACTCGCCGGCGCTGAGCGGCGCCACGATGCACAACGCTGAGGTGGACGGGGAAATATCCATGGGGATGCGCTTATTGTAGGCGCCCAGTTTCTCGAGAGCGCGAATCAATCCATAAGGATGGCCGACCATTTTTGCGCCCGAGGCGTCTGCTTGATACTCCCGCTGACGTGATACGCCGAGCTGGAGCAGCATCGCGGCGATCGGTCCGAGAAACAGCATCAGGATGGCCGCAATCCCGCCGCCTTCGCGGTCGCGCCGCCCGCCGCCACCCATCCCGCCAAAGATCATTCCCCAGCGGCCCATCTCCGCAATCCAGGTAATGGCGCCGGCCAGCGTTGCTGCAATGGAGGATGTCAGGATGTCGTAATTGCGCACGTGAGACAGTTCGTGGGCGATCACGCCTTCGAGCTCTTCGTCATCCATCAATTCCATTAGGCCCTGGGTGACGGCCACCGAAGCGTGGTGCGGATTCCGGCCTGTGGCGAAGGCATTCGGCGCTGCCTGGGGAATCATGTACAGCCGGGGGGTGGGAAGATTCGCTTTGGCGGCGAGGCGCTCCATGACGGCGTATAGACGCGGCGATTCTTCGCGGCTGATGGGCCGCGCGCCGCTGGACATCAGGGCGATTTTGTCGGAGAAAAAGTAAGCGACACCGTTCATGATCACCGCGAAGAACAGCGCGATGGTCATGCCGTTGCGCCCACCGATGATCTGGCCGATGAAGAGCAGCAGCAGCGTTAATGCGGTGAGCAGGAATGCCGTTTTAAACGTTTTCATGACCCGTGTCCCCGGCGCCGAATCAGGCGGCGCCCGCCTTGACCTGTCCTTGTTGAAATCTCATTTCGCCGGTCTTCGAATCGACGTCGACCACAACGGAGTCGCCCGCCTTCACCGCGCCATCGAGGATCTTCAGCGCGAGCGGATCTTGAATCAGGCGCTGGATGGCGCGCTTCATCGGACGCGCGCCGTAAGCCGGGTCGTAGCCTTCGCGGAAGAGCAGGGCCTTTGCCGCCGGAGTCAGAGTTAGGGTGATCTGCCGTTCAGCCACGCGCTTCATGAACGAGGCCATCTGCAAGTCGATGATGCGCTCGATCTGGTCCCGTCCGAGCGGACTGAACATGACGATGTCGTCGATGCGGTTCAGGAACTCGGGACGGAACGTTTCGCGCAACGCGGCCATGGCTTCTCCGCGCGCTTTCTTGGGATCTTTGCCAGCAAGTTCAAAAATGGCGCTCGAGCCGACGTTCGAGGTCATGATGATGACGGCGTTGCGAAAATCGACCTTGCGTCCCTTGCCGTCGGTCAACTGCCCGTCGTCGAGAATCTGCAGCAGGATGTTGAACACGTCGGGATGCGCCTTCTCGATTTCATCGAGCAGCACGACGGAGTACGGGCGCCGGCGAACCTGTTCGGTGAGTTGTCCGCCCTCTTCGTAGCCGACGTATCCGGGAGGTGCGCCGATCATGCGGGCGACCGAGTGCTTTTCCATGTATTCGGACATGTCCAGGCGGATGATGGCGCGTTCGTCGTCGAAAAGAAATTCGGCCAGGGCCCGCGCGAGTTCGGTTTTACCCACCCCGGTCGGCCCGAGGAATAGGAACGAGCCGATGGGGCGATGCGGATCGCTCAACCCGGAGCGGCTGCGGCGGACGGCGTTGGCGACGCTGGCGAGGGCCAGATCCTGTCCGACCACGCGCATGAGCAGGCGCTCTTCCATATGCACGAGTTTCTGCACCTCGCCTTCGAGCAGGCGGCCGACGGGGATGCCCGTCCATTTGCTGACAATCTTGGCGATCTCTTCCTCGCCGACCTCTTCCTTGAGCATCGGGTGGTCTTTCTGCATTTCGGCGAGATGGTCCTGGGCGGTTTTCAGGGCTTTTTCCGCGGCGGCAAGCTTGCCGTAACGGATCTCCGCCACGCGCGAAAGGTCGCCCGAGCGTTCGAAGCGCTGCTCTTCGGATTTCAGGCGCTCGATTTCCCCTTTCTGCGAGCGGATCTTGCCGATGGCGTCCTTTTCGGTCTGCCAGTGAGCCTTGAGGGCGGACGATTTTTCCTTCAGTCCGCCGAGCTCTTTTTCGACCTGCGCCAAACGCTCCTTCGAGTGGGTGTCCGATTCTTTCTTCAGGGCCTGGCGTTCGATTTCGAGCTGCATGATGCGGCGCTCGATTTCGTCGATTTCGGTCGGGAGCGAATCGATCTCCATGCGCAGGCCGGCTGCCGCTTCGTCGACCAAGTCGATGGCCTTGTCCGGCAGAAAACGGTCGGTGATGTAGCGCTGCGAGAGCATGGCTGCGGCTACGATCGCCGCGTCCTTGATGCGCACGCCGTGGTGCACTTCGTAGCGCTCCTTCAATCCGCGAAGAATGGCGATGGTGTCTTCCGTGGAAGGCTCGCCGATATTTACGGGCTGGAAGCGGCGCTCGAGCGCCGGATCCTTTTCGATATATTTGCGATATTCGTTGAGGGTGGTCGCGCCAATGGCACGGAGTTCGCCGCGCGCCAAGGCCGGCTTGAGCATGTTCGAGGCGTCCATGGAGCCTTCGGCGGCGCCCGCGCCCACCAGCGTGTGCAGCTCGTCGATGAAAAGAATGATCTGGCCTTCGGATTCGGTGACTTCCTTGAGGACGGCCTTCAGGCGGTCTTCAAATTCGCCGCGGTACTTTGCGCCCGCCACCAGAGCCGCGAGGTCGAGCGCCACGATGCGCTTCGGTTTCAAGACTTCGGGCACATCGCCGGCAATGATTCGCTGCGCGAGGCCTTCGACGATGGCGGTTTTCCCCACGCCCGGCTCGCCGATCAGCACGGGATTGTTTTTCGTGCGGCGCGCGAGAATCTGCATGACGCGGCGAATCTCTTCGTCGCGACCGATCACGGGATCGAGCTTGCCGCGGCGGGCCGCCTCGGTGAGGTCCCGCGCATATTGCTCGATGGCGCGATACGTGGCTTCCGGATTTGGAGAGCTGACCCGATGGCTGCCGCGGATAGTGGCCATCGCCTGGAGGATGGCGTCGTGACTGGCGCCATGGCGGGCGAGGATTTGCGCGGCAGGATCACGGTCCATACCCGCAATACCCAGCAGGATATGTTCGGTCGAAACGTACTCGTCCTTCAGGCGCTGCGCTTCGTCGAAGGCTTTTTCCAGAGCCGTGTTGGACGCCCGGCTCAGGGATTGGTCGGAAACCCCGGAAACCTTGGGCAGACGCTCGATCTGCTTTTCGATTTCAGAGGCGAGCGCAGTCGGAGACACTCCCAGTTTTTCAAGCAGCGGGGGCACAACGCCGTCGCCCTGCGCCGTCAGCGCCCAGAGCAGATGCAAAGGCTCGATCTGCTGCTGGCCGGAGCGGGCGCCCATTTCCTGGGCAGCCTGGAGAGCTTCCTGGCCCTTCACCGTCAATTTGTCAAATCGCAGCATCGTTGAATTTTCTCACTTTTCGGAAAGCCAAGATACCTCGAGGGCTGGCAGCGGGCGCCGCCAACCCTGAGATGTGTGGCAGCTTAATTGTTGCCGTTGGTGACATTCACTTTCACTTGCTTGGGCTTCGACTCGGCGCGCTTCGGCAGCGTGACCGTCAAAACGCCGTTCTGGTAGTCGGCTTTGATAGCCTCGTTGTCCACGCTGTTGGGGAGGCGGAAGCTGCGGCTGAACGTGCCGTAGGTCCGCTCGACCCGCAGATAGTTCTCCTGTTCGACTTCCTTTTCGAACTTCCGCTCACCACGAATGGTCAGCATATTGTTCTCGACGCGAACATCAAGATCCTTTTCGGTCACGTCCGGCAAATCCACCTTCAGCACCAGCTCGCTCTCCGTCTGGTAGATGTCCACGGCGGGAGCCCAAGCGGCCAAAGCCAAATTGTCGGAACGGCGCGGAAAACTGCCCTCAAACAACCGACCAACCTGCTCCTGCAGGCCGCAAAACCCATAATACGTGTCCCAACCAGTAATGGAACTCACTGTAGCGTCCTCCTAAGGGAAGAAATAGCGCTAAATTAGCGCACTCGCATGATATTATCTGCTCGTCATGTTGTCAAGTTATATCAAGCAGAAATATAGGCCTAATATCCAGCTCAGAAATTACTCTAAGACCTTAACTATCAAGCACTTGAGATAGTGCGTTTCCGGCATGGTCAGAAGAATTGGGTGATCCTGTGCCTGCGTCCGGCGCTCCGCAACCACTATATTTCTGCGGGCGTCGTTGGCAGCCTCGGCCAGGAGCTGGAGGAAGAGCGGCTCGGTGACGTGGTAGGAACAGGAGCAGGTTACGAGGTAGCCGCCCGGTTTGACGAGCTTGAGAGCACGCAGATTGATTTCCTTGTAACCGCGACGGGCGGCGGCGATGCTGTCGCGATTCTTAGCGAAAGCCGGCGGGTCGAGGATGACCATCTGGAAGCGGCGTCCGGCCTGGTCGTACTCCTTCAGCAGGTCGAAGGTGTTGGCTTCGCGAAACGTGACGTTGGTGCGCGCGTTAAGCTGCTGGTTGCGGCGGGCCGATTCGATGGCTGACGGTGCCAGATCGATGCCTTCGACATGAGCGCAGTGGCTGGCGACGGTCAGCGCGAATCCTCCCTGGTAGCAGAAACAGTCGAGCACGTCACCGGAGGCATAGCGGCGCGCGGCCAGATGATTTTCGCGCTGATCGAGGAAGGAGCCAGTCTTCTGGCCCTTGGTAAGGTCGCAGACGAAGGTCACGCCGTTTTCCGTGGCGAGAATTTCCGAAGGAATCTCGCCATACAAGGCGCTGATGCGCTGATCCAGCCCCTCGAGCAAGCGGACTTTGGGATCGTTGCGCTCGACGATGCCCTTGGGCGAAAAAAGCTCCACCAGGGTCTCGGTCAGCAGACCCTTCAGGCGATCGCTGGCCTGGCTGAGCGTTTGCAGAACCAGGTAATCACCGTAGCGGTCGATGATGATGGAGGGCAGGAGATCGGCCTCGCTGTAGACCAGGCGGCAGACCTCCGAATTTTCGACCACCAGATCGCGGTAGACGGCCGCGCGGCGAATGCGCGCGGTCAGGAATGCGCGGTCGATCAAAACGTCCTCCCGCGTAAGAAGACGGATCGAGATTTGCGACTTGTCGCTGTAAAACGCGCGACCGACGAAATTCCCTCGCTCATCGGCGAGGCGCACCACGGCGCCGGCCTCGGCATGAGCGGTGCGGACATCGCTGCGATAAACCCAGAGGTGGCCGGAGCGCAGGCGTTCAACGCCGCGCGGCGAGATCACTACGGATCCTTCTGTTACCGGCCTGGCCGTGGCCATCATGGAGTCTCGATAAAGATTACAGTGCGATGACTTTACTACAGGAAAGGTTCGACGGACAGAAACGGGGAGCACACCTTACAAGGAGCCGACGGGACGCCGGAGCGGCTCGCTTAGTTGCCTGCCTGGCCCATCTTGCGCTTGCGGTGAAGCTTCAGCGCGGAAGAGCGCAGAGTCTCGGGGACGTTTTTGTTCGAGGTGAGCTTCACGAGGTCGGTCGCGGTCAAGCGCGGAAACAGGTGCAGGGAGACATCGAGAGGAGTCTTGGGGTTATTGGTGAGATTTCTCACTACGGAATAATTCTTCATGAAGATGCGGGTCAGCGCGATGGCGCGCAGGATCTCACCGGTCAGGTTGGTCATGGAGGCGAAGGCTTCGACTTCGGTATCGGTAAGACGGGGCGACTGAAGCACGCAGCGCTGGACCAACTTATTCGGATCGCGGATGAGTGTCATGCGCTCGGTGCGGCCGCCCTTGAGAGCCAGGGTCAGGCGCTGAACCACGTTCATGTGGGCCAGTCTCTGCATAAGGGTTTCACGCTTCACGGGATCGGGTTCGGCTTCCGCGGCAGCCTCGGCCAGCTCGGCGGTTTCGACCGCGCCCTTTTCCATGTTGGCCAGCAGCTCCCGCTGTTCGGCGTTTGCGCCGGGACAGTTGGCGACGGCGATGACCAGCTGAGGATCGGAAACAAATCGGTCGAGATTATCAAGGAGCGCCTGGATGCCGGCGGAAGTCAGGTGATTCGCCACGCGCGCGACGTTGGCCGTGGGACACGACGCGTTGTGGGCCATGGCGTCGGCAATCCCGGCCTTTTCACCCAGATGATCGGCGCAATAATTGAACAGGCGCGGGTCAGCGTCCGGCCGGGCAGCCGCGGCCAGAAAGGATTCGAGCGGCTGCGTCAGCAGCGCATTCAGCGCGCGGTCCGCGATTTCCGGCTCCGGATCGAGCGCGAGCACAGCCAGCAATTCGACGCGTTCTTCCGGACCCAGCGGCACGGTTCCGGTGCAAATCGCCAGCTTTTGTTCGCGTCGCGCGTGATCGGTACGAACCTGGGTGAGAAGCTCAGCGCTAATGAGTCCCTCCGACGGCGGGTTTCACATCGTTGCGGGTCAGGGTGACGCTTCCGGGCTGTCCCTGCACTCCGATGGGCGGGAGGGCCTGGCCATTGAGTTCGAGCGAAACTGCGCTCGATTCGCCGGTGGAGATTTCAAGCCTGTCCCGCGCGTCGAATTGCCTGGAGTCGCCCAGCTGAACCGCGCCGTCGAAGACAATTTTGCCATCTGCCCAGACTTTCACGTCGGCTGGTTTGCTGGCCTGAAGCTTTAGAGTAAGTAGTACTCCCGCGGGGCCGGCAGACCCCGCAGGCGCGGCAGTCAAGGCCGGCGGAGCTCCTACGGCTTCGACTCGGTTACCAGCGCGGGCCGCCAGATACCGCGCGTGGGCCCACGCGGAAACTTCGCCGCCGTAGCGATGCCATCCAAGAACTCCGCCCGCGACGACCAGCGCGGCCACGACGACCGCGGTGATCGCCGGGCGATAGTTTCGCGGCATGTGCTGCGCTGGCGCGGCCACCTCGGACGAGTGAGCGCGCCCACTATTGGAATTACCGAGCGCGTATTCCGCAACCAGACTATCCTCATCGAGGCCGAGAAAACGGGCGATCGAGCGGATGAAGCCGCGGTTGAAAACGCCGCCGGGCAACAGGTCCCATTGATCCTTTTCGATGGCCTCGAGGAAGCGCGTGCTGATGCGCGTGGCGGCGGAAATTTCGTCCAGGGATACGCCGCGCATCTCGCGTTCGCGGCGCAGGTGTTCGCCGAAGGGTGTCGAAGACATTCGAAAGGGGCCGACAAAAATATAGGCGCCGGTTGGAGGAGTGTCAATGCTGGCGGCAAGGCTTCCCGCGCGCGCGCCCGAGGATTGGCATTTCGGCAATTGACGCGGAATGGGCGTTGCGGCAGGAGAAAGCGGTTTTCTATAATGCCAGAGTTGCCCCCCGAATCCCAAGACGCCAAGCCAGCCTCCCCTGCCGACCGCCTGCGCCGGGCTGGAGATGCGAAGCCGTTTGAAGGCCTGGAGCGCCGCCGGCACCCGGAAGCCGCTCCTGCGCCCAGCGAGCCGACGGAAGTAAACGTCTTCCACGAGCTGGGCAAGGCGCTGACATCTTCCTTGCAGCTCGATCAAGTGCTGCGCACGATCATGGAGAAGATCAACGAAGTCCTGCGGCCCGATACGTGGTCGCTGCTGTTGATGGACCTCGACAAGAAGGAACTTTATTTCCAGATCGCTACCGGTGCGGGAGCGGAAGCTTTAAAGGATGTCCGGATCAAGGTCGGGCAGGGACTCGCCGGGTGGGTCGCGGAATCCGGCGAGGCGGTCGTGGTGGCAGACACGAGCAAGGATTCGCGATTCTTCGGGCAGGTTGACGAGAAGACGAAAATGGCGACGCGCTCGATCGTCGCCGTGCCGGTGCGATTTCGCGACCAGTGCCTCGGCGTGATCGAGCTGATCAATTGCATCGGGCCGGAGGGATTCAGCGCGCGGGACCTGGCGTTGCTCGAGGCGCTGGCCGACTACGCGGCAATCGCCATTGAAAATGCGCGGCACGTCCAGCGGATTCACGAGCTGACAATCACCGATGACTGCACGAGCCTCTACAATGCCCGGCACCTGAATTTCATGCTCGATACGGAGATTTACCGCTCGCACCGCTACGCGTTCGAGTTCTCGCTAATTTTCATCGATCTCGACCGCTTCAAGGCAGTCAACGACACGCACGGCCACCTGGTCGGGTCGAAGCTGCTGGCCGAAATCGGGGAGGCCATCAAGCAGCATTGCCGGCTGATCGATTTGGCATTCCGCTACGGGGGAGACGAATTCGTGGTGCTGCTGCCGCAGACGTCGAAAGAGAATGCGCTGGGCGTGGCGCACCGCCTGCACAAGCTGATCCGCGAAACGGAGTGGCTGAAAGAGACGAGCCTCAACGTCCACGTGACTGCCAGCGTCGGCGTGGCGGCGTATCCCACCGATTCGCGCACGAAAGCCGAGTTGCTGCACCTTGCCGATGAGGCCATGTATCTGGTCAAGAACACGTCGCGCGATAGCGTGGCCGCTGCCGGCGTCGGCCTGCTCCCCAGTGTCTAAGGCTTCAACCAAGGCCAATCCTCTCCAGCTTGATCATTCCTTTCAGGCAGCCTGGCCGGCACGATAGCGATGCGCTCAAGTCGGCCATTGGTGACCACTTGATCGTTAGTTTCGCTCGTCACGCGCTCGCATCAAGAACGTGATCGCGGCCATTTTGTAAGTAGTAGGGCCATCGTTTGCTCTCCCTCCCGGGAGTTGTGGGGTATACGGATAGCCACCCGAAAAAGGGACCACCCCCCTGAGTCTGGCGTTTCAATGCGGTCGATGCCGAGTCTGTGTTCTTCCTCTGCCACCACAGTCACAATCGAGTTGCAATCACGCATGCAACAAGATTCCGCCGGGACTAAATGGACTGCGCTTCGTGGAATCGACGAACGGTACGATTAGATTGCCGGTACTCTAACTCATGTGTCTGCTGCGCCTTACAGAACTTCATCCCGTCATTTGATGGCGTTAAATCCCGTTAAATAGAATTAAATACGCTCACGGAATCTCGTACGCTAATTAAATACCGCCGAAATTGCGATTCGCGTGTGGAATTCCGTGAAATGAACTGAGCCCATTTTTACTTATCGGGGGCCTTGGGCTCTCCTTGCTGCCTGAGAACACCTGTACTCTGCCTAGGCCCACTGCCTCAGTCGTCCGTCTTACACTCGGATTTCGCACGGTATTCTGGTGGCAACTCGGTCTGCGGAGGGAGCCCTTGTCTAAATCCAAGCGACTTCTAGTCTGGCTAGGAATTGCGGCCGCAGTCGTGGCCTACGTCTGGGCGTTCGGGCCTCAAACCATGTTGACGTTGATGGCGCGCTACAAATATCGCGAAATCCCCGTGGCGGGAAAAACTCCCATCGCCCTTCCAGATTTGTCGGTTTCCAGCGTTGCGCACAAGACGGTTACCTATTTTGGGTACGAATTCGAGCTCCCCTGGGACGATGTCGATGAGCAGAAAAGTAGAACGGCTGAAACAGTTCAAGTTCACGTGACCGCCTTCCATTCTGGAAATGCGTTTTGGTTTTCGACATTTCCGGCGCGGGATTTTGTAAAGAACGTTGTTGAAAAGACAGAATTAACTCCAGAGCAGTTTCGCCAGGTCTATGGAAATGAGGCTTTCGAGTCAGATCTGGGTTTCATGCGAAAAATGCTTCGGATAACGCCGCAGGACATGAATCCTTTCATGGCCAAAAGGCAGGCGGCAGCTTCGACCACTTTACTTCTAGTCAAAGCGATGTCCGTTCCCGAGGGGGACTCGGGAATCTTCTTGATTCGCACGACGGATTTGCAGGGGTTCCAATTCGGAAACCCGCAAGGTCGGCCCTCTCGAATTCGTGAGGACTTGTACGGGGACGACGGCGGATTCGAGTTCATATTTTTCCAAAGCCGTGGAATCGCCCCGAGTGTGTCCCAAGGGGACATCAATCGCATTCTCCAGAGCGTGCGCAGGACTCGGACACCCTCGGTCGTATCGAACACGAATTTAGACAGGTAGACTCGATGCGTCGCAAAGCCACGCGTAACTCCTGGTTCGTTAATCAGAACCTTGGCGTACATGGGCGATATTTCACAGGCATCGGAATACAATGAAACAAATTCGCCCTCGCATTGGAGGCACTGTATGCGTACTCGACTGTCTCTGCTTTGTGCTGCGCTGACTATTGTTGCGCTCATTGGTCCCCAGACGGGAAATGATATGGCGCAGGAGAAGAGAGCCGCGCCGCCGGCCGCCAAGGACTTGGTGGGAATCTGGATAGGCTTTGACAATGATCAGCTTACTTTCACTCGCCTTGATCTTCGCGCTGACTCGACCGGGTTCTGCGCCCGCGTGTCTCCTGCCGACACGATTCTGCACGATCAAGGCGTTCACCTGTACAGAATAACGAAATGGAGCGTGAATGGGTGGGACATTGAAGTCCAGATGTCTCCGGTGTCAAATGCAACGGCCGTCGGTTATGTGAGTGGCCGCATTGGTCTAGCGTCGCTCAGGTTGACGATGGGTGGCCCCGAGAACGGCGGCTGGAAAGAGGAACCCTTCCTGCATCCGGAGTCTCGAATAATGATTTCCAATCAAGAAACGAGAGACCGGATCGAAAGAGCAGACAGGAAGTGACCAGCGCCTGTCCCCTATTACGACCGTAACCCGATCACGACTTTCGCGAGGGTCGAAGCTTTCATCTTCTTTCCATTGAGAATCGCCCGAATTGTTTTGCGATCAAGCCCCGTCTGCCTCGTTGTTTTTCGTAACCCTTGCGCGCGAATCTCAGCGATCAATCCTTCGTTTGCGGCCACACGTCCACCGTCGTAGCGAATGCAGGCGTCGTCGATGTTTTAGATGAAATCGTCTTTGCCTTGCTCAAAGCGCGACATTTCTTTTCCGATGCAGTGGTGTAAACCTCCTTTAATCGTCATTCGTTTTAACAGGCCGCGGGTATGGGGTTTGCACGACTTGTCGTCCGGTCCGAGCGATTTTATCTCGGGGTGTTGGATGTAGCCGCACAGCACGTCACCTAAGGTGATTACATCCGCTCGTGAGAGTTCGTCTAGTCGATAGCTCTTTCCATTGCGCGTGTCGATGCAACGAGACCGCGTCCATCCTTTCCGGTTTTTGTTGAAGGGCGTGAGGAGCGTGAGTTTAAGTGCGTCTCGCGTTCTAGGATGCAGGACGAATCCGAACGGGCTGGCCTTGCCTTTCATTTGATGTAAATAATGAGGCGTAGAGATTCTCATTTTCATCATCGCGGGCAATCCAACCCATGCGGGTTGGTCGCCGATGGGTACGGCTTTGTTGGCGTCAACAGCTCGCCCGGCAACCGTTAGAACGTTGAATTCCGGATCGATCAGCTGCTTGAATTCGAGCGTCAGCAGAAAGCGCCACAATTCCCACCACCATTTCGGTAGCCCGTTCTCGCGCTTTTCACTTGGAGCGAGGAAGATTAGACCGTGCGCCTTCGGATCGACGATTCCGACGCAGCTGCGGTGATTGCAAAACGATTGGCCGCATTTTGTTGTGTAGAGAACGTAGCGCTTGGCCGCTATCGAATAACCGAACAACTGACGTTGAGCACCACGTTTGTTGTAATTTTCGTCAGTCAGACGCAGAAGGTGCGGCACGATCTTGCGGTTATACGGAGACAGTGAATCAAAGCGATTTGCAATGAGTTCGACTTGCTTCCAAGAGAGCGCATTTATCGGCGGCGCTCCGTCAGGCATTTTGATAATGCCGCCGCGTTTGTTTGCCACAATGGTTAGCGCATCTGTGTCGCAGCACAAATACGTTCCGCCTGCATCACGAACACAGCGCTCAATCATCGCCAGTAGCAGGCGTCCGCCTGATGTAATTAGACTTCCGATTAACGGAAAGTAAAAGCTACCCGGTTGCTCGACAGTGTCTGGCGACAATTGTTCGTGTACATGATCGCCCGAATGAACGATGAGTTTTGCGCGTTTCGTTCCGTCAATCTTTTGTGGGTTTAGTTCGAAGTGCGCGCCGTAGGACGTGCTGTTTGCTACTATTTTCAAGAAATACTGCAATTTCTCATTCGATTTGTTCTGCTTTCGATACTCGATAACGCGCGTGAAGAAGTCTTCTTTTTGTGGATCAATCGGCACAGCGCCACGCAGTGTGACAGGCTTCAGGCCGCGCTGCTTTCCGTTCGGAACGATACGGAACGCCCTTAGGACCTTCGGAACCTTGCCACTCAATATAACGCTCGCCACAAGGTCAGGTCCCGCAACCCACATCGGTTGCTTCCAATGAAGTGCGTTTAAACCAATGTTGCAGGTTCCAGATTTGCTGTCGTAAATGGATCGAACCGGCAGGATGTCTCCCGACGGTATGATTCGCGCATAGAATTTCAGCTGTTTCCATAGCTCCGGTCTGAACAGATCATCCAGCGTGATATTTTTCAGGAGTTTTCGCGCCTGACGGGTGAAGTCCTTTGTTGTGAGTCCGGCTGCGGTTAGCACGTCCCAAATACCGAGTAACGCGTCAACGCTCGGGTATTCACTTGTTAGGTCAACGGGAACAACGGGAACCGGCCACCGGCGAATACGACATTCTGCGCGCCCGCCGTAGTATGTGGCCATTGCGATCCCATGGATTTTGGCTGGAATGTTCTTGAACTTGCGCATAGGCTCGGCGATTCCCATTGCCCGAACGTATGACTTGCCAAGCGAGGCGGGGCTGTAGGCACGATAAGGAGACAGACGAACTGGATGCCGCTCATACTCATGTTTGAGGGCATTGAGCAGGCCGAGGGTAGCTCGAACATCTTGACGCGCGTAGCTGATCTCCTCGTTGGTTATTTTCCCGGTCGGCTCATGTTCCATCTTTGCGGGTTTGGAGCCGAACGCATGAATTGCGCCCGAGAGCGAATAGCTGTTATCTGTCAGGGCGAACGCCAGTGTGTGGAGATCAAGGAAATGGTCACGACGCCATCTATGTTGCTGATCCTTTCGGCGCACAGCAGTTAGCTCAATCTTTTCTGCCACTCCATTCAGAGGCGCAATCCGAATGCGCGGACAATGGTGGTTCTCAACGCGTTTTTTACTCAGCTGGCTGAGGACGAAAGAAAAACCACCGTTGCGCGCCGCTGCCCAACGAACGGTAATGCGTGAGATGTCAAAGGGCAGATTGAAACCTACGATCAGCGCTCCAGCACGCACCGACTCCCAGAATATGCGCTGGACAAATTCCGCTCGCGAAAGCGTGAGCAGCTGTGAATCGGCCTTCGACGCCAGACCGCCAGCGACGTTCTTTCGTGTATAAGTACGGATCGTCTGAATGTCTTTGGCGGGCAGTCCATCGCGGTAGAAGATACCTTCTTGGAGAGACACGTACTCCTTATCCTCAAGCTTACAGAATCGCCAAACACCGAAATTGAGCCTTTGTTCGAGATCGATTGTCGTCTCTGTGTCCCAGACCAGGGCATAGTGAGGCCAAAGCTTGGGCGGGCGCGAAGGCGTGTTCGCTAACTTTCGGGCCTGCTTTCTCTCGTCGCCCGACACCACCACATGTGCTCGTAGATGGAGGTCGTGCAGCACGTCATTTCTTATCCATCTTCTTGGCGAATCGCCAGCACGCGTCCGCAAGCAATGAAAAATGGACAGCAAGCAACCGAAAGATCGCGCGAGCAAATGCGACCGGGTCCCTTTCGTATTTCATCGCTACTTCGGCGTCATGAATATGTTCGTGCGCAACCGCATGGCAGTTCAAACAGACAGGCTCGGTAACTAGATCGCGTTCGCGACTTAGAAAGTGATGATCTTGAATTCGACGAGGGCGCACAACGAGTGGGTCTGTGATTCCGCAATAGATACAGCGCAAATGCTCACCGCCATTGTGCTCAAGTGCCTCTTCGTTGCGTCGCGCCGCACGGGCCGGATTATGTTTGGAACTCATGATGGTCGATACCGCCTCGTCCGCAGAGCGCGGTGATCAGGCGCGCCACGCAGACGAAGCAAACATCGCGTATAACTTAGACGACCGCGATGTAGTCCTTTCCCCGGTACTCCTTCACTTCGACTTTGACCGGGCCTTTCCATCTCTTTTCCGAGTCCCCAAACCTCTTATGGAGTCTCGAATAGTTCCCGCTTGAGTACTTTACGGTCCACGAAAAAACAGAACCGTTTGTCTTCACGTCGAGAACAATGCCCTCGCCGAATTCCGAATTGCTGGCGCGCATTGTGCCCAACAAATTGACCGTACCGTTGCCCGACTTGCCGAATACTTTCGGTGTCAGCCAAGGGTTGTAGTCAGTAGTGCTGTTGCTCTTCTCCGGCTTTCGAATCAACCGCATGTCTTGCTCCTTTCTTTCTAAATTGGGCCGCGCGCACTGAGCGGCCCAAACTCTGTGAAGCTATTTCTTTCGGCCCCCGACAGGGCTGTTGCGATATAGCGCATCAAGCTTGACTAGATCGGCCTCAGCTAAAATCCGAAGACGGTCGGAATCAGTCAGCAATTCAACTCCGGCCACACGCTTTCCAAAGAACGGCTTAAGCAGTGCGCCTTCGCCCGAACGCAAGAATCGACCGACCGCAATGAGGTGCCGCGAGGCGAGTTTCGCCGGTTTCGATGAGTGCACCGCGACTGGAACGTAGCCGTCGAAACCGAGAATGTTTAGCTCTCGGCGGTTGCGATGACGGATTTTGTGCGTTTGGCGAACGTATCGAGTTCCACCACGTGCCTTGCTGCGTTTCCAGGTAGATTCGGAAACGAAGCGTCCGCTTTTCGTATCCCGGTACGTCACTGGACCACGGAGTTTGCGGGAGTTTGCCATGCTCGGCAGGGTAAGAACTTCCGGCAGTGGCTTCGAGTGCCCGCATCCATTTGCGAGTAGGGTTCGCGGATACTTGGGATTCAGTGGACTCGCTTCGTGATTGGCACTGCGATTAAACTAACTACGTAAGGCGCTTGGCTACTGTATCTTGCAGCCCTACTCGCAATTAATTGCGAGCAGGTTACGACGGTTTCGGCAGGGTACCACACTTCAAAAATACTTGGTTGTCTCCGGGGATTGCAAGTATGGCTTGAGACCTTTCTAAAGACTTTTCATGGCTTCTTGACGGACTCGGCGGATTTTCCTGCGCAAACTAGGAATACCCCACGCCTCTTTCCACGTAAGCCCGTCTCGCCATTCTCCCCGTTTCGTCCAATCGTAAAGTGGTAGCGGGTGATGCTTGTCTAGTTCGGCGCAAAACTCCATACCTTGCAGGCCCGGCTTGGCACTTAGAACCTTCTGAATGGCGATGTGGAGTTTCTGCTTCTGCTCCCAACCCTTCCGTTTATTCGGTACCCGGGCTACTTGCATCCTAATCGCCGTCCAACGTGGCCGCAAACGTTGCAACTGCCGCTTCAGTACCTTTTCGATCCATGCTTGGAGTTTCTCGACAGTGTCCAGCGTGCTTGCGGCGGTCAGGATAGCTTCTGATTGGGCTGGGTTGTCTGAGTTATAGCCTTCGGCCTCTAGTGGCGGGGGGAGTGCGTCTCTGAGGTGACCTGCCAACCGGTTCACCACACGTCCCATTTCCAATGCCCATTCTGGTGCGTCAGTGCTGACGAGACCGGTCGTCAAGTTCACTATTTTCTGTTCTGCGTCGCTTATTCCGCCGGAAGGCTGCTCATAACGTCCAGCAAACCACTCGTTGATGATCTCGAGTACTTCTCGGTGTGCCAACAGCACAAAGCAAAGCCTGCGCTGTGACACCGTGGTTTCGGGAGCATCAAATAGCTTCAGCAGATCAGGGTGCCGCGCAATCAGCTTATTGACTGTCACGATTTCAGCGTGAAGCAAGGCCTCTGCTAGTTCCGACCTGAGAAACCAAAAAGGCCGTGGCATAGGAAGATATGGAATGTCGTTCATCCAAGTGGCTCTCTCAGATTCCCCGATTCGTAATCGACACCCGCTCCAAACGGACGTAGAATTATGTGTAGCAGTTGCAGTCGATTTCTAATAAAAAGAGCGGGCCTGCCGCCTGTTACTAGCAGACGACAAGCCCTAACCACCGGTGGAGGTGCAACTCCATGGCAGCTAGTCAGACCGTACCCGAACTTCTTGCCGACAGCAAATCTCCCGCGTTAATCGCTCCCCGACATGGCGTTGTGACCGCCTTCGGTCACGGGATACGCGTATATGTTGAGCGTGGCCACTTAACGATTGAGGATGGCATCGGCGCGGATCGTCGCAAGGCTGGCTTTCCCAGAGTTGGGCACGGCCTGCGCCGATTGGTGTTAATCGGTTCGGACGGGTTCGTCTCGCTTTCTGCGCTTCGCTGGCTTGCGGACCAAGACGCAGCTTTCGTGATGCTCGACCGCGACGGTTCGGTGCTCGCCACTACCGGACCGGTTCATCCGTCCGACGCCCGGCTTCGCCGCGCTCAATCCTTAGCGCATCAGTCTGGGCTTGCTTTGCACATCGCGAAGGACTTGATCCGTCGAAAGCTGGTCGGACAGGAAAGAGTAGCCCGCTCAAGCCTGCGCAATTCCGTAGCCGCTGATGCTATCACTCAAGTCATACTGGCGTTAGGGAGTGCCGAGAGTGTCGAGTTTGTACGTGAACTTGAAGCGCGTGCGGCTAATTCATATTGGCTCGCATGGCGTGAATTGCCGGTTCAGTTCCCGTCACGTGACGTTCAGCGCGTACCAAAGCATTGGCGCAAATTCGGAACGCGGAAATCACTGCTTACCGGGTCACCTCGACTGGCAGTGAACCCTCCCAACGCGATGCTCAACTACCTGTACGCCCTTCTTGAATCGGAGTCTCGTTTGGCGCTCGCCGCACTTGGCCTCGACCCAGGTATTGGCGTTCTTCATGTTGACAGTCCGTCGCGTGACAGCCTGGCCTGTGACTTGATGGAAGCAGGTCGGCCAGTAGTAGACGCATATGTACTCGACTGGATTATGCGACAACCGTTGCGACGAGAATGGTTTTTCGAGCAGCGCGATGGCAATTGCAGATTGATGGCATCGCTCGCACTCCAGCTTTCTCAAACCTCCGAAATGTGGAGAGGAGCCGTTGCGCCTGCCGCCGAATGGATTTCTCGCGTGCCGTGGTCTGCCCTCCCCAAGCCGTCCCGTCAGGTGTTCCCAGCCACTCGGCTTACCCAAAACAGACGCCGCGAAGCAAGGGGTATGAGCATCGAGGCTCCGGAAAAGAAAGCCACAGAAATACCGCGTTTGTGCCGAACGTGCGGAGAACCCCTCAAGCGCGGGCGAAGTTATTGCGCATCCTGTTCTCTCGCCGTGGCCAAAGGGAATCTCATCGAAGCCGCAAAGCTGGGACAACTGGCAACCCACAGTCCGAAGGCCGAAGCACTGCGGGCCGCAACGCAACAACGGCATGCCGCTGCACGTAAGGCTTGGCGACCATCAAGCAACCCAGACTGGCTTACCGAAAAAATGTATCGCGAGAAAACTCTGCCACGTCTGGCCGGAATTGCGGTACCCAAAATATCAAACGCACTCGGAATTTCGGAGCCTTACGCCACTGACATTCGCGCAGGTCGGCGCGTTCCCCATCCACGCCATTGGTTGGTTCTCGCGAAACTCGCGGGCGTCTCTGAGCCAGGCTGGTTGCCGGAAGGTCATTAGGGGTTCGAGTCCCTTCTGCGGCTCTTTTATTCGGAAATAGGATGATTTGACCCGACAATTGATGGCAACCGGCAGCAACGATTTCACGCTGAATTCCCAACATATTGTCAACAGAAGCCACCGCGTCGACTCTACCGCGGCCTGGGCCTGAAAAACCTCGGAAATAGCCGTCTCCGCGCAATTTCCGGCCATCCTGCAGCGGCACTGCGCCCGAGTCGGCGGATCACCTCGGCCATAATTTCGTTGCGCGCTGGCGGTTAATGTGACCGACAGCTTCTAATGTCTTCTGCTCGCCGTCTCGAATCCAAATGAAGCGTTCAGGCGAGTGTATAAGGCAAACTCGACTTGCCGCCGGATCAACCTTCTTACCCAAGAAGAGATTGAACATAAATCCGCAGGCCACAAACCCAAATCCCCAACGGAAACCAACCTTGCTTGTTCGCCCCGGAAGATAGATCGTGGCTTGGCTTAGTTTGTCGGTGAGCACGTAGAACGAAACATTGACCGTGAGCGGCAGCGCAGCCTCGCCCAACAAGAAGCGCCGCAACAGTTCTGTATTCTCCCCTCCCAACTCGATCTTTATGGTCCGCGTTGGGTCCTCAGGATCAGGCCATCGGTGAACTCCTGCTCGCCAAAACACACTCACCGCGAAATAGACTAGGTGATCGCGCTTTACCTCTGGCGAATTGCGGAGCTCCGACCATCGCAATTCTTTGCCTTGAATCAAACCTGTACGAGTAAGCTCATCCAATAATTTGAATCCACGTTCGTCGGCTGCGACTCGCAGAGCATAGTCTTCTCCATTTTTGGCAAGCAGCGATTCGCATTTTTCGCACAGGACGTTATCGGTGACTTGGTCGGAGCTAGATTGCGCCCCTTTCGCGGATATCAATAGCGGGTGCGGATTGTGCTGTTTTGACCGGATACGCCGGTAGAAGCCTGCGGCCAGCAGGTGACTTTCAAGAAGCCGAACGTGTTCAGCTAGGCAGAGTTCGCACTTTCCGATCACGACATTTTTCACTTCGAATCCTTAAAGTCGCTGAACGATGTCGGCGACATCCTCGTAGACGCGTGCTGCGTAATCGGTCGCCGCCCCGAACTTCAACATCTTCTTGGACGCTCTGCCACAGTAGTCGCGCATCCTTGCATCCAGTGTCGCGACATCTACATACGGGATTGCTGTCGTTAGGGCCAGGTCGGTGAAGTCTCCAACTTCGGGCTTGTCACCGTAGTTCTGTGTTATCGATCTGAATATCTCATGGTTCAGTCTTGCTCCTGGACAGCGGTTCGGATTTGAGTAAACCCATCTAGCGAACTCGTCCTCGCGTCCTTGCGGTGGCGCAACCCGATGGCTTGCAGCATGTTTCTTGAGTGAAACGGTGAAGTGCAGTTTCGGGGGCAATTTTCCAGAACGCAACAAATTGCGGTCGCCTTCTATAATGGTTTGGAGCGTCGGAAGATGACGCCGTGGCGGAGCAAACACGTCTGGTCTCGAAACGTTGATAAGGAAAACGACATTGTCGAGGCGTTGACCCACAACGTAATCTTCCACAGGACGCTGTTCGCCGGGTGCGTTCAGTATGGTGTGATCCCATCGCCTGACATACGGAGAAGGATCACGATATTCGTTTCCGGCAGCAAACGCGTCTATCGCGGCTTGAAGCTCGATTGCGAAAATTGACACTTCTCGAAGGAAGAGATGAGGCAGGCTTTCGAGAGCTTGAAGGAATGGCCGCACGTCCATGAAAGACCCACCAGCGGCTATCGGCCCACACAACTCTCGAATTGTTGAGAAGCAAAGAACGATCTGGTGATTTCCCGCCCGCAAAAATGCGTCCAGTTCAGCGATAGTGGCACCACCATTTCGAGTTATGTTGATTAGATCGCGGGAATCAAGCAGGATGCGCATGTATGCCCCAGATAGTAAAATATTGACTCAACACAACATACTCCGCACTATAAACCTTCTGGTTCCCTAAAATCGACCGAGTCCGTGGCAGACATGCGGGGAATATTCCTATAGTAGGTGGAGATGTCGCGCCTGTGATCGGTCCTCCAAGGAAAACTGTGTGGCTGCTAGCGGTCCAGGTATCACCGACATAAAGAAGTTGTTCGCTCGTTCCGGTAACCGATGCGCGTTTCCGAAATGTTGCGCTTCGATGGTGGTCGATCAGACGTCGATTGGCGAGATTTGCCATATAAAAGGCGAAAAACCTACAAGTAAGCGCTATGACCCGAGTCAAACTAATCTGGAGCGTCATGCCTACGACAACCTTATTTTGATGTGCCCGAATCACCACACCGTGATTGACGATGATGATGAGGCGTATACGGTTGAGCACCTTCGCAAGATCAAGGCTTCGCACGAGGCTCAAGCGACCCCGATTGCCGATGCCGAGGCTGTCACCGCTGCTGAAATATTTATGCACCCGGTTACGAATATCGGTCAAAGCGGAGGATTTTCAGTGCACACCGTGTACGACTCGACCATCAATCTGCACAGCGCACCATCTGCGAGTCATCTCACGCATCAGCGCCAAATCCAGGCGGTCGAGCATTTATGGCAAGTGGTGGGCACGCTGAGCAGCCAGTTCGGCGCTGTTATCCTCGTCGATAGTACGATCACCCCGGCGGAGCTTGACGGTTACTTTACAAAGCGAGAACACCCTCAGATTGAGAACTTCATTCGCGAATACGCTGACATGAATCATGTCCTACGAAAACTCAGCGGCGCAGTCAGCAATGAGGCGGCCAAAGAGCGACCTTTCGTCTCGCGTCGCCTCTGGTCTGTTTTCTTCGTGCTGCAAGGCTTCTACGCCAGGACTGCGCTTCTCCTGGCCAACTCTTACAAGGAAGGCAGATTCATAGACTGGCGTCTAGATAGTGGCTGCGATCAACTTCTCCGCGCGATTTTGCCAGCGCATGCCGTCGAACGTGCAAAAAGCCAAAAGTTCGGTGGACTCCGAACCGCTATCGATTTTCTAGAGACTCAGTTTCTTGCCGAAGCCGATATGAACAAGCCTTCTGCGTAGGCCGGCTCTGAATCAAATTCCGTACGCCTTTTCGCAGGTTAATCCTTTTCCTTGAGCAGCATCTTTCTCACGAGGCTGATGCTCTTTGCTCCGTGGTACCGAATGACTCTGTATTTGCGCTTCTGCTTAAATTCATAAAATGCCATTCCCGCTAAGTGCCTTCGCTCTTTGCGTTCGCGCGTTTTGGGGTCGAGATAAACATATACGTGCCACAGTCCGCCGCCGCTGAACCCACCGTAGCTTTTGGGGAATCCGTAGGCGCCGAAAAATTCGTTCCCGTCCATGTAATCGTATGTCCTCTTCGTGAACTTTCTGGGTGTCGAATTCGCGATAATCGCCTGAATCACCATGTCTAACGTGGTGGGTGTTGGCAACGTTGCTAACTCGCCAGGAGCGCCCAGCAGGATCGGAATCTCAATAGCAACGACCGATACTTTGGGTTTCTTCACTCCCAAAGGAAAAAAACTCTTTCGCGCCTTGATCTCGCCGAGCTTTGCGTCGGGAATTCTTAACAGGATTATATCGGGACCTTCTTCTTTCTTCGCGGGTTTGGTCGGTCCGGTCGCGATGAGATGCTTTGTCTCAATTGCGAAACGCTGATCGATATTGTCCACGAGCGTAACGCCGATATATTTGAATTTCTGTAGCTTCGTCCAAACGTGCGCCGCGGTAAGAAAGTAATGTCCGCCGTTGACTGTGACAAGGGTAGCTGAGCCACACGGCCACGGAGATTCAGTTTGCGTATTCGGAATTGCGACGAAGGCGACGGCGTAGTGGCGAACCGAGTTTATGAGTTCAAGAAGCAGACCAGAGCCCTTCCTCAAAATCTCGGCTCTGAGGCGCTTGAGCTCTTCAGGCACTCTCATTTCAGCCATGCCGCCACTGTGAATTTAGAATTCATCGAGGGGCCGCAAAACGACTAGACAGACGGGGCTCGACAGGAAAACAATTCGGATGATACTAAACGGCAAGAAGGTAAAACCGTCAACCCTCGCAAAGGCAGTGCATGGCTTCTGGGAACATCGATAACATGAGCGTGGAATGCCGCTAACCCGTATCACGCTTGGTTGGCGTGACCTCACCGGCGTGCGAGGAACGGAGGCCGACGTCTCGAACCTCGTTAAGGGCCTCAACTGCATCAGTGGTCTTGTCAGCCTTGCAAGAATCAATATTCTCCTAGCAGTAGATCGGTTCCACAACCAAAAAGACGTCACAGTAGCCACCCAAGGGTTCCTAGCAGGTAACTTTCTGGACGATGATGTATTGTCCCTGCTAAAAGCAAAATTTGGCTCTGAACGCCTCGATGTCAGGTCGCTGTTCCACTCGCAACAAGTATTGCTACTAGCCAGGTACATACTCATATATGGAGCAGCTGAAGGTGGGAGTGCGACGGAAGAAAGCGTGGAAGCGCGGGGAACTCTCGGAAGGTGCCTACTGATGGTAACTGACCTCCTTGTTTCGCGTAAAATGGCCGCTGATCTCCGTAACAAAACGATATCCAAGCCCAAGAAGTCAGTCATATTGCAACTCTCTGCGGCATCAGGATTTGAGGTGAATAATCCCCCAAATATGAAATCGAGCATCGTTCGCAGCGATACCCTGTTTGGGGACATTCTCAAAAGGATTCCCTCGAAGTTCGATTTGGCCGCAATATTCCGCGAACGCACGGGGATGAACATCGATGAATACCTCGATTTCAATATCGGAGCATTGGTTAATTACATAGCGCGGGAGCCGAAGGAATTACTGGGGACAGCTGACCCGTATTTCTTGAATCCGGCAACATTCTTTCCAGCTGAGCTAAAACGTAGTGCCGACTGTTTTTGGAACCTTGAGCTTGGAACATGGGAGCGATATCGCGAAGAGTTGAAAGGAGCTACAAAACTTCAGCCGCACCATAACTTCACCGCCTTCAGAAAACGGCCGTTTTTTCGCACTAATGGAACGTGCATGCCACTACATCCGTGCTTTGTTCAGGAAAAGCTTGAGGCAGGTCTTTTTTGGACGATCTTTCACACGCTCAAAGACGATAGTGAGCGTGAGGCACTTTTCAGTTTATGGGGACGTTTGTACGAAACCTATATCATCGAGACTCTGACAGCCGCAACAGATGGCAAGAGCCAATTCGTACCTTTTCCGAAATATAGCGATAACAATCAAGAAGCCTTCGATGGAATTCTTTCGGATGGCAAGATTTGTGTGGTGTTTGAATCCAAGGCTGGCTTCTTGAAAGCGGAATCGAAATTTTCAGAAGACCTCGACCTCTTGATACCCGACTTGGAGGAAAAGTTCGGATCGTCGAGGAAGGGTGCGCTATCGCAAATAGCGACGAACATTACTCAGGCTTTTGATAAAAAGCGGCCCAAGCGGCGGACAATCCAGGGCGTTGAACTTGGTAATACTCAGGTAGTTGTTCCTGTGCTGGTGGTGCAAGAGAAGTTTGTTAGCTCACCAATGACGGCGTATTTTCTGGCGGATTCATTTCGGTCAGTGTTGCGTAAGCAGAGATTGACCCGGGACATTGATTGCCAATGCCAAGGACTTATTGTGATGGATGCATACGATGTGGAAGCGCTTCGCGTATGCAATGCGGATTCAGCTTTCAACCTCTTGAGATGTATTTTTGAGCGAAGCCGTCTCGGGGATCAAGTTTACGATTTCCATGACTTTATAATCGACTACGCGAAGCAGAACGGATTCAGCCTGAAGTCAGATGCCCTCATGGATGCAAGAGCCAAAGTCATTTTTGATCGTATATCTCAGAGATTTTTTCCCCGCGAAGTATCCGGCGATACACAACCGTCGGCCTCAGCGTGACTGCGATGTCTGGAATCAGGGGTGGTCCCTTTTTCGGGTGCCTATCCGTATACCCTCCCGGGAGTTGTGGCGCGAAAACCATGCGCCTATACTCGGTTTCTAACGAAACGAGGGAGTTTCCGAATTGCGCAACCGGGAAGCCGCGCGCTATGCGCGCTGGGCGGCGATCGCCGCGGGATTGATCGCGCTGGTGGTCGGAGGCGTGTACAGCGAGCGCGCCCTGCGGCGGTTCCGCGCGATCCGCAGTGGTCCCGTCGCCGTCGCGGTCAACGTGGAACAGCAGTCGGCGCAATTTTCATTTTCTAAGGTCGAGCAGTCCCGCACGATTTTCACTGTGCGCGCGTCGCACGCCACGCAGTACAAGGACCAGAATCGCGTTCTCCTCGAAGACGTGTGGATCACTTTCTACGGCCGCGACGGTAGCCGCAACGACAATGTCCACACGCGAGAATGCAGCTATCAAGGATCGGGCGACGTTCTCTGCGAGGGCGAAGTCACCATCGACATGGCGAACGCGCATCCCGCGCCCGGCCATTCCCCCGATACGCTGCAAATCAAGACCAGCAATCTTTCGTTCAATCACGATACGGAAGAGGCTTCGTCTCCTGCTCCGGTGGAATTTCATTTCCCCACGGGCCAGGGGCGCGGCGTGGGAGTGTCCTACAGCTCTCGCAATTCAATCGTGCGGGTCGAACAAGCGGTTCAATTCGAGCTGGTCGCTTCGAATCAGACGGGCGGCATGCCCGTCACCGCGACGGGAAGCAGCCTGGAAATTCGGCGTGCCGATCGCACCGTGGTCCTGAAAGGCCCCGCGACCGTCGAGGAGGGCGCCCGCCAACTGACCGCGGACACTTTTTCGATTCAGCTTGATGAGGACAATCATGCTCGGCGCGCCGTTGCCGAAGGCCATCCACAGATTCACACCTCGGAGAGCGACGGGAAACTTGCCGTTTTCGCGGCACGATTCGAGGCGATTCTGACTCCCGCGGGCTGGGTCGACCACGTGGTCGCGGACGGGGACGTCAACGGCACGCGCCAGACCGCTGCGGGCACCGACCGCTTTTCGGCCGCGCACACCGAATTCGTCATGGTGCCGGAGAAGAATCTGATTCAGGACATGACCGCAACCGGCAACGTGGTCGCCGAATCGCATCAGGGCGCCGACTCGCGCCTGCTCAAAACCGATGCGCTGCGCGTGAGCTTTTCGACTCCGCCGGCATCGGCCGCCGCACGTCCCGGGCAGCTGCCCGGCAAAGCCGACCAGCAGCGCATCGAAAGCGCCGAGACGCTCGCGCCCTCTACCATCGAGTCACGCACCGTCAATGACCTGACGACATTGCACGCCAAACAATTCGTCGCACAGCTCGGCTCCACGGGCCACCTCGACAAATTACTCGGCCACTCCGGCGTCGAGGTCACGCGCCAGATCGGCAATGCCGCGCCACAGGTTCTCTCCGCCAACGAACTGGTCGCTACATTCGGTGCGCACGGCGATTGGGACACGCTCGACCAGCGCGGGAACGTCCGTTTCCAGCAGGCCGACCGGCGCGCGAGTGCAGGTCACGCCAATATCGTTCGTACCGCGGACATGATCACCCTCGACGGCTTGCCCGTAATATCCGACGCCCTGAGCCGCACGACCGCCGCCTACATCACCGTCAATCAAAAGTCGGGCGACATGCGCGCCACAGGCGGCGTGGTCTCGACCTACATCCCGACCGCCAGGGGCGACGCACTGAGCATCGGCACAGGCACCGCGCATATTTCCGCCGACTCGCTCTCCGGCACGGTGGGATCAAACCACGTGTCTGTCACCTACGCAGGCCATGCCCGGCTCTGGCAGGGGGATTCGGTCCTCGATAGCGATCAAATCGAGTTGTGGCAGGACGAACGGAAACTGCAAGCAACCGGCCATGTGGTCGCGGTCTTTTCGCAGGTGTCTGGTCCGCTTACCGCATTACCGGACAAAAGCAGGGCCACCAGCGCTGGTCCGACCTTGTGGAAAATTACCGCGCCGACCCTGACCTACTGGACCGACCAGGGCAAAGCTCATCTGGAAGGCGGTGTGTACGCCGATTCAATTCAGGGCTCCCTCGTATCCCGCACCCTCGACCTGTTCCTGACTCCAGGCGCGCCTCCCGGCACCTCCGGGGGCCCTCCGCCGGCGGCCGCAACCGCCCCGTCCATGCCCTTGGGGGGACGCCAGCTAGATCGGGCCCTGGCTCTGGGGGCCGTCGTCGTCCGGCAGGGCGACCGACGGGCCATGGCCGAGCAGGCTGAATACACCGCCGCGGATGGAAAGTTTGTTCTCTCCGGTGGGGAACCCACCATTGCTGATGCCGGAAGTGACACAACCACGGGCCATTCGTTGACCTTCTTTGTGGCGAATGATACGATTTTAATTGATTCGCAGGAAGGTTCGCGCACACTGACCAAGCACCGGGTTGAGAAATGAACCGGCATGTTGAAACTCCAAGCCGCCGATCTGAGGAAGTCCTACAGGGGTCGGAAGGTCGTCAATGACATCAATCTGGAGATTCGACAGGGCGAAGTGGTTGGGCTGCTCGGGCCGAACGGCGCTGGAAAGACCACGACCTTCTACATCCTGGTCGGACTCGCGCGTCCGGACTACGGGCGTGTCATGCTGGACGGCGAGGATATTACCGACCTCCCCATGTATCTGCGGGCCCGCAGCGGCATCAGCTACCTCCCCCAGGAACCTTCGGTCTTTCGTAAACTGACGGTTGAAGAGAACTTACTGGCTGTTTTGGAAACGCTCTCGGTGACGCCCGAGCAGAGACGTGACCGGGTGGAGGAGCTTTTGGCACAGATGGGACTTGAGGGTATT
>Ga0210404_10000213_pt1 | contig 35592 bp, 21 predicted proteins | sample IncBWH28MmetaG_FD_155455 | JGI IMG/M metagenome (GOLD analysis project Ga0210404, IMG submission 155455) | Forest soil microbial communities from Barre Woods Harvard Forest LTER site, Petersham, Massachusetts, United States - Inc-BW-H-28-M | ecosystem: Environmental > Terrestrial > Soil >... | reverse complement strand
AGCCGCTATCGCGGCGAAGTTTGCCATGGTTGCACCGGTGACGAATCCAGCCCCGCAAGACTCGGGCAACTTGAAAATGTCACGCAGCCAAGCGAGCACAATTTCCTCGACCTTTGCCGCTACGGGAGACATCACTGAAAAGGCCGCATTCTGGTCCCACGCTCCAGCCAACCAATTGGCCGCAAGTGCGGCTGGGAGGGTACCGCCCATGACAAATCCGAAATAGCGCCCGCTGGTCGTCGCCACTGTTGCTGGTGAGCCAATATCATCCAGCAGGGCTAGAACCTCTGCGGGATCGGATGAACATTCCGGCAGCGCCCCACCCAGTGCCTCCAACCGGATTACTTCTCCGGGCAAGGGCGAGATGCGTCGCGTCCCGATCCCTGAGGCGTATCGCGCAGCGCGTTCGGCTGTCTCCGCCAAGAGTTCTCTCACAGTAACCTCCGGACCCTCTTGGCCATTCTAGCGGCTGAAGACCGTAGCTCGCTTAGTCACCTTTGCGCGTGACGAACACCAGAGTGAGCCATTTTGGATCGCGCCGTCCCCCGCGACAAATGACGAAATCAGGCGGTTAGCTGCTTCTGCTGGCGCTGGTCCAATACTCCTATTTGCCGAGCCGCGTGGTGATGAGACCGCCGATCAATCCGAGTTGACTGGGCTCGCCCCTTGGGATAGAGAGGTGGAGTAATTTCGAATGGCGGCGACTCCTATGCAATACGAAGTCAGTGCCGCAAAGGATGGATTTCACCTCGGGGCGCTGCTGCGGATACACATAGTGCGCGTCCGTATGGCGCGCTCCGGACGGAATCAAGGGTGAAGAGAGGTCAAGAACCATGAAAAAGGTAAGAATAGGAGGCTTCGTCGCCGCGTCCATCATCGCCTGTATCTCGTCAGGCCCAGCCCGCCTCGCGCGGGCGCAACAGGCACAGGGAGCGTTTACTCCCCCGCCGGGCGGCAATCCGGTCCTGACGGGCCAGCCAGAGCCGCCTCCCGCTGTTCTCGACCCGGGCCGCTTCGGCGATACACAGGCTCCGCAGCCCGGGGGAGGCACGAGACCCCGCCCCAAGCCGGTCTCAGAGCCGCCGCAGCCGGGCGTTACTCCTCTTCCGATCGATCTCTTCACGTCCAAAAACTTCTATCTGGACAAAGCCTCGTGGATGGACCCACGCTACTACCGCTGCAACACCCCCCGCCAGATGATCGAGGCCATGTGGGAGAGCGGACGCATCGGCCCCAATCCACCGACGTCGGCCTCCTGGGGTGATTGCCGCATCGACTTCCCTCGTGATCGTATCGTCAACCCGTATCCTTACCAGACTGCCAAAGAGCACTATGAGGCTCTCCTCGCCCAGGCCATGGCTCATGGTGGCCCCACCATCTACACCAAAGCCACTACACCGGATTGGGACGGCTTCTACGTCCGCGATCCCAACGGAACCGACTCACCCGGCTTCATCGGTCCCGACCGCCGTGCTCGAGGATTCGTATTCGGACGCGGCGAACGCTGGCAATGGGGCGGCATCATCCAGGTGCCGACGCTGCTCTCGCTTCTCACTCCAGAATATCAGAAACGCTACGTCCAGATGATCTACCACGAAGTGGTGGACAACTCGAAGCAGTGGAGCGCCTCTTTCTGCCTGCCCGAGGGGTTCACCCGCTGGTGGTCCGCTCCCTCTCAGGCGTCCAACTTCGAACTGACCATCACACAGAACCGCGTCGAGTTCCTCTCGGGCATTGCCGACAACTTTATTCGCGAGTTCCTGGTCGGCCAACAGCAGCACGTGCAGAAGGTTCCGCAGTGGTACGGCGAGACGATCGCTTTCTGGGATGGCGACACCCTCGTCGGCTGGACCGCCAACGTACAAGGTTGGAACCACCACACCCTCTTCGAGTTCTCGGACAAGATGGAGACGGTGGAAACCTTCAAGCCCATGTATGACGCGCAGCACCACTTCATCGGCCTGGACCACGAGGCGATCTGGTATGACCCGGATTCACTGGTTCAGCCCGTGCGCGTCCGCGACCGCTTCCTTCGTCGCGCCGTCACCGGCGATCCCAATGCCCGATTTACCTTCGTCGAGTGCCTGTCGAACATCAAGAACGTCAACGGACGGCCCGTTCAGCTCACCAAAGGCGATCCGGATTACATCGACTATTACGGACGCCCCTGGGCGCAGAACTGGGAGGAATGGTTCGAAAAGGGATGGAAAAAGCCCGATGATAACAACGTGCCGAGTGACGTGCTCGACCTCCTGAAATAGAAGCGACGCACCAGCCGTGAAGCGCGGCTCACCAGACGGGAATCTTCCTGCCGAGTGAGCGGCGCCTCTTGCCAATGCAACAGAACGGACATTCTGATGCAGCGGCGGCATATGGGCGTCCATAGGAAAGCCCGACACTTAGTTCGAGAGGTTCCGGGTGAGAACCTGCTTTGGCCGTTGGGGTTCGCTTTCGAGCGAAAAGCAGATGCCCCAAGTTATTGGAAATAAACGAAAGTGGAAGGAAGCGATACGTCAAGTCAGATTCAAGCCTGGACCGATTAACGCCCCGAAGATCCAGGACACGAATCGCTTGGATTATTTCAACCCGGGCGTTCGAGTAGATTCAGATGTAATCTTTTGACAAGATTCGTGAACTCTGGAACCGTGCTGCAGTGGCGTGCGTCTCTAGGTTGGCCGAGCGCCGCACGATAGGGAGGGGCATCCATGAAAGTTAATAGACGAAGGCTATTGTCGCTGCTGGGCATGTCGCCGGCACTTCTGGCAGGCTCCGCAGTCGAAGCGGAACAAAAGAAGAAAGGCGCGAACAGCACCGGAAGCGAACTGAAGTTGACGGCGGTGAGTCCCAAGGGAACTCCGCCGCCGATACAGCTCTATTCGATGGCTCCTCGCGCCAGCTCCCTCGATGGGAAGACCATCTACGTGGTCGACGCCACCAGTTTTGATGGCGGCGCGACCCTCCTGGGGAAAATGCGGCTCTGGTTTCAGGAGAACATGCCGACCGTCAAGACTGTCTTCCGGACGAAGGCCGGCGTCTACGCCATGGATGACCCGAAGCTCTGGGCGGAGATCAAAGCAAACGCTTACGCATGCGTGATGGCCATTGGGCATTGAGGAGGCTGCGCCCCAGCGACCGTGAGTCACTGCGTAACGATGGAAAAGATGGGCGTCCCAGCAATTCCGATGTGCACCAAGGCGTACACGGAATTGGCTAACCTTACTGCGGCAAGGGAAGGCATGCCGCACCTGCGTGAAGTGTTCACTCCTCACCCCGTTGGCGGCAAGTCAGCTGATGAACTCGCAGCATATCTGGTGAATCCCGACCCGGTTTCGGGAATGCAGATCATGAAGGAAATCGTTGACGATCTCACCAGGCCGCTTTCCGCAGATGAGACGAGGACCGGGATGGAATCCGTTGCCGCAGGGCCAGCCACGTACGGTCCGGACACGGCGGATGGCCTGCAAGAAATTTTTTCGAATAATGGAATGACGGATTACATGCCGATCATCATTCCCACGGAAGAAAAAGTGGAGACGATGCTCAAGGGCACGAGCCACAGTCCGGACGAAGTGCTGAGGACGCCGCTCCAAGGTGTGGGCTATACGTCCGCGCGTTGGGGGTACACGGTGAGGCATGTCTGTGTGAACGCTGTGATGGCGGGATGCAGGCCGGAATATTTTCCGGTGGTGCTCGCCATGGCGTCCACGGGCCCACTAGGGCTTTTTGGTTCCACGACATCGTCGAGCAGTGCGATCGTGATCAACGGTCCGATTCGCGACAAGCTCAACATGAATTACGGTCTCGGCGCGCTGGGCCCCTTCGCGCAGGCGAATGCCACCATCGGGCGAGCGTGGACGTTGATGGGCAAGAACCTCACCAACGGCGGCATACCCGGCGACACCTATCAAGGTGGCCAGGGCAATCAGCTCGACTACAATAACTGCGTGATTGCCGAGGACGAGAAGAACAGCCCGTGGACTCCTCTTCACGTACAGTTAGGGTTCAAGCCCGAGGAAAACGTGGTCAGCATATTCGGCGGGCCCGACCTTCGGCAAGGTCATGGCGCAAGGGGCGCGGGAGCCGAGCCTGCCATGTTCGACGAGCAGATCAGCTTTATGTTCCAATCTATGGTCGGCGGATCGGGCGCGCTGGTGATTTGCGACCCGCTGGTGGCGAAGCGTCTCGTGGACCAGGGATACGACGCCAAGGAGAAGCTCACCGAATGGTTGTGGAAGAACACGATGCGCACGGCGAAGGATTTTCGAGAGTCCTTCCTGGCCCCCTTCCACTTGTATCCGCTCGCATTGCAAGGAAGAGAACCTTATGCCACGTGGTATAAGGTTCCTGAAGATACGCTGATTCCTTTTTTCCCGAAAGCCACCGATATCAACGTCGTGGTTTGCGGCGGCCAGGCGAATGCGTTCTTCCAGGTGGCGAATATGAATCACGGCAGGAGCGTCTCGATCGACAAGTGGATGTAACAGCAAGCGGATTGGGCGTGGATGGGTGATCCCGAAAATGCATTCGGAACGAGAAGGTTTGGGGGGCGTGTCACAAATCTTCTGCTGCGGAGCAGCATTCTTCCTAGCTCACCGTATTCGGACCGTTTAACAGCTCGCGTGACGACTTGCTCCGAACTATTTTGTTGCGGGCAGGCTCCCTCGCGTGTTCACCCCTCCCATGCAGCCGGTAAACGGTAGGGTTCATAGGTCCGACACCAGTGGGAACTGCGATACTGCGCAGGGGGCTCCTAAGGGGCTGAAACGGCAACGAGGTTGGATGCCTGATGCCTATCGCAAAAGCGGGACAATCTACTATTGACCTGCCTTCACCTAAGAACATCAGCCAATACAGGTAAAAGAGGAAGCAGAGGGGACCGCTACAAAAGCCGCTACGGAAACGCCCCGACAAACAAGGGATTCGGCACCGCACGGGCACCTGAGGATGGCGCAGGAAACCTGCAAGACTTGCGCGGAGGCTTCCAACTAAGCTAAGCTAGCTTAGCTAAGGAGCTTTTATGAGCATCTTCACAATCCATCAAGCAAAAACGAACCTTTCTCGGCTGATTGAGAAGGCTTCCGAGGGGGAGGAAGTGATTATCGCACGCGGATCAAAACCCGTGGCCCGGGTTGTTCCGGTCGGGGAGGTGAAGGGCAAACGACAGCCGGGATCGCTGAAGGGAAAGTTGCGTGTCGGGCCTGAGTTTTTTGAACCGCTTCCGATCAGCGAATTGTCGACCTGGGAGTAGCCTTCTTGCGCGCCCTACTTGATGCCCATGCCTTGCTCGGGTGGCTTGCGGATGATCCGGCACTACCGCGGACCGCTCGAAAATTCATTGCGGAAACCAAAAACACACTGATCGTCAGTGCAGCGTCGGCTTGGGAAATCGCTATCAAGGTCAGACTGGGAAAACTGCCAACCGCTACTGACTTGGCGGCGGATTTCTCTGGACTAATGGAACGTGAAGGTTTTGAATTACTAGCCATTTCTGCAGAGCATGGTATTCGTGCTGGACTTCTGCCTGGTCCTCACAAGGACCCATTTGACCGGATGCTTATTGCTCAGGCCCAGGCCGAGAATCTACCGATCGTCAGCAATGAAGCATCGTTTGAGAGCTATGGCGTTCGAAGAGTTTGGTGAAACCTCCGCCCATCGACTACGGCTTTGCATCCACCGAGTCGCCGAAATCAAAATACTCGCGCCACGAGGAAATCTTGCCACCCACTAGGTCCACGATAATCGCATCGTGGGTCACACCTCGCGCCCCATCTCTGAGCCTGGTCACGTCCCAATCCCATTCGATCGCAGCCTTTTTCCCGTCCGAGGAAAGTAAGACGTTCTTTACCCGTGACGCGCAATCGCCGAAATGTCCAAAATAATCCGTCATCGCCGCCTGCATATCCTTGGCGGCCACGTGCCCTCCCGGCGAAATCAATTCCCCGGCCGGAAGCCAGTCAGCCGCAGCAATCCCGAAATCGTGTTTCTCCCATGCTTGCACTTGCCGGTCGACCAGCGCAGCGATTTCCCGCGTGTTGCCGTTCTTCGTGGAATCGGACTCCGCCACCGGTGGAGAATCTGATTTAGCGGCGGGCTTGTCCAGATTCTGCGCAGCCGCCAGTCTTACCGTCTCGGGAAAGGACAAAAACAACAGAGCCAACAGAAAGAGTTTAATCATCGGATTAGCTCCCGTACCGCAAGGTGCGTCATCGAGACGATGCGAAACGGAGTTCGCGAAGGAGGCACCGTCTTTCCTGCCGCGTTGGACTAGAAATTCACTTGCAGCGACATTTGAATCTGCCGCGCGTTGCCAATCGTGTTGTGCACGATGCCCAGCCCGGCGCCGGGTTGGTAGAACGCACCGCTCCCGGTTGCACCGATTGGAGGCGTCCCCGCGGTGGGAGCGCCGTTAAATGTCGAATTCTGGAAGATGAAGTTTTCCGGAACATCCAGGCTTGCTGTGTTCGTCAGATTGAATACATCCAAGCTGTACCTGGCGGAAATTTTCTCAGAAAGCTTCGTCACTTTGACGATGGAAAGATCGGTACGCTTCTGCCATGCCTGGCGGAAGATATTGCGCTGCCCCGTGGTGAACGTCGTCTCGTACGGATCGGTCGGCGGAATTGCCCCATTCAGAGCGCCGGGGTCAAGCAGCGGCACCGTAAAGCAGCCTGCGTTAAGCGCGGGAGCGCTCACTCCATTAGCCCCCGTGTACGCCTGTTTAGGTGTGCAGCTGGAACTCAGCGGCGCGATCGGATTCGTGATGTTGTCGTTCACGCTATAGTAGATGCTTCCCACGGCGCCCGAAAAATCTACCACGCTGAAGGGCTGGCCGCTCTGCAGCACCGCAATGCCCTCAAGGGCCCATCCGTCCGCTAGCCTCCCGGCTGCCGACGTTTCGCGGAACGCCTTGGGAAATTCGTAAAGGTAGTTGAAATTGAAAATGTGCGTACGGTCGAAGTCGGACGATGCGTACCCGCTGCGCAGGTCGAGCGGGTTGTTGCCGTTGTATTCCAGGCCCAGCGCGCTCTGTTCGTCCAGTGAATGCGAGTAGGTATAGGAAAAGCCCACCTGAAGCCCGTGGCTCATGCGTTTTTCCACGTGCGTCTGCAAAGCGTTATAAGCTGAAACGCCTTCCGCTTCGTAAGAGATTGACTCTGCCGAATAGCCGACGTAAGGCACGCGCAAGTCTGTGTTTCCACCCTCATAGGTGGCAAGGTACGGTCCCTGTCCGTCGGGCAGCGAAAGCGGCGTGCCGCCGGGGCCGAGGACCTGGTAGCCATAGGTAAATTCCTGTCCATGGATCGGATCGGTCGGGGTCGCAATCCCTGGTTGGTTGAACGGCACGGGGATCACTTGATGGCGCCCAAGGTTACCCACGTATCCGAGATCAATCGCCAAGTCGTTGCGCGGCTGCCATTGAACATCCAGAGTCTCGTTAATCGAGTAGGGCAGTTTGTTCCGCCGGTCGTAAATGCCAAGCGAGAAGAGTGGCGCTCCGCCGGCAATCGCACTCGCGGTCGGAAGAAATTTGCTGATGTCCGCCGGATTGCCCGATGGCGTGGGCGGAGGAACCGTGCCCCACGGGTCGGAGAGCGATCCACCGCTGGGCGAACTGGGATCGCATGTATTGAAAAACCCCAGATATTTCGCGGTGAAAGCGGTGCAGGATTGAGACACCACGAACGGCGGCGCCTGGTTCACTCCAAACGGACCTGAGTCCACCAATCCGACCGCATATGCCGGAGACAAATACGAAAAAAGTTCCCCGCGGTCATAATACATCCCCACGCCGGCGCGCACGACCACGTTGCTGTGAAATTTCGCCGGGCTCCATGCAACGCCCAGCCGCGGCGCGAAACCCCACTGCCGTCCGGTCAAAGTGGTGTCGCTCACGCCCGGCGTCCCCTCTTTGTTGTTTCCTGCCACGATTAATCCGTTTGACGTTACGACTCCCGTTGCTTGGTCGAACGAATATAGGGCCGAGTCGAAATTGAAGATTCGGCCGAATTTCTCCGAAAGTCCTCCGTCCCAATCCCAACGCAGGCCTAGCGTCACCGTGAGATTCGCCCTGATCTGATATTTGTCCTGGACGTATGGGCCGGCCTGATTCGCCCGGTAGTAACGATTCGCATCTCCTTGCAGGTACGCCGAAGCCAGGAAGTTTGCGTACGGCGAGACGAGCCCCTGCAGGAACTCGTAGAAATCGACCGAGACCACCATTCCCTTGCCTGTTCTCTCGTCGCGTGTATTGAGCTGCGTGTAAGCATAACTGCCACCAAAACTCAGTGTGTGTTTTCCGAGCGTCCAGATTGCAGCCGCCGAGGGATTGAAACGGTTCTGGAAAACCCCGGTAAACGCGCCCTGAGAAGTCGGACCCGCGCCGATGTTCAAGGTTTGATTGAACACACCGGGATTGTTCGGCGAAGTGTTGCCGATGATGTCGCTGATCGATATTCCCGGAAAGTACGATGAGCCGAATGAATCGATTCCCAAATCATCCGAAGCAAAAGGCTGCTCGTTTGTGATGTAGACTTTTTCGCGCACGAAGCCAAAGGTTTCGACGATGCTTAGATTCGGCTTCACTTCCTGCGCGTTCGTAATCGAGGCAACCTGGCTTCCTGCGTCGGTCTTTTCGCTGAAGCCGGAGATGTTCGAGAAGGCGTACGGGGCCGTGCTGGGATCATGCTGAAAATAATAATTGGCCGATACGATGTCCTTCGAAGTCGCATTCCAATCGAGATTTGCCACTACCTGATTCGAGAAGAAATACGCCGTGCCTGGAATCACTGCATTATCGGGAAACGCTGCCGTTGGGGTCGGGCCGTTTGCCGAAGGAATCAGGAATTGGCCGTTGGGCAGCTTGTATTGAAACAGGGCCAAGGCCACCGAATTAATGTCGCCTGCTGTGAGCAGCGGTTGTCCATTGGGAACGGCGAAATTGGCGTTGGCGAGGTCCGCCAACCCTTGCGCCGTTCGGTTTGTATCCGTAAGCCCCAGGGGGACTGTCAGCCGCGAAATGCCGATTTCCTGGTCCGAAACATGCACGTGCTGATAGGCAACAAAGGCGAACAGCTTATCCTTAACGATCGGTCCGCCAAACGTCCCTCCAGGGACCTCGCGATGCAATTCGGGCACTTTCTGGCTCGCTGGAATGTGCGGATCCAATTCGAAGAAAAGCGGCGCGGCGTTCAGCCAATCCGTCCCACGATGCAGATAGCCGCTGCCGTGAAAGCTGTTCGTCCCCGAAGTTGTGCTCAGGTCGATGTGCGCTCCGCTGGTTGAACCCTGTTGCGCGTCGTACATCGAAGTGTTCACACGCACTTCCTGAATGCTTTCAGGGGCGGGAGTGGGAAGCGCCTGTCCGATCGCGAGATAGACAGAAGCGTTGCTCTGAATCACTCCCGGATTGTTGGCCAGTCCCCCGTTTGTCCCGTTTACAACCCGTGCGGAATTCACCTGGCTGGTGCTCTTCCCATTGAACAAGTTGCTCGAATCCACCCCGTTCAGCAGAAAGCTGTTACTCGTGTCGCGCTGGCCGTTGGCCCAAATGGGGCGGTTGCCCAGGCCGCTGTTGGTTCCGGTTCCGCTGGGCAGCTCCGCGCTAACGCCCGGAGAAAGAACGGCTAATCCCGTGAAACTGCCCGTCGGCAACGGGATGGACTCGATCTGGGACTTGTCCAGCACGTAACCGTTCGTCGTGTCCGCCGCGTTCAACAATGGATTCTCGTCCACGGCGATGGTCGTGGTCACCTCCCCCAGATCGAGCGTTGCGTTCACGGTCGCGGTGCGGTCCGCCTGCACCATGATGGAGGGCATGGTCTTCGTTTGAAAACCTTGGCGAGTGAACGTGACTCGGTAGGTTCCGATCGGGAGATTCACGAAATCGTAGGTGCCGCTCGCGTTCGTTTTCTGCGTTCGGCTTAGCTTGGTTTGCTCGCTCACGATCATTACCTCTGCGTCTGTCAGCGCACCCCCCGTATTATCCGTGACTGCCCCGGTTATTCCGCCAAGGGTTTGCTGTGCTTGCGCGCAGGGTATGAAAAGGAGAGTCAGACAGTAATAAGCTGACGCTAACAGCGCCACGAAAAATCCAATTCTCTTGAACATGGGGCTCCCTGAGGACGAACCGGGGCGGGTTTTCTGACGATGTCGCTGGGCGGTTGTCTCTAATTCGCCCCGCATTGCTTTTCCCTTCCTCTGCGCTTGAGAGGATTTAAAACAGGCTAGCCGGTATCCTCTGGAAAAAGAAATGCAATGTCTTGATGGCGCAGATCACTTATCCGGATGCTCCAGTAAACGGCTTATCGCTTCGTCCCGGCACCGGATTGAATCTCTCGCATGGCGCACCCGCAGGGTCATTCAAATGCTCCTGAAGGACAAACGGTGGTACTAGCCGCTACGAAATCCGCTATGGAGGTCTACAACACGGCGAAGAGCCAAATAGGGGAAACCGCAACTGCGAGCAGGTCAATAAAATGATATGAATGGTAGGCCCGTGCGGGCTCGAACCGCAGACCTCCACCGTGTCAAGGTGGCGCTCTAGCCAACTGAGCTACGGGCCTATCGTACTTACTCCATCGGCTTGGTATCGCTTTCGGCTCTCAGTAAATCACGGCCCGGAGACCGATTAGGGACCGATTGAGAGGTCAAAATCGAGTCTGGTCGCGCAACCGCTGCTATTCCGCTGAATGCCGAGAATGCATATAACGAGCAGCCACGGTGATTTTAGCATGTCCCAGGAGATGCTGAACAGCAATGAGGTCCACAGCTTCAAGCCAGCGCCAAGCAACGATCCTGCACAAACACATGTTCGTCGCAGCGAGAATTGCAGTTCGAAGGAGACTCAGACAAGATTTCGCAGCGTGGCTTTGATGATTGCTAAGATGCTCACGGGCAACCCGGAAATTATGCAGCAGGGGACCTCGGAGCAGGACACGAAATCGGAGATATCCCTTTACACAACCAACAACCCGGAATCTTTAGAAGCCTCGACGCACCCTCGACGTACAGCAAACCCGCTACGGACAATCCCCTATGGCGAATCTTCCTGAGAATATAGAAATTGCTGTGAACTTTTTTCCGATGATACCGAGCGCTCTCCTCACAACTGCTTGAAACGTCGCAACTTCAATAAGTCGCCTGCCTGTTTGGCCCGGTCATTGCACCTGTTACAGCACCCCCCCATAACTCACGAAGAGGAGGTTCGCAACATGGGCAACATGCCATTGCGATTCCGAAAAGCACCAACTGTGTTCTTGGGTGTGGCGTCGTTGTTATGCCTGGGTGCGCCGCTGCACGCAGCAAACACGGCGACTCCGAATCGAGCGCAAGACGAAGACGCGTCACGGCGACAAATTGACGAGTTCAATCGCTTCCTGGAGGGTCACCGGGACGTGGCTGTGGAACTTCACAGCAAGCCTTGGCTGGTCACCAACTACAACTACCTGCAAAGTCACCCCGAATTGAAATCATACCTGGAGGCACATCCGGGGCTGCAGGACGCGATTGGGGAAAATCCGGTCGCATTCATGAAGGAAGATGCCCAACGTAGCGAACTGGCGCAGTTCTCGCGATTCCTCGACACGAATCGCGAAATCGCCGAACAGCTTCGTAGGGACCCGGCGTCCGCAGATAACTACGCGTTTCTCCAAGACCATCCTCAGCTCAAAGCCTATCTGGATGAGCATCCGTCTGTGAAGCAGGCCCTGCACGAGAATGCTTCTCAGTTCATGAAAGAGGAGGAAGGATTTGACCGTTATGCAGGGGGAGGTGATCGCGACCGCGATATGGACGCCCGCAACGGGGACGTGGATCGCGACCGCGATGCTAATCGTAGGAACGCGGCGGAGTTCGAGCATTTCCTCGACAGCCACCGCGAAATCGCCGAGCAAGTGCGGAGAAATCCGTCACTCGTGAATGACCGGCAGTTCGTCCAGAACCACCCGGCGCTTCAGACTTTTCTCCAGAACAACCCGGGAGTTCGTGACGACTTGCGGCAAAACCCGAACGCGTTCATGAATCAGGAAGCTCGCTATGACCACCCAGAAAACGGCGCCAATCGCGACGCCATGCACGATCATATGGCCGACTTCGGAGGATTCCTTGGCGAACACAGAGACATCGCTCGGGATCTGGATAAAGATCCGACGAAGGTGAAGAACAAGGAATTCGTTCAGAATCGTCCTGACCTCGACAACTACCTCAACGCTCATCCGGATGTCCGCAGCGACTTGATGGCCAACCCGCAGGATTTCGTGAAGGGTGCGCAACAAATGACCACCAAGACAAGCGGCGCGAGCACGACCGGCAGTGGCTCCGGAACAACGGGAACGGGCGGCACATCCGGAACTACAGACCCAACAGGCAGCAAGGGCTCAAATGGGAATCAGCCGCAGGCTCCCAAAACCAACAAACAGTAACAAAGCGTTCGCGCACCCGGTTGGGGAGGCCGACAGTTCGGCCTTCCCACTCGCGGGCGTCCTCCCGGGAGGGAGATGTCATGAATATCAAAAGTGGACTCATCGTGCTGCTTGCGATCGTTTGTGCCATGCCACTGAGCGCCAACGACAAAAAGAAAAAAGATCTTCAGCGCGGAATGCTGGAAAAGATGGAGGCGGTGCCGTGCGGGGCAAGACAGCGCGGCCTTTCCGGCCTCGGCACGCTGTGGGCTTCGGCGGGAATTACGCACGTGAACTCGGACGAGAAGCTTTGCCCGCAATATTTGCTGCGAACAGACACGATGGACTATGAAATTCGTCCCATGGACCTGAAGCACGCGACCATTCTTCCCGTTGGCACGGAAGGAGAATTCAAGATCAAAAGCAAAGAATTGATTCTCACCATGCCGGAAGGCGGTGACCGGAAGACCCGGAGCTACGAAGTGGTTGCGATGAACCCCGCCAATCCGCCAAGTGCGGAAGGCTCCGATACTGCGTACCAACAGCAGTCATCAGACAGTCGTTCGTCGTCGGATAAACACTCGGCATCGAGCGAGCGTTAACTTTGTGACGGCGACGACCGAGGTCGACGGATGAGTCGAGACTCACCCACGAGTTAACCCTGGGCTTCTCGACCCAACATCAGCGCTCTGAACGAAGTAGAGAATGCCGGAGGCGCGTTCATCGTGGTCGCACCTCCCGAACTCCCCGCGTGCCTAATTAACGCGACGAATCAGGAGTCGCGGTTCATCAGTTCGGTCGATGTACCCTGTGAGGATCGCGGGAGAACGATGGAATTAGGCTTCTCTCTTTCCTTCCAGAAACTTCGACAAACTTCCCGCGAAGTGCACGAAATCGGCTGGCATCATAATCACCGTGGTGCTGTTGTTCTCCGCTCCCACCTCGGCGACCATCTGCATGCGCCGCAATTCCAGGGCTGCTGGATTCCCAACCATCAACTGCGCGGCGTCGGCCAGTTTCTTCGATGCTTCTAGTTCGGCATCGGCCTTGATGATTCGCGCGCGCTTTTCGCGCATTGCCTCGGCCTCCATGGCCATCACTCTCTGCATGTCCTGCGGAATCTCCACGTCTTTCATTTCCAGCAGTTCGACAGTGACTCCCCAGGCGCTCGTATTCTCAAGCACATTCCTTTTCAGCAACGCATTGATCTTGTCGCGCTCCTTCAACACCTCGTCGAGATCGTGCTGTCCGATTACGTTGCGTAGGCTCGTCAAGGCTACTTGTTGCACAGCCGCTCGGAAGTTCTCGACGGTGAGCACGGCCTTCTTGGGGTCGCTGACCCTAAACCAGAGCACCGCGTTCACCTTAACCGTCACACTGTCCCGAGTGATGGTCTCTTGTTGCTCGATGGGATTGGTGACGACGCGCAGATCGATACGGGTTTCGTTTTCAACCCCAAGCGGAATCAACCAGAATAGCCCCGGTCCGCGCAGACTGTTGTAACGGCCCAACCGGAATACCACAGCGCGTTGGTACTCCCGAGCAATCCGGAGTCCTGAGACGAATATCACGAACAGGATAACGAGCAAAACCACGCCCAAAGGAATGCCCATTCACTGAGCCTACTATCAATCGGTCGGTTCATCGCCCACTCGGGGCTGGCCCTGAGGCTAATCTGGCAACACACCGGGGCGGCGAAGCCAGCCGCGGGCGGGAGTCCGTGTCGTTCAGCGTCCGTTTGAACATGATTTATGGTGGTTGAATTGTTTCGCCGAACGGTCAAATGATGTATATGTGTAAGGGCAGTCCGTGGGTTGCTACCGCCGGAAATCCCGGATTCGGAGTGCCCGACTTAATCCACTCCGGATCCTTCAAATCACCTTGGTTTTCTAAGTCCTGCAACCCCTTGGCTACATCTATATAAGTCGTCCTCTTGCGCTGGAGGTTCCCTCGAGGGGGCACAAGGCATCTTAGCCGGGTGATCCAGTCGGAACCGCTGCGATAGGCATTTGGATACCCGAAGGACCGGAGGCGAACATGAGTTTTTCATCGCATCGAACTCTGTGGATTGCCGGAGCGGCGTGCTTGCTGGTCGTGGCCATCGCCGCCGGAGCGTCCTATCTGAAGCACGCGTCAGGCGCGCCCTACCCGCCAGCACCCGATGTCCAGGTCACCGAGGTGCAGCAAAAGGACGTTCCGATCTACGGCGAATGGATCGGCACGCTCGATGGCTTCACCAACGCCGACGTCCGCGCGCAAGTCACCGGCTATTTGCTGCGCCAGGATTATCAGGAGGGCGCGTTTGTCAACAAAGGGCAGCTGCTGTTTGAAATCGACCCACGGCCCTTCCAGGCAGTTCTCGATCAAGCCGTAGGCCAGCTCGCGCAGGCCAACGCCATACTCGAAAATGCGCAGGCCGTGCAGGGGCGCACACAGCTCGATGTGGATCGCTACACGCCACTGGCCAAGGAGCAGGCCGCCAGCCAGCAGGATCTCGATAACGCCGTGCAGAACAACCTCGCGGCGAAAGCGACCGTGGAGACCGCCAGGGCGCAGATTCAAACCGATAAGGCCGCGGTCGAAACCGCGCAGATCAACCTCGATTTCACGCGGCTGATCGCGCCCATCGACGGAATCGCCGGCCAGGCACAGCTTCAGGTCGGCGCACTGGTAAATCCAGCCAGCGCCCCCGTCACTTCCGTTTCCACTGTGGATCCGATCAAAGTGTATTTCACGGTAAGCGAGCAAGAATATCTCGCTTGGAATAAGCGCTTTCCTACCGAAACCACGCGCGTCGCAGCCGACAAGAGTCTGCACTTGCAATTGATTCTGGCGGACGGGTCGACGTATCCACACGATGGCACGTTCTACTTTGCGGATCGCCAGGTCAATGAAAGCACAGGTGCGATCCGCATCGCCGGGCTCTTCCCCAATCCCGGAAATATCTTGCGCCCCGGAGGCTATGCCAAGATTCGCACGGCCGTTCGAACGCAGACGGGCGCCTTGCTGGTACCGCAACGCGCGGTTTCCGAGCTGCAAGGCGGATATCAGGTTGTGGTGGTCGACGATGCGAACAAAGCGAGCGTGCGGACGGTGACGGTCGGCGACCGCATCGGCTCGGACTGGGTAATTTCCGACGGCCTGAAGCCGGGCGAACGCGTGATTGCCGAAGGATTTCAGAAGGTACGCGACGGCATGAAGGTGAATCCAAAACCGTTTACCGGCGGGACCGAGGAGCGATAGCCGATGTCAAAATTCTTCATCAATCGCCCGATCGTCGCCATCGTGATCTCAATCGTCATGGTCATCGTCGGCTCCCTGACGATTCTCAGCTTGCCGGTCGCCCAGTTCCCCAACATCGTGCCGCCCGAGGTTCAAGTGCTGGCCACCTACGTCGGCGCGGACGCACAAACCCTGGAACAGTCGGTTGCCACCCCGATCGAAGAGCAGATGAACGGTGTGGACAACATGAACTATATGTACTCGCTCAACGCCACCGGCAACTCAAACACCACGCTGATTGTGGATTTCGACGAGAAAACCGATCCCAACACGGATTTCGTTCTCACGCAGTCGCGGGAGACGCTGGCCGCTTCCCAGCTTCCCCAGGACGTCATCAACTACGGAGTCAGCGTCCGAAAAGCTGTCACCGCCCCGCTCATCTTATTCGCTCTGTACTCGCCGCACGGCACCTACGACGCCGACTTTCTGGCGAACTACGCCTACATTAATCTCGCCGATCCTCTTCTCCGCTCCACCGGCATCGGCAACGTGCAGATATTCGGCGCCGGCGAGTACGCCATGCGGCTCTGGGTGAAACCCGATCAGTTGGCCAAGCTCGGCATCGACGTTACGGAAATCATCAGCGCCATTGAAGCGCAGAACACGGTAAACCCGGCGGGCAAGGCCGGCGGCGAGCCCGCGCCGAAAGGCCAGGAGTTCACTTACTCGGTGCTTGCGCAGGGGCGGCTCGAGTCTCCCGAAGAATTCGGCAACATCGTCGTGCGCGAGACTCCCGATGGAGGCATCGTGCGCGTCCGCGATGTCGCTCGCATCGAGCTGGGTTCGCAAGATTACAGCGTCTCGGGACATTTCAACGGGCACCCCAGCGCGGTGATCGCGGCCTACCAGCTCCCAGGTTCCAACGCCGTGCAGGCCGCTGACGGCGCCAAGAAGCTGATGGAACAGATGAAGGGGCGCTTTCCCGGCGATATCGACTATGCCATCGCGCTGGATACCACGCGCTCGGTCACACAGGGCATGAAAGAAATCATCGAGACGCTGCTGATCGCTCTCGTGCTCGTCATCCTTGTGGTCTATATCTTCCTGCAGGGTTGGCGCGCGACACTGATTCCCTTGCTGGCCGTACCCGTTTCGCTGGTCGGCACGTTCGTGCTCTTTCCATTGTTCGGTTTTTCGGTCAACACGCTGTCCTTGTTTGGCTTGGTGTTGGCGATTGGACTTGTGGTGGACGATGCCATCGTGGTCGTCGAAGGAGTCGAGAGGCATATCGAAGAGGGCATGACTCCGAAAAACGCTGCGCTGAAAGCGATGGAGGAGCTTTCCGGTCCGGTGCTTGGAATCGCTCTGGTTCTCTCCGCCGTGTTCGTGCCCACCGCGTTCATTCCGGGCATTACCGGGCGGCTCTATCAGCAGTTTGCGGTCACCATTGCGATTTCCGTCCTGCTTTCCGCATTCAACGCGCTTACGCTCAGTCCGGCGCTGGCTGCGCTATTGCTGAGGCGCAAGGAGGAGAGCCACGGATTGCTGCGCAGATTTTTCGATTGGTTCAACCGCGTCTTCGGGCGAGCCACCGATACCTACGTGCGCTGGAGCGGCGTGCTGATCCATAAAACCGCCGTCGTGATTATCCTGCTCTTGGCTTTTTGCGCGGCCGGAGCTTTTTTTGCGGAACATCTACCGTCGAGCTTTCTGCCCGATGAAGATCAGGGCTTCGCCTACGTGAACCTCCAGCTGCCCAACGGCGCTTCGTTCGAACGGACCACGCAAGCGGCGGCGCAAGTGGACCAGATCATTCGCGACACGCCCGGAGTTCAATACTCAACCACCGTCGTGGGCTTCAGTTTGCTGAGCTTCGTTCGCACCAGTTACAACGCGTTCTTCTTCGTAACTTTCAAGCCCTGGGACGATCGCAAGACTCGGGACGAACAATTCCAGGCCATCAAGATGCATCTGAACCAGGCGCTCAGCGAGTTGCCCGCGGGTACGGCCTTCAGTTTTTCGCCCCCTTCGATTCCGGGCGTCGGCACTTCGGGGGGATTCACGTTCATCCTCGAAGACCGCGCCGGCAACGATGTGCAATTCCTTGCCAAGAATCTGGGAACGTTTCTCGCGGCGGCGCGCAAACGGCCGGAGCTCGCGAGCCTGAGTACTACTTTTCTACCGACCGTGCCGCAGGAATTCGTCGACGTGGACCGCGACAAGGTGCTGAAGCAGGGTGTGAACCTGAACGACGTGTACCGCACGATTCAGGCTTTCATGGGCGGGTACTTCATCAACTATTTCAACCGATTCGGCCGCCAGTGGCAGGTTTATATCGAGGCGGAAGGGGAGGACCGCGCGCGCGTGGAAAACGTCGGCGAATTTTACGTGCGCAACAACCGGGGCGAAAACGTTCCTCTTTCGACGCTGATCAATGTGAAACCACGGCTCGGTCCTGAATTCACGATGCGCTTCAATGAGTACCGCGCGGCGCAAATCAACGGCAGCGCCGCTCCCGGCTATAGCGCGGGACAGGCTACCGACGCGCTGGAACAAGTATTCAAGCAGACTATGCCGGCCGACATGGGATTCGATTACTCCGGTATTTCCTTTCAGGAGCAGAAGGCGCGGCAGGGCGTGCCGGCGGCCGCGGTGTTTGGAATTTCGCTGCTGTTTGTTTTTCTGATTCTGGCGGCGCTCTATGAGAGCTGGTCCCTGCCGTTCAGCGTGTTGCTGAGCACGCCCGTCGCGGTGTTTGGAGCGTTTGCCATTCTGTGGCTGCGGCGCGTGTTGCTGGGCTTCTTTCTACCTCCTTACATGATTCAGATCGAGAGCGATATTTATTCGCAGATTGGGCTGGTGATGCTGATCGGGCTGGCGGCTAAGAACGCGATCCTGATCGTCGAATTCGCCAAAGACGAATTCGAGAAGGGCCGGCCGCTGGTGGATGCGGCTCTGGAGGGCGCGCGGCTTCGCTTGCGGCCGATTTTGATGACGTCGTTCGCTTTCATTTTGGGCTGCGTGCCGCTGTGGACGGCGAGTGGCGCGGGATCCGTGGCGCGGCAGATCATGGGGACCACCGTAATCGGGGGCATGATGGCTGCCAGCATCATTGGAATCTTTTTCGTGCCGGCGGTTTTTTATATGGTCGAGAAATGGTCCGGCGGTGAAAAGGATCACGCCGCGCTGGCGTCTCCAGCGGCGCCCGCGCCTGCGGAGGGAGACTGAGATGCGACGCCTACAGAATCGAATCATGAGATTGGCGACGGCGATCTCGTTGCTACCTGTCGTAGTGTTCGCGGTGGGCTGCGCGGTTGGTCCGAATTATCATCGGCCGGCGGTGCAAACTCCGGCGACGTTCCGCGATGCGAATGGCAGCCAGCCGGTTGACGCACAAACTGCGTCTTACGCGGATCTGCCGTGGTGGCAGGTTTTCCAGGATCCGCAATTACAGGAGCTGATTCGTACCGCCCTGAAACAGAATTACGATTTGCGGACCGCCACCGAGCGTATCAACGCAGCTCGCGCGGAAGTCGTTGTCACGCGGTCGAGTTTGTTCCCGCAGGTTTCCGGAAACGGAGATTTCACCGGGGGCAAGGAGTACAACTTCCAGACGAAATATAACTTCCTGACGCTGACGGCCGATGCGGCTTTCCAGCTGGATTTCTTTGGGAAGCTGCGCCGCGCCACCGAGGCTGCCCGCGCGCAGCTCCTGGCCACGGAGGACGCGAAGCAGACCGTGACGCTGACGCTGGTCAGCGACCTGGCCGGCGACTATTTCAATCTGTTGCAAATGGACCTCGAGCTTCAGATCACTCACGACACGATCGCGTCGCAACAGGATTCCGTGAAACTGACAAATCTGCGGCTCACACATGGCGTGGCGACCAAGCTCGATGTACTACAGGCTCAGCAGACTCTCGATACGGCGAACGCGCAGATCCCGGATTTGGAGAGACAGATCGCGCAGGAAGAAGACGCGATCAGCATCCTGCTGGGCGATTATCCGCACGGGATTACCCGCGGACTCTCGCTGGTGGAACAGGCCTTGCCTCCCGAGGTCCCCCCCGGCCTGCCTTCGTCATTGATTGAGCGACGCCCTGATATTCGCGAGGCGGAACAAAACCTGGTGGCCGCGAACGCCGAAATCGGAGTGGCCAAGGCGGAATTTTTTCCGCAGGTTTCGCTGACCGGATCCGGGGGCGGAGCGTTTGGGCGGAGCAGCGCTTTTTCCGACCTGATGAGTTCGCAGCTGGGCATCTGGTCGTATGGCGCGCAAGTGAGCCAGCCGATTTTCACGGGGGGCGCCCTAAGCGGTAATTTGCGGCTGGCGAAATCGCAAGACAGGCAAGCCCTGCTCTATTACCAGCAGACCATTCAGCGCGCGTTTGGAGATGTGTCCGATGCGCTGATTGGTTACCAGAAGCTGCATGAGGTGCGCCTTCGCGACCAGGATACCGTTGCCGACTTGCAGGAATCCGTTCGTCTTTCGAACTTGCGATATTCAGGAGGCACCACCACGTATCTCGAGGTGTTGGACGGGCAGCGTGCGCTGTTTGCCTCGGAACTCGAGCTCGCGCAGGCGCGCGGGGCGGAGTATCTAAGTCTCGTGCAGCTGTATCGGGCGCTGGGCGGAGGCTGGCAAGATAAATGACGCGGCGGGATTCGACTTGTGAATCGCCTTCACCTAACTACCCTGACTGGGTAGGGAGCGACTGGATGTGCTCGGCTCGGACCGTGTCAACTTGGCGCTCTAGCCCATTGAGCTACGAGCCTAGCGCATGACTAACTGACCAAATTCTAACGCGCGTCTAACACGCGGCCCACGGAAATACCTCTCTAGGAGCGGCACCCTCTACGACAGAATATTCGTCGTATTTGTCACGCACATGTGGCGCACGTCGGCCGGGCTGAATCCTGCGTCCAGCATTTTCTGCGCGAACATGGCGAACCCTTCGGCAACGGGCGGATTGATCGTCTGGCCGAGGTCGGTTGAGAGCACCACCCGCTGGGGACCTACTTTGCGCACGCTGTCGAAATACGCGTCCCAGGGTGCCTTGTTCGTGTACATCGTGGTGAAGCAGTGCTCGATCATCGCGCCGAGATCGGCCACTTCGACTTGCTCTTGCGCGGTCATGTTTTGCGAAGGGAATTCCGCGTGTGTTACGACGACTCGCTTCAGTCCCATTTCCTTTTTCGCCAGCTTCACCAGCGCGTGAATCTCTTTCTTGCTCAAGTGGCCGGTGGCGAGAATCATGTCGTGCTTGGCGATCAGCTCCAGACAGCGGCGCGCAGCGTCGCTGACTTTGCCGCTGGGGTCGAGAACGCTAATCGGCGCAGGCGAAATGCCGGTGGCGGAAAGCTCGCGCTGAATTTTTGCCCAGAACGGCAGCTTGTCCGTGGGCCCATCGCTGCGGCCAGCGGTTTCATTGGCCGCGTCCACCGTCGGAAACCAGACGATTTTGTTGCCGGACCGGCCGGCGATTTCGAGCGCGACGGGATTCAGGCCGCCAACGCTGTGATTCAGGGTGATCGCGCCATAGGCGGTGATGCCGGGGCTCGCTTTGGTGACCACCTTGGCGCGCTCGTAGGTCGGCGCATAGTGTGACTTCAGCACGAAGCCTTTGAGGCCGTGCGAGCGGAATTCCTTGGCCAGATCGAGATCGTCGATGCGCCGGGCAATCACGTCCGGCGCGACGTGGACCTGGACGTCGTAGCCGCCTTCGATAGCTTTCCAGGCGGCGTCGGTGATTTGAATCGGTGCAGTTACCGTCTCAGTTGTCATGAGGATATTCTACCTAGGTTTTGGATTTGACCACGCGAGCTAATTAAGGGGCTGGCCCGCAAGCCACGCGTCGCAGCGCTTGTACAGCGCTTCGACTTCAGGGCCCGTGAGGCCGGGCATGTCCATTTTGATTTTGTAGCCGATCTGGGTCTGCAGGTAGGCCAGGTGGCGATAGCCTTCGCGAAACGACATCAGCAGCTTTTGATCGAGCGTGAGCTTGGCCGCGGGATCGACGGGATCCATGCGGTCCTTTTCATAGATGGGCTGGCGAAGCACCAGGCCCCAGCGGCCGGCGCGTTTGTCCCAGAAATCGACGAATCGACCGGTGCAGACCACGTCGCACATTACGTCATGAACGGGCGCGCGCTGCGAAATGGTCATTTTGGTTTGCGAGAGGGCGCGATGACCCTTCACTTCGATCGAACTGCCGCCAAGAAAATGCAGAATGCGCACGCCCTTGGCGAAGCCCTGCTTGCTCATTTCGATGAATTGGTCGGCGGTGCCCTGCGTCCAGGTGGCCATCATCACGCCGTCGTCGTGCCATAGGGCGCGGAATTTATCCCACATCAGGGCGTCGCGCCAGACCACCCAGTTTTCGACCATCTCGCGAATCGTCAGCCGCTCGGCCATTTCGTCGGTCATTTTCGTCTCCTGCATCAATTTTCGTTGCGCCCAAGATTCTACACCGCAGGCGCTCAAAGTTGTTCCAGGGGTCGCCATTCTTAGCTGCTGCCCGACTCGCTAGGGCAATAGGATCAGAATTTGGGTCCCACTCGATCGATTTGCGAATCTTGTGAGAAGATGGCGCCCGCCTGCGGCGCCTGGGTCGCCCGCGGGCGCCGAAATCGAGTATGGTCACCGCCGCTACCGAAAATGATCGCCGCGCCAAGCCCTGGCACACAAGCCTGTGGGTCTACGTGCTGCTTGGCATGGTCCTCGGGATTTTGCTTGGGAAATTCGATCCCCAGCTCGGCGTTAAGATGCAACCATTCGGCGACGCGTTCATCAAGCTGATCCGCATGCTAATCGCGCCGATTATTTTTTGCACCGTGGTGCACGGCATTGCGCGCATGGCCAATATGGCGCGCGTCGGGCGAGTGGCGCTGAAAGCGATCGTTTATTTCGAAGTGCTGACGACGATTGCGCTGGCGATCGGGCTTTTGGCCGTGAATTTGTGGCGCCCGGGCAGCGGGATGAACGTCGATCTCGCGCACGTGGATACGTCCGGAGTGCAGCAATACGTGGCGCACCCGGAAGGCCTGAACGTCACGCAATTCATCCTGAACATCATTCCCACCACGTGGATGGGCGCGTTTACCGACGGCAGCGTGCTGCCAGTACTGTTCATTTCCGTGCTGTGCGCCTTCGCGCTGACCCAGGTAGGAGAGGCAGCCAAGCCGCTGCTCGATTTAATCGAAGCGGCGTCGCGAATGCTGTTTGCGGTGGTCGGCATTGTGATGTGGGCGGCGCCCATCGGGGCATTCGGCGCGATCGCGTTCACCGTGGGGAAATTTGGCGCGGGGTCGCTCGTCTCGCTGGGCAAGCTGCTGGGCGGATTTTACGTGACTTGTCTGATCTTCATACTTGGCGCGCTGTGGCCGGTGGCGAGTTGGTGCGGGTTCAGCATCTTCAAGCTGATTCGCTACATTCGCGAGGAGCTGCTGATCGTTCTTGCGACAACCTCATCGGAAACGGTCCTGCCGCAGCTGATGCGCAAACTGGAAGTGCTTGGCTGCGAGGAAAGCATCGTGGGCCTGGTCATTCCCACCGGCTATTCTTTCAATCTGGACGGCACGTGTCTTTATCTCGCGACGACGGCCCTGTTTCTGGCGCAGGCGACCAACACGCACCTGAGCATCGGGCAGCAACTGGGGCTGCTCGCGGTGCTGCTGCTATCGTCGAAGGGAGCAGCGGGCGTGGCCGGGGCGGCGTTCGTGGTGCTGGCGGCAACAATCGCGACCACGAACACCATACCGGTCGCAAGCGTCGCTCTGGTTCTCGGAATTCACCGCTTGATGTCGGAAGGATTGACACCGACGAACGTAGTTGGCAACGCGGTCGCCACGATCGTGGTATCGAAGTGGGAGGGGGCGCTCGACGAAAAGCGCCTCCAGTCGGAGCTGGGAGGCGCCGACTAGCACGCCACACTGGGGGCGGAGCTTAGCGCGCCGAGGCGGCCGCAGAGCGATTCAAAATCTGCTCCAACCGATCGAGCACCTGCATCGCCGTATAGCACTGCTGGACGCTGGCGTTCGGCTCGCGCTTCTCGTTTATTGCCGCGAAAAATTCGCGGTCTTGCAGCTCGATGCCGTTCATCGACACAGCCACGCCGGTCAGATCGATCTTCTGGTCCTCGCCGTCGATGAGATCGTCGTAGTAGGCCTGGAAAGTGCCGTTATCGCAGATGTAGCGGAAGCGCGTGCCGAGCGGTCCTTTGTTATTGAACGAAAGCGAAAGCGTGCAGATCGCACCCGACGGCACCTTCATCACGATCCCCATATCCATGGCGATCTTCAATTGCGGGTGTAGCGGACCCTGCACGGCGTAGCAATCGGAGACCAGTTGGCCCGTCTGATATTGGAATAAATCGACCGTGTGGCAGGCGTGGTGCCAGAGCAGGTGATCGGTCCAGCTTCGTGGCTGTCCAGCCGCGTTCATATTCGTGCGGCGGAAAAAGTAGGTCTGCACGTTCATCTGCTGAACCATCATCGCGCCGGCCTTGATCTTCTGATGCACGTACTGATGGCTGGGGTTGAAGCGGCGCGTGTGGCCGCCCATGCAGACCACTCCAGTCTCCTTCTGCACATCGACCAGGCGCTTGGAGTCCGCCAGCGAATCGGCGATCGGGATCTCGATGTGGACGTGCTTGCCGGCGCGCATGCACTGCACCCCCTGGTCGGCGTGCATGCCCGTGGGCGTGGCCAGAATCATCGCTTCCAGGCCCGGCTGCTTCAGGCTCTCGGTCAGATCGCCCGTGAAGTGCGGAATCTTGAACCGCTTTGCCACCTCTCCCGTCTGGACCTGATTCCCACCCGTGAGCGTGATCACTTCGATGCCCGGAATATTTTGCAGCGCTTCCAAATGCTTCACGCCGAATGCGCCTTGCCCCGCAACGCCAACCTTCATATGTTTGACCTCGCCTAAAGACGAAGAATTTGCCGGATTTCGACCAGATCCGCAGACGCGAACAACGAAGCCCGCGGCGCAACCACGCGCCGTAGGCAGACCACTTTACTTCCGGAATAACGACGAGCTAATGCGACGCGCCGCTCGGCTGTCCGATTTCGTTCTTGGCCGCCCGCAGCTTCCGCAGCTCCGCGTGGATTCGGATGACGGCCATCCACATTCCCAGAGGATGCGCGCCTGCGGTGACCAGCGGGTGCACCTGCCCGTCGCGGAATTTCTCGATGTCGTCGTCCTGCAGAGTCTCAAGAACCTTCGCTTCGTCCGCCGTCATGCCATACTCCTTCGCGACCGAAGGCAGAGCATGAATCAGCCGGAGGCGCAGATCGCGCTTGAAGCGGCTGTCGTAGAGCACCTTGTTCAGCTTGTAAGCCGCCGGAGACGGGTGCTTATAGAACTCGTACCCGCCCTTGAATTCATACTTCTTCGCGGCTTCCCGGCCTTCCTTGGATGGGCCGGTGCCCTTGAGTGGCAGGAAGCGCAGAACAGCATGCCCATGGTGCCAGGTCGGCTGATAGGTGACCAGTTCGCCGGGCTGATTACCGATCGCGCCGAACATGATCATCCACGAGAGCATCTCGGTGTTGCCGACTTCATCGAGCTGCTCGTTCGTCAAATTGATCAGCACATCGTGGTTGCCCTTTTCCATTTGGGAGATGGCCCAGTAGTCGAAGTCGAAATCCGGCTTGGGGTACTTCCATGTGCCGGGGAAGTGGGACATACCGCCGCTGGCCACGATGGCCACTTTCTCCGGGCGGCTTTCGATGACCTTGGCGATCGCCCTGCCGAGCTCAGCGCAGCGCTTGGCGGTCGGCAGTGGCGGAAGGTACGCATTCACGAATATAGGCACGACGGGAATCGGCCGCTTCTCAATCACCCACTCGTAGACCGCCGCAAAGGCGTGCCCCAGCACCGCGTCCTGCGAGTAGCCGAGGTCGAAGCCCATTTTCATGAGCTTGTCGAGCAGGTCTTCCGTCAGGGCTTCGTGAATCTTCAGCTCGTACTTCCGGCCGGCGAATTCGGCGTGGGAATACTCGCCCGAAAGGATGGCGAACGTGGGGACGGAGCTGAGAAAGAACGTCTCCAAGTGGTCGCTGCCGATCACAATCACGGCATCCGGCTTGGTTTCCTCCAGTTCCTTGCCGATCTGGCGCATCGCCGCGATGTCGGCGTCGAGCTGTTTGGGATCCTCGCTGGGCGGACGGTCAAAAAGCTGCGGTGCGTGGACGGTGGCGTATGCTGCAACAATCTTACCCATGGTTGTTTACCTCGTTTCAATCCCGCGGGAGGGCGCACCTAAATCACCCCCCAAGGCTCTTGAACCCTCAAGCGAGAGAGCCGATATCGCGCGTGCTTCTAAGGCGATTCTGGACAAAACGAACGGAGTTCGTCAAGCGAAAGTGTCCGCATCGCCAGCGCCGGAGAAACCCCGTTTCACGATGTGAACGGATCGGGTTTCGAGACGTCGATCTCGAGATCCTTGATCGCCTTTTCGACCACGCTCGGCTGGATCTTGCCGTCGCGGAGCAGCTCGTGGAGCGTCGCCAGTGTAATGAAACGGGCGTCCACCTCGAAGAAGTTGCGCAGCGAGCCGCGGCTCTCGCTGCGGCCAAAACCATCGGTGCCCAGCGAAGCAAGCCGCCGGGGCATCCACTGCGAGACCAGATTCGGCAGCGCCTTCAGGTAGTCGGTGGCCGCGACCAGGGCGCCCGGCGCGTCGGCCAGGCATTGCGTCACGTAAGGCTCGCGGGGCTTTTCCGCCGGGTGCAGCAGGTTCCAGCGCTCGGTCTCGATGCCGTCGCTATAGAGCGCCTTGTAGCTGGTCACGCTCCACACGTCCGCCGCGACGTGATACTTTTCCGCCAGAATCTCCTGCGCCTTCAGCACTTCGCGTAGAATCGAGCCGCTGCCGAAAAGTTGCGCGCGCAGCTTGGCCTTGCTGTCCGCGGCGGGCTTGTAGAGATACATGCCCTTCAAGATTCCTTCGCGCGACCCGGCCGGCATCGGCGGCATGGCGTAGGGCTCGTTCATCACGGTGATGTAGTAGAAGATGCTTTCGCCCTGGCGGTACATCCGGTTGATGCCGTCTTCGATGATGGTCGCGATTTCGTAGGCGAACGCGGGATCGTAGGCTTGCAGGGTTGGAATTGGCAGCGCCAGCACGTGGCTGTTGCCGTCCTGGTGCTGCAGACCTTCCCCGGCCAGCGTGGTACGGCCGGCCGTGCCCCCGAGCATGAATCCGCGGCAGCGCGTATCCGCGGCGGCCCAGATCAGGTCGTTTACGCGCTGAAGCCCGAACATGGAATAGAAAATGAAGAAGGGAATCGTGTTGATGCCGTGCGTGGCGTATGCGGAACCCGCCGCAATGAACGACGACATCGATCCCGCTTCGGTGATGCCCTCTTCCAGGATCTGGCCGTCTTTGCACTCCTTGTAATAAAGCAGAGTGTTCATATCGACCGGCTCATAAAGCTGGCCCTGGCTGCTGTAGATTCCGACGAGCCGGAACAGCGACTCCATGCCAAAGGTGCGCGCCTCATCGGGCACAATCGGCACAACCAGCCTGCCGATTTCCACATCGCGCAGCATTTTGCGCAGCATCCCGACAAAGGCCATCGTGGTGGAGACCTCGCGGCCTTCGCTCCCGGTCAGGAACTCCTCAAAAAGTTCCTTGTCGTTCATCTCGAGAGGTTTGGCACGGTTCTTACGCTGCGGCACGTAGCCGCCGAGCCGCGCCCGGCACTCGCGCAGGTACTTGATTTCGGGACTGTCGTCCGGCGGCCGATAGAACGGCACCTCGGCAAATTGCTCTTCCGTGAACGAGAGTCCGAACCGCTCCCCGAAGTGGCGCAGCGTGTCTTCGTCCACTTTCTTCTGTTGATGCGTGACGTTGCGGCCTTCGCCCGCCTCTCCCAGCCCGTAGCCTTTGATCGTGCGTGCCAGAATCACGGTCGGCGACCCGTGGTGTTCCACGGCAGCCTGGTACGCGGCATAGACTTTTCGCGGATCGTGCCCCCCTTGCCGCAATGCGTGCAGTTTTTCGTCAGGCAGATTCTCGACCATCTTCAGCAGACGAGGGTCTCCGCCAAACACGTGGTGCCGGATGTAGGCGCCCGATTCGACGATCAGTTTTTGATATTCGCCGTCGACCATTTCGCCGAGACGCTTGGCGAGCAAGCCGTCCGCATCCTGCTCGAAAAGAGGGTCCCAATCCGAGCCCCACAGAACCTTGATCACGTTCCAGCCGGCTCCGCGAAATGCCGCTTCCAGCTCCTGAACGATGCTGCCGTTGCCGCGCACAGGGCCGTCGAGCCGCTGCAAATTGCAATTGATGACGAAAATCAGATTGTCGAGCCGCTCGCGCGACGCCAGCGTGATCGCGCCCAGCGTTTCGGGCTCGTCCGTTTCGCCATCGCCCAGGAACGCCCATACTTTCGCGTCCGTCTTCGGCTTCAGACCGCGATCTTCGAGATAGCGGTTGAATCGAGCCTGATAAATCGCCATGATCGGGCTCAGGCCCATCGACACCGAAGGAAATTCCCAGAAGTCCGGCATCAGCCAGGGATGCGGATAAGACGATAGGCCGCCGCCTTTTCTCAGTTCGCGGCGAAAATTCCCAAGTTTTTCGGCCGAAAGGCGCCCTTCGAGGTAAGCGCGCGCGTAAACGCCGGGTGCGGCGTGGCCCTGGAAGTAGATCGTATCGCCCTCAAACTCGTCGCTGCGCGCACGGAAAAAATGATCGAATCCCACTTCAAACAGCGTCGCCACCGAGCCGTAGGTCGAGATATGCCCGCCGATGTTGTGCTCTTCGCGATTCGCGCGCACCACCATGGCGAGCGCGTTCCAGCGGACCAGGCTTTTGATCTTCCGCTCAATCTCCTGGTCGCCCGGCAGAGGCACCTGCTGGCTCACATGAATGGTGTTCACATAAGGCGTATTCGCGGTGAAGGGAACCTGCACACCGTTCGCGAGCGCTCGACTTCGAAGTTCCTGCAGAATCCGGGACGCCAGACCGGGTTTCCCGTGCTCCACAACCGCGTCGAAGGACTCAATCCACTCCCAGATTTCCTCGAGTTCATCAATATCCTGGGGACGAACGATGGGGGACACAGCCATGATTCAAAGCCTTCCGCAAACGGAAAGGTAGCGATCCTTTCGAAATTTTGGTCACTTCCATTATATACCTCATTCGCGAGACGGAATCCGCGAATGCGCATCGTGTTCGACGATGTGAATGATTCGTTTTGGAAATCGAAGGGTGGCCTCAAAGATTGCTCAATGGCCGAATAGGGTCAGCGCGCAGGGCCGGGCGGGTCGTTCGTCACGGTGTAGGCTTGGCCATCGTGCAGATAGAGGCGCCCGGCTTCTTCGCGATTCAGCGGCCGTGCGCCACGGCGCCCAAACACGGCGAGCTGATTGCCGCTTTCATCGACGGCGCGATCGCGATCGATTCCCTTCGAAATGGCCAGCGCCGGCGCGCCGGTGCGGTAGCTCGCAATGAGCTTGAGGGTCGGTCGCGGGCTGAAGCCGTAGGCGTTCGGCGAATCCTCCGGGGATAATATCTGCAGCACGCGAAGCCCGTTGCGCCCGTCGGCGAGAAATGCGAAGGCGCTCCCGTCCACCATGCCGATCTTCACGTCGCGCAGATCGTTGATCTTTCCGTCCGCGGAGAACATCTGATCGAGCTTGGGCTGTTCGGGTTGTTCGACGTTTACAATCGCGAGTCCCCGCTTGCCTTCGGCGATGTATGCATAGGTACGCGCCACATAGACATTCCGCGCGTCTTCCAGTTTCACAAGAGCATTGGGCACCATGTGCGGATGGTCGAGTGCCGTGACGTCGAGCACCTTCAGTCCATCGCGATCGGCTACGAACGCGTAGCGGAACTGGATGGCGATTCCCTGCGGATCGTTCAAATCCGGCGCGCCGATTTGGGCCACGACGCGCGGCGATAGCGGCTTGTCCAGGTCCACCACCACCAGCCCTCGATCGCACAGCATGTATGCGTACGTTCCGGCGATCGTAATTCGCCGTGCGCCGTTCAGGATTCCGTCGGGATTGAACGCCAGGGCGCGCTTCAGGAAATTGTTTCGCGGATCGCCGTCCAGCAGCGTGCTCACGCCGGGCGTTTTGCTGTGGGGATTCGAATCGCCGACCACCACCAGCCCCTCATATTTATCCGCCACGTAAAGAAAAGCGTACATGGCATGAATCGGCTGCTCTTCATTTTCCGGGTCGTGCGTTCGCGCCGGATCGATGGCCAGCGTCGAAGGGCTGGCAATGGCCATCGCGAATTTTGTGCGCACGTAAAGCCGCTGGCCGAGCGGGGAAACCGGCGCCGTCGTCTGCCGCTCGGAAAATCCCTTGTTGTCGATGTTGGCCACGTCGTAGGCGCGGAATCCGCCCTTCCCAAGTGCCGCGTAAAGATATTCGCCGCGCAGCTGCAGGTCGAGAACGTTGCCCGGGTGGTGATACGCTTCCGCCAGTTGGCGTCCGCGCGCCACGTGCTGCTTGTAATCATCCGGATACGCCAGCCGCTGCAGGTAGCTGCCGATGATCGCCGGCGGCTCATCGTGTTCCGCCACTGCCACCGCGTCATAACCCTTCGCCCCGTCCGCAACATAGATGTAGCGCCCCATGAAATTCAGGAGGTTGGTCCCCTGCAGTAGCACCTGCGCCATCCAGGCGTTATTGTTGTTGGCTGCGGAAACGTGGCAGTCGTCGCACTGTTTGGTTTCCTTCGATCGCACCGTGTGCGGCACGAACGTGCTGAACGCCGTCCCCGCAAACCCCTCAGCCGACACCGTCTGCTGCATGTAATACAGCCATTCGCGATTCTGATTCTGTGAGCTGACCACGATCGCGCACGACGACCGCGCTGGTGCCACGCGATGCCCCGTCACCGTGCCGTCGATTCCCAGCATGAATCCGTCGTCGCGCAGCACCTGGAAGTCGTAGGAGGTGTAATTCCGCGTGGTAAGCCCTTCGTTATGCAGCATGGGCATGCGCTGGTTCGCGGTCATCGACAGATGGCACCCGAAACAGTTGGGCGCCCACGACGTGTGGCAGGCGTAGCAGGTCATGGCTGTTCGGGTGTGCCAGCTGCGATTGATCGGGTGGCAGCGTGCCCCAGGCCTTGCCGTCGAGCCGCACCGTTTTCGCCCATCGCGATTTTTCGCTGTAATGGGGGTTTCCCGGTGTGATCGTGTCGAGCGTCTGCACCACTTCCCATTCCTTGTCCGGCTCGACCATCGAATGCTGAATCAACTTGTCGCCGCGCCATTCGAATCGCCGGTTGTTCCACGGGGTGCGCAGCGTGTCGAAATGCGTACCGCCGTCCGGTGCGGCCGGGCCTGAGCTGATCAGCCCGGCGCGTTTTTCCACCGTACCGTGGCAGTCCGTGCAGTCGAGCTCGATCGCCGCGCGCGGTTCTGCGTACAGCTTCCCGTTGCCGTGCACGTCCTGCTGGAAATGGCAATCCACGCACTGCATTCCCTTTTCCAGATGGATGTCCGCAAGGTGGACGGCCTTTCCGAACTTGTCGGGGTCGTCGGGTGCGACGATTTTGTTGTCCGTGTCGAGCAGATTCCCCGCGCGGTCGCGCTTGTACACTGCGCGGAATACCCAGCCGTGCCCGTGAAAATCCGCAAACTGGCTCTGCTTGAGCTGCGCGTTGAATTGTGGACCACCGACCTGCTCGAGAAACTTTTCATCCGCCCACAGCCCGCGGGGCGCCGCGCCCTCCGGATTCCGCCGCGCGACTTCGTAGCGTTCCTGCGCGCTTGGATTGCGCTGCTGCTGGGGATACATCACCTCGCCGTCCGCCTCGTTGTCCCACCACGTATAGCCGAAGTAGGTCGTCTCCATGTTCGTGCCCGGGTGAATGTGGAAAACCATGCACTGGCTCGACGGAATCGAACGCGTAAAGGTGTGCTGGATGGGATGCCCGGACTCGTTTTTCGGAGTCGTAGGATCGCTCGACGCACTTTCGCCCAAATGACCGAATTTCGCGTAGCGGCCCGAATGTTCGGGCGACCGATCGTTCGCGTAAACCACGTGGCACGCAGTACACCCGCTGCCGCGATAATCCCCCGGCTGGTCGTTCGTGCCCGGCAACGAAAGTAGCGGATCGAGCAGGCGAGTCTTCTGCAAGCCGAGAAAAACCGGGTCGGTGCGCAGCAGCGTCCCGAAACCGCGCTCCCCAAGCTGATCGTCCGGCTTGCCGTCATCCTCGGCCGGTTTCGGATTTCCGATTTCTCCTTTTTTCTCGCCCCCCCGCTCAAAAACCCGCAGCACGTTCCCTGGCTGCGAGATTTCCCATCGCTCAAGCGGCGTGAGGTCAGCCACCACGCCCTTGATGCGGGTTTCTTCTCGGGTCGGCGGCGGCACTGTCCGCATCATCTGGGGTTCGCCATCCGGGCCGTAACTTTCGCCGAATCGCGCGTTCTTCAGTGGAAACGATCCGTTGTTGTAAAGCGCCGCGCCCCAGAGAAACGCGCCGTGCGTCATCATGCTGGTGCTGACGTTGCGGACCTCCGACGCGTGGCAACCTGCCGAACCGCAGGTTTCGCGCGCCACGCGCAGATCGCCGGGATTCGCAAAACGCACGTATTCGTAGCTTTCGCGCAGCCACGCCGTGTAAGCATGCTCGGCATTCGCCAGCCCGCGCGCAAACCGGGCATCGCGAGGCTGCACGTGCGCCTTCGCTTTCGACTGCGCGTAGGCTGCGGAATCGCGCGCCGTCCCGGGTGCAATGCCCAAGCTCGCATCGCCTCCGTGGCAGTCCGTGCAGCCCAGACGCACCGTGCGCGTTGGGTGCATGGTCGGCTCGTCTTCATTCACGTGGCACGACACGCAGCCCGCGCTCTTCGCATCCGCCTCTTCCTGCGTCTGCCGGATCAGGCTGTGCTGCGGCGGAGCCGCTACTGGCGACTGCGCGTCAAGCCCGTGTTGCGCGAGCGCAAACAGAAGCACGCCGAGCAACGCAACGGCACCAAAGTAGCGCCGCAACTCGGCCACCGATGTGTCTCGTTTTAGCACTGGTCCGCTTTCCTCGCCCTAAAACTGAAACTTGATGTCGGTAAACAGTGAAAACAGCATCTTGCCTGTGTAAATGTCCCGGAGCCCCTGCCCCGGGACCAGCGCCGCCGCCCCCGCCGTAATGGAGATGTTTTCCGTCAGCGGTGGCCGGTAACGCACGCCTAAGCTGGAGTCCACGCCAATGGTGTGGTGTATCGGCGCCTGAAACAGCAGCAGCTCCAGCGGCTCGGTGTGCTCAAATCGCAGATAATTTACGTTCACAAATCCCCGCAGCTTCGGTGTCAGGTCGAAATCCGTCCCCAGATTCGCCAGAAAAATTCCCGGATTCACGAAATTCGCCTGCCCCTCATCCTTGTCGGATCGAAGGCTGGGCAGCAGGCTGTCGGGCGACGTCAACAGCACGTCCGTTCCCGTCAACCGAATCCCTTCGCGGTTCCACAAGCTGAAGATCCCGCCAGCGAACTCCGGAAAATCCTCGATCGCATCGAATCCCCGCGCGTGCCCGCTTTCCGGATTCGCTGATCCCGACGCATAAAACAGCGATCCCTTGAACCGGATCCAATCCTTATCCACCGATGCCTCGGCTGCGGCCATCTGCGCATTGATCGTCACGGGTCGCCCGGCCAGCGGATTGAAGCTGTCAGTCCCCAGCGCCTGGTAAAAGGCGTGCGTCAAATTCACGCGTCCGATGTGCCCGTCTCCCGTCCAGCCCAAGTACGCGGCGTGAATGTTGTGCGTCTTGATCTGGTTGTTGACGATCACCTGCCCGATCGGCGATGGCCGCACCAGGAATCCGTTGTCGTCGTAATGGATCCCACCTTGATCGTCGTTGTAACTCACGCTGAATTGAGCCGTGTAACCCTGAAACAGAAAATCCTGCCGGTAGGCGTTGGCCACGATCACCTGTTGCTTCCGTCGCGCCCACGTGTTCAGCCCGCTGTTTGTGTCTTTCTCCAGGAGGTTGAAATACGCCAGGTTGTACTGCCAGCGGTTGGAATCGAGATTGCCGAAAAATCGTACGCCCGGCTGCTCGTCCACGAACAAAAACCCCCGAAAATCCGCGTTGAACTCCTGAATCCCGGCACGCACAGAAACAAAATCGAAATTCGGGCTCAGGTCGCGCAGCTTCACCTCACCGAACAATTCCTGGAATCCCAGATGCGAATCCAGACGCGTCGTGCCGTCGCGCACGTTGATGTTCACGATTCCCAGCTCGCGCACCGCCAGATAATTCATGCTGATCGCCGGCGTCACCCGGATCCTCCAGTCCACCGGACGGAAGGCCGCATCCCCGTGAAACAGGTCGAACGAAAATAGAAAAAGCTGATCGAGAAAAATCTGCTCGCCTTTGCCAAAAAATCCCGGCGTGCCTGGCCGCGCCGTGCTCACGTCGCTCGGCACCGGCAGCCGCCGCCCGTCGAAAAGCGTGTCACTGATGCCCGTGAAATTGAAAAAAATCTGCTGCCCGATCACCGGCACGTCGCCCTTCCATTTGTTCTTGTCGAAGGGGTCCCATTTGCTGCCCTTCACGTAGGGATGTTCGCCGCCCGTGCCGTAGCGGTTCCAATCCGGCATGGTGACGCGCCAACGATTCGGTTCGGGCTGGAAAACATCGCCGTCGGGCGGGAACGTTGGCGGCGCGGCGCTTTGCGGTCCTGTCGGCTGCAGATTGGGATTCTGCTTCGCGCCCGAATAGACAGGTGCCGTCGTTTCGGACCCCGTCGTCGAGGGAGTTGCAGACGGAAGTTGCGGCCCTCCGGTGGGCGCGGGGGTCGCCGAACCCGCCGCAGCGAGAAGCTGGATCTCACGCGTCAGCACTTCGCTGGCTCCGATCGTTACGTTGGCTTCGACGAACGTCTCGTATCCTGCACCCGCGACGCTCAGCTCATATTTCCCCGACGGCACATCGACCAGCCTGAAGATTCCCTCAGCCGTGGTCTCCGTCTTGCGAATCTCGCCGGTTGCCGGATTTCGCAGTGCCGCCGTCGCGCCGCCCACCGCGCGCCCGTTCGCATCACGCACCACACCCTCGAGGGCGCCCGTTTTCCCCGCCGCCTTCCCGGGCAGCTGTTGCTGCTGCGCGGCAGCTATGGCGGTGATTTTTGCAGCGGCGGATAAAGGCAGCGAAGCAAGCAGGAAAAGCAGAACGAGTCTGAGAGGGGCGCTCAATATCCTGGCAGTCGACGGCCATTGCGAAAATTCGATGGTGCGCCGTCTAGGTAACACCGATACTTCGCGCCGAGCAAGCGTTTTTGGAGCCTTCGTGCGCCATCTCGCAAGCCGCAAATCGTCCTCAGCGAGCTCAGGTCTTCAGGCAGGAGCCTGCTCGGGGTAACATTCACCCGCGACTCGATTGAGTACACTCCCAAGCTATGGTACGAATGGCTCTACTGGCATGAATCGCATCATGCATCGCAATTTATTCGTTTCAATTTTCTGCTCATTTGCCGTTTGGGTGGCACTCACCTTGGCCCTCGCTGGCTGTGGAGGCGGCAGCGGCGGCTCAGGCTCGGTTGCGGCTCCTCCTCCGCCCCCGCCCCCGCCGACGCCGCAGGTCCTGACGCAAGCTGACGTCTCAGCCGTGGTCGAGGCCGCAGCCACAGCCGCCCAGTCCGACACCATGGCCATCGCCGTGGTCGACCGCCTGGGCCGTATCCTAGCCGTCTATAAAGGCCCGTCCGCCCCCGCCCAGGTCACCGGCAATTTCGGCGCGATGGTGCCCGCCGACGATCTCGCGGTCTCGCTGGCCCGCACCGGCGCATTCTTCAGCAACGACGACGCCCCGCTTTCCTCGCGCACGGTGCGCTTCATCAGCGGTGTGCATTTCCCGCCCGGCGTGATGAACGCACCCAACGCCGCCCTCTACGGCATCGAGAATACCAATCGCGGCTGCACTCTCTCGCCCGGCCTCTCCGCCACCATTCCTCCGGCCACTACCATCGCCGGCGCCATCCCCGCCATCGG
>Ga0210404_10000212_pt1 | contig 35602 bp, 23 predicted proteins | sample IncBWH28MmetaG_FD_155455 | JGI IMG/M metagenome (GOLD analysis project Ga0210404, IMG submission 155455) | Forest soil microbial communities from Barre Woods Harvard Forest LTER site, Petersham, Massachusetts, United States - Inc-BW-H-28-M | ecosystem: Environmental > Terrestrial > Soil >... | reverse complement strand
CGACCGTGCCGTTGGGCTGCACCAGCGGTTGTCCGCCGATGCCGGTGGCATGGTTCGCCGTCGCTTTCGCGGGTCCCCAGGTCAAGCCGCCATCGCTCGAAGTGCTCATCAGAATCCCGTCCCCGGTCGCAGGATTGTCCCACTCCACGTAACAATTGCCATAGAAGGGGCTGGTGGATGTGCTGTCGCACACGATCCAGTTCTTGTCGGAGCTCGAGACCTTCGGACCGACGTTCACCGGATTGTCCCAGGTGAACCCTCCGTCGGTCGATCGGCTCACCACCACTGCAACCGTGGTGGTCGTGTTCGAGATGGGCAAGGAAGCAATCATCCACACATTGTGCTTGGCGTCAAAAGCCACGGCGGGATCGCTGGCCGCGTCATAGGGACCGCCGCCGTTCCCTTTGGTCAGGCCGGGCAGGAATCCGTGTGCCCAGCTGGTGCCGCTGTCGGTTGAGGTTGCCCAGCCAATGGTCGTTCCGCCGCCGCCGAAGATGCGTCCCGTTTGAAACGCAGCCACCTGCGTCGCGCCGTGGGCCAACGTGTGCGGCTCGACTTCGGTTGCGTGCTGGCCAGGGCCAACGGTGAATGGATCGGAGCTGATTTGCGTCAAGGTGGCCGCGGCGTCTTGCGCATGCACGGACACCGCGGGCGCCACGCATAAGCTCAGCGCCGCCAACCAGGTAAACAGAGAACCTCCACTGCGACGACCAGACAGAATTCGATTCATCGGGATTTATCCTCAGATACGCAAGAATGGATTGCAAAAAGTTTGTTCCCCTGAAGGGCAGGGCATTCACGGGCGTCAACGATGCACGGCAGTAGTTACCGTGTCGGTGAAGATATCGCGGAATCTCAAGCCCTGTCAATGTGAAGGGTTTTGCAACTTTCGCGGCTCCGGAGATAGCACGAAAAGTGCGGCAACATCATCGGTGTAGATCGCTTGCCAGCCACCTGTTTCCCTCAAGATATTGGCCAAGGCAGAGTCCTTGGGAACGACCACGCAGTGAGCCTGGTGCTGTCGAAGAAAGTCTCCCCAGCCCGGCTCCACGTGCACCATCTTCAAGTAGGACGTTAAGAATTCCTCGCCGTAGAAATCGTGGCGATCATCCACCACCATTCGCACCCGCGGATAAAGGCGGTAGATCAAATACCCGCCCCAATAATCGGGACTCAGGAGTGGCCCGTCGACATTCAGCTTCTCGAGATAATTCACCGCCGCCGCCGGGAACCGCTTGCCGTCAAAGTGCGCATCCATCAGCGGCCTCTCGCCCAGCTTGCCGCCATGCGCCGCAATCCAGCAGGTCAGCACAATTGCTGCGACGGGCCAAACATGGCCCTGCAACGTTAGCTCGATTGCCCCCATACGGTGAAAGAATTGTGTGGATGCGAGCCCTCGTCGTTTCTCCGCCAGTCTGACCATCGCACCCGACAACCACGGTCCTATCACCAGAATCAACAACAGCGACGACACGGGGATGTTCCGCGATGCGTACAGCCCCGAATACACGGCGAACAACACGACCAGGGCTGGGCTCGTGCTAGTTTCTCTGACTTGCGCCGCGCGTCTTTTCGCTGCCAGTGCGACCAGCGTCAGCAGCAATAATCCCGCAAAGCACTTTTGCGCGACACCGTGAAAATTCGGGGATTGAAACTCGTCAATGTGGTCCATCAGGAAACGATTGGAAAGATACTGGTAAATATGAACGTGCAACTTAAAGCCGTAGGGATTCGCAAATGTTGCGAAAACGCTCAGGATGCCGGTGAAGGCCAGAGCCCGAGCACGCTTCCCTGCCTCAATCTTTTGCAAAACCTCTTCGAACCGATCTCCCTTCAGCCTCAACCACCGCCACGCCGCGCTGAGCCAGTAAATCGCCAGTAGCACAAACCCAACCAGAAACCCGCCGTGCACATTCGCCCAAACCAGCATCGTCAGCGGCAACAGCCACAGGAGCCAACTGCGCTGGTCTCTGGGAGCGGAGGTCGCGGAGGAATCGGAGGGCAAGCCACGGTAACTCTTCTCCGACGACTCCAGAATCCAAAACCACACCACCGTGAACAGCCAGCTCACCACGTGCGGCCGCGCCAGAAAATGAATCATCGACGCCGACGCCGCCAGCAGCACGAGAACCAATGCCACGAAAACATTGGTGCCACGCCGCAGCAGCAACCGGAACGTCCACGAGAAGACTGCAGCGATAACCAGGGCTGTGAACAGAACGACGCCGTTCAGTCCTGCCGCACTCTCCAAACTCCCGGCCAGCACGTCGTAAAGCCACTCCCAGGCAAACCAGGGCGCGCCCGTTGCTATCGAGGAAGTCATCGAGGAAAACGGATCGACTCGGGGAATCGCATGCGTCGCCAGAATCAGTTGCCCGGTCCGAATATGCCATCCGATTCCGGCATCGCCCAGCAACCGCACCGATAGAGTAGTGAACACGAGCAGAACCAGCAGTACCACGAAAATCAAATCACCCGCCGAGGGGACGAGCCAACGCACCCACGCCGGATGCGAGTCCGCAGCCAAACTTCTGGAGCCCATTGCCATCGCGCTGAATCTTATAGAGTAGGACTATGAACGGCAAGGCGGCACATCAAGCGGGGCATCAACCTGCACACCGCGTAGTCATCGTGGGAGCGGGCTTCGGCGGCCTGAACGTAGCCCAGGCGCTGGCTGGTGCGCGCGTGAGTATCACGGTCATCGACCGGAAAAATCATCACACGTTCCAGCCGCTGCTCTATCAGGTGGCCACCGCCGGCCTCTCTCCGGGCGATATCGCCACGCCCATCCGGTCCATTCTGAGCCGGCACAAGAATGTCGAGGTGCTGATGGCCGAGGTTACCGGCTTCGACCTCGAACGCCGCGTGGTGCAAACCGCAGTGCAAGACGATTTGCAAAACGAAGCTCAGGAAGTTCCTTACGATTCCCTCATTGTCGCCGCCGGCGCCAGCCACGCCTATTTCGGCCACGATGAATGGCAAGCGCTGGCGCCGGGCCTCAAGACCATCGAGGATGCGCTCGAGATCCGCCGCCGCGTTCTGCTGGCCTTCGAACTTGCCGAACGCCGCGCCGCGGCCGGCGAAGGCTCCGACCCTTTAAACTTCGTGGTGGTCGGCGCGGGGCCGACCGGAGTCGAACTCGCCGGAACTCTCGCCGAAATCTGCCGCCACGCTCTCGCCCACGATTTCCGCGCCATCGATCCGAGCCGCGCCCGCATTCATCTCATCGAAGGTGGTCCGCATGTTCTTCCCGCCTATCCCGAAGATCTTTCGCGCAGTGCGCTCGAGCAACTGCAGCGTCTGGGGGTGGAAGTGCTCACTTCCACGATGGTGACGAAGATTGAGCCCGGCGTCATTTATATGGGCGACACGCGGATGAATGCCGCCGTCATCCTGTGGGCCGCGGGCGTGGCTGCTTCCCCGCTCGGCAAGAAGCTCGGCGTGCCCGTCGATCGCGCCGGACGCGTGCTGGTCAATCCCGATCTCAGCCTTCCCAACCATCCCGAAGTTTTCGTCATCGGAGATCTCGCCGCCCTGAAAGACGCATCCGGCAAGATGCTGCCCGGCGTAGCGCCCGTGGCCATACAGCAGGGTCGCTTCGTCGGGAAGCTCATTCGCCGGGAAATCGAACTCGCCCCGACATCGCCTGCTCGGCCGGAAGCCGCGCCCCGCCCGGCTTTTCACTACTTCGACAAGGGGAGTCTCGCCACCATCGGCCGTTCCGCCGCAGTCGCGCAGTTCGGCAAGATTCATATCTCCGGATTCATCGCGTGGCTGGCGTGGCTGTTCGTTCACATTCTTTTTCTGATTGGCTTCCGCAACCGCCTGCTGGTTCTTATACAGTGGGCGTGGTCGTACGCCACCTACCAGCGTGGCGCTCGCCTCATCACCGGCAGCACCAGTCTTCCTGGATGGAGTGGTCCGGCCTCCGGGAATCCCGGCCCCAGCGAGGCCGAAGAAATGTCCGCCATGAGTCGCAAATAAGAGTAAGAATATTCTTGTAGGCGGCCAGCGACTCATGAAAAGCAATCCAATTTCGCGAATTCTTCTCGTCCTCGTGGCAGCGCTCGCTGTCAGCCCCGTCTCCTCCGCCGAAATCCTCAAGATTGTTGTCAACGACACCATTCAGCCCATCACCGAGGAATATATCGCCCGCGCCATCGACGAAGCCCAGCGCCGCAACGATCAAGCTATATTGATCGAGATCAATACCCCCGGAGGTCTCGTCGAATCCACCCGGCACATCATCGAGAAGATCACGGCATCGCAGGTTCCGGTAATCCTCTACGTTGCCCCCAGCGGCAGCCGCGCGGGTTCTGCTGGAATCTTCATCCTGGAAGCGGCCGACGTAGCAGCCATGGCTCCCGGGACCAACGCCGGAGCGGCGCATCCGGTGCTGTTCTTCGGTCCCACCCAGGTCAAGCCCGACGACGAGATGAAGCAGAAGATCGAAAATGACGCCGCCGCGCTGATGCGCTCGGTGGTTGCCCGGCGCGGCCGCAACGTTGAGGTTGCCGAAAGCGCCGTGCGCCAGTCCAAGTCGTTCACCGAGCAGGAGGCCCTCTCGCAGCATCTCATCGACTACGTAGCCTCCAGCGAGGACGATCTTTTCCGCCAAATCGACAGCAAGAGTCTCAAGCGCTTCAACGGCCACGAAGTCACTCTCAAGCTCTCCGGCCAGCCCATCTCGCCTTTCGGCATGACGCTCAAGGAACACATCCTCGGCTATCTCATGGACCCGAACATGGCCTTCATTCTGCTAGCCATCGGCGCGCTCGCGCTGTACGCCGAGTTCAATCATCCCGGCGCGGTCGTTCCCGGGACCGTGGGCATCGTCTTCATTCTGATCGCGGCCTTTGCCCTCAACCTGTTGCCCACGCGCTTTGCCGCTCTGGGCCTGATTCTGGCAGCATTCGCGCTCTTCGCCGCGGAAGCCAAGTTCGCCACCCACGGCGTGCTCACCGTCGGCGGCATCGTGCTGCTCACTCTCGGAGGACTGCTTCTCGTTGATTCGCCCATCCCGGAAATGCGCGTCCACCTGCTCACTGCGCTGGCAGTCAGTGTGCCGCTCGGCCTAATCACGGCGTTCCTGATGAGCATCGCTCTCAAAGCCCGCCGTAATAAGATGTTCTCCGGCGCGCAGGGACTGATCGGCGAGACCGGCATCGCCCAAACTGCACTTTCCCCGCGCGGAAAGATCTTTGTCCACGGCGAACTCTGGGACGCCGTCTCCTCCTCCGACCTGTCTGCCGGGCAGTCGGTGGTCGTGCGCCGGGTTGACGGACTCCTGCTTCAGGTCGAACCGCTGGGCGTAGCGCAACCCGCGCCTGTACCGGCCATTCCCAGGTAAACTTTCGCCGCGCACCAGCGCAAGCAACCGCCTGCATCCGAATTCCGCACCCTCGCCCGTCCATTGCGTTACAATCCGCCTCAGCAGCGCTTGTCTGTTTCAGGCGCGGAGGCACCGGTATGGAAATCGGTTTGGGCTTCACTACCATCGTCATCATCATCGTCGTCCTCTACTTGCTCAGCTCCATTAAGATCCTGGCCGAGTACGAACGTGGTGTTATCTTCCGTCTGGGCCGACTTCTGGATGCCGCCAAGGGCCCCGGTGTAGCGCTGGTGTTTGCCCCGATCGACCGCATGGTGCGAGTCTCGCTTCGCCAGGAAGCTCTCGAAGTACCGCCGCAGGACATCATCACCCGCGACAACGTTACTCTCAAAGTGAATGCCGTTATCTTCCTGCGCGTGATCGATCCCCGCAAAGCTGTGGTCGAAGTTTCCAACTACGTCTACCAGACCTCGCAATTCGCGCAAACCACGTTGCGTTCCGTGCTCGGCGAACAGGAATTGGACGAACTTCTCGCCCACCGCGACAAGATCAACCTGCGCCTGCAGAGCATCCTCGACCAGCACACCGCACCCTGGGGCGTGAAGGTCGCGAACGTCGAGGTGAAGCAGGTCGATATGCCGGAATCCATGCTGCGCGCCATGGCCAAACAGGCCGAGGCCGAGCGCGAAAAGCGTTCCAAAATTATTCACGCGGAAGGCGAGTTCTCAGCCGCGCAGCGCCTGGTGGACGCCGCCCATCTGCTGGCCACTGAACCGGTCAGCGTGCAGCTTCGCTACTTGCAAACTTTGACGGAAATCGGCGTCGAGAAGAATACGACGGTCATCTTCCCCGTCCCAGTGGACTTCTTCTCGGGCCTGCAGAAGTTGCTGGGTAAAGGCAATGCCGACAAGGCTGCATGAAGAATCCGGGTTATCCCGTGGCAGTGGTGGAAGAGCGGCGCGTAAAGCGTTCACAACCAATGTGGGCTTTAGCCCCTGAGGTACACAGTTGTTATGGAATCCTCACAGGACACTGAAATCACATTAGGCACCGCGAAACTGCTGGGCCTCTTCTTCGGTCTGGTGATCGTCTGCGCCGTCTTCTTCGCACTCGGCTACACCCTCGGCCGCAAGTCAGACGCCGGACTCACCGCAGCCAGCACGCCGTCCCCGCTGCCAACTACATCCAACGGCCCCAAGCCCGCCAGCTCCGCATCCACTCAACCCGCTCCGCCTATGACCTTTTACAAAGCGGTCGAGCAGAAGGACGCCAATCCGCAACTGACGCCGGCCTCTGTCGGCACGGCATCGAGCAGCCCCGCGGCAGGTCAGTCTCCGGCCTCTTCACAGGGCGGGTCTTCGGCAGCTGCGTCTTCCCCCGGCACATCTTCCCCCGGTACAGAAGCGCAGCCGTCGCAGACGGCCAACCCGCCCGATCCCATGGCCGCGCTCCCCGCCGCCAGTTACTTCGTGCAGGTCGCCGCAGTCAGTAAGCAGGACGACGCCGAAGCTTTGGTCGACGCTCTCAAGAAAAAACAGTATCCCGCCTTCGTGGCCAGCAATTCCTCCACCGACAAGCTGTTTCGCGTGCAGGTCGGCCCCTTCGCCGACATCAAAGACGCGGAAGCCATGCGCTCCCGGCTCATCAACGACGGATACAACCCGATCCTCAAGAAGTAGAAGTAAAGAAGCGAAACACCCTATGAAGGTTGACCCTCTGTTGAACCGCCGTGTCATCTTCAAGCTGCACGGCATGGACCCGCTCGACTCAACCATTCTCAAGCAGGATGCAACCGGCTACTGGATTCGCGGCGGAACGCTGGCCCCGCAACTTGACCAATCCAATTGTTCCCTGCCGGAGAGTGACGTGCGCTATCTCGAGTTCACCCGGATCGAGTGGCTGCGAGCTTCGCGGCGGCGACGCTGAAAATACCCACCCTGCATATTGACAACCGTCAATTTAACGGCTATTCCTAGTCCATCCCATGACCACCCCACCCACGTCTCTCGACCACACGCTTCACGCTATTGCCGATCCCACGCGCCGCCGTATCCTGCGTGCTCTCAAACAACACGGCGCAGCTTCCGCGAGCGCTGCTTCCATGGGGAAAAACGGTCTCTGCGCCGGCGATATTGAAGAACGTGTGCACCTCTCCCAGCCGACCATCTCGCATCATATGGCCATTCTGACCAAGGCCGGCCTGGTCGACGCTGTGAAGCAGGGGCAATGGCGCTGGTACCGCCGCAACGAAAAAGGTCTTCGCCGGCTGGTGAAGGCGCTGCGCGCACAACTGTGAAAGGATCCCAACACCAATTGTCATCCCGAGCAATGCGAGGGACCTTGGTGTTTGCCGGCACCCAGGACACTAATGGTGCAGGCACAAACCAGGATCCCTCGCTTCGCTCGGGATGACAATCAGGTTGGAGTGCGAACCAGAGAACTTCTAGGTCGCAGAAGCGGCAGCCGCATGCGTCTTTTGCAGCAGGCGCCGGGCCTGCGAAATCAGTTCGGCCACTTCGAAAGGTTTTACCAGGTAGGGTACGTTGTTCTGTTGCAGGAACGCCCGCTCATCACCCTGCTCTACCCCATGGGAGAACGTGAACAGCACGTGCTTCTCCATGTCGGAGCAGTGCTGCTTCAGCCACAGGTAGGCTTCTTTCGCGTTCCAGTCCGCCGGCATTTTGCCGCTCATGATCACCGCGTCGAACGGCTCGGAAAGCAGGCGCGTCTTTACGTCTTCGCTTCTGGTGGCCGTCACCACGTTGGCCCCGGCGCCGGTCAGCACGTCGCGCTCGAACTCCAGCACGGCCTCTTCTTCCTCGATTAACAGCACCCGGCCTTGAATGGCGCCTTCCCGCCTCGGCGCGGCAACCGGGGCCGCTTCCGCCACCGCCCCTGCCGCCACTGCCATCGGAAGCCGCACCTCGATCACCGCTCCGCCCTCGGAGGCATTGTGCGCCGTGATGTCGCCGCCGTGCTCCTTCACAATCCCATAGCAGATGCTCAGGCCCAGCCCCGTTCCCTTTCCAACGTTCTTCGTAGTGTAGAACGGATCGAAAATTCTCTTGGGATCCTTGATCCCTGGCCCGTCATCGGCAAACTGCGCGCACACCTCGCCTCTCTCGCAATAAACCCGGATCTTCAGCTTCCCCGAGCGTCCAGTCTCCAGCACCGCGTCGACCGCATTGTTGATGATGTTCAGGAATACCTGCTCGATCTGGTGCGGATCGGCCACTACCAGCGCTGCCTCCGGCCCCAGATCTTTTTCTACGACGATGTTGTTGACCTTGAGGTCGTAGTCTCGCAGGGTCAGCGTTTCTTCCAGCACCTTCCGGATGTCCACCTCCGCCCGCTCCGGCTTCCTCTGCCTCGCGAATGAGAGCAGATTCTGCACCACGCGGTGCGTGCGCTGCGCCTGTTTGAACATCTTGCCCACATAGTCTTGCGCGCGCTCGTTCAACCCTTCGCTTTCCAGCAACTGCGCATATCCCAGAATCGCGGTCAGCGGATTGTTCAGTTCGTGCGCTACGCCCGCGATCAACTGGCCCACCGCCGACATCTTCTCGCTCTGCAAAAGTTGTTCCTGCGTGCGGCGCAGATCTTCGTAAGCCTTGCAGGTTTCTTCGTAGAGACGGACCTTCTCAATGGTGGTGGCCAGCTGCCGGCTGATCGCCACCATCAGGTTCTCTTCCCCGCTGGAATATTCGTACTCCGAGTGACTGCGCAACCCCATCATGCCGATCGGACTGTCCTTGCCCCAGAACAGCACCCAGATCCACGAACCGTCGCTGTCGGAACGGATGAACTCCGCCACGGTTCCCGTGAGATGCGGCAGATATTCCGCCGTGATCACTTCGGCACGCGACCGCATCACCAGATCTCCGAAGCCTTCCGCAAAACTGATCTCAGCCGGCCGGGACTTGTCGCGGCTGCGTGGACCCCACGCCGCTCGCCGCCGGTAGGTCGGCGCGTCCGAGTCCGAAAGGTACACCGCTCCGCTCTCTGCCCCGAACAACGAAACCACCTGCCGCAGCGTCAGGTTCAGAATCTCATCCAGATCGAAGGACTGGGTCGCCACCACCGCCATCGCGTTCAGCGCATTCAGTTCGCGATTGCGCCGCCGCATCTCGTCCTCGGCACGCCGCTTCTCCGTCACGTCCAGAACAAATCCCTGAAAGCGTTCGAGTTTTCCCGCCGCATCCCGCGTGGCAAAACTGCTCTCGGACGCCAGCAGCAGGGTTCCATTCTTGCGCCGCATCGTCACTTCAAAGTTGCGTACATAATCCTGTTGCTCGATGTCTCTGCGGAAGGCTTCCCGCTGGCCCGCATCCACCCGAATGTCCTCGTCCAGATTCAGCACCAGCAACTCTTCCCGCTTTTCATAACCCAGCATGTGTACAAACGCATCGTTGCAGTCGAGCAACCGCCCGCGGGGCGTGGCCACATACACGCCTTCCTGCACCTGCTCGAACAGCAGACGGTATTTTTCTTCCGCCGACCGCCGCTCCGTAATATCGCGGACAATATGGATCGTCCCCTTTTGCTTGCTCCCCTGCTCCGCATACGAAGAAGTGGAGACCACGGAGAATCCCCCAAAGCACGGATCGGCTCCTTCGCTGATTTCCTCGCCCCCGCGCGCGCAGTAAGGGCACCCTGTCCACTCGCCCAGCCGGTGCGGCAATACCGACTCGCAGGTGCTGCCGATCACGTCCGCCGAGGCCAGTTCCACCTGCTCCAGCAGGATCTGGTTGGCCTTGATGATGCGGAAATCCGCGTCGTGGGCCAGGATGATGTCGTGTACCGAGTCAAACGTGTTCCTCCACTGCCGTTGCGAGCGCAAGGCCTGCTCCAGCAGTCGGAAATTCTCAATCGCAATCCCCAACTGCCGCCCGCAGGTTTGCAAAAACTCCAGTTCCTCGGCGGTCAGTCTTCTCGCCCCGGCGCTGCCCAGAACCAACAGCCCGATCGGAGACTTCTTCCCCAGCACCGGCACCATCACCACAAAAAGAATCTTTTCCGACTTGAGCAACCCCGCATCTTCCGGACCCGCCCCCGCCCGGTGCGCCGTCACCGGCTTGCCCCGTTCTAGCGTCTGCGAGATACTCTCCGACAACTCCGCAAAGCCGGCCTCCCGTAAAAAGTCCGCCGACACCCCCACTGCATGCGTCGCCACCAGGTGCCCGCCCTCAATCAAGCGGAACCACGCAGCCTTGCTCTTGGTCAGCCGCTGCAATTCTCCCAGCGCGTCTTCCATCATCCCGCCCTGCTGTTGAGCCAGAACAATGCTCTCGGTCAAAGCCCCCAGCACCTTCAATCGTCGGCCCCGCGCTCTCGCTTCCCCAAACACAACCAGCAGCATGCTCAGTCCCAACAACACGTCCGCAGCTACCACAACTCCTGGCGGAATCTGGCTCGTGAAAGGCAGCCAACTCAGGTGCTGCGCCAGCAGACACGCGGCCAGCAGCCACGCCCCCGGCTCCCAGCGTCCCTTGCGGGCGCGCAGCAACGCGATTGCCGCAGTCACTAGGATGATTCGATAAGAAATTTCCAGAGCGACACGCAAGGGTAGCGAATCAGGCCACAGCAGTACGCGAGCTACCGCAAAACCCGCCACACTCACCGTAATCGCAGCCAGCGGCGCCAGCAGATTCCGCGCCCGGATGTAGACCAAGACCGCGCCCGCAAACAGGCCCACCGCCACCACAAATGCCGCTTGCTCGACCGCGGGAACATAGCGCTCCGGGATCTGCATCGCGGCCCCGTGCAGCCCTGCCAGGCGCGAACTCACCAGCAGTACCCAGCCCGCCGTCCAAACCAGAAGATACCGCTCCCGCAGCGCTGACAGCACCAGCAGCGACGCTCCCAGCACCAGCAGCAGCGCCCACTCCCCGGCCTTCAGCCTGGCGAGCGCCGGCTGTGCGGTGTTCCACACGGACCAGAGGGAATCGTTCATCTTATTTCAATTGTCATTCCGAACAAGCGTTCTTTGCGCCGTGAGGAATCTGGGCGAGCCGCCGCGGTTTTTGCGGCAAATAATCGCGCGTTTGGCTCGCTTCCCTATTCCAGACGTAACAGTGCCCTGCTTTTGAATATCACGGTACGGCCCTTTATCCATGCGTTTTCCGGACCTGGATGGTTACTTTCGGCACCTATCCGCCGGGGTTAAATTTACCGAGAGTATACTGACAGAGCGCCAATGTCTGACCGCATTCTTGTCGTTGACGACGAAGAGGCAATCCGCGAGATTGTCTGCGCCATCCTCGCTGCCTCCGGCTATGCCTGGAAGCAAGCCAGTTCGGGCATGGAAGCCCTTGCCCTGCTCAATTCCGGCGAAGAATTCGAACTCATGCTTTCCGACCTCATGATGGCCGACCTCGACGGCATCGGCCTGCTCGAACGCACCAAGGAAAAGTTCCCCGACATGCCCGTCGTGATGGTCACCGCCGTCCACGACATTTCCGTCGCCCTCGCCGCCATCCGCAACGGCGCTCACGACTACCTGCTCAAGCCCTTCGAGCGCGAACAGTTGCTCAACACCGTGGGCCGGGCTCTTGAACATCGTCGCCTCAAAGCCGAAAACCGTAACTATCAAACCAATTTGGAGTCTCTCGTCGAAGCCCGCACCGACCAGCTTCAGGCCGCCATGTCGGACCTGGAGCGCTCCTACGACATCACCCTGCAGGCTTTAGGCGACGCGCTCGACCTCAAGGACGCTGAAACCGAGGGCCACTCCCGCCGCGTCACCGCCTTCACCATTGCCATTGCCCGCGCCATGGGCGTGCCCCGCGAGCAAATCCTCGTCATCGCCCGCGGCGCTTTCCTCCACGACATCGGAAAAATGGCCATCCCCGACAACATCCTTCGCAAACCCGGAAAGCTGGACGACGACGAACGAGCGCTCATGCGCGAGCACTGCTATCACGGTTACCAGATGCTCAAGAAAATCCCTTTCCTCACCGAAGCTTGCGACATTGTCTATTCCCATCAGGAACACTTCGATGGCTCCGGCTATCCCCGCGGTCTCAAGGCCACCGAAATCCCCCTGGGCGCCCGCATCTTTTCCGTCGCCGACACTCTCGACGCCATCATCTCCGACCGCCCCTATCGTCCCGCCAGAACTCTCGCCGAAGCTCGCAAAGAGATCAAAGTCTGGGCCGGCCGCCAGTTTGATCCCGAGGTCGTTGACGTCTTTCTGAAGATGCCCGATGACATCTTCGAAGACCTCCGCCGTGAGATCAACGCCCAGACCTATCCCTTCAGCTACTCCGCCAGCGCCAGGAGCTCCTAACCCAATCGATCCGCAAGTTCGTCGCACACCTTTGTCATCCTGAGCGAAGCGAAGGACCTGTGCAGCCTGCCTACGCCACTCCTGCCTCCCAAAAACGTTGAATCGCCTCCGCAAGGCCCAGCCATGACCGCGTTCTTACTGGTGGCTGGCGCTGGTGGCTGACTATGATCTCTTACAATGGAAGAAACTGGACTCAGCCCAGGGGGGCATCTCATGAAATCCGCGCTCTGTCTTCTCGCGCTCTGCATCCTCACCACGGCCGCTTTTGCGCAGGAGCACCCCGCCGTCACCGCACTTCCTAATTCCGTTTACGTCGGCGCTGACGGTAAATTTGAATCGGCCCCCGACACCGCTGTCATCCAGCTCAACATCTCCGTGCAGGACAACAAAACTCAAGCCGCCTACGACCATGCCTCGAAACAAGTCGAGCAAGCTCGCCAGGCCCTGCGCGACAACGGCGTCGAGCCCAAAGCTGCAAACATCGGATTCCTATCCGTCCAACCGGTGTACGAGTGGAGTCCCAAGCAAAAGGTCATCGGCTATCGCGTCACCACCAACGTCACCCTCAAGCTCAAGGACTTTTCCAAGATCGGATCCATCACCCAGCAACTCGCCGATGCCAACGTCAGCGAGACGCAAACCCTGAACTACACTCTGGAAAATATGGACGACGCCAAGAACAAAGCCGTCGAAGATGCCTACCGCCGCGCCCGCAACTCCGCCGAAGCCATCGCCCGCGCCAGCGGCCGCACGGTGGGAGAACTCTCCTACGCCTCGGTCGATACCTTCGAAAACCCGCGCATCCCAGTCCCGCGTATGGCCCGCGCCATGGCTGCCAAAGCCGACGCCGCTCCCGGCCCTACGGAGGAATTCACTCCGCAGACGGTAACCGTAACCGCCCACGTAAACGCCCTATTCAATTTGAAGTGAGAGTTGTAGGAAGGCTGCACCAGTAGAGAAAGAATGAGGAGTTTACTGGCCACTGACCACTGGCCACTGTCCACTGAACACTGTTCTAAGGCCCCACCTTCGCCACCGCAATCCGGCTCGCATCCACCGGGATCGCCCGCTGAATCTCCATCTCGATCGACGTCCCCACATCCAGCTTCACATCGCTGCCGCGTTTCAGCAGCGCCCACCCGATGCCCGCCGCCGCGCCAACGCCGGCTCCGATCCGCGCTCCATTCAGCCCACCGGAGAGCCCACCCGCCAGTGCGCCTCCCGAACCGCCGTACACTCCGCCCTTCGCCGCCTCTTCAATCTTCTTGCCCGTATCTTTATCCTGCTGAATCGTCCCTTCCGCATCCTTCACCGACTTGTTATCCGCCCCCGGCGTGTTCTCCACCGACCCCGGCAGCATCACGGTATATCCGCTCGGATAGATCATCGAAGTAAAGTGCATCAGGATCTCCGCCCGCCCCTTCAACCGCCCGCCTCTCTCCACGTGCGAAATCTTCCCCTGAATGTAGGACCCCGCCGGCACAATCACACGGTTGTCCATGACAAACGGAAACGCCGTGGTAGCGTAAACGGCATCGCCCTCGCGGGCGTTCTTGGTGGAGATGGCCTGGGCGAGAGAAAGCGGAATCTTGGTCCCCGCCGGAATCGTCACCACATTAGGATCTGGAGCCGCTGCCTGCGCGGGACTCGCGGGTGCGCTATCGTTCTTCGGCGTGTCCGCCGTTTGCCCCAACGCCATCCCTGAAATCAGAAGAACTGTCAAAAGCCCGCGCATCGTGCACCTCCAAATCGTCGCTCGGACCAGATCAGCCTGAGAATACCATGCAACCAGCAGTTAGGATGCTCCTTTCCCCCCGCAAGGCTGCTCTAGTCCCAGAATCGCGCAGTCTCCTAACTCTGTCATCCTGAGCGGAGGTTGTGCTTCGCGAAGCGAAGGACAACCGCAGTCGAAGGATCTCTCGCCTGCCTGCACCACCATCGGCCTCGCAAGGGATTTCTACTACTGGACCGCGTTTCTGCTTCCTGCCGCCGGGTTTTGCTCCGTTCACTAATAAATCAAATACTTCTTCCTGACCACCTCAAACTTCTCCAACTCCTCCTGCCAATCCTGCGCAATCCGCCGCGGATCCTTCCGCGCCACCAGTCCATCGTAAGCCGCCTGATTCACCAGCAACTCCGTAATGCGTTCCATCTTGTAGTCCGTGGGATACAACTTTCTCAAAGCCGCCGCCAGTTCAATCCCCATCTCCGGCGCATCGAGCGCGTTCCGCTCGGTCAGAACCAGATTCACGCCCTCGCACTTTTGCCCCGCGTAGTTACTCGACGCTGGCGTGAATGTCACCGGCACAAACCGCACTCCCGCAATCCCGCGTCCGTTCAAGTATGCCGCCAGTTCCCTGCCCTTCATCCACGGCGCACCCAGCAGCTCAAACGGAGTATCCGTCCCGCGCCCGACGGAAACATTCGTCCCTTCAATCAGCCCAACGCCTGGATACAACCCTGCCTCGGTCACGCTCCGCAAATTCGGCGATGGATTCACCCACGCCAGCCCCGTAGAGTCAAACCAGTCGCCGCGCTGCCATCCCTCCATCGGCACCACCGTCAGCTTGGCATTGATATTCCGCTCCGCGTTGAACATTTTCGCCAGCTCGCTCAGAGTCATTCCATGGCGTACCGGCACGGTCCAATAATTCGTAAAGCTCTCATGCCCCGCATCCGCCACCGGGCCCTGAACAAACGACCCCGTAATCGGATCAGGCCGGTCCAGCACAATCACCTCAACCCCAGCCGCAGCCGCCGCTTCCAGAAAATATCCCAGCGTCGTCTCGTACGTATAAAACCGCGCCCCCGCATCCTGAATATCAATCACGACGGCATCCAGACTCTTCAACACATCCACCGGCGGACGCCGCGCAGCATCTGTCCCGCCATACACGCTGTAAACCGGAACACCGGTCGCCGCATCCTTCGAGTTCTTAACGTCCGTCGTATCCAGCATCCCCGTAACCCCATGCTCGGGACTGAAAATCGCCTCCAGCGAAACTCCCGGAGCCTGCGCCAGGACATCAATCGTCCGCCGTCCCTCAGCATCGATTCCGGTCTGATTGGTTAGCACCCCGATCTTTTTCTTGCGCCCAGCCACTTGCAGCACATCGAACCCATGCGCTTCCAGCACTTCAATCCCACTCTTCACGGTGCCGTTACGCGAGTTCATCCGCCGCGCCGCGCTCTGCGCCTCGTTGTAGCCAGTGATGGTCTGCCAGCGCAAAGCCTCTTTCTCGCTGGTAGTCAGCGGCAGAGCCGCCGCGATCGCCGTTGCCACCTTCGAGCGCAAAGCAATCGCGTTCCCTTTTCCACGCGGATGCACCGCATTCGTCAAAAGAATGATGTAAGTCTGCGTCGTTGGATCGATCCACATCGATGTTCCCGTAAACCCCGTATGCCCATACCCTCCCACCGGCAACAAATCCCCGCGGTTCGACGAAAACGGAGAATCAATGTCCCACCCAAACCCGCGCAGCACCGGAGCCGACGGAGGCTGCTCCGGCCGCGTCATTTTCTCCACCGACATCGCCGACAAAATCCCTCCACCCCCACTCAGCAGAGCCTGGGCAAATTTCGCCAGATCGTCCCCCGTAGAAAACAGCCCGGCATGCCCTGCCACGCCGCCCATTCGCCGCGCCGTCGGATCATGCACCACCCCCCGCAGCATGTGCTCATTTTCGTCATACTGCGTCGGAGCAATCTTTCCTATCCACCCGGCCCGCGACGCCACCGGAGGCACAAACCGCGTACGCATCATCTTCAGCGGCGCAAAAATATGACGCGCCGCATACTCATCCAGCGTCTCGCCCGAAACCCGCTCCACCAACGCGCCGAGAACAATAAAATTAATGTCGCTGTAGGAAAACCTCGACCCCGGCGCATCCTCCGGCGTCTCCGCAAACGCCATCCGGTAAGCCGCGTCCTTCCCTTCCCACGCCGTTTTCAAATCCAGATCCGGCTCCAACCCCGAGTAGTGCGTCAGCAACTGCCGCACCGTAACATCTTCTTTCCCGTTCTGCGCAAACTCCGGCAAATACTTCGCCACCGGATCGTTCAGCCGCACCTTACCCCGCTCCACCAACTGCATCACCGCCGGAGTAGTAACAATCACCTTGGTCAGCGAAGCCAGATCAAACACCGTATCCAACGTCATAACTTCGCGCCGCGGCTCCAAAGCCCGTGCCCCATAAGCCTTCCGGTAGATCACCCGCCCGTCATGCCCAACCACCAGAACCGCCCCAGGAATGCTTCCCTCAGAAATTGCCTGCTGAATCACGGCATCGACCACTGGCAGCGCAACTGCATGTGTGGGGACAGCCGCCCTCGCCTGCCCTGAGCCTGCCGAACGGGGCTGTCCAGCCGGGCGCAGCCCGGAAGTCTCGCCAGCTTGGCCCGCCACACTCAGCACGCAAACCAGCAACATCAGCGCAAGGAAGCTTTTGGGTACCCCGCCCTTTCGCGTCCTTTGGGAAAGGATGGCCGCCTCGTCCAGCGAGTTTGATTGAATAGGAAGGATGCTCTGACTCTACACAACCCCGGCAGCATGACTCAAGGAACTCAAGTAAGGGGGGTGCCGTGGGCGGCACAGGGGCGGAATCAGTGCGAAATATTTCGTCTTTCAACGGCGCGGGCAAAGAGGCCCGTACTGACCAGCAATCCCGCAAAAGATACCGCAAAGACGACCGCAAGCAGACCGTGCAGGGCACGTAAACCAAAAGTCATCGCCATCCCAAGCCACAGCCCCAAGCAGCCCTGTACGAAGACATAGCCAGTAAGGAGTGGAAACGTCCAACTACGCGGTAGGCGGGAAGGCGTTCGAAACAGACGAGGCACATATACATCGACGAGTGTGTTTAGAATCGCGAAGACCGCCCCAATCTTGAGCACCCCTTCCCACTCCGCGACACTGCCCATGGCAGTGATCATACGCCGAGGGTCAACCGCGTATGCCCTTTTACTGCGCCACACCCCAAGCGACTTTCCTCGATAAGTTAGTGATGCTCTGACTCTAACAACCCCCGCGCCACGACTCAAGAAACTCAAGTAAGGGGTACCGCCTATGCCATATCATGGACTTCTCGATGACCGCCCCCACTCCTTCATCGCCCCTGCTCGACGCCTTCAACCATCAAGACAAAATCTTTTCCTCCGCCTTCTCGATTTTGCAAGCCGCCATCTCCACCCGCGCCTTCCCCGCCGCCTCCGTTGCCGTCACTCATCAGGGAACCCTGGTCGCCCTAAAAGCCTTCGGCCATTTCACTCACCAACCGGATTCTCCGCTAGCGACCACCGCCACGCTTTTCGATCTAGCCTCCCTAACCAAAGTCGTAGCCACAACAACCATGTCAATGCTCCTCTACGAGCGCGGCCTGCTAGACCTTGACGCCCCGGTCTCCGCCATCATCCCCGAATTCACCAGCGACGCCGCAAAAGATCCCCGCCGCCACGAAGTGACCATCCGTATGCTCCTGGCCCACTCCTCCGGCCTCCCAGCCTACGAAAAGTTATTCCTGAAAGCCCGCACCCGTGCCGAACTCCTCCAAACCGCCTTCACCACTCCGCTAGCCACGAATCCCGCCACCCGCGCCGAATACAGCGACATCGGATTCATCATCCTCGGCATCGCCCTCGAACGCCTCGCCGACGAATCCCTCGACCGCTTCTGTCAGCGCGAAGTCTTCGCCCCCCTGGCCATGACCACCACCACCTTCAATCCGCCGGCAGAAATCCGCGCCAAGATTCCTCCAACCGCAGACGATCAAACCTTCCGCCTAAGAATCATCCAAGGCGAAGTGCAGGACGAAAACGGCTTTGTCCTAGGCGGCGTAGCCGCACACGCCGGACTCTTCTCCACCGCCCATGACCTCGCAAAATTCGCCCACGCCATGCTCAACGCCGGACGCCCCATCCTCCGCCCCGAAACCGTAGCCCTCTTCACCCGCCGCGAATCCGCGCCCCCAGCCACTTCCCGCGCCCTGGGCTGGGACACGCCCTCCACCCCATCGCAATCTGGAAAATATTTGTCGCCGCACTCCTTCGGCCACCTCGGCTACACCGGAACCTCCCTCTGGATCGACCCCGCCCGCCAACTCTCGATCACATTACTAACCAACCGAACCTGGCCCGACTGCTCCAATCCAGCCATCAAACAAGTCCGCCCCAAATTCCACGACGCAGTATTCGAAGCTCTAAATGCCGGCTGACATACGCTGCAGCTGGCCCTCCTCTCCTTGAACTTCGCGCCATTCCTCAGCGCTCTCTGCGATCACGACTTTTGCTCCGAACTGAGACAGACCCGGGACTCCCAGAGAACCAAAGCGGTTAGAATGGACAGACCGCTCCAATCCCGAAAGGCTCCCAACTTTGCTATCAACCCGCAAACCCTCCACTCTCCGCCGCCTCCGCACCGAGCAGCCCAACCACGCAGCAGATGACCTCGACCGCAAGACTTCCCTCGAAATCGCCCACCTCATCAACGCCGAAGACGCCACCGTCGCCCTGGCCGTAACCCGCGTCCTGCCCCAAATCGCGCGTGCCATCGATCTGGTCACAGCCGCCCTCCGCCACGGCGGACGCCTCATCTATGTCGGCGCCGGAACCAGCGGCCGTATCGCCGCTCTCGACGCCGTCGAGTGCCAGCCCACCTTCAATACGGATCGCGTCCACTTCATCATCGCCGGAGGTCCCAAGGCTCTAGCCTCCGCCTCCGAGATTAGCGAGGACGACTCCCAGCAAGGCCGCGAAGAAATGTCCCGCCGCAAACCCACCAGGAACGATGTAGTGCTGGGTATAGCTTCCAGCGGTCGAACTCCCTTCACTGTCGCCGCCATCCAGCGCGCCCGCCAGCGCGGCGCCCGCACCATCGCCCTCACCTGCAATCCCAACTCCCCGCTCGAGCGCGCCGCTCACTTCGCCATCGTCACCCAGGTCGGCCCCGAAGTCCTGGCCGGATCGTCCCGCATGAAAGCCGGCACCGCCCACAAAATGGTTCTCAACATGATCTCCACCGCAGCCATGACCCGCCTCGGCTACGTCTACGGCAACCTCATGGTCAACGTCGCCCCCAAAAACGAAAAGCTGATCCAGCGCGCTATCGCAATCCTCGAACGCGCCACCGGAGCCGACCACGAATCCGCAACCCAAGCCCTCAAAGCCTCCGGCAACCGCACCCCGGTAGCCCTCGTAATGCTAGCCGCCGGAATCACCCGCTCCCAAGCCGCAGCCGCCTTGAAGCAGGCCGCCGGCAACGTCCGCCAAGCCATCGCGCACTCCAAGCCCATGTAAGTGTCCTCCGTCCACTTGTCATCCTGAGCGTAGTTGCCGTCCGCGAAGCGGATGGCAACGCAGTCGAAGGACCCCTGCAATGCTTGGTGCAACCAAAAGCGCGTCAAGGCGTTCTCACGATGGTCCGCTCGGTATAACGGCGTTGGTACCATCTGAGCGAATTGACAGGGATGAACCTCGAAGGAAAAGCTGCCTGGGGTACGGGCACTTCAGAACGCGGATGACTGCATATCCGGAGGCCGGCTGTTCCATTTCTCGCGTTCTTTGCGAGAAGGGAGATGTTTCTCACGCTACAGCCAGTTCCCTTCCGATTACCTACCCCTACTCCAATTCCCCGCTAGAATAATCCGTTACCCCGAACTCCCAACCCTATGGATAAGCTAGTAATCCGCGGCGGCTCCCCACTCCTCGGCACCGTCCGCGTCAGCGGTGCAAAAAACGCTGCGCTCCCCTGCATGGCCGCCGCTCTCCTGACCGACGAGCCGGTGATCCTGGAAAACATCCCGCAAGTCCGCGACATCCAAACCACGCGCAATCTTCTAGCCGCCATGGGCGCCGAGGTCGAACTCGGCTACGGACGCGCCCAGCACCGCACCACCATCCACTGCAAAAATCTAGCCACCCCCGAAGCGTCTTACGAGTTAGTAAAGACGATGCGCGCCTCAACGCTGGTTCTCGGACCGTTAGTCGCCCGCTGCGGCCGAGCCCGCGTCTCGCTCCCCGGCGGCTGCGCCATCGGACAGCGCCCCATCGATCTCCACATCAAAGGCCTCGAACTCCTTGGCGCAAAAATCACTCAGGAGCACGGCTACGTCGAAGCCACCGCCGCCCGCCTCCACGGCGCCGAAATCGTCTTCGACCGAATCACTGTCACCGGCACCGAAGACCTGCTCATGGCCGCCACTCTAGCCGAAGGCGAAACCATTCTGCAGAACGCCGCCCGCGAACCCGAAGTCGCCGACCTCGCCGCCCTCCTCAACAAAATGGGAGCCCGCATCGAAGGCGCCGGCACCCCAACCATCCGCGTCAAAGGCGTGAGCAAACTGAAAGGCGCAAAACACCGCATCATCCCCGACCGCATCGAGGCCGGCACCTTTCTCATCGCCGGAGCCCTCACCGGCGGCGACCTCAACATTTCCGGCTGCGATCCCGCTCACCTCGACGCCATCCTCAGCAAACTCAAAGAGGCTGGCGTCAAAACCAAATCCACCGCCGACTCCGTCCGCGTCATGGGAGACAATCCCTTCACCGCCTCCGACCTCAGCACCGAAGAATATCCCGGCTTCCCCACCGACATGCAGGCGCAATTCATGGCCCTTGCCACCCAAGCCGAAGGCACCAGTATCATCACCGAAAATATTTTTGAGAACCGCTTCATGCACGGGCAGGAATTAGTCCGCATGGGTGCGAACATAAAAATCGAAGGCCGCCGCGCCGTAGTAGTAGGAAAAACCCAGCTAAGTGCCGCCGCAGTTCTGGCCAGCGACCTGCGCGCCAGCGCATCGTTAGTCCTGGCAGCGTTAGTAGCCGACGGCGAGACGATCATCGACCGCGTCTATCATCTCGACCGCGGCTACGAAAAAATCGAAGAGAAGCTAAAAGGCGTAGGCGCCCAAATCCGCCGCATCGGCAATATGCTCCCCTAGCATTTGGCGGGTTAATGGGGAGCAGGCTGGGTGGCCCATGTTCGCGGGTTTGATCTTTCCCGAAATCACCGGACCGAGGGTGCCCCATTTCTTGCACCTTTTGCGAGAAATGGGACGCGGTGCTACCGACGCCTTCTTGGTTTTGAACTCGCCGTTCGCCTCGCGTACATGGAAACAAATCGAGCCGCCGGCGCCGACCTGTTTGTATCGAGTGATAGCTGATCGCTGACAGCTGAGAGCCGGCAGACCCTAGGGACAGAACCTGAGGACAAGACGCGGACGTTCCCTGATGTACTTAGTCTCGGAAATTGGAGGTACGCCGTCTATCTCTTTCTTGCGTTCCGGCTCCTACGCGTGCGCTTCAGTACACCGTTCCCCCGCGTCTTCCCTGCCAACTGAATCTCGTGCGCCTTCACAATAGACCGAATCAATCCCGGAAATCTCTTCTGAATCTCCCCGCACCGCGACGTGATCTGCATTTCCACCCCAACCCGCTCGCCCCAAATCAACCCCGCCTCCCGCAGCGCTTTAAAATGCTGCGACAAAGTTGATTTGGGTATGTCCCTCTCACTCACCCTCAGAAAGTTCGAGCAAGTCCGCGAACACCCCGCCCCAACAATGTCGGAATAGATCGCCACCCGCACCGGATCGGAAAGCGCATGGAGGATCCCTTCCACCGTAACGTCCTGGATCGAAGGATGAAATAGAGGCCGCATCCTCCGATCATACGCACGCTCGCCCTGACGGTTCAATAGTTCATATATCCGGAACTAATGAATCCTGCAACCCCCGTCCCCCATCTGATGGAGAAGCAACCGGTTCACAACGGCATCCCAAGGAGTTCCACATGAGCAAGCTCAAAGGTAAAGTAGCAATCGTCACCGGCGCCTCCAAGGGCATCGGAGCCGCCATCGCCAAGTCCCTCGCCGCCGAAGGCGCGTCGATAGTCGTGAACTACGCCTCCAGCAAGTCTGGCGCGGATAAAGTTGTCGCCGCCATCACCGCCGCCGGCGGCAAAGCCGTCGCCGTCGCTGGCGATGTCTCCAAAGAAGAAGACGCCCAGGGCATCATTGCCGCCGCCATCAAAAACTACGGACGCCTCGATATCCTCGTCAACAACTCCGGCGTCTACGAATTCGCCCCCATTGAGTCCATTACCGTCGATTCCTTCCACAAACTATTCAACATCAACGTCCTTGGAGTCCTGCTCACCACGCAGGCCGCCGTTAAGCACCTGAAAGAAGGCGCCAGCATCATCAACATCGGCTCCGGCGTAACCCGCCTCACGCCTCCCAACAGCTCCGTCTACACCGCGACTAAGGGAGCGGTGGACGCCATCACCGGCGTCCTCGCCCGCGAACTCGGACCCAAGAAGATCCGTGTCAACTCCATCAACCCCGGCATGGTCGAAACCGAAGGCACAGTAAGCGCCGGCTTCATCGGCTCCGACTTCGAAAAAGACCTGATCAAGCAGTCCTCGCTCGGCCGCACCGGCCAGCCCGCCGACATCGCTTCGATCGCCACCTTCCTGGCCTCCGACGATTCCTACTGGCTCACCGGCGAGCAACTCCTGGCCACCGGCGGCATCCGCTAACTATTCATTGCCACGCAGAATCGGCTGCCCTGTCCTTGTCCCTGCATCTTTGGCAGGGACAAGGCGGGGATTTTGTTTCTGCTCGTTGTGGAGCGGACACTCTTGTCCCCTGCCTTTGACTTTAACTTTGCCTTTGACTCCTTCCTGGCGAACTGTCCTGCGAGGAGCGAAGCGACGAAGCCGGACAGTTCGTGGGTAAGCGCGTGGGGAGCGCCGCAGTCGTGGCGCAGAAAAGAGCGAAGCGACGCCCGCAGCCACCGCGAAGGCGCCTGCCTCCAGCTTCCCTGTATCGGCCAGTTGACACCTCGACTTGCCGCAGACTTATAATTCCGCCTTAAGGAGGTAGTACCAATGAAAAACATCGTTCTGGTTCACGGTGGATTTGTCGACGGCGCTGGCTGGGAGGGCGTCTACAACATCCTGAAGAAGGATGGTTACAACGTCAGCATCGTCCAGAACCCCACAATATCGCTTAAGGATGACGTGGCGGTTACCAAGCGCGTTCTCGCAGCGCAGGACGGGCCTGCCATTCTCGTCGGCCACTCCTATGGAGGAGCGGTAATCACAGAAGCAGGAACCGATCCCAAGGTTGCAGGGCTCGTCTATATCACCGCCTTTGCTCCGGACAAGGGCGAGTCCGTGGCCTCGCTGATCAAAGATCCGCCACCCGGCGCGCCCGTGCCGCCCATACTGCCGCCGCAGGATGGCTATTTGTTTCTCGACAGCAAGAAGTTCGCCGCATCGTTCGCAGCCGACGTGGACCCGGAAAAAGCCGCATTCATGGCCGACTCCCAGGTGCCCTGGGGCTTAGAAGCTCTTGGCGGCGCGATCACCGAACCGGCGTGGAAGGCCAAACCAAGCTGGTACCTCATCGCTACCGACGACAAAATGATCCCACCGGATGCCCAGCGTCTAATGTCCAAGCGGGCGGGATCTACGGTCGTTGAGGCCAAGGGTAGCCACGCCATCTACGTATCGCAACCCAAGGCCGTCGCAGCTCTTATCGAACAGGCCGCCAAGAGTGTGAAGGTCTCGGCCGCCGCTTAGCCAGTGAGAATGTGGAGCAGGCCTCCCAGTCCTGCGTCAAAAGAGCATTCGAATCAGCTTTCTGGGCGAACTGTCCGGCGAGGAGCGACAACGACGAAGCCGGACAGTTCGTGGGTAAGCGGGCGGGAGCGCCGCAGCCGTGGCAAAGGAAGGAGCAAAGCGACGACCGTAGCCACGGCGAAGGCGCCTGCCGCCTATCGCGCCGCATTGGCCGAGGCGACCGTGATGCGGTACAACGTCGGTCCCATCCCGCTCTGTGGGTTCCATATCGCAACTTCCAAATCATCACCCCCCGCGAGCTTCCACGTCTTCAGCCCGTACTCACCGCTAAACCCGCTGATCACGATCTCGGTGTCGGTCCAGCTCTCCACATCGATCGTCACGTTGTCTTGATTCTGCGGGATCATGCGACCCGCCGCCCAGCCCCCAGTCAAGTCCCTAATCGCAAGATACGGCGAATCAGCGTGCACATAGGGCACGTGCAGTCCAAAGCCCCGCCCTTTGATCACGATCCTCTGACGAGCCTGGGGCAGGATCGCAGTCACGGAATTAATGTTTGGTTCATACTCCACATTTGTTGTGGCCGCCGGCGTCTTCGCCTCAGCTGCAAATTGACCTGCCTTGCCCTGGCGCAGCGCCAAAACAGCCGCAGCTACGAAGGCGACCAGGACCATCGTCACCACAACAAGAAAGAAACTGCCTCTGCCCAGCCGAAATCCGCTGTCTGTCACCGCATTTCCGCGCATGGATTCGGCCGGGCCGGTATCCTCCTTGCGGATCGACTCATCTACTGAATTCGCCAATACAGAAGAAATCGTCGGCGATTCTCGCACCGGAGCAATGAATCTGTACCCCGCATTGCGCACAGTCTGCACATACCGCGGTTGCTCCGCATCATCCCGCAGCGCTTCCCGAAGTTTCTTGACGGCGAAATTTAGCCGGCTGTCAAAATCGCCATGCAATTCTCCCGGCCAAAGCGCTTCCTGGATCTCTTTCCGTGTAACCAGTTCATCAGGACGTTCCGCCAGTATCACCAGAACCTTCAGCGCCTGCGGCGGCAAATCCACAACCACCCCGCTCCGCCGAAGCTCACTCTTCTTCGCATCCAGTTCAAACACGTCGAACCGGATCAAGCCACCTCGACTTCGCACCGCTGTTTCAAACGACACGACTCCCTCCTTGCAAATCCCCGGAGTCGTTGTGGCGGGGCTCCCATTGCCACAACTGGCCGCTAAACTACCTGAACTCATCCCCGCCGTCAACCCCACGTTCTTGCCATAGGTTCCGCACTAATGTGGCGCTCATGTAGAACTTCGTTGACTGTTCTAAGAAACGAATTATCGTAGCGGTCGCCGACCTAGCAATTTATCGCAACAAGGAGCAGGAGGAAACAATGAGAAGCATAACTCAATCCGTGGGACCGAAGGTTCGTGTAGCCGTTCTAGTAGGAGTCATGCTGCTCGGTAGTATCTTTAGCTACGCGCGGTCTGCCGCAGCTGCCCCGACAGGTCCCATCATCACCATTACCGTCCTCGACATCACGACCGGACTCCAAATCACAAACGGGGAAGTAATAACTGCGGGCGACCAGTTCCAAGTAACGGTGACGGTCACGAATAACATCGACTGCGCCGGGCAATTCGTCGTCACCGCGCTGGGCGCTCCCGGAGCGCCACCGGAGGTGCTCGTCCAGAACGTAGTATTCATTGTTGGTCCGGCCTCTGGAGGCGACTCCGATACAGGCGGAATCCTAACGTCGAATGGGACTCCCGGAAACCCAAACCAGTGGAAAATAAGTGCATCTTGCGACGGTGCGGCTTCGCCAAATGCCTTCGGCTTTAGCAGGTTTCACTTCACATCGGCAGTCAGGTAATTCGGCAGTCAGGTAATGGAGCTGCACCATGCATGTTCTAGGGCATAGGCGAGTACATGAAGTCACAATCTTATTGTTGCTTGCAGTGTCAGGGTTTTCGCATGGGTTCGGAGTGAAGCCCACCAGCAACCTCGACCGCAGTTTCTTGGTGTCCCCGGAGGAAACCCAGCGGCGGCATGGATCGAGTCTCAGGCCGGAACGAACGTACCTTTGTGGAGCGGTAGCTTCAGCTATCAGGGCAACACTTACACCTATACTATGGTTGGAACCAATCCTTCGTCCGGATCGACCAGCACCAAGATCCCCGTCGTCATTATCCCAATCAAGTTTGTCTTTGCAGATGGAACCGTATTGTCCGCCGGCAGTTCCTATCCGCAATGCGGTCTCAGCAAAAGCGCCTCTTCGCTAGCGCAGCAGTCGCCACTCTTCCATTCCTACAATTTCTATGCGGGCGGCACGAAGGTTGGCGACACGCAATACATCGATGCCTTCCAGCGCGCTAACTTCTGGAACTACGTCTCCACTACATCTAGCGGCTACCATGTTCAGCTCACGCCTTTGACGATCAAAGCGACGCAAACCGTGAACGTTTCCTCGACGGAAGGATCAACTGGGTCCGGCCCCTGCCTGCTTTCCAAAATAGGCTTCGTGAATCTCAGCTTCTTTGATTTGACGGCGCGAAGTCTCATCACCAAATTGGGCATTCCTTCGACCAGTCTTCCTGTGTTCCTCAGTTACGATACGGAGTGGGCGCCCAGCGGCACGAGTTGCACGACCTGTTACGTCGGCTACCACAGCGTAACCTCGAGCAATCAAACCTACGTCTTCGCGGCCTATCTTGACCCAAACTTTGCCGGCACCAGGGACGTTGCGGCTCTGAGCCACGAACTCGGCGAGTGGATGAACGATCCCCTTGTGAGCAACGTGACGCCCGGCTGGGAGGGCGGACAGGCAACCCAGTGCCAGTTCAACCTGGAAGTCGGAGACCCGCTTACTGGCACCCTCTTTACAGCTACGCTAAACGGAACAACTTACCATCTCCAGGACCTGACTTTCTGGCCTTGGTTCGCTCGCGAGTCCCCTTCGACCTCAGTCAATGGCTGGTACACCTTCCTTAATAGTTACGGCTCTGCTCCCGCCGTGTGTTACCCATTTGCCGTCCTCCATTCGTTCGACTATTCGGATGGCGCTAATCCCAATGCGGGGATGGTCCTTGCAAACAATGGAAACCTCTATGGCACCACTACATCGGGCACGGGCCCGGGGAACATCTTTTCAATCGCCCTCCCAAGCGATGCCTTCAGCATCCTCTATACGTTCGTAGGCGGTAACAACGGGGGCACGCCAAACGGTACCCTGATTCAAGCCAGCGACGGTAACCTTTATGGAACCACTACTTTTGGTGGTTTGGCAGGAAGTGGGGGTACGATTTTTCGTTTCAGTCTGGCCGGTAGCCTCACAACAATCTTCTCATTCAACGGTAACCCGGATGGAGCCGAGCCCTTCGCCGGTGTGGTACAGGGTAGCGATGGCAACCTTTACGGGACAACCTTCTTAGCGGGCTCCGGCGGAGAGGGAACCGTCTTTAGGGTCGCGACAGATGGCAGCGGTTTTGCTGTCTTATTCGCATTCGACGGCACCCACGGAGCGCAACCCTACGCCCCGGTGATTCAAGGCAGCGATCGATACTTCTACGGCACGACAATCGCGGGCGGCATCTATGGCCAAGGCGTCATTTTCAAAATCGGCTCTGCGGGCGGCACGCCGATAATCCTTCACAGCTTCGACTCCTTAACCGATGGCGGATCCCCCTATGCGGGCCTCGTACAGGCCAACGATGGCAACCTCTACGGAACTACTTCCTCCGGAGGGCCCGGCGGCTACGGGACTATCTTCAAGATCGATCCCGCTGGTGTCTCGTTCTCCGTGCTCCACTCATTTGATTACTCCGTCGAAGGTGCTTATCCTAGCTCCGCCCTAGTACAAGGCTACGGCGGCAACTTGTTCGGTGCGAGTTACTCCGGCGGCAGTGGAGGAAACGGCACGATGTTCGGCATTAACCTGGAGGGCACTCTGACTCTACTCGAACCCTTCGGTTCGAGCGCAGACGGCTCCGAGGCAACCGGAACTCTGACAGCGGATCCCAACGGAGTACTCTATGGCACGACCTTCATAGGTGGGCTTTTCGGAGACGGGGTTGTGTTTCAAGTCGGACCGTGACCGTCAACGCGGGGATTTTGCGAAGCATGTCCCCCAATATCCCTGGGCGAACTGTCCTGCGAGAAGCGGAGCGACGAAGCCGGACAGTTCGTGGGCAAGCGGGTGGGGAGCGTCGCAGCCGTGGCGCAGGAAGGAGCAAAGCGACGACCGGAGCCACGGCGAAGGCGCTGCCTCCATGGCCTGCGCCGTCAATTCGGCCCCGGACCAAAGACAAATCGGACCGCCCGCAGGTGGCCCGTCTGGTTCAAGCTAAAGCGCTAACGGCCAAGAGCTAACAGCTGACTAGTCCCCCGCCACCGGCTCAGCCACTTCCGGCTTCGGAGCACTCACCCCATTCCCATTCGTCTTCAAAGCGCCCAGCGGAATAAATCCATTCTCCGCGACGGCGGGTTTCTCTTTCAACACGACTTCGCGATACATCGCAGCCATGCGCGCGTTGTAAGCGTCATCATTCTTCTGCGGCCCGCGATGTCCCGGCACAGGAGTGGCCGAATGGTCGACGGCCAAAGCCGCCTTCGCGTCCCGCGCCCGCTTCTTCTCCTCGCGCGCGTTCTTCGCGATCCCCAGATTGTCCAGATCGTGCTGCAACTCAGTCGTCACAATATTCTCGCGCAGCAGCAGTGAATGCGTCTCATCGTCCATCTTCACTTTCTTCCCGCCCGCAAAAATTTCGTGCCGCCCATGCTCTTCATACCACTTGGTCAAGGTAGCGGTCATGTGCATCTTCTCGATGATGTTCCGCCATCCCACCCCCGTGTTGTAAGCGCAGAACGAAATCTCACCTTCCTGCGTCGCATACGGGATAATGCACTGCTCCGTCCGCCGGAAGTCATAGTTGAACAGATCCTGAAACCACATCCCCGCGATAAACAGGAAATTCCATCGGTCCTGCCGCCGCTTCATCACATCCTCGACCGTCCGGTCCGGACCAACCTTCCCATAATTCTTCCCCGTAGCGTTAAAGTTCTTATCAAACTTCCGCAACAGATCCATCAACTTGAAATGCGTAGGCGCCTGATACGGATCGTAATTCTTCATCAAACAAAGCGCCATCCCCACCACGGTAAGAAACTTCCCCCGCGCTGCATCGTTAACCTTAGCAATATCCTTCGCCAGTTGATCCCCCGCCAAGAACGCCGTAACAGGAACCGCCTCCTTAGTCTCCTTATCAATCATCACAGCCATCCCCGTCCCACAGTTCGGGTGACAACCACACGATAGTTGGCCCCAGTCGTTTTTTACGTCGTTGGCGTGCATTAGGTCGGCCCAGTCGGAGAATGTCCCCATGAAAGAGATGGGGAACCAGTCGCGGCTGGGTTCGCCTAGGCCGGTTTGATTTTTTACGTCGTGAGCCAGGTGAGAGAGCGTGTAGCGCTGGGCTTGGCGGCGGTCGTCGGTTACGGCTTCGTCGCGGCCGGTGAAGCTTACTGGTTGGAAGCTTAGGAAGCTAATCGTCCGCGGATTATCCAGCGCGAACTTGATGATTCTTCCTACTTGTTCGTTGTTGATGCCGTTTACGATGGTTACTACTGGGACGATTTCTACTCCGGCTTTGTGGAGGTTTTCGATTGCCTTCAACTTTACGTCGAAGAGGTTGCCTACCATGCGGTGGGCGTTGGCGGCGTTGCCGATGCCGTCGAATTGGAGGTAGGCGTAGCGCATGCCGGCTTCAACTGCTTGCTGGCAGAACTCAAAACTTTTTGCGAATTCGATTCCGTTGGTTGCTGCTTGCACGGAGTTGTATCCGACTTTGCGGGCGTAGCGGACGGCGTCCAGGAAATACGGTGACAACGTGGGCTCGCCGCCGGAGAACTGCACACTCATCTGACGACGCGGCTTAATCGTGATGGCGTTGTCGAGCATGGTCTTAATTTCTTCCCATTGCAGTTCGTGGACGAAGCCGACCTGGTTGGCGTCCATGAAGCAGGGATCGCACATCATGTTGCAGCGGTTGGTCAGATCGATGGTCAGCACCGATCCGCGTCCATATTTCACCGTCGAAGAACCGTGGTGGTGGAGCTTCTCGTCGTTGTGGGCGGCGATGTCGCGGCCGGGGAAAACGTCTTCGAGATGCTTGGAGAATTCGGTGTCGATCGACATCACGTCTTCGAAGTGGCCGTGTTTGGGGCAGTCCTTGACCATGAGGATCTTGCCGTCGCGCTCGATGATGGTGGCCTTGATCTCGCCAATCTTTTCGTTCATCAGAACCTCGTGCGGCAGTTTGCCGTCGAGGATCTGCTGGCGGATTTCAGGGACACACTTGGGGCAAAGCGAATCGGTGGAGCGGGGCCAGCCGAGGGGTGGCTTGGATTTTTCGTAGGACTTGAGCAGAGGCTTGTCGGACCACTTAGGGGTGGGCGAGACGCCGGGCTTGATGCGGTTCAAACGGTCGAACACAACCCACGCACCTTTGGCGACGGCTACGGCTGCTTTTTCTACGTATTTGATCGGCTTGCGCATGCTTTAGAGGCTCCTGGAAACTCGGCTTCGGGCTTCGGCTGTCGGGCTTCGGCCTTTGGAACTCCTTCTTCACTTGTCAGGTCTTAGGTCTTGGGTGTTTGGTCTTGGGAAAAACTCTGGCAGAACTTTGCCTTGGCTTCACCTGAGAGTCCTTACCCACAAAACCCAAATACCTATGGCTCTCCCCGGGAATTGAACCTAGTTTGTACTCTTTTCCCTGGGTATTTGTCTGTAGTGATGTTATTGGAGGGTAAGGAGTTGCGCATCTTTATCTCAACGAACGGGGGAAAAACGGGGTTTAGCGGGGATATGGGGGATTGGGTGGAGGTAAGTTGTTGAAAGGAAAAGGGGTGGAATCGATTCGGTACTCGTCTGCTCCTGATTCTTGCAATTGTCGATAAACAAACCTGGGGGCTAGAATCCTTGTATGACTCGCTGCATGTCTCCTGAAGCAAACGATCTTTTTGAGAAGGTGCTTGCTCTCTCTACGGAGGATCGTGGCGCTATCGCTGCCTACTTGATCGAAAGTCTCGATGAGGGCGAACCAGATTTGGACGTTGAGGAGGCGTGGCAGCACGAGGTCGCTCGCCGAATGGAAGAAATCAATTCGGGCAAAGCGGAGCCCATACCTTTGGTAGAAGTGAAACTTAGGGCACGCCGGATGTTACTCCAGCGAGAAGCCGACAATCGAATCTAGATCACGCCCTCAAGAATTGGCGCGGTTCCCGGAGGGGGCGGTGGAGATTAATCAGCTGAGGATGCGAAGAAGGCGGCGGGGGAGTAGGGCGGGTACAGTGTCGCCTTGCGCACTTCTCGCCAAGGATGCGAGAAATGGGGCACGCCAGCCGGGGAGTTCCCTGCTTGACCTACTAAAGGAAAGCTGCGCACCCACCTTAGCCGGCCATGCCTACTGCACCGAGAAGGGAAAGACGTTCGAGGGCGGACCGCCAGCATTGGTCATTTGGACTGTCCAACCGGTGCTCGCAACCGTACCTGTATTGATCGTGATGAGTAGGTCACCAGAATCTACGAAGGTGTAGTCGGTGCGATCACGAGAGCCGCCCCCGTCCACCGTCCAAGTAAAGTGGAGCGTGCCGCCCGTTTGGAAACCGCTCCCGGATATGAGGATTGTTTCTGCGGAGCCAATCGGAACTGGGTTGGGAGAGATGAAGAAGATCGTTGGCACCACCGGATTCACCGTCACCTGGGCCTGAAGCGAGACGCCGTTGTAGGTAGCCGTCACGGTGACCGTCGTCGGGCTCGTCACCGTGCCCGCTTGGTCGCTGAACGAGGTCGAACTCTGGCCTGCCTGGATGTTCACCGTCGGAGGCACCGGGAACGCGCTCGGGTTATTCGACGACAACGAGATGGTCGCCGTGCTGCTCGTCGTTCCACTCAACCCAAGGCTCAGCGTCGCAGACTGCCCGCTGCTGATCGTGTTCGGCGAGATCGTGAACGTCGTCAAAGTGGGGGTTGGCACCACCGGATTCACCGTCACCTGGGCCTGAAGCGAGACGCCGTTGTAGGTAGCCGTCACGGTGACCGTCGTCGGGCTCGTCACCGTGCCCGCCTGATCGCTAAACGAAGTCGAACTCTGGCCCGATTGAATGTTCACAGTGGGGGGCACTGGGAAAGCGCTCGGGTTGTTTGAGATCAGCGAGACGGTCGCGGTGCTGTTCGTTGTTCCACTCAATCCGAGGGACAACGTCGCAGACTGTCCGCTGGTGATCGTGCTCGGTGAAATCGTGAACGTCGATAGGACGGGCGTTTGCACAGCTGGAGTCACGACCACTTGGGCCTGCAAGGAAACGCCGTTGTAGGTGGCTGTGACGGTAACCGTTGTTGTGCTTGTCACCGTGCCCGCCTGGTCGCTGAACGACGTAGAACTCTGGCCCGATTGAATGTTCACAGTGGGCGGCACTGGGAAGGCGCTCGGGTTATTTGAGATTAACGAGATCGTCGCGGTGCTGTTCGTCGTTCCACTCAATCCGAGGGACAATGTCGCAGATTGTCCGCTGGTGATCGTGCTCGGTGAAATCGTGAACGTCGATAGCTGAGGAACGCTGCTTGTCCCTGTGCCAATCAGCGGAACGCTTTGCGGACTTCCCGCTGCATTATCCGTTACGCTGAGAGTGGCGGTCTGTGTCCCGGTCTGCGTTGGGCTGAATGTTACGGAGACGGTGCAGTTTGCTCCTGCAGAAAGGCTATTCGGACAGGAGTTGCTTAAACTGTAGGCTCCGGCGTTGTTGGTGAGGTCGATTTGCGTGATCTGCAGCGTGGCGGCTCCCGTGTTGGTCAGGGTCACCGACTGAGTAGCGCTCGTTCCTGTTTGCAGGCTGCCGAAGTTCAGGCTGGTGGGGTCGAACGCAATGGCGGCGGTGGCGCTCACCGGCTGAACGGTCTGCATTACGCTGTTGCTCGCCAACTCGTTGATATGGTCGAAGGAAAAGGCAGAAAACTCACAAGGTGGATTTGAACAAGCGGGCGTCATCGACCAGCCTATCCCTCCGTCTGTGAGGTTGAGAACAAGGTTGGGCGGCTGCGTGACGGTTCCAGTCGCATCTTGTGAGTACACGTTTAGTTGAGTCAGTCCGAGACTGTTCCCACTTTCAGTGAACAGGAACGAAAACGGCTGACCCTGCGTGCCCTGACAGGTTATTCCGGACGCGTCGCACGTCGTTAAGGTGGGGGTAAGGACGCCTTGGGTCACCTGTCGACCGATATCGTTGATAACGTCCTGATCGTCATGCAAGGCGCTATGGTTGTCTTGAAAGGGCGGCAGCGGATGTAGCGGGATGCCGGAGTTGTAACCGAGAGCGCTGTCTAGCGGAATCACACCATCGAACGGATGGCCGTTGAATACGGTCTGTTCCAATGCGCCGTTTAGGATCGAACCACAATTAGGGCTTTCCCCTCCCGCAGCGACGAACTGAACTTTCGGTAACGCTTTGACGAAGGCCTGACGAACTGAGGAAAGAGGGTCGCCGGTGGATGTGAGATCCTGAAACGGAGGGAGACCCAAGACAGCTCCGGCCATTGTCACTGCAATACTGGGGGGAATAACATCCAGGCCAGACTGCTGGTACGCCGAACAAGCGGCGAAATGCGCAGGGTAGTCTGCGATCGGAGTTCCGTTGATCGGTCCTGCAAGGGCCACGACGCTGTTAAGCAAGGCCACGGCCTGATTGTTTGCCAACTGGCTTCCGGCCGAGAGTGTGACCGCGACCCCTTCGCTATGGGCCTCAACGTCGATGCGTTGAATCCCGGGGCAATTTGCTACAGAGTCTATGAAGCTAGCGAGGTTCGCCCCACTGGCATTTATTCGTTGAGTCCAATCGTAGTTGAGACCGAGAAGGAGGCTGTACCCGCCGTTGGTTTGTATGGAGCCAGCACTCTTAGAGAACGCTCCCTCTACGCTGCTAAACATCCCGTGAACAAGGATAAGGATGTTCTGGTCAGTGGCCTGCTGAGACGCTGACAAAGGACAGGCGTCAGGCATTGATAACGGAAGCTGCTGGAAGCTTTGCCCATCCCAATAGACTTCCCAAGACAGGGATGGGGCAATTGGGATTGTGCTGTCGAAGTTTGCCATCGTGGCGTTCATCTCTTCCACTCCAGACAGGTAGGTGGGATCGAGATATATGTGGGCCACCTGGCTCGTTTGATCGTAGGTGCCCGTGGGGAAAAGGATATTCTGCTCCCCTGACGACGTTACCAAGTCGACCATAGGCGCCGAGCCCCGAAGCGTGCTGTTCGCATTGGAACCTATCATTATGTTGAACTGAATGTCGGAGGCGTCGGGCTGGCTTGATTGGTTGCGGGGATTTCTTGCTCTGAGAGGCGTCCTGACTTGAGGCGTCGGGACGCTGAGGCTGAGATTGAGTAACGGTCCAGCGTTCACAACGGACCCGCTCTGAGGGTTCTGCGGGGCTGACAGTTTTGATAGGGTGACGGTTTGGTCTGCCGTCAGGATATTTGCTGGAATCGTAACACTGCTTCCGTCAGGGAGCATGACCGTTCCACCAGACCCTGCCACAACCACTTGAGTCGAGCTCGCGATTGTGCCGGCGACGACGACCGATGCAAAGGCCGATTTCGTTCCGTCCTGATTGCTGGTTGCGGTGACGTTCACTGTGTATGGAGTGGGCACGGTAGCTGGTGCTGTATAGAATCCCGATGACGAAACCGTGCCGGTCGTTGAGTTGCCCCCCTGGACGCCATTTACCGACCAAGTAACTGCGGAATTGAAACTGCCTGTACCTTGAACCTTCGGAGTGCATTGGCTGGTTTGCCCTACCGGTACTGTGTTGAGCGCACAGGAAACGCTGACGGATGTGATCGTCGGCGATGGAGGAGTTGTCGTGACGCCACTGCTTGAGCTTGAACCGCCCCCGCCGCAGCCATTGAGCAGGAACAGCGCATAGGTGATGATGAGGCAGGTAAAACAAAGTTGAAGCGCAGGTCGGATGCGCATTGTGAGGACTCCTCGTCAGACGAAAACTACTTGCGATGGCCCTGGGGAAAATATGGAGTAACTTGGCCCTAAGTGCTCCGGGGAAGGAAGTGCCATACAACGGTACTCGCAAGTAAAGGTTTGTCAAGGTATTTGTGACTCTGTTTCCAGACTGAACTGCGCAGCGCAATAGTCGAAATCCCCTGCGGCGCTGTCGTGGCTTCCAGCAGGTAGTGATCCTTCGACTGCGCATGACGTCCACTTCGTGGACGTCATGCTTCGCTTGATTGCATAACGACGTTGGCTCGTCGCGAGTAGATTGGTATGCGATGAACAAGACCAAGGCTCGTGAGAGGAGCCAACGTCATGCTGATTATAGGCTGTGATTTTCATCCTGGG
>Ga0210404_10000211_pt1 | contig 35719 bp, 22 predicted proteins | sample IncBWH28MmetaG_FD_155455 | JGI IMG/M metagenome (GOLD analysis project Ga0210404, IMG submission 155455) | Forest soil microbial communities from Barre Woods Harvard Forest LTER site, Petersham, Massachusetts, United States - Inc-BW-H-28-M | ecosystem: Environmental > Terrestrial > Soil >... | reverse complement strand
CGTAACCCCTCCGGCTAAGTGTTCATTTGCAAGCGATTAACCTGTCACCGACGATTGGCAAGCTTTTTGCAACAAGACCGCAGAAAGCAACGCGATTCTCGGAGGTTTCACCATGAAAAAGTTTCTGCTGCATTTCTCTCTCGCCACCGCCGTCACTCTCTTGACTTTGGCTCTTGGACCGTCAATGCACGCGCAACAGGCCGATCAAGACCCCGCTCCCACGACTGCTCACCAGCCAGACCCAGCCGCGTCTCAGCCCCAGCAACAGAACCAAGCCCAGATGCCGTCCTCTGGCGATACCGCGACCCAAGACGCCAAGGCCTTCACCGGTCGCATCGCGAAAGAGAACGGAGAGCTTGTCCTGAAGGATCCTGTAACGAAAGTCAGTTATAAACTCAGCGACCCGGCAAAGGCGAAACAATATGTAGGCAAGCAGGTGAAAGTAACCGGCAAGCTGGACGTGAGCAGCAACACCATCCAAGTGGAGGGTATCGAGCCCATTTCGTGAGGCTGCCAGAGTGGTCCTTGAGTCCGGTGCGCGGAGGAAGTGTGATCCAACCCTCCGCGCACGGATGGGAACCACTAAGGGTTCAGCGCGACTAAACTGCAGGTTTTGATATGCGATCTCGTCCTAAATACGATCTTCCTACCGCCGTCACCTTTCTGATGGCGGGGCTGGGCATTGGTTCACTCCTCGCGATCCTGCTGTCCCCTCGCTCCAACCAGCCGGCGCTCATCCCGTCCCGCGCGAATCAACGCGCGTCCGGATAATGCTCCGCTTGTTACTGGAGTTACCTCCCGTTTAACGCCTTTCAAGCATCAGAGCGGCCTTCGGAAGGTATTCGGTCCCTTGAAGGTGAAATTCTCCCCGGGTCTGAAGACTAGCACGTACCGAGCCCCGCCAAACAGCCCATTTACAACGTTCCGGTGTCAATTGGAATCAAGGTGAAAAGGACGCCTGAGCCCGTGGCCTTTGCGCAAGAATCGGGAAGCGGCGCGTTCTCACCCCTGAAGGCAAGAGAACTTCAAGTGACCCTTGAAGCACTCTCACGGAGACACCATGGAAGACTCAGACGGACTCACTGCGCGAACACGATTCTGGTTGCTTTTCCTCCCCGCGTTGTTAATCATCTCCACAATTTTGGCGGTTCAAGAGTTCCAGGCGGCGAGTGGCGAACTGGCCGCCAGCGCGACGTACACGCACGGCGTACTCGATTTGACCATCCCGTACCATGCCGCTCACGCGGGCGCAGGGCAACTCACAGTGGAGGTTCTAGATCCGGAGGACAAGATCCTGGGGCGCGTGGATCAACCCATCGACGTTGCCGAGGGTAAGGGGCACTGGCGGGAAACGATCAAGCTCGAAAAGCCGCTGCCCATGGATGAACTAGTGTGGCATCGCGTCCACTACCGCTTCGAACCCAGCAACGGCAAGGGAGTAAAGATCGAGGGAACGGAATCGATCTCGCAGATCCTGCGCACGCCAGTGATTCACATTCTGGGTCAACAATCCTACCTGACGGGTGGCGAAGCAGCCGTTCGAGTGATTGTCACAGATTCACAGAACGAGGCCATCGCAGGCCGCGGCTCGGTGCAAATCGAGTTGCTGGTTCCCGATCAGAAAAACCGCCTGCTCTTCACGGGGCGGCTGAATCGGCGGGGAACCACCCAGGCGCAGTTCCGCTTCCCTTCCGTAATGGTTGGCAGCTACCAATTGCGCTACCTTGTGGACACGTCGATCGGCTCGACGGAATTCACTCAATCGGTGCGGCTGGAAGACAAGGTTTCGATTCTCCTCACCACCGAAAAACCAATCTACCAGCCGGGTCAGACCATTCACGTGCGCGCACTGGCGCTCGATCGTGCCAATCATCAGGCCACCGCGAACCGCCGGTTGACCTTCGAAGTGGAAGACTCACGCGGCAACAAGGTATTCAAAAGACTGACGCAGACCGACAGGTTCGGAGTTGCGTCCGCGGAGTTTGGACTTGCCGACGAAGTAAACCTCGGCACCTACCATCTCCGCGCCTTGATGGGCGAAGGCGAAGCTCCCACGAATACCGCAGAGATCGCTCTGAACGTAGAGCGATACGTTTTACCGAAATTCAAAGTAGCGGTCGATTTCGGGGGCAAAGACAGCCATGCGAAGCACGGTTACCGGCCCGGCGATCATGTGACCGGAACCGTCCAGGCCAACTACTTCTTTGGCAAGCCGGTGGACGACGGTGAAATCACCGTCAAAGCTTCCAGCATGGATGTCTCGGTGTTTGAAGTGGGTTCAGTTCACGGCAAGACAGACCATGAGGGGAGCTATCATTTTGATCTGCAACTGCCTACTTACTTCGCCGGACGCCCCCTGAGCCAGGGCGCGGCTCGCGTCCTGATTGAGGCTACGGTGAAAGACTCCGCTGACCATTCGGAAACTCGCGGTGCGCCTATTACCGTCAGCGAGTCGCCTCTGCTGATCACGGCAATCCCTGAGGGAGGTACGCTCGCCCCTAATCTGGAGAACCAGGTTTTCATCCTCACCTCTTATCCCGACGGAACACCTGCTGGCGCTAGCCTGAAGGTTAACGCGGGAGGGACGACCGAGCAGCAAGCGACGTCGGATGACGGTGGAGTCGCGGTTGTGCGAATTAGCCCCGGCGCCGCGATCGAGACCCTGAAGATTGAAGCGGAGGATAAGGAAGGAAACCACGCGTCGAGCACGATTCAACTGCAAGCACGCGAGGGCGAGGACCAGATTCTGCTGCGGACGGAGCGCGCTGTCTATCGTGCCGGAGATCGCATTGAGCTGAAGGTTTTTTCCACCAAGAAACGAGGGACCGCCTACGTGGACATCGTCAAGGAAGGACAGACTGTCCTCACCCGCGATCTCGATATCGAGAATGGACAAGCCGAACTGTCCCTGACCGCCACGCCGGATCTGGCGGGAACCGTGGACTTCAACGCTTACCTTTTCGGCCGTAACGCGCGGCCGGTCGGTGACCATCGGCTGGTCTTCGTGCAGCCGGCGGATGAACTGAAGATCGAGACGGTGGCTGATGCGCCTGTTTACAAACCCGGCGGCGAAGCGCGCGTCCGGTTGCGCGTGACCAACTCGCGAGGTGAGGGCGTGAGTGCGGCCCTGGGGCTTCAGGTGGTGGATGAGGCGGTGTTTGCGCTGGCTGAAAAACAGCCCGGCTTTGCCAAGGTCTTCTTCTACCTCGAGCAGGAAGTGATGAAGCCGCGCTATGAGATCCACTCCATCGGCATGCCTGAGATCGTCGAACCCGTGGAAGAGTCGAAAGTCGAGCAACGGGATCGAGCGGCGCGCGCACTGTTTTCGGCCACCGAAATGGTGAATACGAACAGGTTTGAAACGGAATATGGCCGCGCTGTGCCGATGACGAAATATCCAGAGTATGCGAGCCGTTACCAGGCGCGCTTTCTCGCGCAAGTGCGCCGTTTGGCGGAAGATCTCAGCCGCGCTTACGAGCGTGACTCTGAGAAAGGGGACCTGACCAAGGTTTTCGCAAGAATGAAGGTGAAGAACGACGGTGACCCCGACCTTCGTGATGCCTGGGGCAACGATCTTCGCGTTGAACACGTCCGGTGGTATCGGGATAAGACGCACTATCTCTTGCGCAGCGCAGGTGCGGATCGGCAATTCGATACCGGGGATGATCTGGCGGCTTATCTCGAGGTCAGCACAAGGAGCATTATAGGCGGCCCAAACTCACCCAAGTTCTCGGGCTCTATCGATCTCAACATCGAGCATGATCGCGGACCGTTCAACGGTCTGGGGGAAATCACGGGGACCGTCACGGATCTCACAGGCGCAGTGATACCGGCAGCGACCGTCGACGTGCGCGAAACCTCCTCCGGAAAAACGCGCACCGCCAAAACGAATGCCACCGGGCAATTCAGCTTGTCGGGCCTTCCTGCCGGTGATTACAAAATCCAACTGGCCAGCCAGGGATTCAGGACCATCTCGCGGGCGTTCACCGTTCACGCGCGCGACCGTGCCGTACTCTCCGTGGTTCTTGATGTTGGCACGTCCTCGACGGTTGTCGAGGTTTCGGGACAAGCTGTCGTCGTTCAGACCGAAATGGCGGGCGTCGCCGGCGGTGTGCCCGGCGGAGTTATCGGGGGCGCCATGAAAGGCCGCGAGGTCGACTTTGCTATGGCGGCGCCGATGCCCGTGGCGCCGATGTCAGTCGATAAGGCACTTGTCCGAAACAGCGCGACTCTTGCTAAAGACGAAAGGCAAGACTCCGCCTCCCCTTCCGCCCACGTCCGCTCATACTTCCCCGAAGCTCTCTACATCAATCCGGAAATCATCACGGACCAGGACGGCGTGGCCAGCATTACCATTCCGCTGGCAGACTCCATCACGACGTGGCGCATGGCGATGGTCGCTTCCACGGCACACGGTGCGCTGGGTAGCGCGACTTCAAGTCTGAAAGTCTTCCAGGATTTCTTCGTTGACCTCGATCTGCCGGTCACGCTCACACAGGGTGATCGCGTTTCGATTCCCGTCGCTGTGTACAACTACTCGGGCGCGCGCGGAGATGTCCATCTTCAACTGCAGGCGGACGACTGGTTCTCACTGGTAGACGATGTCCCAGAGAAATCCGTCCCAGTCGAGTCTGCTCGCGTTGGTGGATCGCAGTTCACGGTGGAAGCCAGGCGCATTGGGAAGTTCAAGCTGACGCTTTCCGCGCGCATGAATGGCGAAGCCAGCCGCGCGGATATCGTCGTGCGGGAAATCGAAGTCATTCCCAACGGACGCGAGCAAAGCCTGGTCTTTAACGGGCGGCTGGAAAACACAGTCCGGCACGAATTGAATTTCCCCGCGACTTCCATTCCCGACGCCAGCAAAATCTTCGTCAGGCTTTATCCCGGCCCGCTGAGCCAGGTGATCGAAGGCATGGACAGCATTCTGCGCATGCCCGGCGGCTGCTTCGAGCAGACCTCCTCCAGCACCTACCCCAACGTCCTTGCGCTCGACTACATGAAGCGCACGAAAAAGCTGACTCCCGAAGTGCACGCCAAGGCCGAGGGGTACATCGCCAACGGCTATCAACGGCTGCTGACTTTTGAGGTTCCCGGCGGCGGTTTCTCCTGGTTCGGAGAAGCGCCTGCCAACAAGATCCTGACGGCCTACGGGCTGATGGAGTTCAGCGACATGTCGAAAGTCTACGACGTGGACCCGAAGCTGATTCTGCGAACGCAGCAGTGGCTTGCCGGGCAACAGCAGACGGACGGAAGCTGGAAGCCCGACACCTCCTTCATCAACGAGGGCGCCACCAACCGCTACAACTCCGACGTGCTTCGCATCACTGCTTATCTCGCCTGGTCACTCGAAAACACTGGGTACCAAGGGTCCGCTGTCGACAAGGCCAAGCAGTTCATCGAGAAAAGTATGAGTGCAAAGATGGACGCCTACACGTTGGCGGTTGTCGCCAACTTCGCTACCGACTATGGGACCAGCCGCCAAGGAGTCGACCAAGGACAAGGAAAAGACCGTGCCTTCACGCGCCAGGCGATGCAACTTCTGCTCGACGCGCGCACCGAGAAAGATGAACAAGCCTGGTGGACCGCAGACGAAACCGGTGTCTATGCCACAGGAACAAGCGCCAGCGTGGAAACCGCGGGACTCGCGGTGCAAGCTCTGCTCAAATGGGGTGAGGCGTCAAGCACCGCCCGAAAAGCCATGACTTATATCGCCTCGAGGAAAGACGCAGCCGGCACCTGGGGCACGACCCAAGCGACCATCATGGCGCTGCGGGCTCTGCTTCTGGCAACCGAGAAAGGTGCGGCCGATGTTCGGGGCACGCTGGAAGTTCTGCTAAACGGCAAGCCAGTCGAAAAACTGACGCTAGGCCCAGAGAACAACGACCTGCTCCATCAGTTTGTGTTCAAGGGCATCGACTCGAAAAGCGCAGGTTCTGATGGAGCGAATACCGTGGAAATCCGATTCGAGGGCAAGGGCGGCCTGGCTTACCAGGTGGTGGGGAGTTACTTCCTCCCCTGGGACGAGAAACCGGCGAACGAAGCTCTCTCCATCAATGTGGCTTATGATCGGACGCGCCTCGCGCAGGACGACATCGCCACCGCCACGGCCACCATCCGGAACAATCTGCCCAAGGCCGCGAACATGGTGATGGTTGATTTAGGTATTCCTCCTGGATTCGATCTGCTCAGCGAAGACTTGCAGACATATGTCGAGAAGACTACCAGCCAGAAGAGCGCTCGACTGGAGAAGTTCAGCCTCACGGCAACGCAGGCCATTCTCTACTTCAATTCCATTGCCCCCGGTGACACGGTCACGCTGAATTTTCGCTTGCGGGCCAAGTATCCCATCCGCGCCCGGACTTTCCGGTCACGCGTCTACGAGTACTACGACCCTGATGTGAGCTCAGTGGCGCGCCCTGTGCAGTTGGAGGTGCGCCAACGTTAGCGCGTGCTTCAGGCGCATGGTGACCGCTGTCCAGGCAGTGGGAGTCGGGGCAAACCACGCAGATCGGCGTCCCTACTCACTGCACGAGAGGGATGAAGATCTTAAAACACGCCCCAACTTCATCACGTCCACTGGTACGCTTCGTTTAGTTTGGATATACTTCTTCGACCTCACAGTTGACTCGCCCTTCGCGCATGCAAAGGGAAATAGCACTCAGACCAAAATGGTGAAGGGTACCGCCGCCTCTCATCGGAAGAAGCGATCCCGGATTTTTCTGACACGTCGGCAGCCGTTCTTGCCTTGTGTGCTGGCTTTTCTGGCGCTCGGCTTCAGCGGCGGGGCGCAGACTTCTCCCGCTTCCGCACCAGATCGTCCCGCGCAGGACTATCTCGTCTACGTGGTTTGCGAATCGGCGGACAAGATTGTGCTCATTCGTTTTGGCCCGAGCGGCGCGCGGATTGAGAACCAGGTCCGCACTGGGCTCATGCCCATGGATATCAATGGCCCGCACGGAATCGCAGTTTCTCCGGACAAACAATATTTCTACGTTTCCGAAGGCCATGGCCGGCCCGAGGGATCTGTCTGGAAGTACCACGCCGGCACCGATACCGTGATCAAGTACACCAGCCTCGGCTTGTTTCCGGCCACCACGGACATTACTCCCGACGGCAACTTTATCTACGTGGCCAACGCCAATTTCCACGGCGACATGGTTCCTTCGTCCATCTCCGTGGTGGCTACGGACCAGATGATTGAGGTCAAGCGCATTCCCACCTGTACGATGCCTCATGGGTCGCGCATCAACCGCCAAGGCACGAAACATTATTCGGTTTGCATGATGGACGACATGCTGGTAGAGATCGACACCAGGAAGTTTTCCGTTGACCGCTATTTCATGCTGGCACAGGGCAAAGAAATGGGCATAACCGGCGCCCCGGCTGCGCATTCGATGACCGATCACAAAACCTCGTGCATGCCGACGTGGGCGCAGCCATCGAATGATGGATCGATCATTTACGTGGCTTGCAATCAATCGAACGAGATCGTTTCGATCAAGACCGACACCTGGACTCTGGCGCGCCGCTTTCCCGCCGGAACCGGCGTTTACAATCTGGCAATGACCAGGGACGGGCGGCTGATCGCGACTAATAAGCGAGGACAGTCGGTGTCCATCTTCGATCCTGCCACCGGGCACGAACTGGTCAGGATTCCCACGCAGAGAAAGGTTGTGCATGGGGCGGTGGTTTCGCCGGACGACCGTTACGCTTTCATTTCCGTCGAAGGAGTTGGCTCAGAGCCCGGCACTGTCGAAGTGATTGATTTGCGTAGTTTGAAAACCGTGGCTACCGTCGATGTTGGGCCACAAGCGGCTGGCATTGGTTTCTGGAAGGTGGAACCGAGCAAGTAGTAACCGTCGTTAGGCGTTGGTCGTTCGCTGTTCGCCGGTTTTTGCCAACGACTATCGACCAACGACCAACGACAAATTCAGTTCACAATGTAGTCGTTGCTTCAGGCCCGGAGGGCACATGTTCAAGCACACTGTACTTGTATCGGCAGTTGCGGTCATGATTCTTTCAGCGCAAAGCGTCGCGTGGTCGCAGGACGCGGCCTCCGCCACCCCGAAGCAAGAGGCTCCCACCACCTCCGTGGCTCCGGCGAGCGTGGAAATCACTCCCAATACCCTCGAGGCTCACGTTGGAGAAAAGGTCAAGTTCAGCGCTGCCGCCAAAGATGCGGCGGGCAATCCAATCGACGAGAAACCTTCGGTCTGGTTTGCCGCTCCGTTCGACTTGGCCGGCGCGGATGACTCCGGTGAAGTAACCTTCCATGCCCCGGGAGTTGTGACGGTTGGCGCGGTGATCGCGGGGAAGTCTGGCTATGCCACGGTCAATGTGCGGAACCCGAAAATCGCGAGCCTGGCGATCGAACCTCCGGCGTATCCGATCGTCGTGGGGGGTGCGGAAAAGCTTACTGTTATCGCTCGCACGTCCGACGGCGGTCCCCGAACCGATGCGGTAATCAAGTGGACATCGGAAAAGCCATCGATCGCGAGCGTGGACGCAGCCGGGTTGGTGACCGGACTTGCGCCGGGGAGCGTCACGGTCAAGGCAACGTCGGAAGGAGTGAGCAACACAGTTACGTTTCAAGTTGGGCGCGATGCAGTGCGTAAGGTAACGGTGCAGCCTGCTTCTGCGGAGGCTCGCACCGGCGACGTCGTCCACTTCAGCGCCACGGCGATCGATGGCAGCGGAAGCCATCTGAAAGCTCCGGCTGTTCGCTGGTCTTTGAGCGGCAGCGGCGCCGCAGTTTACCCAGACGGAGCGTTTGTGGCGGAGAAGGCCGGCACCTACGTAGTGATGGCCAGCAGCGGGCAGCACAGTGCCGCCGCATCGGTCGTGGTGCGCCCCCGCAACGTGGAACGTGAGGTTGAAGTCGTGGCCCACGTACCCATGCCGGACGTGCAAATGTCCGAAGAGTGGATTATCGGCCACCACGCCTACCTTTCGACTGTCGCGGATAAACTTTTCGTCTACGACATCGCCGATCCCGCCAATCCAAAGCTTCTCGACACTCTCAAGGTCGACGCTCGACTGATCAATGACATCAGCACAACTCCCGACGAGCGCATCGGAGTATTCACTCGAGAGGGAGCCTCCAACCGCAAGAACGGAATTGTGTTCCTCGACACCTCCGATGCCTCGCATCTGAAAGTTCTCTCGGAATATACCGCAACGGTCAGCGGTGGCGTACACAGCGCCTACATCGATGGCCATTACGTGTACCTCACCGACGATGCCACCGGATCCCTCCGCATCATTGATTTTCAGGATTCGAAACATCCCAAGGAAGTGGCGCGCTGGCAGACGGAGAATCCGACGGTCGCTACTCTCAACACGAAGGAAGGGTCAATCACGAGCGGGCGTTATCTGCACGACTTGCAGGTGAAGGATGGTCTCGCCTATCTGGCTTATTGGAGAGATGGATTGATCATCCTCGATGTGGGCAATGGAATGAACGGTGGCAGTCCGGAGAATCCCAAGCTGGTCAGCCAATTCCGGTTCAACCATTATGAGCTCTATGGAGACGGTTGGCTGGCAGGCAGCCACAGCGTGTTCCGCTACAAGAACTACCTTTTTGTGGGCGACGAAGTATTCCCTGCCATTTTCAACATCGAGGACAGAGACCGCATTCCGGTACGCGCCATCTGCCACGTCATGGATATTTCCGACATCAAGCATCCGCGGGAAGTGGCTCAATATGAAGTGCCGGAAGGCGGGTCACACAATTTCTGGGCCGCCAACGACATGCTCTTTGAGGGTTATTACAGCGGTGGGGCCCGGGTTCTCGACATCTCCGGCGAACTGCGTGGCGATCTCTATCGCCAGGGCCGCGAGATTGCCCGTTTCTGGACCGGAGATGCCAAGGGGTTCCGGCCGAATTTGCCGTTCACCTGGGGAGGACAACCCTGCTCGGTGACTTGTGACAGCCCCCTTCTCAATAGCCTGATCTATTTCAACGACATCCACTCGGGCCTGTGGATCACAAAACTTGGCGAGGCCAAATTTGAGGGCTCGACCAGTTCTCCAGCGGTTCGCAAGAGCGAGCGAACCATACATTAAGGGGTTGGGGAAGGCGGACGCCTCTGCCAGATCCATTTGCGTTTTCCTGATAACCTCGATCTGGGTACCAGGAGAACTCAAGTCGTTGCCGCCGATCATCAATGCGCAGTACATTTCGAAGGCCTTCGGAGCTAATCCGCTCTTCCAAGACATCTGCTTTACCGTTTCGGAAGGCGATCGCATCGGGCTGATCGGTCCGAACGGATCTGGCAAATCCACGCTGCTGCGCATTCTCGCAGGCGACGTGAGTCCCGACAGCGGCGAAATAGCGGTCCGAAAACGGATCCGCCTCAGCTACGTGGAGCAGGACTCTCAATTCAAGCTCGGGGCGACCGTCCGGTCCGTGGCCCAGAGCGCGATGGAAAACGCCGCGGTGCCGGAGTCGGAACGTGGCACTCGCTTCGCAGAGACTCTGGGCCGGGCGGGTTTCGAGGACCTCGCTGCGGAGGCCTCCGCTTTATCCGGCGGCTGGCAGAAACGGCTCGCTATCGTTGAGGCGCTGGTTCAGGGGCCGGATATCCTGCTCCTTGATGAACCTACGAACCATCTGGACCTGGCGGGAATCGAGTGGCTGGAAGCCTTGCTGGCGGCGGCAGCATTCGCCTGCGTGGTGGTCAGTCATGATCGCTACTTTCTTGAAAACGTGGCCACCGAAATGGCGGAACTGAACCGGACTTACCCCGACGGGTTGCTGCGTGTGTCCGGGAGCTATAGCCGCTTCCTGGAGAAGAAAGAAGAATTCCTGCACGCGCAGTCGAAGCGCCAGGAAGCGCTGGAAAACCTGGTTCACAGGGAGATCGAATGGCTTCGCCGCGGAGCTAAAGCGCGGACAAGAAAGTCCAAAGCGCGTATCGACAAGGCGGGCGAGTTAATGGGAGAGCTCGCGGATCTGAATGCCAGAAGCCGCAGCGGAACCGCGCAAATCGATTTTTCCGCGACCGATCGAAAAACAAAGCGGCTGATCGAACTGGAAAGCGTTTCCTGCGAGATTGGAGAACGAACGCTGTTTACCGAACTCAACTGCGTGATCACCGCTGGAATGAGAGTGGGGCTGGTGGGGCCGAACGGCAGCGGGAAGACGAGTTTACTGCGACTGTTGCGCGGAGAGTCCACCCCAACCAGGGGAGAAATTCACCGTGCCGACTGGCTTCGCATTGTGTATTTCGACCAAAGTCGCGAACTCGATCCCGATGTAACTCTGCGCCGTGCACTGGCTCCAGAAGGCGATTCCGTGGTGTATCAAGACCGTCTGATCCATGTCGCCGCATGGGCGGCAAAGTTCTTGTTCGCGGGCGAGCAGCTCAATCAACCGGTGGGGCGGCTTTCTGGCGGCGAACGGGCGCGTGTCCTGATCGCTCAGCTCATGCTGCAGCCCGCTGACGTTCTTCTGCTCGATGAGCCCACGAACGATCTCGACATCCCAACTCTGGACATACTGGAAGAAAGCCTGCTGGAGTTTCGCGGCTCACTCGTCCTGGTGACGCATGACCGCTACATGCTGGACCGCGTATCCACAGTGGTTCTCGGGCTTGATGGACAAGGAAACGCAGGACTGTTCGCCGACTACTCGCAGTGGGAGTCATGGCTGGAAGATCGCAGGCAGTCGACGAGGAAAGATGAGCGCGTCGCGGCCCGCGCAGCACTCCCTACAGAGAGGGACCAGCAGTCGCCGGGGAAAAAGAAGCTGTCATATTTGGAAGCTCGTGAGTATGACACGATTGAGCAGCGCGTCGCCGACGCCGAGCAAACACTACAGGCCAAAAGGGTCCAGCTTGAAGATCCCGAGATAGTCAGCGACGGTCCGCGCCTGGTGACCGCCCAGGCGGAGATGGAGGAAGCTCAGGAAAAAGTGGATACGCTATATGCACGCTGGGCCGAGCTGGAGAAAAAGAAGAACTGAGCTTCTCTCTCTTCCCTCCTTATCTTAATCTGACCAGCGTGTCTGACAAAAGGCAATGCTCGTGTTTTCGCAGACTCGCGTGCCGTCTTCGAGTTTGTTCAGACAGAAAAAACGCCGAATCAACCAGCTGCAACCTTGTGGCTGCATGGGGTGACTCGGCGCTTCCTGTCATAATCCGTAAAGCCTAGTGACCGTCGAGACATCCCTTTTGGCCTGAGCTATTGGGATAACCGGTGCCAGTGTTGTAGGCATTGTTGGACCACTCGCCCTGAATTTTCCACTGAGTACTATTGCTGAAGGTAACCAGCGGGACATTGAAGGTCCAGGCGCATTTATCCCCGTTCTCCTGGCCCCTTCTGTCATACCAGGCGCCGGGGCTGTCGGGATCGGTGCGAGCTTCGGAGAGTTCGTGGCCGCTGACGTTGGCCAGCGCCGCTAAGCCTTGCGAGTGGAGACCAGACGTATCCTGGGGGTCGCAGCCCGCGTCTGCATCGAGGTCAAAGAAAAATGCAACCTGCACGGTCACACCGCTGCATGAGCCGAAGGTATGGTAAGCGCAGTAGCCGGCGTTGCCGCGCTTTACGTCAACGTAGACAGGATAGTACCCATTGCTGACAGGATTGGTGATCTCCTTGCACACTTCGGCCACGATCGCAGAGGTCGAACTTCCATTGGAAGCGGTGGATAGGTCGATGAGATGACCGTTGTGCGTGACAGATGGTCCGACCTGACCGTTGGAGCCAGTGTATTCATCCGAGGCTTTGGCGTAGTTGGAGTTGCTGAACCCTATGTACCAGGAATCGAGGCCCGTAATCTTGTCGCCGACAAAAGAAGAGTTGTTCCAACTGGGTCCCCAGTAGATGGCCTCGCTCACGGTAGACGGCATGATGACGCCGCCATGGTAGGTCATGTTAGGGCTAGTCCCCTTCGCAGCGTGACCGAATGGGTTAAAGCCCCGCGCCCAATGTATTCCGAGCATTGGGGGCTCGTGCTGCCCATTGAAGGCTGACAGGTCCTGTCGACTGGATGCCGGCGTATCTGCTGTCTGGCCGAACGAGAATACTCCGAGTGATAAGACTATAGACAGAAGGAAAATCTTTGTCTTCATGCTGCGCTCCTCTGTATGGGAATACGTCCGGTTCGATCCGGATTTAGTCAAAGCGATCGTACCGGGCGCGCGGATTATCCCGCTCGGATTAAGACAAGTCAATACGGGACTCTACTGAGAGCAGCATTCTGCGTAAAGCAGAAAAGCGGCAACATTCTTACTCCCATCTCCCGATTTAGTCAGCGTGCCAGGCAAAAGGCGATGATCGTGTTTCCGCGAACTCCTGAATTGTCTTCGAGTCGTTTCAGCAAGGCTGACTCAAGATCGTCCGGATCGGGCTTCATCTCGCAGGCGGCAATCTCCTGGTCTGAAGCGCCCTGATAGCAGAGTTCGCAGACTCCTAATCCGTCCTCGGAGCGGACCGGCGGTCCAAACACGCGACAGGTCATGGGACGCGCTTCGTAGAGTTCGCAATTCCCTGTTTCCGGATCGAGCACGGGACAAGGCTCATCGTTCGCGAAATCAGAAAAACGCTTGGCCGCTTCGTCTCCTTCGTCCAAAATCCCGCTCGCGGGGTCGCCCGGAAAATCTCGCGACAAACGAGCAACTGCCTCACGAGCGCGCTCACGCACACGGTCGGCGCGAACTGGCGCCCGCTTTTCAAGGTCCGTAAGCCCGCGCCGCAAGCGCTGCGCGTCGAGCTGATTGATGGGAAACGCTCCGATACAGCACTGCGTACACCCTGGGCGGCAGACCAGCCAACTGCCGCTGCGCCGCGTTACATCGGCTAACGCGGAGTCCACGATCTGAATCAGTTTCTGATCCCTGGCAGATGGAAACACATTCGACATGGCGATGTCTCAATCATATGACTCAAGCGCGCTTTATGCACTTCGGCGCCGGATGTTCAACCTCTTACATCCTCCCGTATATTGGACATAGTCAATGGTTGTAACTGCATGGCGCGGATCTTCGCGAGTGCGCGGAGCGAATGGAAGAACAATACTTCATCGGCGTGGATGTCGGCGGCACGAAGGTGGCCGCAGGTCTGGTAGACTCCACCGGCGCGATTACCCGCCAGACGCGAACCCCGATGGTGGCAGCGGATGCAGTCGCAGGTTTGGCCGCCGTGACTTCCGCGATTGACTCGGTCCGCGCCGCAGCCAATCTTACCCCTGAACTGCCAGGTTTAATCTCCGGCATTGGTATCTGCGCTCCCGGTCCGCTCGACCCGCGGACAGGCGTTGTCATTAATCCTCCGAACCTCCCGGGCTGGCGCAACTTCCCGCTGGCCGCCGAGATATCGAAGGCGTATCGCCTGACGGTTCGCGTCGACAATGACGGCAATGCGGCCGCGCTGGCGGAATCTTTGTGGGGGTCCGGCCGAGGTTATCGAAACGTTTTCTGCGCCACGATCGGCACCGGGATCGGTACCGGAATCGTGTTCGATGGCCGCATTTATCACGGCCGCACCGGCGCCGCGGGGGAAGGCGGCCACATGACAATCGACTACCGTGGCCCGCGCTGCGGATGCGGGAAGCTGGGTTGCATCGAAGCACTGGCCGCGGGCCCCGCAATTGCTCGACGAGCCTCCGAAAGGATTGCTGCCGGCCGCCCCTCCACCATCCTGGAGCAGGCCGGAGGTCATCTCGACAGGATCACCAGTGAGATGGTGGGTCGATCTTATCTTGCAGGCGATTTGCTGGCCCAAGAGGTCCTACAGGAAACCGCCATGTTTCTCACCGTGTGGCTGGGCAACATCGTGGACTTGCTCGATCCCGATGTGATGATTATTGGCGGGGGCGTAGCCTCCATGTTGCAACCTTTCTTTGAAGAAATACGCGATCGGCTCCCGAGTTGGAGTGTGAATCCGCACAGCCAGGAAATCCCGCTAGTGACGGCCCACTACGGCGCCGATGCAGGCATCGCTGGAGGCGCCGCCCTCTGCCGTGAAAGTCCCCGGTCAACTTAGAAGGCAAGCTTGGACCTCCCCTACGGGCCATCAGCATTCGATCGAGAGGTCCGGCTCCAACTTCTGGAAGCCATCGCGTCACCACCGCGTCGAAACTCATCGAATTCCATTCCGGAAGTTGATTCAGCCAGTACCGATCCGATAGGGTTGTGTTGGAGCTTCGCCTTGGAGATATACCTGGTCGACGGCACATACGAGTTGTTCCGGCACTACTATGCGCTGCCGTCCGCCAAGGATTCGGCCGGGCGGGAGGTTGCCGCGGTCCGAGGCGTCCTGGCGTCGGTTTTGGGCATGATCAACGGCGGTGCCTCGCATATCGCAGTTGCCACCGATCATGTCATCGAATCTTTTCGCAACGGACTTTGGCCGGGGTACAAGACTGGCGAAGGCATCGAACCCGCGCTGTGGGCGCAATTCTCGCTGCTCGAGGATGTTCTCTTAGCGGCCGGCATTGTCGTCTGGCCGATGGTGGAATTCGAGGCGGACGACGCGCTGGCTGCCGCGGCAGCAACGGCCGGTCGAGATGCGCGTGTCGAACGCGTGATCATCTGCACCCCGGACAAGGATCTCGCCCAATGTGTGCGCGGCACGCGCATTGTCCAACTGAATCGAAGGACGCGCGTCACCTTGGACGAAGCCGGTGTAGTCCAGAAGTTCGGCGTCTCGCCGGCATCGATCCCCGACTATCTGGCGCTGGTAGGCGATGCGGCCGATGGCTATCCTGGACTGCCAGGCTGGGGCGCAAAGTCGTCGGCTGCCGTCCTTTCCAGGTTTATCCACCTCGAATCTATCCCTTCGGACTTTCGCGAGTGGCATGTGAACGTCGCCAATGCCAGCGCCCTCGCGGACACTCTCGCGCGCGAGCGGGAGCGCGCACTGCTCTTTCGGACTCTAGCCACGCTTCGGACCGATATCGCGCTCTTCGACGACGTGGACCAGTTGCGCTGGAACGGCCCCACACCCGCCTTCGCGGCTCTCGCGGCTCGACTAGACGCGGCCCTTACCGAAACCCGGCGGCCAGTGGCCCGTCGGCCTCGGACCGCCCCTCGGCATTGATATTGATAAGGTTACGGAGGCTAACGAAAGCGCCGTTCGACCTACTAAATTTGCAGCAGCGAGTCCGGGCTCCGCTACTGGCCCCATCCCATCCCGGCTGCGGTAGAGAGAAGGCCGGGAAATCCTAGACGCCCCGCTTTCCCACTAGAAAATTGAGGCTGAGTAAAACTTCCATCATCTAACGGGCAGAAGTATTTTGGAGAGTGAACTATGAAAAAGAATCCCAAGAAAGCAGCAATTCTGTCGGCCGCTAGCAGCGGAACGATCACACTCGGTGGTGCACTCACGGTCAATCGTCTTGGCTTCGGCGCTATGCGACTGACGGGCGACGGAATCTGGGGGCCGCCGAAGGATCGTGCGGGAGCGATAGCTGTTCTTCGCCGAGCCGTTGAGCTGGGCGTCAACTTTATCGATACCGCTGATTCGTACGGTCCTCATGTCAATGAAGAATTGATCGCCGAGGCGCTGGCGCCATATCCCAAGAACCTTGTCATCGCGACCAAGGGTGGATGGAATCGCCCCGGGCCGAATCAGTGGACCCACGATGCCAGTCCGGCGCACTTGCGCCAGGCTGTAGAAGGCAGCCTGAAGCGACTGCACCTCGACCGGATCGACGTCTACCAGTTGCACATTCCCGATCCTATAGTGCCTCTCGACGCGTCGATTGAAACCCTCTGCAACATGCAATCAGAAGGAAAGATCCGGTTCGTCGCGCTTTCTAATGTCACGGTCGAACACATCGAGCGCGCGCGGAAAATTGTACCCATCGTGTCGGTCCAGAACCGATATAGTTTTGCCGATCGTGAATGGGACTACGTCGTGGATTATTGCGAACGCAACGGGATTGCGTTCATCCCTTGGTTCCCGCTGGGCGCTGGGACCGTGGCGGGCAGGCTGCTCGATAGGATTGCGAAGGTGCGCAAGGTGAAACCCATCCAGGTGGCATTGGCGTGGTTGCTGAAACGCTCTCCGGTTATGCTGCCCATCCCCGGGACCTCCTCGCTTGCGCATCTTGAGGAAAATGTGCAGGCGGCATCGTTGCAATTGACTGAGGAAGAATCGCTGGAGCTCAACGGGATTGCCGCAATGGCTTCCTGAGCCAAACCAGCCTCGAATAGTGTTGCAGAGCAATAGTGTGCCGACACTTGCGATTGTGCCGCCGCGATCCCTGCATCGCCGAGGTTCGATACAATCAGTCGAATCAGGACTGGCGAAACTGAATCGATGAACTTCTCTGGGAAAGTGGCGCTCATCACGGGCGCGGGAAGCGCGCAGGGAATAGGCTTGGCAACTGCTCGTTTGCTCGCGCAACAAGGTTCGAAAATTGCAATCACTTCCACGACAGAAAGAATCCAGGAGCGTGCCCGCGAGCTTGCCGCAGAGGGCGCAGATGTCTTTGCTTTACCGGCAGACTTGCGCGATCACACGCGCGCTCACATGCTGGTTCAGGAAGTCCTGGCCCGCTATGGCCGCCTCGATATCCTCGTCAACAACGCCGGCATGACCCAGGTCGGCAGTCCTACCGAAACCACCTCGCAACCTCTGGCCGAGCTTTCCGAAGGGGAGTGGGATTATGCCATCGCTATCAACCTCAAGACCGCTTTCAACATCACTAAGGCCGTTCTCCCCCTCATGCTGTCGGCAAAGTATGGACGCATCGTGAACGTTTCGTCGGTCACGGGCCCCATCGTCAGCAACCCTCGCGAAACTGCCTACAGTGCGGCCAAAGCCGGTATGGTTGGACTTACTCGCAGTCTGGCGCTCGAAGTTGCCCGCCAGGGAATCACAGTAAATGCAGTCGCTCCCGGCTGGATCGAAACCGCCTCCTCCACTGGGCACGAGATCATCGCGGGTAAAAATACTCCCGTCGGCCGCCCCGGCCGGCCCGACGAAGTCGCCGCTGCCATCGCGTTTCTCGCCGCCGAATCCGCATCGTACATCACCGGACAACTGATCGTCGTTGACGGCGGCAATTCCATCCAGGAGTACAAAGGCCCGCCCGACCTGTACTACTGAGGGCTCCTTAATATCCTTTCTGCTTGTCGACGATAAACAGTAATGGCTCACGAGCCAGATAGCGCCGAAGATTTTCCGAGAACAGCGCGTAATGGCGTTGCCAGAGCTTCTCCGTGAGCCCGGCGGTATGGGGCGTGATGAGCAGGCTTTCGAGTTCCCATAGCGGCGATTGAGGTGGAAGCGGCTCCTGCTCGAAGACATCCAGAGCCGCGCCTGCGATGCGGCGGCTGCGAAGCGCATCGGCCAGCGCAGCCTCGTCTACCTGAGGACCGCGGCCCACGTTGATCAGACACGCATCCTGCCGCATCGCGGCCAGGCGCTCCGCGTTAATCAGTCCGCGGGTGGCGTCGGTGAGGGGCGCGGCCATTACGACATAATTCGACTGCGCCAGCAGGTCGTTAAGCTGCGCCGGAGCATAGACTGCCGCCACTCCCTCAGGCCTTTCTTTCTCCGGATGTTCCCGCACCGCGAGCACCCGCATGCCCAGAGCGGAAGCCATGCGAGCCACGGTGCGCCCAATGCTGCCGAGCCCGATCAGGCCTAGCGTTGCGCCCGCGACCTCGCGCGGCCGAGGGCCCTCGTTCCAGATCGCATCCTGTCCCCAGGTGCGCCTCTGCTGGAGCCGCAGCGCTTGCGGAATCTTTTTCGCCAGCGCGAAGATGAGAGCGATCACATGCTCGGCCACCACCGGACCGTGCACTTCGCGGGCATTGGTCAGGATCACATCGCTACCCACCAACTGAGGGAAGAGTAGCTGATGGACTGCAGCCGTGGGCGCGTGAATCCAGCGGAGTTTCTGAGTAAAGCTGAATTGTTCCGGGCGGAGCGAGAAGGCGAAGAGGATTTCGGATTCGCGAAGATGTTCCTCGATACCTTCGTAGTTGGATTGGTGAACGATTTCGATCTGCGCAAACTCTGTCCGCAGTTTGTCCAGGAACCATACAGGGACGTTCCACAAATCGAAGCGATGATGGACCACAATCAGAAGTTTCATGGCATCAACTCTTCTGATTGTTCTTCAGGAAAGCACGCAGATCTGTCCCCGTCATCTCTTTCGGTTCATCGACGCCTAACATCCCCAGCATGGTCGGTGAAATGTCTCGCAGCGAGCCGTTGGGCTTCAGCGTGTACTGCTTCGCATCTTCCGCGACTACGACGAGCGGCACGGGATTCGTGGTATGCGCTGTGTGCGGGCCGCCAGTCGCGGGATCGATCATCATCTCGGCGTTGCCGTGATCGGCGGTGATCAAAATGGCGCCGCCCTTGGCCCGAACGGTGGATTCGATGCGGTCCAGGCAGGCGTCGACCGTTTCGACCGCTTTCACTGTAGGCTCGATCTTGCCCGAGTGCCCGACCATGTCAGCGTTGGCGAAGTTGACGATGATTACGTCAAACGTTCCGTCTTCCGTGGCTTTTACGACTGCATCGGCAATGCCCGCGGCACTCATCTCCGGCTTCAGGTCGTAAGTGGCAACCTTCTGCGAAGGTACTAGTACGCGTTCCTCGCCGGGGAACGGCTGCTCCACGCCGCCATTAAGAAAGTAAGTCACGTGCGCGTACTTCTCGGTCTCCGCAACCCGCAGGTTGCGCATGTTGAGGCCGCCCATCACATTGGCCAGGATGTTTGCCATCGACTCCGGCGGAATCACGACCGGCAGGCTGAAGTTCTTGTCGTACCGCGTCATGCAAACGTAGTGCAGATTCTTTGGAACACGGTCGCGCGGGATCGTGGCATCGAGATCGGCCGCACCCGGAAGATCGCTGCCGCCCTTCGCGTTCAGACCGCTGTTACGCGCCAGCGCGCGCGTGATCTGGCGAACGCGATCGGCACGGAAATTAAAGCAGATGCAGGCATCGTCGTCGCGAATGGTCGCCAGCGGCTGACCGTTTTTATCGGTGCAGACAAACGGCACAACGAACTCATCGGTGACGCCCTTGTTGTAGGCATCCTTCATCCCCTGCACTGGATCAGCGCTTTTGCCGCCCTCGGCGTCGCCGCCGACCATCGCGTTGTAGGCCTTGGCAATGCGCTCCCAGCGGCGGTCGCGATCCATCGCGTAGTAACGGCCATTCACCGTGGCAATCTTGCCGGAGTTGTACTCGCGCATCTTCTGCTGCAACTGTTCAAGATAGCCAGCGCCGTTGGTGGGTAGCGTGTCGCGGCCGTCCATGAAAGCGTGGACGAAGACGCGGTCCACACCGTTCTGCTTCGCCATTTTCAGCAGGGCATAGAGATGAGCCTGCTGCGAGTGCACGCCGCCGTCGGAGACCAGGCCAAACAGATGCAGTCTCCGTTCGCCCACACGCGCATGCTTCATCGCCGCGAGCAGCACCGGATGCGCGAAGAATTCGCCGTTCTGGATCATCAGGTCGATGCGTGTGATGTCCATGTGAACGATGCGTCCCGCGCCGATGTTAAGATGCCCGACCTCGCTGTTGCCCATTTGTCCCTCGGGCAGACCGACAAAAGGTCCGCTGGTGTGGATGAGCGTGTTGGGATACTCGCGCAGCAGCCGGTCATACGTCGGCTTGCGCGCCAGAGCGATGGCGTTCGCTTTGGTCTCAGCGCGGTATCCCCAGCCGTCGAGGATGACGAGGATGAGAGGCTTTGGTCTAAGCACTTTCCACCACGGAGACACGGAGGCACGGAGAAGGCATGGGAAAGAATTTATAAGGGTGCTGCCAGTTTTTCAAACGAGTGAGCAGAGCGAGGACTCGCCGTATCGCTATTTCAGTAAGAACTGAACATACAGAATTATTGCACACTGTCAAGCCTGCAAAAAGTTGCAACTTCGTTCCCGGAGAAAAAACATAGAGGGCATTTGACAACTTAGAGATACAATTGCCGCGCTCGTTCGGCAGTCTGAGGGGGGAATTCATTTTGGAGGGGTCACAATGATTGGCAAATTGCGCCGTGGTTTCGCCGGACTGTTGCTCGTTTTGGCGTCGAGTTTCGCTCAGGCAGCCTTCGTCCCAATTAGCGTCTATCCCAACCCTGCAGGGTTTGGAACCGTCGCCCAGGGTTCGAGCGGCTACTTGACCCTTTATATCAGTAATGTGACGGCGAATTCTGTTGTCGTCACCAGCATGTCAATCTCGGGCACGAATAGCGGGGACTTCGCCTTCAGCGGAGCCAACTGCGTCGGCACCCTCGCAGTCGGCCAGACCTGCCAAATGGCCATGCTGTTCACGCCTTTCAGCCTTGGCAGCCGTAGCGCCAATCTCCTGATCGGGGTGCAGGGCCTGACGCAGAAGGTGACGATCTCACTCGACGGCACCGGCGGAAGTCCTCTTCCCACCCTTACCTCGCTGTCTCCCGCAGCCGCGTACGTCAACAGTGCAGGCTTCACTCTTACCGTCAACGGCACGGGGTTTGTCTCTGGAGCCGTGGTTTATTGGCAAAACATCGCGTTAACAACCTCGTTCGTTAGCTCTACGCAGCTCACAGCGCAGGTGCCCGCTTCCGATCTATCGGGTACAGGCTCGGACTTCGTGGACGTAGGCAATCCGGGTGGAATCTTCTCGGGCGCGCTTTTCTTTAATGTTATTGGTCTTGACCCATCCATCAGCAACCTTTCACCCACGTCGGTAGTTGCGAAAACAGCCCCAACCCCGATCATCGTGAACGGCGGTAATTTCATGACCGGCGCGACGGTGCTATGGAATGGAAAGCCACTTCCTACCACCTACCTGAACGTCAACCAACTTCAAGTGACGCCGACGACTGCCCAACTTGCCTCCGCCAGGATCGTTCAGTTGACTGTCTCCAATCCGCCTCCGGGTGGAATTTCTCCGGAAACCAACTTCAACGTGACCTACCCGGCCAAAGTTACCATCTTGGATCTTCCGGCCAATGCCTTGGTTTGGGATCCTTTCGCCCAGCGCATTTACGCCTCGCTGCCCAGCAGCTACGGATCGCAGGGGAACACCATTGCTGTCATCAATCCGTCCACTGGCAAGGTCACCGCATACTACTTCGCCGGAAGCGAGCCTAACGCCCTGGCCCTGTCGAGCGATTCCAAATACCTCTATGCCGGTTTGAACGGTAACGGCTCCGTACAGCGGTTCGTCCTTCCAAACTTTACCCCGGACATTAACGTGAGTCTGGGCGTCAGCCAATTCGGAGGCCTGAACACTGCTCTCAGTCTGCAAGTCTTCCCCGCAGACTCGCATAGCTTCGCCGTCGCCGAGGGCACCAGCGGATGCTGCGGTGCTTCCGGGCTTTTTTTCTACACGGACACTACCCAACTCCCGAACTCCATTACCTTTCCGACCTTCACCGACATCGTTTTCGCCAATGCAAGTACGCTTTACGGCTACTCCAGCAGCACGGTCAGCGATGTTACGGTCAACTCCAGCGGCGGCACATTAGGCCAGCAGTGGAACGGCCTGGTCCAAGGCACTTCGATTCAGTATGACGCGGGCCTGATTTACGGAAGCAACGGTCAGGTTCTGAATCCGGCGACCGGTCTGCTTGTTGGCACCTACGACGTGTTAGGCGGCAGCTGCTGCAACTCCTCCGGCCCGCTCCTGCCCGACTCGGCGATCGATCGCGTGTTCGTTGTGGGCAACACGCCATTCTTCAGTTCGTTCGGTATCACCAGCTACGATCTCTCAAAGTTCACGCCAGTGGCTGTAACCAACCTCTCTCAGCTTTCCGCCTCAACCGAGTTGTCTTTCCTCCGTTGGGGAAACAACGGCTTGGCCTTCGTCCTACAAGTCGGGTGCTGCGGCAACACCACGGCTCAGTTGGTGTTGGTCCAGAGTTCAGCGATGCTGCTCACTGCCACCGGAACCAAGAATCCGCTGCCGGTCTCCCAATCCCTGTCTCCGGCCAGCGCGACCCACGGGGGTTGGAATTTCGTGCTTACCGTTCACGGCCAAGGCTTTGTGCCCGGCTCGCAAGTGACGTGGAATGGCAGTACGCTCGGCGCGGATTATGTAAGCGCAACTCAACTGAACGTGTACGTGCCTGCAACCAGCATCGCTGCGCCAGGTACTGCTAAGGTTGTCGTGACTAACCCTGCGCCGGGCGGCGGAGTCTCCAGCACCCTAGTATTCTCTGTCAACTAAGCCGATTGCCCGTTGCGCGTGCCCCATTTCTTGGATTTATCGCCGAGAGATGGGGCACTCTTTCGTTAAGAGTTCTTTCGTTTGCGCTTGGAGACGCGGTCGGTGCGGGATGCTGATCTGGTTTGATCTGGAGGACACCGGCGAACTCGTGCCTGAAACCCGCCTCACTTCTGCGGTGAATCGGGCTTCTCCTCGGCCCTCTTGAGCACGGCGTCAACCTCAGTCTGAAGTCGCGGATACACCGCCCGCATTGTCTCCGCTGTCACCGCCGGCATCTCGTGGAGAAACTTCTGCCCGGTGGGCGAAGAATAAAATGCCGTCAAAGCGTCGATCTCAGATTTCGTAAAGTGCCGCTGGTAGACCGGGATCATGTCGCTCAGCATTTCGTCCAGAGGGAAGTTCTTGATGAGGTCCTCTGACTCGCGGTCCATGCGCGCCAGTTCTGCTTCGGTAACTTCAGGACGCCGTTTCTTGATCTGTTCGCGGTTCAGACTCCGCATCTGCGCGAACAACTGTTTCATCATCTGGCTCATCTGCTCACGGCTTGCCATGACATCAAACAGTCTCTTAACGTCTTCCTTGGAAGCTGCGTCCGGAGCGATCGAGACCGTGGTCTGCGCACCGCCGCACATGGACAAGGCGAGAAAACACGCGAATAGCAATGACTTCACTCTCATAAACACTCCGCCTGATAAAGGATAGCTACTTCTAGCCTTTGTAATTCAGCGCCTTCAATCCCAAGAATCGCGCCCCATCCCCCAACTCCGCTTCAATCCGCAGCAACTGGTTGTACTTGGCGACGCGGTCGGTGCGGGAGGCTGATCCGGTCTTGATCTGCCCCGCTCCGGTAGCAACAGCCAAGTCCGCGATGAACGTGTCTTCCGTTTCGCCCGAACGATGAGAAACAATTGACGTATATCCGTTGCGCCGGGCCAGGTCGATGGCGTCGAGGGTTTCGCTGACCGTCCCGATCTGGTTTACCTTGATCAGAATCGAGTTGGCCACGCCTTTATCGATTCCTTCTTGAAGGAACTGGACGTTGGTGACGAACAAATCATCGCCCACCAGTTGAATTTTGCCACCGAGTTCTTTAGTCAGGTTCTGCCAGCCATCCCAGTCGTCTTCTGCGAGCCCGTCTTCGAGCGAGACTATGGGATAGTCGTTTGCCCACTTCGCCCAGAACTTCACCATGTCATCGGAACTCTTGGCGGACTTGTCGGATTTCTTGAAGACGTACTTGCCGTCCTGATAGAACTCGCTGGCTGCGGGGTCGAGAGCGATGGCGATCTCTTCTCCTGGCTTATAGCCCGCTTGCTGAATCGCTTCCAGCACCACTTCGATGGCTTCGACGTTCGACTTCACCGACGGCGCAAATCCGCCTTCATCGCCGACCGCCGTGTTATAGCCGCGTTTCTTCAGCACTCCCTTGAGCGTATGGAAAACTTCCACGCCCCAGCGCAAAGCTTCTGAAAATGAAGGCGCGCCCACGGGCATCACCATGAATTCCTGAAAGTCGACATTGTTGTCGGCGTGCGCTCCACCGTTCAGGATGTTCATCATGGGCGTGGGCAATGTGTTGGCACCAGCGCCGCCGAGGTAGCGGTAGAGCGGCAGGCCGAATTCCGCGGCAGTCGCGCGCGCTGCCGCCATTGAGACCGCGAGAATCGAGTTCGCTCCCAGGCGGCCCTTGTTCTCCGTGCCGTCCAACTCAATCATCCTCTGATCAAGCCCACGCTGGTCGAACGCATCCCAATTGGCCAGCGCATCCGCGATCTCGCCATTGACGTTCTCTACCGCTTTGAGAACTCCTTTGCCGAGATAGCGAGCATTGTCCCCATCGCGCAGTTCGACGGCTTCATGCTCGCCGGTGGATGCTCCGCTGGGCACGATGGCCCGCCCGATCGCTCCGCTGGCAAGTTGTACTTCCGCTTCTACCGTAGGATTGCCGCGCGAATCCAGCACCTCGCGTCCAATGATCGCGCCAATATTCGTCATGAAGTCTTTCCGTCCTTCCGATCTGATAAGAGTTTCGAGGATTCCGGGAACGACGATTATAGCGGATGGAAGATCGCGGCAAATGTAACAGCGCTCACAGCCCGGCTTCTCACTCCCTGGCCTCTCACTCAAAACCTGGACATGAACTCGTCCCCCTTACCTTCGCTGGTTCCCCCGCCCAGCCGCATATTGTCCGATCCATCTGCCTGATCTAGAGTCAAAAGCAATGATCCAGGGATTTAGTGGTGGAAAGACCTGAGGAGGAGTCATGAAGAAGTGGACAGTTCTACTTTGTATCCTGCTGCTGGCATGGTCTTACGTGAGTACGATGGCTGCTGCGCAAACCAGCTCGCCGCCCGTGCCAGCCGGCACAGCTCTGATGGTGAAGCTAGAGACTACTCTCGCCACCTTCAGCAACAAGGCTGGTGACCCGTTCCAGGCGCGCTTGACGCAAGCCGTGGTGCTCAATGGCAAGACGGTGATTCCGGCCGGAGCGATGGTGGAAGGCCGCGTCACCAAAGTATCGGAACCGCGCCGCATCTCGGGCAAGCCGACTATTGGAATTCTGCCCGAAACCCTGATCCTACCGACCGGGGAGCGATTCTTTCTTGATGCCACGCTGGTCGACACCAATGCCGGGCGAGATACCGACGTCAACCGGGAAGGCCAGTTCAAGGGATCCGGCCATGACCGGCGCGACCAGTTGGAAACCGGCGGCGGCACGGCTGGTGGCATGCTGATCGGTGGCCTCATTGGTGGCCCGCCCGGAATCCTCATCGGTGGAGTGGTTGGCGCAGGATCGACGGGCGCTCACTGGCTGAGCAAGCACCGCTCGGCCACGCTGATGGCCGGCACCGAACTCACGCTCGAACTCAACCGCCCGCTGAACATGACTCCGGCGGTGGCCAGCTCGGGACAGTAAAAGCAGATAGTTGAACCCGCGAAAACCGGAGCCGCATGCTCCGGTTTTTTTGTTGCGATACCCAGGAGGGTGCTTGACGAGTAGCCATAAATATGGCAGCATCGGGGTGTGAGGACTACTGTCGACATCCCGGATCCCCTCTATCGCGAGCTCAAAGGCAAAGCCGCCAGGGAAGGACACTCGGTCAAAGAACTAATACTCCGTGGCGTGGAGCAGGAATTGAGGAGCCGTAGCCGCAAAATCAGGCGTGTTTCACTTCCAATCGTCCCGTCGAAGCGGCCCGGAACGCTCGAGTTAGATAATGCCAAGATTTTCGAGATCATTCCTTTTCCCTGATGTGAACGTATGGATCGCCCTGACCTACGGGGGCCACGTTCACCACAGCGTCGCCAAAATATGGTTCGAGGAACTGGACGTGGAAGCGCGCGTTTGCTTCTGTCGGTTTACTCAAATCAGTCTGCTCCGGCTTCTCACGACTGCGGCCGTAATGGGTACCGACGAGGTGATGACTCAGAGGCAAGCCTGGCAAGCCTATGACCGCTGGCTGTCGGATAACCGCGTTATTTTCCTGGAGGAATCCCCGAACGTTGACGCTGCTTTTCGCTCGCTTTCTGACCATGGCTATCCTAAGCCGAAAACATGGTCGGACTCCTACCTGGCTGCTTTTGCCGCAGTCTCGGATTTGCGCTTCGTCACGTTCGACCGAGGTTTTCAAGGGAAGATTAAGCATCTTCTCGTCCTTCGGCCCTAGTTCGTCCTGAAAGCAACTACATCCCCGAATGCAACTCTCCCTCGCTCAGCAGTTGCAGCTCGATCCAACCCTCCATCGGCAACGCGTCCACGGGCAAACGATTGTGCCAAAGGCTGAAGCGCAGCCGCAGTCGGCTGGTCGGTGGAACCGCCGCAGCGCCCGGTTTGTGATCGACCACCGCTTCCGGACTCGCAGCCGAGCCCGGCACCGCCAGCAGCCAACTCAGAGGCAGGCCGAACTCAAAGTTGCGCACCAGCGCGGCCTTGGCGCTCTCCTCACTGTTGGTCGAAGGCGCTGCCGATGATTCCTCCCGCCCGTCGACCTTCCACTCCGTCAGCTTATGGTCTTGTACCTTGGCATCGAGCCGCAACACCCTCCGTGGACACTCTTCTCCGTTCGCCCACGATTCCAGGTTCACCACCAGATCAAACTCCATATCCGGAACCGGCCCGGCGAAGTCCAACCGACCATAGACAAACTCACTGTCGATTCCGGCATGGACGGAATCCAGCACGAATTGCTTCCCGTGCATGGACCCAGCGCGCTGGTCGGCGGTGAAGACTGCCGCACCCATCCACTCGAAGTACCGGATCTTGTCGCCAGTGATACGAGGATGAATGTACGCCGTCTGCGGTGTGAAGGCCGGCCGCACTTCGCCCGCGGTAATCGGCTGTGACAGGTAGTCCGGCGGCGTAGCTCCCAGGGCCTGGTAAACGTTCGAAAGATGTTTGCGGTAGAGTTCGTCGAAATCGCGGTCGTTGGCCGAGTGGTGCTCGGGACCGTACCACCAGTTCCAGTCGCTGCCCTCGGCAATCAGGATCTCTTCGAAGGCCAGCTTCCGTTGCAACTCGCTGGCGTGAGCCGCATGCTGCGCATAAAACTCGCGCGCGTGGTGCAGGTAGTCCCAGGCGCGGTTGTCTTCTGGAGCGCCGATCCAGACATTGAAGTTCGCGTTGATCCACGAGCCCGGCACCAGGGCCTTTAACGGCGAGATGTTGGGGTGGCGGGCAATGGCCTCCGAAACGGTGACCACTTCCAGGCCTGCCTCACGCTGCACAGCGTCATAGAATCGGCGCAGAAATTCCCGTCCGGACTTTGGATAGTACTCCCAGGCATTCTCGCCATCCAGAATCACCGAGACGACCGCGTCCCGGCCATGCGCGAGCACCGGCTGAGCCGCATCTTTGATGTTGCGCAGCAGATGTCCGGCAGCGTCCCCTGGGTCCATCCCCGAATAGACAAAACCGATCAGGTCCGAAATCGTGTGGTCACGAAACACCATGTGCATCGTGGTCTGGCCGTTCTCATAGCGGTGAATGTTGTACAGTCGCTCCGCCAGGTGCGCGGGCAGGCGGCCATTGCCGTCGCGCTGGAAGAACACACCGGTGCTGCGGCCGAGCACACCTTCGTCAGTGGCCATCCACTTGATGCCCAGCCCATGCGCGATCGCCAGCGTCTCTTCCGAGACGCTGCCCTCCGAAGGCCACACGCCTTGCGGCCGCACTCCGAAGACCTGTTGGTGAAAGTCGAGCGCGCGCACCAGTTGTTCGCGCGCGTCCTCGGGATGACGGAACCGGTTCTGCGGCAAGGGCAAGCCCGGCGACGAGACCGCGCCCGCATTGGTGTCGCAGACCAGCGGCAGAATCGGATGATAGAAGGGCGTGGCCGAAATCTCGATCGATCCCTTCTTCGCCGCGTCGGCATATGCCGGCAAAACCTTGGCCAGCAGTTCCCTCTCTCGTGCAATCACAAAACTCTGGTCCTCCAGCGAATAGTTGCGCTCTTTCTTGATCAGCGCCGCGACATCTTTCTCCTCTAGAAAGAATTCGTCGAACCACGCAATCTGCGAGAGCACCTGCAAGTCGGTGAAGTGCTGCGCCTCAAAATATCTTTCCGCTTTCTCCGCCGAATACCCATGCTCGCGAAACCGCTCCCGGAGTTCCCAGTAGCGCGGATACCGGCCAATCACATTCGTCGGGTTGGCTTGAAAAAGATACTGCAAGGCGAACTGTCGCTCTTTTTGCGTCAGATCTTTGGCTGGCTTGGCCGCCACCTTGAGAAACGGATCCTGCGCCGTGCCTGCAACGTAGTCCTGAATTTGCGTGATCAGCGACGGCACCAGATTGAAGTTCTGATGAACATTGGGAAACTCGTCCAGCAGCTTCACCATGCCGTAATAATCTTTCAGCGCATGCAGGCGCACCCAGGGCAGCCGATATTCGCCTGTTACCAGATCCTTGTAGAAGGGCTGGTGTTGGTGCCAGAGAAGGATCAGACGCAGGGCGGGCATGACTGGAAATGTCAGTCTAGCATGGGGGTTCGGCCTGCTTGCACTTCTTCCGGTACACTAAGGACTCGGAAAATGCCGGACTCCTCCACGCCCGCCGCTTCTGACCGGCCGACCCTGCTTTCGGATCAAGATCTTTACCTCTTCAACGAGGGCAGCAACTATCGCATGCACGAGACCATGGGCGTGCATCTGGTTTCTCGCAACGGACTCGACGGCGCGGTCTTCAGCGTATGGGCGCCGAATGCGCGCCTGGTTTCGGTGATCGGCAGCTTTAACGCGTGGGGCCCGCGCACCAATCTGCTGACTCCGCGTGGCAACTCCGGCATCTGGGAGGGATTCATTCCCGGGATAACCAAGGGTGCGCTTTACAAATTTCACATCGAGTCGCGGAGTCACGGCTACCACGTCGACAAAGCTGATCCCCTCGGCCTCTGGCACGAGAAGCCTCCCCGCACCGCCTCCGTGGTGTGGGACCTCGACTACCAGTGGGGCGACCGCGAGTGGATGGAGAAGCGTTCAGGCCGCAACTCCCTGCGCGCTCCGCAGTCCATTTATGAAGTGCATCTCGGCTCGTGGATGCGCGTGCCAGAGGAACACAACCGTCCGCTAACCTATCGTGAGACTGCGCCGCGCCTGGCGGAGTACGTGGGACGCATGGGCTTCACCCACGTCGAATTTCTGCCGGTGATGGAGCATCCTTTCTACGGTTCCTGGGGATACCAGACCACAGGCTATTTTGCTCCCACCTCGCGCTACGGCACGCCGCAGGATTTCATGTACTTGGTGGACTACCTGCACCAGCACAGCATCGCCGTAATCCTCGACTGGGTGCCTTCGCACTTCCCTTCTGACGCCCACGGCCTGGCCTATTTCGACGGCACTCATCTTTATGAACACGCGGACTCGCGGCAGGGATTCCATCCCGACTGGAAGACGCACATCTTCAACTACGGACGCACCGAAGTCCGCAGCTTTCTGATGTCGAGCGCGATGTTCTGGCTCGACAAGTATCATATCGACGGCCTGCGCGTTGACGCGGTCGCGTCCACCCTCTACCTCGACTATTCCCGCAAACAGGGTGAGTGGATTCCCAACAAGTTCGGAGGGCGTGAGAACCTCGAAGCCATCGACTTCCTCCGCCGTTTCAATCAGGAAGCCTACAAAGAGCACCCTGACATCCAGACGATTGCGGAAGAGTCCACTTCGTGGCCCATGGTTTCACGGCCCGTGTATCTGGGTGGCCTGGGTTTCGGTATGAAGTGGGACATGGGCTGGATGCACGACACGCTCGAGTATTTCAAGCAGGATCCCATTCACCGCAAATATCACCACAGCAAGCTCACCTTCCGCATGCTTTATTCGTTTCAGGAAAACTTCGTGCTGCCGCTTTCGCACGACGAGGTCGTCCACGGCAAGGGATCGCTGATCGGCAAAATGCCGGGCAATGAAAAGGATCGGTTCGCCAACCTGCGGCTTTTGTTTGGCTACATGTACGCCCAGCCAGGAAAGAAGTTGCTATTCATGGGTGATGAGTTCGGCCAGGTCCGCGAGTGGGCGCACGACACCAGCCTGGAGTGGCACGTGCTCCAATACCAAGTTCACAGCGGAATGCAAAACTGGGTGGGCGAGTTGAACCGCGTCTACCGTAGTGAGCCCGCCCTGCATGTTCTTGACACCAATCTCGCGGGCTTCGAGTGGGTGGACTGCAACGACAATCTGACCAGCACGATTTCACTGCTGCGCAAGAGTGAGTCGCCCAGAGACACTGTTCTCATCGTCTGTAATTTCACGCCTATACCGCGCGTCGGCTATCGTGTCGGCGTGCCCGAAGGCGGCTACTGGCGCGAACTGCTGAATAGCGACGCCGTGGAATTCGGCGGCACCGGCGTGGGCAACCTCGGCGGAGTTCATGCCGAAGAAGAGCCAGCCCACGGCCGTCCGTATTCGCTGAAACTCACGTTGCCGCCGCTGTCGGCGTTGTTTTTAAGAGTGGGATAAATGGTGCGCTGAACGCCGCGACGCTACATAACCAATCAAGTAGCACTTCAGCATCGCCGCCCACCCCTTCCACAAGCTCAGGGCAGGCTCTTGCAAAAAAAAGAAGGATGGGGCAACCTCTGTGGAAATGGTGCACACAGAAATCGCTAGAAGGTTGGCCACACGCCCAAGTTAGTCAAGGGAGGGCCTTTTGAAAGACATCGAAAAGCAGATCTACGGTAACCCGGCCGTGTTCAAGAAGTGCCGGGGTGATAAGAGATTTGCCTATGTCGTGGCTCTGGCGCGGGCTGTCAACGCCTTGAATTCGGCGAATTCGTTAATGATGAGTACGACAGGCAGAAATGATCCGGCTGCACATCGGGATCGGATGAATTCATATTTCTTCGTGTCAGCGATTCTCTATGAGACTTTGAAGCTGATTCGGACAATGGGCTCCGTCTATGGTAACGACAAAAGCTTTCAAGATAGCATCCAGATGTTGCTGAAAGATAAAACCGCTCAAGCAGTGGAGCGTATGCACCTAAAGGCCGCGCGACGGGATGCAGTCTTTCACTATCTTCCTGATCCATTTGCAGAAGCGATCGCGAAAACTCCGATGACTGAGTGCGTGTTTCTTTCGAGTGTTGGAGAGAAACGAGGAAGTCTCCACTACGCATTTGCCGATTACATTGCCGCCGAAATGATGGTAGGCGCGCGGCTGGATGACAATGTAACTGTGAACGATATGATGGAAAAAACGCTGAAGCTCGTCATACAATTCATCGAGCATTCTGAAAACTTTATAGTGGGTCAGCTTAATGGGTGGGGTTTTGAGGTTCGTCCTCCTTCATCGGCTTTTTCGCCGCCGGTGCCATGACAGTCCACAGCAAGGAAGAACCCGGGGACAGACGGGACGTTTCTAAGTAAAAATGGCGGTGAATGTCCCGTCTGTCCCCAAGATTTCCCCTCCGACTACCTGCCGTGATTTTCCTCACGTTCATTCCGGTTGTAGCGATTGTGGAAATCCTCGCTCATATCGCTTGACTTTGCGAGATCATTCTCAGACCAACAAGCTCTAGGTTTTCGCGCTTTTGGCATTGAGACCATCCTTGATATTTCCGAGACCTCGACTGACGATGTACACCGCACCGATGAGTGTCGCTATTTGTCCCGACCAATCGCTGTCTGGCCTCATTTGCCGTGCGGCTATCACCCCCGCAGTCCACGCAAAGAAAACCTCCACCGCACCGTAGCTAATCTGGCGCTTGAGCTTGAAGTAAAAAGCGCTGAACCCAAGGAGCAAAACGCTGAGGCCAACCAGAAGTTGCATCGATTTCACACCCAGAGCGTTCATCGCCCACAAGGAGATCCGCTTTAGCCAGGGTGAAATGGCAACCATCCCGTCGCCAATAAGAAAAATCCCAATCGCTATCGGACATACACTCACGAAAACTCTCCAAAACACGGGCCACCACTTCCGACTAAATCTCTTTGGTGGTTCATGGCCTAAAAGGCTGTCCAAACCGAAAATGCTAAATATCCCTTTAAAGACTAGGTCCATAAAGGCATACAAGCCTTGTGTTATGTAATAGCTAACTGTGACAAGGGCAGCGATTTCAACGAATGCAACGATCACCCAGCGCATCGTACCTTGCACCTGTTTCCGGTTTCTTGACTAACTCGCCCGGCATTCTACTCCGACTTTATCCCAACTTGCCATATTCCCCAGATTTCCTACCCTGAAGGAAAGGACTAAACCGCGGCGCATTTGCATGACCTACGAACTCGGGGGCTGGCGCACCTTTGGATTCATAATAAAATGAGGCTGCCCCACCTTTCGTGGTTTTCGAAAGGTGGGCATCTGTGAATCCGTCGCACCGATGTCAGAACATCGTTCGCTCCCAAGATTTTCCACACCTCCTCTGTGACATCTGACCTTGTGCCGCCCATCGCACCTGCGCGATCATGGTCGAGGCCGAGACGGTGCGCCGAGCGCGCATGACGCGGTCATAAGTTCCTTGTTCTCAAGATTTTGACCTCTAAGCTCTTTGACATCAAGATTTTGCAGACACTTTTTGCAGAACCAGCGCCCAGCAAGGCTTTCAGAGGGGAGGGGGAGGGGGGTACCCTCAGGAGACTCCGAAACCCACGCAAAAGAATCCCCAATCCACAAGCCTCGTTGAATTTATTTGGACCAGTAATTCACAGGGGACAAGAGCGATCGACCTTCAGCAATAAGAACCGTTTCCAGCGAAGATAAAGCCAACTCCAAGAACTGGCCACTGACCACTAGCCACTGACCACTGCTTTTCAACCCCCGTGCTATCCTGCCCTCAGCAAGCGCGCCACCATGCGGATTCTTACCCGCTACATTCTGCGAGAAGTGACCTCGCACGCCCTCATCGGCGCGGCCATCTTCACCTTCGTGTTGTTCACCCGCGATCTGGGACGCATTCTGGAACTGGTGGTCCGCGCCAGCGCGCCGCTGCCCAGCGTCGCTGAAATTTTTCTCTACACGGTGCCGCTCGCGCTCACCTACACCATCCCCATGAGTGTGCTGGTGGGGATTCTCATTGGGTTGAGCCGGCTCGCCGCCGACAGCGAAATCACCGCTATGCGCGCCAGTGGCATGGGCGTGTGGAGCTTCGGCCGCGTGCTCGCGATTTTCGTAGCTGCCGCCTGGATGCTGGCTCTGGTCAACAGTCTTTACCTCGCGCCGTGGTCGCTGGCGTCGCTGGGACGCCTCGAGGATCAACTCAAAGGCTCGCAAGTCTCCTTCGAAGTGCAGCCCCGCGTGTTCTATGAAGGATTCCCAAAGACCGTACTTTACGTGCAGGATGTGCATAGCGCTCAAGGCGCCGCGGTCTGGAAGGGAGTGTTTCTCGCCGACATCTCCGATGCAGCCAATCCGCGCATCACGCTGGCCCGCGAAGGCATCCTCGTCCCCGAGGGTCCGGACCGGCTGCACTTGCACTTGAAAGACGGCTCGACCCACGAAACCGATCCCAAAGCAGCCGATCACTACCAGATCTCCAGCTTCGAGCAGACTGACATCCCTATCGAATTGCCTTCCTCGGAGAGCAAAGGAGACGAACAAATCCCGGTCAAAGCCGTCGGCACCTGGGCGCTGCATGATCGCGCCGCCAGCGTCGATCCTGCCTCGGCGCGCTGGTACCTCATCGAGTTTCACAGCCGCTTCGCCCTGCCCACGGCGTGTCTGGTGCTGGCCATGGTCGGAATTCCTCTGGGCCTATCCTCGAAGAAGAGCGGCAAGTCCGGCGGATTCGTACTCACGATTGCGCTGGTGTTCGTATACTACTTCGTTTCCCTGATCGGAGTTTCGCTGGCCAAACAGGGCAGAGTCAGCCCGGTGCTGGGAGCCTGGCTGGCCAACCTCGTATTCTTTGCCGCAGCCTCGTTCCTGCTGTGGCAAGCGGAGCGGCGGCCCTTTGCCTTGTCTGCGATCCGGCTGGCATGGAGACGCGACGAACTCCCGGCAAACGCCCCCGCACACGACCGCCGGCATCGGCGCAGAGACAACGCCAACGCTTTCGAGCGCGCCTCCACGCGCCGGCGTGTCTTCAGTGCCAGCTTCCCCACGTTGCTCGATGACTACGTGCTCCGCGATTTCTTCCTCTACCTGGGGATGATCGTGTCTACTTTCCTGGTCCTGCTGCTAGTGTTCACTCTGTTCGAGTTGCTGGGGGACATCTTGCGCAACCAGACGCCTGCGATTGTGGTGGCGGAGTATCTGCTCAACGTTTCTCCGTATCTGCTCTACAGCGTTGCGCCGCTGATCATGCTGCTGGCGGTGCTGATCACTTTCGGACTGATGAACCGGTCCAACGAAATCACTGCCATCAAGGCAACCGGAACCAGCGTCTACCGCACCGTTACCCCCGTGCTGGCCGCGGCCGCGATGCTCGCGGCAGGCCTGTTTTTTGCCGACCAGTTTTACCTGCCCCATACCAACAAGCGTCAGGAAGCGTTGCACAATCAGATCAAGGGCAAGCCGCCACAAACCTATCTGCGTCCCGACCGTCGCTGGATCTTCGGCCAGCACAACGACATTTACTACTACCAGTTCTTCGATCCCGACCGTGACCAGTTCGCTAACCTCACCATCTTTCAGCTCGACCCCGCCAGCTTCGCCATCAGCCAGCGCATCCACGCCGATCGCGCCCACTGGGCCGAAAGCATGAGCCGCTGGATCTACGAACAAGGCTGGCAGCGGTCGTTGCACAGTGCCGCCATCGCCGGCTACCGCACTTTCGACGTCGCTACCTTCCCCGAACTCAGCGAAGCGCCGTCATATTTCAAGAAGGAGGTGAAGCAGTACTCCGAGATGAACTATGAGGAACTGCGCCGCTACATCCGCGATCTGCAGCAAAGCGGCTTCGACGTGGTGCGGCTGCGGGTGCAGCTAAACAAGAAGCTCTCCTACCCGCTGATCACGCTGATTATGGCGGTGCTCGCGGTCCCGTTTTCGCTGTCAGCGGCCAAAAAGGGAGCCATCACCGGAGTTTCGGTCGCGGTGGGAATCGCGGTGGTCTATACCGTGGTGTCGCGGCTGTTCGAGGCGATGGGGGATATCAGCCAGTTGCCGCCGGCGCTGGCCGCCTGGTCGCCGGACCTGATCTTCGCGCTGGTGGGC
>Ga0210404_10000210_pt1 | contig 35746 bp, 59 predicted proteins | sample IncBWH28MmetaG_FD_155455 | JGI IMG/M metagenome (GOLD analysis project Ga0210404, IMG submission 155455) | Forest soil microbial communities from Barre Woods Harvard Forest LTER site, Petersham, Massachusetts, United States - Inc-BW-H-28-M | ecosystem: Environmental > Terrestrial > Soil >... | reverse complement strand
CAGTGGCAAGACCTAGTATTATTGATGTTGAGATTGAAGATGCAGCAGCCTGATTTTAGGAAATAAAAGAAAATAAACGCGATTTTTGCGCAAGAAGTGCAAAATCGCGTTTTATTAATGGATATGTACCCCCAATGGATGGGAGTTTGAAATGGAAATAATTGCGGAGCAATTAAAGCCAGAAGACATTGATGCGGTCAATGAAGAGCTTCGAGGCCAACTTGAAGACGAAGGCATTGATGAAGCTGAGGTATTAAAGAAAGCACATGATGATTGTGTTCTATGGGACGGTTATTTTGGCGAAAACCTAGTTCGTGGCAAAGACGATATGAACTTTGTAATACGCGATCAATGGTCTGCCGTTGAGCGCTCGGAGTTCAGCCGCTTATTTAAGCCTGCCATGCAGTTTAATAAGCTTTATGATCCCATTAAGAAAGTTTTAGGTGAACAACGAGAAAACAAACCAGATTTGATGGTTCGTTCATTGACTGGTAAGTCAGAACAAAAGCAAATAGACCTGCGCGCCGATCTTGTGCGAACAATAAGCTATCAATCCCAGAACGATATCGTATATCAAACAGCATTTAAGCAGGCTCTCATGATGGGGTTTGGTGCTTTTGAGATCGTCCTTGATTATGAATCACCAACCTCATTTAACCAGGTGATTCGCTATGAATCAATCCCAGATGTGATTCGTACATCATTCGATCCTGCTGCATTGAAACCACATAAGGGTGATGGTAATTTCTGCGCACGCCAATACCTTTATACAAAGGACGAATTTTATGCAACATATCCCAATATACTTAATCCAGTGTCATACGCCGATCCCAGGAGTTTATTGGATTTTCAATGGGAAACGCGTGATGGTATCGTCGTCTGTAAATATACCAGAAAGGAATGGTTCCCTTTCAAAGTTCTACTTCTCACCGATGGGACTTCAGTTACGGAAGATGAATGGGAAGAGATGCAAAAGGCCATTGAGATGCAGAAGAAGCTCGCTGATAGCAGTCAGGTTGTTGGAGGTCTGATAAGACGACAAATTCCTGAAGTACACGGCGAACGAATGAGCAAAAACTATAAGATTCGCCAATATATTTTGACCCAAAACCAGATAATAAAATTTACTGACTGGCCTTCTAAATATCTGCCTATGGTTTTTGTAGATGGCGATTCAAATTATGTTAATGGACAGCAATATACTCGCTCTTTCATTCATGAGGCAAAGGACGCCCAGAAGTTCATAAACTACGTGGGTTCTGAAATTGCGGCAGAAATTAAGAATAGGCGTCGTGAGCAATGGATTGGCACGCCTGACAATATCATAGGCTATGAGCAAATGTGGCGAAATCCTGAGCTTCAAATGGGGATGCTGACAGCACGTCCGGATCCAAAAACAGGAGCTATGCCACAAAAAATGCCGCCATGGGACTTGTCCTCTGCATTATTACAGCAATATCAGAGAGGCTCCCAAGATATTAGGGAGATTTTGGGGTTTAGCGAAAACGAAGCCCTGCAAGGCCATGACATGAGCGGTAAAGCTAGGCGAGAACGAAAGCTAGAAGGATCGATGTCGGTTGCTGTTTGGCGAAGCAATTTAAACCAGTCTTTAGAACAAGGAGGAAGAATTGTTCTAGATTTATTGCCTGTGATTGCAGGCGAAAATGAAAGGCATATGATTTTATCTAAAAAAGATGGGCGTACTGAATCTATCACTCTAAATAAAATTGTAGGACAAACTGAAGATGGTGAGCATGTTCGAGAGAACGAACTTGACATGGAAGACTACGATATCGAGCTTGATGCAGGACCGTCTTTTGCTGTGCAGCAGGACGTTGCATTAGAGTTTTTACAAAATACCGTGGCAGTGGCCCCACAAACATTTCCATTAATTGCCGATCTTTGGGCCAAGAACTTAGATGTACAGTTTAGGCAGCAAATATCAGATAGATTCAAGACCTTGGTTCCCCCTGAAATCCTAGCACAAGAAGAAGGTAAGCAACTGCCTCCTAAACCTCCTTCACCCCAAGAACAAATGATGCAAATGCAGATGCAACAGCAACAGCAAGCACTTGCCATCAACGCACAAAAGATGCAAATAGAAGAGCAACAGATTGCCGAACGCGCTGAAGAGCTGCGTATTCGCAAGGAAAAGCACATGCTTGAACAAGCCGAGATGATTCTAAAAGCTCAAGAAATGAAAGAAAAAGCAGGTCTTGAAAGAGGGCGATTAGCACTAGATGCATCGAAGGCAGAAAACGACTTTTCATCCTCTTTGGCGAAAGTTATAAGCGACATACATAAACACCAGAACCCGCATAAACAATCATAAAGGTCGTATATGTGGGGTAATTTTCAACATAAAACTCCGTCATAATATCCCTATCAGGGGAAGGAATCCCCTAGGGTTTCAGGCCGCCTTATGGCCTAGGGTATACGCCAACCGAATGGCTAGATATCGAAAGATATTGACATGGAGTAGTTGAGATTATGGTTGATGAAAACCAGCTAGCCGAAGAATTAAGCGGTGACAATGAGAACGAACGCAGTGGGGCGGTAGACCCCGGATTTGAATCCGAGCAGGAAGCAGAGGAATCAGGTCAAGAGCATGATGAGGACATGTCCAAATCGATGCAAAAGCGTCTACACGCACAGGCGAGAAAGCACAGCCGAGAAATGAGAGAGTTGCGCGAAAATATGGCGCAAATGCACTCAATGATGGCAAATAGCGACTCCACAAACCCAATGGGTACGCCTTATGCACCACCTCCCTATCCCTCACCCGGGCAGCCATCGCCGCCGAGTATGAGCGAAGAGGAGAAAATACAACATGCAGTACGCTTTGCATTGGGTGCCAAAGAGCACGAAGAGCGTCAAGCTAAAGAGCTTGAACGCCAGGCTCACGTCCATAAGCAATATCAACGCTTAAACGATGAGTTTGACCATGCAGGCGAGAGATTTGATGACTTTGACGAAGTAGTACGAGGACAGGACGTGCCTTTTACGCCCCATGTTCGTGACGCGCTTCTCCTTGTTGAAAATCCTGCTGATGTTGCTTACAAACTCGGTAAAAACCGCTCAGAGCTTGAACGGATCTCAAAACTCCATCCCCTAGACCAGGCACGCGAAGTGAACAAGCTGTCGTTTTCTTTGATGGGTGGAAACGGGAAACCGTCATCACAGGCTTCGAGATCAAATCCAATAGGCCAAATCAAAGCAACGCCCGGCTCTTCACACGGTGCCATTACAGACAAGACTCCTCCCAGCGTTATTAGGGCAAGGATGAAAGCTGGCACATGGAAGTAACGGGTTTTAAGGATAAAACTCTATAGCCCTAAACAACCAGGTGCCATTAAAGGACTAATGGAGACCTGACCAATGACAAACCAATTTATTACTACTGACCTAGTCAGTAATACCGCACTCGCTATGTTCGCGAATAATGCGCCCTTTGTAATGACTGCAAGCCGAATTTATCAAGATGACTTTGTGTCATCAGGCTATAAAATTGGCGACACACTGCAAGTAAGACGCCAAAACCACTTTATTGTAGGTGACGGTTCTGTTGCGACTCCTCAATCAATCATAGAGACAGTTGAAACAATTGTAATAGCACACCAATATCACGCACTTATCGCCTATACAATTCAAGACTTGTCTCTACGTATAGAAGACTTCTCACGCCTTTTTATTGCTCCTGCCATCCAGGAAATTATTACCCAGATGGAAAAGGACATAGGAGGAGCTGCAGAACTTTCTCTTAACTTCTTTACAGGGACCGCAGGCGTTAGCATTAACTCATTTACAACAGTTGATACCGCGGGTGCTAAGCTCCTAGAACAAGGCGTTAACATTGCATCTGATGCCTATTTAGCCATGACTGTTCGCGATGGCTCAAGCTTAAAAGGCGCTCTCTTAAATAACTTCACCCCTGTATTTAACGAAGACATCGTGCGCTCTTCTGCCATTGGACACTTGTCCTATTTTGACATTTTCCAGTCACAGAACATTAAACACCACGTAGCCGGTGCAGGCCCAACTCTTCACTCAAGTGATGCACTCCTTGTAAATGGTGCCGTAAGCTCAGGAAACACCATTGTAATGGATGGCGCAACAACAGGCGTTACCAATTACTTCCTGCCAGGAGATGTGATTTCTATTGCCGGTGTTGACTCTGTAAACCCAGTCGGTCGAGGTGATACAGGCCAGAATATGCAGTGGGTAATTACAGCGCCCGCAAGTTCTGATGGCGGTGGCGCAATTACTGTAACCGTAGCGCCCAGCATCATATCAGACACCACAAACCCTAACCGTAACGTTAGTAATGCCGTTCCTGATGATGCAGCAGTCACTATGGTCGGAAGCCATAATGTAAATGTCGCTTATCCATCTAGAGGCATCGATATTGTTTGTCCTCCATTGTACAAACTGCAAGTGCCTTATGCGTCAGTGGCAATCGATCCTGAAACAGGCCTGTCTTTGGCTGTTACCCAAACAGGTGACATCTTAGGGTATCAAAACTATATGCGTATTGACCTTTTGTGCGGCTTTAGCTGGCATCCACAATACGCCGTTAGAGTGTTGTCTTAAGGAGCAAGCATGCTTACATGTGTATATCATCCTCTCGACAAAATGCGCGTCGTTGAGGATGACGAAGCAACTAGATTAAAAGCGACTGGTGCTTGGTTTGATTGCCCTAAAAAGGCACGCGAATATCGCGAAAAAGTAGCAGAAGAAATAGAGCACGACCAAAAACCAGTTGTACGCACCCAAAAACAAAGGGGAACAAAATGAAAGAAGACAAAATGGTAGAAAGCAATAACGCTTTTGTTAAGCGCGAACAAATGAGAATGCGCACAATGATGGGTGGTCGCCCAAAGGTGCCAGCAGAAATGAAAGATTTCTGCGCCTATATGAGTAATGATGGTGCGAATGCACAAGAGTTTGCCCGCGATCTCACAAAAGGCATTGATGACTGCTTCCCGGTGAAATAAGTCGATGACGTGTACATGTCTCAAAAACATGTACACGTTTCGTATTTTTTTCGACACAAGGACGTCTAATGGCCCAACTTACTAAAACAGTAAATGACTTAATCATAAACTCCCTATACCTCATAGGTGAATTAGGCGTTGGTGAAACACCAGATGCGTTTATGCTTGCGTCAGGATTAGAACTAACTAATGAACTTTTGACTAAGTTTTCAAGTGATAGTATTTATGTGCCATTTTTGACCGAAATATCTTTTACCTTTGTGCCAGGACAGGCAACCTATTCTATAAGTGATATAACGCCAGCAGATATAGTTGCAGACCGAGTGCTGGATTTAAGCTTTGCAAACTATACAGTGCCGGGTACAGGCCAGGGCATTATCTATCCTATGAAGATAATTAATAAGGCGCAATATTTCGGCGTTACACGCCTTTTACCCCTTAACACACGCCCCGGATTTATCTTCTTAGACAAGCAAGCACTAGAAAGCTTTGTGACTACATATCCCGCACCCGATCAGCCATATCCTTGCCTATTGGGTGTTAAATGTATGATAGATACTTTAGTTGCAAATCAAAGTTTATCAGCGCTTCCACCATTTTATTATGGATTTTTAAAGTATGCCCTAGCAAGAAAGTTTCTGTCCTATTATCCCTCAGGAAATTGGCCTGAAACATCAGAGGAAGAATATAACGATTATTACAACGTGATTAAGAACGCGAATGAAACAGACATAACTATTCGTGAGAGCGCTATTTTAAGCAGGCCAGAGCCTTTCTACTGGCAAAATATATTGGCTTACTAATATGACGAAAGCAGAAGACTATCAAATAGTAGGAAGCTACAACAACCAAAGAGTAAGCGAAATATCTGCTGAGCGCACCGTAAACTTGTTTGAATATATCGATCCAGAGGCTAAGAAGCCAAAGGTGTTACTGTCAACCGCAGGCATTGTGGATGTAGATTTGGACTTCGGCACGGAGACAGGCGGATCGCGCAATACCTTCACATTTGGGGATAGTATTTATCAGGTATTTGGAACATCAGTATTTAGAATTACAGGAACAACCGGGTTTTTGATGACGACTAAAATCGGAACAATTAACCCAGGAGTAGGGGCATCAAGCTATGTTGGAATTGATGCGAATACCTTCCAGGTAATTTTTGTAGATGGCACGCAAGGTTGGATTTATGACACCCAAACGAGCCTTTTTGAACCAATTACGGACACGAGCTTTCCTGCCAACCCAATAGATGTTTGCTACATAGATGGTTTTTTTATAGTAGCCCACGGCGGCACAAATCAGTTTCAAATGTCTATGTTTAACCAGGGGCTTGTTTGGGGGCCTGACTTTACAAGTGGCACCGGAAACGCGTTTGTGGCTACAAGCGGGGCATCGCCTAACTTGGTATTAAGTACAGGAACAACGTTTAATTATCAGGTTGGAACGCCCATACAATTTAATGGAAGTGGGACATTGCCCGTAGGCACACCCGCAATATCAAAGGGTGTAACCTATTATGTTAAAAGCGTTGTAAATAGCACAACGTTTACAATATCTACGACCCCTGGTGGAACGGCAATAACGTTTGCAACAACCGGGACCGCGCCCATATTTGTCACGAATAATGGGCAGTTACAGTTAGGCACGATTACAAGCCATCCAGGGAACATCGTGGCATGCCGAACATTACACCGCAGAATATTCTTTTTTTCTGCGAACTTTACGGAAGTGTGGGAAAACGCAGGAATTGGCACAAACCTGCCCATAAGGCGCAACAATTCATTACTTATGGAGGTTGGGACGCCCGCATTAGGAAGCGTGCAGGTTGGGTTTGACCGGATGTTCTTCTTAGCGCAAGACCGGGACGGCTTAGCAGGTGTCATGGAGGTTCGAGGTACTGAATCACTGCTAGTAAGTAACCGTGCGCTTGACTTCCAGTTGGCGCAATATGCTGCCGATCCCTTGACAGGAGTGGCAGATGCAAGAGGCGTATTAATCAAAGAAAATGGGCTTATTTTCTATAGATTAAACTTTACCCTTGCAAACCATACCTATGTACTAAATGTGACAATGAGCACGCCACAAGACGTTTTATGGCATGAAGAAGAGGTATTAAGCGGCGACAGGCACCCCGCACAATCGCATGCCTATTTTGATGGGGTGAACTATTACGCTGACTACAAACAGACTCTTTTTTACATGGTTGATAGTAGCGTGTCTACGAACAACGGCGAAGCAATAAAGCGTATGCGTATTGGTAAACAAATGACACCAGATGGATATAACAGGCTTCGAGTAGATAGATTTCAGCTAGATCTCGTACAAGGCCAAGAAGACATAGTAACAATAATTGATGTGGATTTATTAGCCGAAACAGGCGTAACAATTACTACGGAGTCAAGCGTAGATATTATATTAGATCAAGGACAGGTCATAGGAGGAGGGCAGCCCGTTGTTTTTCTATCCATTTCAAAAGATGGCGGACAAACTTATGGAAACAGGCTACAAGGCAATATGGGTAAATTAGGCGAACTAACTTTTCGTACCGTTTGGAGAAAGTTAGGAACAACGCCACGTGGGCAAGGATATACGCCAAAGATTGAATTTTTTAATACGATTCAGTTTGTAGTACTTGGAGCTGCATGGGCCTTTGAAATGTTGCCGGAGTAATCATGGCTAGAGACTTTGATAACTTCCCAACATATGACCCAGTAATAAGGGATGAAATTTACCTAAGCAGCATGTGGGCTGATTTTATGGCCACGTTTGTTGAAACACTACAGGGTTATTTGTCTCAAAGTGGGATGTTTGTGCCTGTGCTAACTCAAGCTCAGCAAGATGCAATACAAAACCCTGTGGAAGGGCAAATGATTTATGTGTTTAATACGAGCCTTCCAGGTATGCCGCGTACGGCGCAACTACAGATTTGGAAGGTAACGGCAGGCGTTGGGCAGTGGAACTTGATTATTTGATTTAAACAATCACAAGGAACCGTGATATGGATTTTAATGGTGGTGGTTTTTGGGGTGGTGCTGGCCAGTTTTTAAATGGCCTATTTGGTAATTCTGGCAAGCCTTATGATAAAGCAGCACAGCAGTATCAGGATTGGACAAACAAAGGCGCACAAGTAAACGCCCCTTTTTTCAATGCAGGAGCAGGAGCTATACCAGGTTATCAGAATTGGCTTACTGGACAACAAGATCCCACAAAATTTATCAATGACTTAATGGGACAATATAACGAAAGTCCATATGCGCATAATCTCCAAACACAAAATATAAATGCAGGAAACAATTTTGCCTCAGCAAATGGACTCTCAGGAAGTTCGGCAATGGCCCAGCAGTTGCAGCAAAACGCCAACAACATATCATCTGGCGATATGAACACTTGGCTGCAAAATGTGCTTGGCATAAACACTCAATATGGGCAAGGCCTGCAAAACCTTATTAATACTGGTCAGAATTCCGCCAACTCTCTTACCAATTTATATAGCAACAATGGGAACAATATGGGCAATGCGGCCTTTGGTGCTGAAAAAGGACGGCAGCACGATCAAAGCAATTTGTGGGGCGGCCTTTTTAACATGTTTTTTTAAGGGAATAAAATGCCATTACCATTACCAAGTGAATTTGAAGATTTTGTAAGCGGTGCTAGCCGAGGGAACGCACTTAAAAACCTTATGGCACAGCGCCGCTACAATGAAGCAAAGGCAGAATATGCGCCAGAATCACTGCTAGCACAAGCTGCATCACAAGCAGCGTATGCCAATAATATAGCACCTCAATATATGGCCAAAATGTTGCAAGATGCAGGTATCAAGGGCAATCTTACTGATGAGCAGTTGGCCAATATTTTACAGAAAGTATATAACTCTGGAAATAATGGCAATCCCTTAATAAATACATTAAACCAAAGGCTGCTTCAACGATATCAAAATTTAGGGCAACAACATCAAAACCCATTGGCATGGCTCTTTGATAAATTTAAAAGCATGGTGCATCCAGAACAAAATAACAATCCATTAGCCAATGGCGGACAGCAATCTATGCCACAACAAGGCGGAAACGTATTTAATAAACCATTGGCACAGCAAAAGCCGCAGTCTAACAATCAATCACAACCAAATGAACCTCCACAGGGTGCAGCAGTTGATGAAAATGGAACCATAGTAGATGAAAACGGAGATTCAATTACTCCCGTTACGCCAGATAAGGCAGCATCTTTGGAGGCGTACAACAGAGGAGAAACGCCCCGTTCTTATCAGCAAAATGAAGCCGGTTATGAACAAGGCGTTGCTCAAGGAAAAGAGTCAGGGAAACTTAATGCCCATGTTGTTAATGATATAGGAAAGCAAAACCTTGCATTAAATGCTGCCTCTACAAATCTTGATGCCATAATCAAAGACTTTAACGATCCTGTTTTTGAGAACATGAGAGCCAGAATACCTGGATTTCAAAAGAAACAACTTAGTGCTCTTGCGGTTTTAGGTACGCCAGAAGAAAAAGAAAAAATTGGAAAGTTCATAGGTGACATTAGGCAATACGCCCAGGCAACTATAAATTCATTCAGGGGTCCTGCAACAGGTCGAGAATTTGCTTTTGCAAATGATTTAAAACCAACCGAAGACGATAACATTGATGTTATACGAGGAAAGGCTCTTTCACTTAAAGAGCTTAATAAAATTGCCTATCAAAAGAACAAAATTATCTCACAATTAATGGACACAAGAAACAAAAATCCCATGACGTTGACCGATGCTGTGGAAGAAGCAAATAAAAGAGTTGATGTATCCAAGATAGAAAAAGAAGTAAATAGGTTAGTGCATCCTCAAAAAATAGCGACCATAGATGACATTAAGCATATGGCAAAGAAGCACAATAAATCACCGGAAGAAATTAAAGAGCTCCTGAAAGCCAAGGGGATCAAATATGAAGGCTAAAAGAGAGCCCATTGACTTTCTGGCTGATCAATTTAAAACACAAAATACCACTAAAAGAGATCCTATAGATTTTCTTGAAGAAGAATCACCTGAAAGCCTAATAACCTCTGCATTTTACGCTTCCCCTAGGATTGCAACCGACTTGGCCAAAAGTGGTTATAACTTTGTAACTAAAAGATTGCCCGCTGCTTATCAGTCCGCAAAAACCGAAGTTCCTGCGTTCTTAAATCCCATGGAAGTTGTAAGACATCCCTTACATAGAGCCGGCCAAGTTCTGGCAGGGGCTTTGGAGGGCGGTCAAGCTATCAATAGGTTGCCCAGGAACATTGTTGACTATGCTGTAAATAGATTGCATTTGCTCCCAGAAGAATGGGCCGGCAAGTTCCCTGTTGGTCATGATATTACGCCCGCTATTCAAAATACATTTGGTGAACCACAATATCCTGGAGAGGCTTTGGGAAGGGGCATTGGGGGAAATGTTCTAAACTTAATGACTCTGACTTCTTTATTAAACAGGATACCTCATTTTACAAGAAAAGGTGGTGCAAAGAAATTAAATATATTAGAAAACCAGATGAACGCCTTAAAGGATTTAGAGGGCAATGAAAATGTAAATTTATATCATGGTACTTCTGAAGATTTCGCCAATAAAATATTAGAAAATGGGCTTACCCCAAAACGCCATGCCCAGGATTACGCTACTTTAACAAATTCTGCTCCCGCAGGACTGGAATATGGTGCAAGAGTTTCAGAAGAACCAGACCTGCTCCGTATAACTATGCCAAGAAGTGAGATTAATAATTATCTACATCCGCAAAATACAGGCAATTTTATTGCTCCTCGCGGCCATGAAAGCGCGCAGATATTTGGAACTAAACAGCCTATACCGCCAAAATATATAAGTAAGGTTGGTTATCATGATTTAGATTTGATAAATGAACCCCATAATGTTGCAGAAAAGATGAAGATACCAGCAGCATTAGATGTGAATCCGCAATTGATAGAAGATACGCGAAAATACTTTCCTGATGATACAGCTTATCGTGATTTGGTAGACGCAGCACACACAGGAGACTACAGCAAGCTTTTTAAGCTCCAATCTGATTTAGGAAAAATATCAAGAAAAAGACAAAGAGATTTTATGTCTGCACAACGAGAAAAAGGGCGCGCTGGTGTTAATGCTGCCAATGCTCTTTTGGATGATATGCATAAAGACATGATCAAAAAAGGAATGCTTGAACAATCTGAATTATTAAGACAAGGCAGAAATGACTACAGAAGATATATGAAATTCAAGCCATATAGAAATGCACTTTTAGGTATAGCAGCTTATTTAATGATTCCTAAAAATAAGATTGCAGAAACCGCAAAAAATTTTGTATTACGTAAATTTGAATGATTTTTCTACGGTGTATCTGTAGCGGAATCTGAATATAGCTTTAATAGTTTGTAAATAACATAAATAAAAAGAAATGTTAAAAGCATGGAAAGCTCCAAGTTATAAAATTGAACAAAATATAACTTAGTGTTTAATGTTTGTCAACGAACAAAAACGAAATCATGCGCTAATGATAAAGAAATACAGACGAAATTAGTGTAAAATTGATTAAACTTCACAAGGACTGTGAACATGGTAGCATCTTATAGCTTGGCGCCAGAGCCAGTCTGGTACATAGTAAACCTGCAAGGAACAGCAGCGGGTGGAGCGAAGCTTTATACGCGAAGCAACATAAACCCAACGGTTGATAAGCCTGCATATAGAGATCCAGCTGGTGCTGAAGCATGGCCAAACCCCATAATTTTCGATCTAAACGGAACAAACGCACCAATATATTGGAAATTCGATCCCTCATTCCCTAACGACACTTACTATATTTTTGTTACAGACGCCCAAGATAATCTATTGTGGCAGGCAACAAACTTCTTTCCTGGCGGCTCAGGCGGAGGAGGCAACACAACAACCTACCTTCCTCTAAAGAACTATATTGCAAATAATCAATTCATCGACAATACAGGCAATACCGCAAGCCCAATAGCAAATACAAACTTATTGCTAGCTCCAAGTAACCACCAAGGTTTCACACCGGCATCACTAAACCCTATAATCGGTACTTATGGAGCTGTTGGACCTGATATTCGATTTGTGACGAATACTGCAGGAACTCCTCCAACAGACCAAATAAGCTTTGTTACATTTGCCTTAAATGCAGCCCCCATGGCCCCCACAGACGTCACTCCTGTACAGTACATAAGATATCAATGTACAGGCGCGGCCGTCGGAGAACAGTTTAAGTCTTTTCAGTTTCCTATTACTCAGAAAGTAAAAAACCTATCTAATCAAGCAATGACCTTTGCGGTATGGGCAGCAGTAACGGCAACGCCTGTTAACATTCAACTTTATAGCCGCCAATATTATGGCTCTTCACCATCTGCAACTGCTGAGAGCGTATCAACACGTGTTGCTCAAGGTGCACCAATTACACTTAGCACAACATGGACACAGTACTTTATCAACTTTACGATGCCAGATGTTACCGGTAATAGCCTTGGGACACCAGGTGCGCAAACCGATGATGATGCTGTATATCTGCAGCTTGATATGCCTTTAAACTCATTATGCGATGTGTTATTCACAAAGCCAAAACTATACCTTGGAACATTAAGCCAAACTTCAGAATTTGAAGATTACGACGAGATAAACTCAATCAATTCAACCCCTAGATGTGGTGATGTCAGAACAAGTTTGGGCTCTTCTGCGCCTTCTGGTTGGGTGGCGATGAATGATGGTTCAATAGGCAATGTAAACTCAAATGCTACAACACGCAATAATGCTGATACTTTCCAGTTATTTAAGACTATATGGGACGGTGTTTCAAATACCTATGCTCCTACTCAAGATAGTACTGGAACGCCTACCGCCAGAGGAGCTACGGCATTAGCAGATTTTATTGCCAATAAAAGATTGGTTCTACCTAGATCACTAGGCCGAGCTTTGGCAGGCGCTGGAAATGGATCGGGACTTACAGCAACAACATTAGGTGAATGGCAAGGTACAGAAAACACCACATTATTAGGCGCTAATCTTCCTCTAGGAACCCCCTTTAATACAAGCGGATTCTCAGGAAGCAATCCTGTTTCAATTGGATCAGGTCTAAATGTTCCAGCTAATGTGGCCCAAGTTTACACAAATGGTTCTAGCACCCCATTTAGCATTATTCAACCTACAACGTATTTTAACGTATTTATTAAATTATAGGAGCCAATTATGGCAGTACAACTAATAAGTGTTCCAGCATTAGACCCAAATTCCTATACGGGTCCTACTCGTGTAATGGCAGGCGTTGCGCGCTCAGGAAGCGTAACACTTGATACTTTATATGGCGCAAATGGCAGTGTTGAATTTGCGAGATGGCTTTATGTAGGCGTGACAGGGAATGTCACATACATGAAATGGGATGGCACAACACAGGCTCTAATAGGACTTGCTGCTGGTGTTTGGCACCCGGTGTACTCAATCCAGGTCAATAGCTCTGGAACAACAGCAACAAGCATAGTATGGGGAAGTTAAAAACTTCAAATATCAACAATAAAAAAAGGACTTTAAAATGACCACAACTTTTTCACAAACTGTACTCTCCCCATGGCTAACCCCTGTGAGGCTGATTGCAAGCTCTAACGTTTCAGGAACATATTCCAATGGCCCAAACAATAATGGCGTAGGTGCAACACTTACGGTGGCTGCATCATCACTAACCGTTGATAGCGTAGTCGCTAACGTTGGCGACAGAATATTGCTTCAGTCTCAATCAACAAGCTATCAAAACGGCATCTATGTTGTAAGCAGTATCGCATCAACCGTTGTCCTAACACGTGCAGAGGACATGCAATCTGTTGAACAGATGAAGGCAGGTCTTTATACGGTAGCAGGCGCAGGTTCCATTCATGGTGGTAATTTCTATACTCTTATTGAACCACTGCCAAATAATATCGGTGTTGATGCGATTACTTTTAGTGCCGATCCCTCCTCTGGCACTGTAAGCTTTTCTGGGCCTGCATCTACGGCCAACGCATTAACTGTATTTAGTGACACAGCAGGAAATATAAAGGCCGCAAGCACAAATACAACCCTCGGGCAACCATTGGCCGTAACTGGTGCCTTATCTTCAACAACCTCTGTGACTGCAGGTACAACCCTTACGGCAACAGCAGGTGCCGTGACTAGTGGCTCATCAGCGGGCGGCTTCGTAGGGCTAGTTAAGGCATTTCCAACTACAGCCACAAGCGGATTTATTGCTCTTCAAGGTGCAGTTAATGGCAGCGGTAACTTTGGCACTACAATAAGCAATGCAACCACACAAGCGCAAGCACAAGTAATTTCAATTCCAGACTCAGGTGCCTCTACTGCAAACTTCCTTTTAGACACAGGCACAGGTGCCAGTGCAACAATCACTAAGATAAGTACTGGTGCAACACCCGTTCCCTTGGTAGACCCAGGTAGCTGCACTATATCTGGTGTCGCTGGTGCAGCTAATACATGCACAATTACAGTTCAACTTAAGGATGGTGCAGGTAATAACATAGCACGGACCGTGCCATTTAGGGTCTATTCGTCTTCAGCATCAAATGGATTGACACTTCAAAGTGCTGCATCTACCGGATACTCAGTCGCTAGTGGTGGCTTAAGTCTAGCAAATGGTACTGCTGTGACCACACAAATAAGCGCAGTATCTAGTGCCACAGGAGGATGCGTTCTTAGCCTTCTTGATACCGGAAAGCAAACATCATATCTCGTATTGGTGTTAAATGAAGGAATTAAGATTTCAGCCCAATTAAGTGCCGGAAGTTATGGTTAATAGAACTCTAGGTAGGTGCTTACAGCACCTACCTATTTTATAGGGAATTAAAAATGCAAGGTGCGTATGGTGGTCTAATTATAGTCATTGATTATGCTGGTGGGAGTTCTGCCCCTGAGCAGTTCTTTCTTATTACACATACCAACCTTGACATTATGACGCACTTGTCACAACGAATTTTGATACATAAATAAGGAATTTTATGGCAGGTACGTTTATTAATGCATTGCCAGCGGTTGTAACAGCCCAGTTAACAGATGTTTTTCCAGTTGACCAATTGCCGGGACCAGTTACCAAGCAAGAGTCTAATGCACAGCTTTTGAGCCTTTTTCAAGCCAATGGACAAGCACTAAGCGCCGTAAATGACACAAATGTCACAATGGTATTGGCTGGAAATCCAACAATAGCATTGTTAAACGCAACATCCATGACACTTGGATGGGCAGGAACATTAGCGGTTTCCCGTGGCGGCACAGGATTAAGCACATTTAATCAGGGCGACACTATATACGCTTCTGCTGCAAATACCTTATCAGCACTTGCCAAAGATACGAATGCAACACGCTATCTTTCTAATACAGGAACAAGCAACAATCCTGCTTGGGCGCAAGTAAACCTCGCCAATGGTGTTACAGGAAATCTACCTGTCACAAACTTAAATAGTGGCACATCTGCAGGAGCAACTACCTTTTGGCGTGGAGATGGCACTTGGGCTGTTCCTGCAGGCACAGGGGTAACTAGTGTTTCAGGAACAGCCAATAGGATTACATCTACTGGAGGAACAACCCCTGTAATTGACATTGATGCCGCTTATGTAGGACAAACGTCAATTACTACCTTAGGAACCGTTACAACAGGTACGTGGAACGCAACAACTATCACAGAAACACATGGCGGAACAAACCAGTCCAGCTATACAACTGGCGACACCTTATATGCGAGTGCGGCAAACACGCTTTCCAAGCTCGCAGGAAACATCACAACAACTAAGCAATACTTATCACAAACTGGTAGTGGCGCGGCAAGTGCTGCTCCTGCATGGGCAACTATTGCTGGCACAGACATTACGGGTGCAGCACTTACGGTAGGTTCAGATACAAATGTGACATTGACATTGGGCGGGACCCCTGCCACATCACTGCTGCGCGCTGCTAGTGTCACCGCTGGTTGGACAGGAACATTAGGGCTTACCCGTGGTGGTACGGCTGCAAGCTTGACTGCTAGCAATGGTGGCATTGTTTATAGTAATGCATCTACATTGGCTATTTTGTCAGGCACGGCAACAGCGGGGCAAATGTTGCAATCCGGGGCTAGTACTACTCCCGCTTGGTCAACAACAACCTATCCAGCTACAAATGCAATTAATACGCTTCTTTATGCATCAAGTGCGAATGTTATGTCAGCTTTGGCCACTGCAAACAGTGCGGTTTTAGTGACTAATAGCACTGGCGTACCTGCATTATCCGGCACAATGACCAACGGACAAGTAATTATAGGCTCTACGAGTGCAACACCAACAGCTGCCACATTGACCGCGGGCTCTGGTATTAGCATAACAAATGGTGCTGGAAGCATTACTATTGCCTCAACAACATCGGGAATGACTTGGACAACTGTTTCAGGAACTAGTCAATCTGCTTCAGTAAACAACGGATACATCTCAAACAATGCCGGGGCGGTTACGATCACGCTCCCGACCACGTTCGCCGTAGGAGATTCCGTTGAGGTCAAAGGGCTTGGCGCAGGTGGCTGGGTGTTGGCAGCAGGCACAGCAACAACTATTAGACTTGGCAGTTCGGTAACGAGCTCTGCGGGGTCCCTAACGTCTGCAAACCAATATGACACCGTAAAAGTGACCGGACTTGTGGCAAACACAACCTGGTCTGTTGACTACGCATTTTCAGCAGGACTTACAGTAGCTTAGGGAGAAAAATGGCCACAAATAACCAAGTAAACGTTGGACTTTCAGGATCATCAGGAACAGGTAGTTTTGCAGGGACTACAAGCCCTAGCTTTACAACTCCAGTTCTCGGGACCCCGACATCTGGAACTTTAACAAACTGTACAGGGCTTCCAGTTAGCACAGGCATATCGGGTTTTGGTACTGGTGTTGCTACGGCATTAGCCGCGAATGTTAATGGAAGCGGTGCAATTTCACTTACTACAAGTCCCTCATTCGTAACGCCAACCCTGGGTGCTGCAACAGCAACTAGTTTGACTTTTAGCCCTACAACAGGCGGCATTGTGGGTACAACAACCAATGATAATACTACCGCTGGGGACGTGGGAGAAATTATTGAGTCCACAGTATTAATTGGTAGTGCTGTGTCCATGAGCAGTACGATAGCCAAAGATATAACGTCTATTAGTTTGACGGCAGGCGACTGGGATACTTGGGGAAATATTTGGACAAACCCAGCAGGAAGCACCACCACATCAATATTAGCAGGATGGATAAATACGTCTTCTGCAACGCAGCCAACAGCTCCGGGATCTGGAGCATTTAACTCTTATCAATTTACCTCAGTAGCAGGTGCAGCAATGGGTTTGTTTGTGGGCCAAAGAAGGCTTAGCCTGTCAGGAAACACCACAGTATATTTAAGCGCCACCATACAGTTTGCCGTCAGCACAATGTCTGCATATGGTTATATTTGTGCTAGACGCAGGAGATAAGGGCCAATAAACAAGTAAACACAAATAAAAAAGGAAGAGTCATGGGCGTTAAAATAAGTGCTTTGCCATCGGTTGCCGTACCCGCATTAACTGATGTTTTTCCAATAGTTCAAAATGGCGTTACCTACAAAGAGACTGTTACACAATTAAGCACACTTATAGGCACTGTTTCCGTAACAACCATAACAGGAACGCCAAATCAAGTCATAGCGTCATCTCCGACAGGTGCGATTACCCTTAGTCTGCCACAATCCATTGCAACCACTAGTGATGTTACTTTTGGCAGCGTAACATTCAGTCCCACAACAAAAGGAATCGTGGGTACAACAACAAATAATAATGCAGCCGCAGGATATGTTGGTGAAATTATCGAGTCTACGGTTTTGGTGGGATCGGCTGTACCTTTAACAAATCACACCAACGCTGACATAACAAGTATTTCTTTAACAGCGGGTGACTGGCAGGTATGGGGAAATATTTGGAATAACCCAGCAGGTGGAACCTTGACCACAGCATTTGCAGGATGGATAAATACTACAAGTGCCACATCACCAACAGCCCCTAACGGTGGTGCGTTTTCATATAGCGCCGCAAACACAGCAGCAGGACAAGCCCAAGGTGTATCTATTGGGCAAAAAAGATTATCTTTGTCCTCACCAACCACCGTGTATCTTTCTGTAATCGCAGATTTTTCCGTTAGTACTCTCAGTGCCTACGGTTACATCGGTGCTAGAAGAATAAGATAGCATCTCCTCAAGGGAGATAATTTGTATTTTGTACTTTTCTTCGTCAATGAAGAATTTAGGGTCTTGAACATCCATCTCAATACCATCAACATTATAAAAACGCATATATACACCTGATGGCATAAAAGACGCGGATAATATCTTATTGGGGTTCTTTGCGCAACTCTGAGCTTTGTTCTTGCAGTGCAATTGCTAGCTCAACATCTAGGGCTATGTTGTTAGGAGTTAAAAGGCCATCATCCATTTCGTGAACCAAATGCACCAAGAACATATATGCTTTTTGTATGGCTACGGGATTTCGTGACTTTACACTGCGCTCCATATTGTCTAAGAATTTATGTACGTTTTTAAGTTCACGCAGTACTCCAAGGCGCATGTGATTTAGGTTGTTCATTCTATTTTTTTTATTTTCTCATGTGCTTTATTTAGATATTCTAACATATGTTCGAATGAGCAAAAATGCATAGTATTGTTTAGAGAGGGGCTTCCTACAGATTCATAATCAACTGTCCATTTTTGCATAACTTTAGGAATCCATTCCTCATTCTTTTCTTGTATTTTATTATTGCATTCATCGCATATGGAATAATATATTTGGGTCATTATTCAATCACCTTTAGTTCTTCGGATTGTTGTTTTGAAATTTCTCCTAAAAATTTATCAATCCATACGGAATAACTCTTTGGCTCCTCATATGGCATGTGTCGTAACCGTTCGGAGTATTCGGAAACTAAAGTGATTAGCTGTAAAATCTGTTTTTCACTTATTATCATCAGGAAGTTCCTTGTCACACTTATGGCACCTTAATACACTTGATCCGTTTCTTAAATAAAAAAACCAACTGTGATCACAATAGTTATCAATCATGGATTCAACTTTCTTGCGAAATGGATTGTATGAAAGTTTTGTTAAATCATCACCCTCACAATAGGCATCAATTAAGTAAATTATTATTTCTAGATCTTCTTCCGTGAAATCATTCATAATCAAAACCAATGAAATCCATGGGCCATGATCGCACCAAGACCAGAAAATCCGGCGATAATAAAAGACAGCAACCACAAAAACCTAGAATCAACCTTATGATCAACCTTGTCTATCTTATCGTTAGCCTTGTCGACATTCTTGACTATCACCTCTAAAGAATTCTGCATATAGGATAGCGATTGCTCCAGTAATGCCACTTTGGTTTCAATGTGGACAGGGTATTGCTCAATATTTTGTTCATGCTTTTTCTTCATTTTTATCTCCAACAAGGCCGCTGCTTTCCCACCCATTTATTGCGCTATATACCATTCCATGAGCAAATCCTTTATAGTACCCCTCCGCATATCCATTGGCCGATTCTTCCGTAGCAAATCCAATGGAAGTATGTATCGTATCGCTATTAGCCTTCATAAGCGCTATATAGACTCCATTACGTTGCTTTACCACTTCGTATGAGTAATTTACTTCTGCCATACATATTCTCCAAAATTAACAAGTGACAACCGCCAGGAATTGCACCTGGTACTATGCATTAGTGGTTGCATAATAAGTTTTTGATCCCCCTAGAAGAGATCCACTAATCTTTTCCCTTGCGTGTCGCTGTCCACGCCGCGATTGTCATAAAATGTGCAGGCTAATTTTAATTTTAATCCATGCAGGAGTGGCTCGCTTTCACTTGTACTCAAGCTCCTGCCATGTCGGGTCGCTATCCGGCCTCTATTAAATTATACCACCTATTTTATCAACTAAATTCCCACTTTGGCTTTTTCGCATGCTCTCCTAGAACGTTATAAATTGTCTTGCGAGAGACATTGAGAAGATATGCAGTACGCTTGATGCTCTCACCTTTTTCTATATATTTCCTGGCCTTCTCTACCAGCTCAGGGGTTGTCTTACATGGCCTTCCCATGGGACGTCCAGCAGCACGAGCAGCCTCAATCCCTTCTCGTTGACGAGCCCTTATCATAGAGCGTTCAAACTCAGCAAAAGCACCCATCATTTGAAGGGTGAGATTTGCCATTGGGTCTTTGTTTGAATTGAAAGTGAGGTTTTCCTTGATAAACTTGACTGAAACTCCCTTGGCTATAATCTTTTCTACCAATTCTTGAAGGTCACGCAAATTTCTTGCCAACCTGTCAATGCTATCAACTACAAGCTGATCGCCTTGGCGAACGTATTCTATGCAATCCGCAAGCCCTTTTCTATCTGTAGTGTTACCACTCATGATGTCGACAAACTCCTTGTCTAGTTTCAATCCCTGCAATTGCCTTGCTGTATTTTGGCTGGTTGAGGAAATTCGGATGTATCCTACAACTTGGTGAGTCATTCTTCATGGCCTTTAAATACAAATTTAAAGTTTTTGCACTTATCGCAAAAATCTATCAAAAGAGTTTGTCTTTCGAATTCGTGAGTACACTCATGATCACAATAGTTATCAATCATGGATTGGATTTTTTTACTTAATTCAACAGGCTCATTTTCCAAGTGGTAATATATCAGTTCTAACTCTTCTTTCGTGAAATCATTCATTCATATATCCAAAATTAATGAGTGCATTAGGAAGGAATTAAACCTTCTATCCCGAATAACGGAGCTGATTTATGCATAAAGGAATCGGGTAACCCTCTGCGACCGTCCATTGTGTGTCACGTCCACACCGCTAATGCACCAAAGCATTATATCACCTTTTTACACATTGTCAATAATTGTGGTGTGACTTGATTAATAAATGTTCTTAAGGGCATAGAAAACCCTTTTGTGAAGAAGTATACCTTAGTTACATAGACATGTACTGACCAATGAATTCTGGTTTGGTATCAATTTTCTTTTTTACTTTCTTCTTTTCTACGGCATCAATGTATTCTTTAAATACGCAAACATCATCCTGACAAACTTTTGCTGTGTCTCCTTCAATAGGCACATCATTAGGATTGAAAAAACATGGAACTTCAAGTTCCATCAACTTCCCTAGGCATTCTTTTTGCTCCATTCCCCATCTTTTTGCGATATCAGGTAATTTAAAATAATATCTGTCTGTAGTTTTTTCTGCTTCATCAAATGTAAATGTTTCCCCATTTTTCATTCTTTGAATTATTTTTGGACATACAGGAACTAGCGCTCCTGTTGGGTGATGCTTGAAAAATGCTTGGATTTTGTCTTTTGCTGAAGCATCTACAATGAGGTCTTTATGCTCTTCATAGTGCGAAAGTTTTACGTATTTATTTTTTTTCATATTAATTTCCTAATCATTTTTAGTATTTGTATGTACTATTGCGATGTAGTCCTCGACATGGTTATAATGAGTTTCTGACCCTCGTGTTTGTCAAGAGAACGGACTTTGTATCCATTGCTTGTTGGGATAGATACAAAGTTTAAGTCTAGGCTGCTTCTTTATCGCAAAAAATACATTTCATTTTAATTCACCGCTTCGTTAGCATAAACGAAATGGTACACTGATATATTTTAGGATAAAACATGATCATAACCAAAAAAGTCATAGAATGGATCGATAGGTTAAAATGGATTGAGCTTTGCAAGAAATGCGGAATGAATCCAGATACATTTGAGATTGAAGTATGAATGATTTCACGAAAGAAGAGCTGATAGCCTTAGAAAGTTTTGTGAAAACAGAATTTAAAGACATAAGAGCTATTCCGGAAGTTTTATGTGTCATCTTGGTAAAGGTAATGTTAATGATCGGCAACTATTGTGATCATGAAAAAGTAGTTCCAAATTATGATTGCAAAACCCAATGCGAAAAATGTGGTAAAATACTTTAGCTCATCTACCATGCCCTAGAAGGGTCCACGGAAAAACATGCCACATTTAGCGCATCTAAGCTTTGGTGGATTACTTGTATAACACAATCCATCTGATTCATGTTTGCATTCATGTGTTGTTTCTGATTTTTGTTGAATCAATGTAGGCGATCCAGTAGGACTACAAAAACAAGAAGGATTTGTGGGCGCATTTATTCTCTTGCACCTAGGGCATTCCCATGGTTGAGGCATTTAACATCCTTATTTAATGTCTTCAGGAAGGGTTACATTTTTCATGACCCATCTTTTTAAGCATCCCAAACCACAAAAATGTTTTCTGCTTTCAATTGGTGGGGAAACATGCATGAGCGTAACAATGCCAGAACTTGGAGTTTGCGCTTCAACATTTAAACAAAGTATATATCCCCTACAATTTGCAGTATATGTAATATCGTTTTCACAGGAGTCACATGTTATTTTTATATTTTCTGTCATTTAACAGCATCCTCTTAAACAATTAACAAAAACGCTACTTCTATACAGATAAATAATGGATCATCTGGTTTTCATTAATTAACACCAATAGTCTTTGCATTTAACAATAGCCTGGCATCTTTTACAGTTGTACTCATCTGGCAAAGCCTGAATGTTTTTACATACATATCCGCCAAATCTATGCCCTAATAGAAAGCATACAATTTTTCTAGCTATTAACTTCATTGTTTATCTCTCCTAATAGCAACAAGCGAGGGCATTTCACCCTCTCGGATCCCTAGTACTCCCGACCTAAGAGACAACCAAATATGCCGAGGTTGTGAGGGCTCTCAACCACTATCCGAGGTTGATTGAGTACTGTATAATACTAGAGGTATTTTGCGAAACAATACATCAAGGAAGATCATCATGCTAAAAACACTTACCCTAGTTTTGTATATTATCCTATCCCCTATTATACACGCCACATCATCTTGTGTGTACTCCGATCCTAAGTCAAAGTTTATCTACGGCAAGACCATGGATACCATAGGTGACAGCATTACTTGGATGGCCCAAGGAAAATATATGCGATGTCTCTTGAGAGACAAAGGCCTTTTCTTTGACTTTGTAGGCCTTCATCAAGATGGCTTTGGGTTCATGCATGACGGCGAAGGTGGTGACACAAGCGTAGATGTGCTTAACAGGATTGAAAAGATTTTCTACGCAGATGCCTACTTTTTGCTATTAGGGACTAATGATACCGGCCTTACACCGCAACAAACAGTACAAAACTTATTGCAGATTGGAAAGGCCTTAAACACCAGAAACAATAGCGCGCCCATATTCATAAGCACCCTACTACCAACAACAGGTGTATATTCATATCGCAACGAAAGGAATCAGCTTGTGAACCAGTTGCTCTTGTTAAATAGTAAGCAAAAGAAGCTGTGTGAAAACTGCTACGTTCTTGATGTTGGTGGATTATTTTATGCAACTCCTGGTTGGGAGAGATTATACTGGGACGGCATACATCCAACTGAAGAAGGATATGAGCTCTTGACTAGTCTTATTGTTAAGGCGCTTTCACAACCACTTAGTAGTTGATAGTTGTTAAAAATGACAGCAGGGCTTTCACCTGCACCTACCTCGCTCCCCGCTGGTACTAAACCATTCAACGGCATCATTTAAGCCGCACGGTGTCGCCTATGGCAAAATGAGGCGCTCTTCACTCTAAGGCTTTTCGAGCTCTGTCAAAACAATTATAGTTTTTAAAAAGGGATGTTGTCTTCATCATCTAACTTAGAAGTTGCCGCAGTGTTATAATTGTTTTCTTTTCTAGGCAGTGAGCTTACGCCAACTTTAAGATAATCTTCAACCTTATTTTTGTCGGGATATTTGGATCCTGGAGATTTATCTTGTAGCTTTTCCTCAGGTATAATCTTTCCTTCCTCAATACCTATTTTTACTCTTACGCGCTTTCCTTGTATTAAATCTGAGCAAAGTTTGCCAGACTTGTATTGGTCTATTATTCCCGCAGAATCCGCGCAATGTATTACCTTCCACATCATGCTTTTGGTGAATACTAAAAAATCTCTAACAGAATGCGAACGTCCCTGTTCGTCGAAAACTGATAATGTCATATCCATCATAGGGTTTCCACTGTTACTGGAAACCCTATCTTGAGACTTTTCAATTACGGCATCATATTCTCCTTTGGCAAGCAATTGAAAACGCTCTTGCATTGCCTCTTCCTCATCCATGACTTGATATTGCAACATCATTCATCTCCCTTTATCTTTGATTTCAAATGATCGATACACTTTTGTATAGCGTCCCGTGGCATTTCTTCCCATCGTTCAGAGCTTCCCTTGTCTAGCCATTTTTGATATATCTCCTCTGGAACCTTAATAAGGTCTATTAATCTAAGGATCTCTTTTACTTGTTCGGGGGTTGATATCTCTTGAGCAATAGCATCACGTTCTAGCACTTCACGACCATATCTACTAGCAATTTCCTCATAGCTGAAGGTAAATGTGTCCATGTCTGGAAACCCTTCAATGCGAGACTTTTTAACAAGTCCGACTCTTTCTTTTCCTCGTTTTTGAATCTCAAAAACCAGGTCGAAAAGATAATCTAGCTTCTTATAGCAGTCGAATGTTTGCCCAAGTATTGCCAAATTTTGTCCGTATTCATTTTTGGAATGAGCCGTTATAATAACATTCATGTCAAGCCTGAAAAGCAAATTTAGAAGCTGCTTCATTCTCTTGTTGGCTTCTCCGTAATGACGGCCAAATTCGCTTCCTACTTTTCGCTCTGCTTTCTCAAGCAGGTCATTATATAGCAGTGTAAGAGAGTCAATCACAAGGGTCTTATACTCATGTTTTGTAGTAAGAAGCTCTTTTATTTCGGCTATCATCTCTTCAAAGTCTACTGTCATCAATACGGCGCCGTCAGCCTTTTCAATCTGCTTGACATATTGTGGCTTGTTCGTAGATCCTTCGGTGTCAATAATGTACGGTTTAGGAAATTGTATTGCTGCTATTGTCTTTCCAACACCGGCCGCACCATAGAAAAAGCACTTAAGACGCTGCTCTATCATTGACGGTTTTTTCGCTTTTAAAGCCATTTGTAATACCTCTTTAATTAAAATAAATTGCTGTGACAATCATGGAAATATATATAAGAAAAACAAAGACCATCACTTTTCTCCCCTAACAAAATCTTCAACAGACAAGTTCATAACTTGCCCCGAAGTAGGGCGGTATATTGTTTGAAACCCTTCAGCGAATATCCTGTGAGATTCTCTGTAGCTCGCGAATTGATCATGGCTGTCGCACGTATAATTTATTTCGTAATGCACAGTGCTATTTAAACATTCTGCAAGGCGCGCAATCTTTTCTTTAAGCTCTATATTCATTTAAGTTTTCCTTATCTCTTTGTCCAAACAATGCCGCAATCATCTTGTATTTGTCTTGCATAAAAGCCCGCTTCTTCCATGTTATTCAATAAGTATTCATCACATTTACGGTCAAGTAGTTTTTGCATATCAGGTTGATGATGCTTTATGATATTTAGACGGGTAGTTTCGGCGAATCTTACCCTTGACTGGATATTGTCTTCTTTAAGCATCGCTAAAAGAGAGCATACGAAATCATTGTTTATAGAAAATTCATTTCCATAAATGCATTCTGAAGTATCTCTGTCTGCATACTCAAGGTATAGGCGCGCAAGCTCATTTTGTTCACAGTCTGATAGTTTAGAAAATGCAACATTGTAGCATTCTCCGTCAAAAACCGCGTACATATCGACTAGTTCATAAAGATAATTATTTAGATTGTCCTCATGGCTCAATTTACTCACTCCCTGTGGTTGCCATGGCAGATCGAAAGGATCGTCATTCCATGACGCGCCTTGATTTTTTAAATTGTTATGCTGTAAACTTCTTTTGTTCATGTTAAATTCCTCAGCAGAGTTTATATTGAATCCCCGAGTTAGTTGTTTCCAGACAGCTAACTCAACCTTTCATGTACAATTATACATTTGTATATCGCAATGTCAACAACTTTTTTGTGTTTTTTTGTGTTTTTCTATACAGTGTAAAATTATATCTGTCATAGATGTTTCTTTGTCTATGGATTCTTTTTTCAAATAAAGCCAAATGTCTTTAGGAAGTCTAAGGTTAAACGATTTCATTTCTTGGTCTTTTATCATGTTATTTTCCGGTTATGGTTGCATGTATGATACATTATTTTATGCAAATATACAAAAATACATTTATATATTATCTTTGACGCCTAAATATTCCGCTCCACGTCCATCTTTCACGGTTTGATTCTGCTTGTTTGTGTTCAAGGAGTTTTGTGTAACTAATTATTGTATCGAGCATTTTTGTCTTTTCGACGGACACCATTTCCATTTGTTGTCTTAAAAATTGGATTTCGAGATCTTTTTTTGATGCAATTTCTTTGAGTGTATAGTTTTCATTTTCAAGTCTCTCTCTTTCGGCTTGTATGAACGCAATATTGGAGTCTTGTTCTTTTTTGTGCGCTTTGGGAAAGACTCTAAAAAATTCCGATCTCTCTATGTAATATTTACCATCTTCTCTAGATGCACAGAGCTTTCCATCGACGATATACTTTTGTATAAGTCTTGTGGAACATCCTACTATCCCTGCAGCCTCTTTCGGGGTAAGTCTTGTACTTGAGTCTCTCATTTTGCGCTCCCTTTCATTGTTGTGCATTAGACAAATGGCGTGAAATTTTTATTACATACTCCGCGTACAATCAGGCGAAACTTAAAAATTTTTGATCGCATGAAATTTCTTTATCCTCCTTAAAATTATTGATTTAAACCCTTGATTTAATGAGATTCTTGATGCATATTATTAATTCAGGTTATAAATTTTTAATATTAATCAGTTGTATTAATATATTATTTAAAACCAAAAAACAATGGAGGATTTTATTATGTATTTAGATGAGCTGTACGAATATTTTGGTTCCTATTCGGATATGTCGAGAGAACTTGGTCTTGGATACACCACATATTCCAATTGGAAAAGAAAAGGGTTCATTCCTTATCGCATGCAATGTGTTATAGAAAATAAAACAAATAGAAGATTTAAGGCAGATAAAAACCATACGGCACCTAAAAAATAGAGTTCGCGCCATACTTCGTTTTCCATATTATTTGTTTCGTTTCTATACACTTAAGAAAGCTTGCGAAAATGTGAGGCGAAATGATCGTTGATAAGATTATGGAGTTGGAGTTATAGTAAGGTCATCGGTTGAGATGTTTTTCTGATATCCATTCGATGAAGGAATTGCGAGGCTTCCTGCCTCTACAAATGGATTTAATTACGTTTGCTTGATAGGCACCTACCAAAGTTCTATCAAGTGTTTTCTCTAGACATACGAACACCCATTTTTTGGTGCACGGTATAAATGGGCGTCCATACCAAGGCAATTATAAACATGACTTATCGCAATAACAACACCTCTTATGCTTATTTCTCTCTTTTTTCTATAGGGAGAAAATAATGGAACATGCATTTAACGTAGAAATAGCAAAGATATATGACGTAGATTTGGCACTGTTCATACAAAATCTTAAGCACTGGACCCTTAGAAATCTTGCCAACAAAAAGCACATTCACGACGGATACTGCTGGACATTTAATACCCTCGAAGCCTTATGCGACATATTCCCATATTGGACAAGCAGACAATTGCAAAGAATAATTGCGCGTGCCGTTGACAATGGTTTGGTCAAAAAAGGCAATTATAATACTACAACATATGATCGTACTTGCTGGTATGCTCTGACTTCAAAATCTTACGAGTTTTTTCCCGAGTTAAACGAGGAAAAATATGTTAAGTTATTGATTTCAACCATTTCACCAAACGGTGAAATGGATCTCACCAAACGGTTAAATGGATTTCACCAAACGGTGACACCTATACCAGATACTAAAACAGATACTAAAACAGATACTAAAAACAAACCCAAATGTGTTAAGGAAAAATTGGAAAACTTGTCCTTGGAGGAATTTGAGAAAAATAATCCTCATGGGTTGCCTGGGGATCTCTTCCTCGAGTGGAAGAAGATGAGAAAGAAGCCAATAACATTACGAGTGCTTAATGCCTTCAACAAAGAACTTTCCCTAATAGCGCAATATGGCATAACCCCGATAGACGCGGTAAACAAGATGCTAGATAGGCAGTGGTCAACGGTAGAACTAAAATTTTTTGCTAATGACATTGCCTTTAACAAAACGAAATCTAACATAATCCCCATCAACCAAAACAAAAAACAAACAGACTACAACGATGATGACACTTCATGGATCGAGGAGATTTCATTATGATGCATGTTTCAAACCTCATTGACTTATCAGATATCAAACAAAACAAAGAACAAGAAGACCAAGATCCAAGAACAAAGGAAACAGCCTCAGTGATAAATTGGCTTTTTACTGAACTAAGAGGGAACTTCCCAGCATTTAAGCAAGCTTGGCCAGATAGCGATCATCAACGACAAGCAAAAAAGATATGGTTAAAGGCATTTATGTTAGCAGGAATTACTAAAGTTGAACAATTGAAACATGCCTTAAACAAATGCCTCCTTATGGAAAAGCCATTTGTGCCATCTCCGGGAGAATTCATATCGTGGTGCTCACCAAAACCAAGCGATGTTGGGCTTCCAGACTTACAAAGCGCATATGACATTTCAATAAAAATGAACTCACAGTTTTCTCAATATGCCCCAGATTGCAAAAAAGCACATACAGTTATAAAGCACGTGGTAGATCAAATAGGCTCATTTAACTATCGCTCTATGAAAGCACAAGAAGCATTCAAAACATTTGAGTCATACTATCAAATTGCCTGCCAGCAATTTATAGACGGAAAACTAAAAGAGATAACAAAGGCAATACCAGAAAAACCCCAAGATCACCCAAGTGACAAAATCCGTTCAAATGAAGCAAGAATCAAAGCAATGGAAGAAATTAGAAGTATGGGAATAGCAGTTTCATTTAAACAATGAACAAAGGGCTATGGATTGCCCGAAAAAACCACCTAATTTGCACGATCAGGAAGGTGTCAATGGGTTACGGTGGAGACGAGGAAGAATGGCTAAAAGGGCATATTTTGGAGGTTTTAGATAAACATCCCGATGAGCACATAGAAGAGGCAATTACATGCTACGAAGAAATGTTAGGGCAAGTAGGGTTTTATCCACGAAAAACAAAATAGTAGCCTCAGAAAGAGACGAGCAAATGGCATTGGTACGCTGGCTCGATTACCACCCTATCCTGAAAAACCACTATTGCAAGATGCACAACGAAGGAAAAAGAAGCCCGTTAGAGGGGAGAAACCTAAAGCTCCTTGGGTTGAGGCCGGGAGTTTCCGATCTCTTCATTTTCTACCCATTTCAGGGCTTACACGGCCTATGGCTTGAGATGAAGCAGAACAGGAATTACACTCCCTCCGAAAAACGTACGCGAACTTGGGTTGCACAAGAAAATTTCGTCGAGACTGTTAAAAAGCTTGGCTTTTCGGCGCATTTCTGTTATGGTTGTGAGGATGCTATAAAAATTATTAATGCCTATCTCCTTCAGTAATTTTTATTCATTTCCTTATGTTGTGTTAGATATCGCTCGATTTAGCTGTTCTCTGTGCCCCGCGCATCCCGGGGCGTGGAGATTAAATTATATGTCAAAGTTCCTCCAATCACTTAAAGCCCATCTTGCTTCCTTACGGCATTCTTGTTCATCCTCAAACATCTTTTGTTGGGATGCTACTTCGTCTCCGTACTCGTCAAATATTGACCATCCCCATAAACTTGATTCTTTGTCCGTACCTTCTTGCTTAAAGACATCTACTCTGTACTTCATCTTAATACCCTCTTATGGCTACATACAACCCAAGAACTCCAAATGCCGCCCAGAATCCCACAAATCCGTAAACCATGTTAATTTCTGCTACTGTTGCCATTTTTATCTCCGGTTAGTTAATCGCTTCAATATGCTTTATGCAAATCAGTCGAATTCAAATCCATATACTTTCATAGCGTCATTTCTTTTATTGAACCCCTCATCCAATTCTTTTGCTATTCTCATTTCTTCTTTGATTTCTTTGTCTAATTTAATTCCTTCTGGGCTCTCATTGAATTTTTTCCATTTCTCTTGTTGCAGAATCTTTTCTGCTTGAAATTTTGCTCTTAATTTTTCTATTATCTCTTTGTTCATAATATCATCCAGTTAATTAATTAGCGATCAAGTTTAAATTTTAATTGCTATCCGTGTCAAGTCAATCTCCTAATATGTACAATTATACATTTATACAAATGTATGTCAACTCTTTTTTATCAATAGTGCAAAAATAATTGTCTTTTGTAGCGCATAATTCACCTATATTTCGCAAAATTCGTTATTTTTTAAGTATTTTTACGCATTTTCGTTACAATTTTACGCGATTATTATCAGACCATATCGAGCTTATGCGCGAAATGGTCATAAATATTTTGTTGACAGTTCGCAAATGTGTTAGTATTAATTAATCTTTTAAAGCTTTTGGACATAGGACATGCCACGCTTTAGTCAAGAATCATTCTCCAAGCTATCCACATGCCACCCTGACTTACAGGCTCTCTTCTATGAGGTCGTCAAGAACTTTGACTGCGAGGTACTCGAAGGTTTTAGAACCCAAGAGCAGCAGGATAAGGACTTTCAGGAAGGGCACACACAACTTCAATGGCCAAACGGCAAACACAACAAGCAACCCTCTATGGCAGTTGACGTGGCTCCCTATCCTATAGCCTGGGACAACATAAAGCGCTTTTACTGGTTTGCCGGTTACGTCATGGGTATAGCGCAAAAGCTTAAAGACGATGGAAAGATGACACACTCTGTGCGGTTTGGCGGTGACTGGAACGAAGACGAGAATATAGACGACGATAAGTTCCGTGACCTGGTGCATTTTGAACTGATATGAGGCGACTATGTACTTTATCAAAAAGCATTTTACAGACGGCGTTAATGTGGCTTTATCTGTTTCTGCAATTATGTGTTTTATCCAGTTTATATCTAGTCTGTATGGCATCTTTAGGACTGGTGTTTTTGACAGTAGTACAATTAATAGTCTCCTTTCTAGCTTTGATGGGTTTGAGTCCGTGATACTGTTTTTTGTAATGCTTACTATTAACAGAAATAGGCGCAAATATTGAGGTGTGCTGTGGTACAGAAAAGAGGAAGAGGGCAGCCCACGAAGTTTACGCCTGAATACAAAAAAAAGATGATTTATGCGATCACTAAAGGCGCGCCCTATGAGATTGCTTGTAATTATGCACGCATCCATTATCAAACATTTTTGAATTGGCGAGCAAAAGCGGAAGAAGAAAAATTACCAGAATACATGGAATTTTTCGAGGACCTAAAAGAAGCAGAAGGTCAAACTTCTATGCGATGGTTGCAAGTAATAGACGACGCCATGGACGATGGAACCTGGTCAGCAGCGGCTTGGAAGCTTGAAAGAAGGCGCTCAAGATACTTTAGCCAACAAGCGGCAATCATAGAAATGAACGAACGACTTGAAAAACTAGAAAAGGGAGAGGGACGTGAGAAAAGAGAAGGAAGCGAAGAAGGACATGAAAGAAATGAAGGCCAAGGAACGTATGAAGAAGATTGAAAAGAAACACGAGAAAAAAGAGCACAAACTGGACAAGAAAAAGAAAGACTCTTATTAAATGAACACCTTTAAAATAGATGATTGGGTATGGTTTTTTTACACACACTCAGGACGGGACGACTGGAGTGAAGCAACCATTATTTATCCGTCTGAAATTGAAATAAGGAAAGGAAGAATAGTGCATGTTGATGCAAATAAAGACCAGGTTCATGTATATGTTCCTGGAGACTCAGAGATTGTCAGGTTTGGATATGTGTTCCATCAAGACTATTTTTTCGAATCAAAAGAAAAGGCCGTTGAAACCATGCAATCTTATCTTAATACATTGGAGCAGAGACTATGAGTGGCGCAAAATACGTATCAAACAAACCTGACGGCTATATGACCATTAGAAACAATATTTATAGAGACAGGCAAGTAAAGCAAAAGCAAATGGCTTTTGAGCTCCAAGGAGCATGTCGCAACTTACCTGAACAAACAAAAGAAAACTATGAACTAAAGGCGTTTAAATGAGCCATGAAGAGCTAATAGGATTTCTGGAAAATGTCGAGGAAGAGGTCCTTAAGATAGATGGCAGCGACACCGAGATAAGGATACAACTTCTTAGACTAGCTAAGAAGATAATAGAAAAAGTCACAAATGATAGGAGGCGCTCATGATGAGCATAGAACGAATGCTGCTCCACGGCATGGCTAATTATATTCTTCCAATTCTTGAGTCTGAGTTTATAAAGGTTGAGCCAGAGATTCAAAGTGAATTAATGGCAGATGTAAAAAAGCTCTCTGATAACTTATTGCTATGGCTTAACTCAAAAACAAAATAATTGCACACACTGTTTAAGGATAAACAAAATGCCACTATTCAAGGGCGCGAAGCCAGGGACACCGAAGTTCAAGCAGAACATAGAAACCGAGATTAAGATCGGAAAGAAACCTAGAAAGCAAGCTGTAGCCATTGCTTATGCTGAGAGCAGGAAGGGGAGAAAGCATCGTGTCTAAGCTAACAACGGCAAAGCGTAAGAAAATACCTAAATCAGAATTTGGCCTCCCAGGTGAAAAGAAATATCCCATGGAGGATAAAGCGCACGCCAGGAACGCCAAGGCCAGAGCTTCCCAGATGGTCAATAAAGGGAAGCTATCAGAAAGCTCAAAGGAAAAGATAGATGCCAAGGCAAACCGAGTATTAGGTAAAAATAAATGATGCAGGCTATACCAAACAAATGGATTGAGAAGGTCCGGGTGAAAAAAGAAAAAGAGACAGCACCTGCCTATGCTGCTGACAAGAAATCATCATCAGACCTGATAAGCTCTGATAAACCAAAGAGACGCTTTACCTTTGCATCCCGACAAACGTTAGTAAAAACATTACGAGGCATTAGACGATAAATGCATTGCAGGGCGTGTAATTATCCAGATTCGCGCATTGTAGAAACTACACGCGATGATAAGACAGACCAAGTATATAGGCGCAGGGAGTGCGTCAAATGTGGCGTGCGTTTCACAACCCGTGAACATCTGCGAGATGACTATAAGAACGCACCATATAAGACCACGCCTCCTAGGAGCATATTAGAAAAATGAATAATTCTAATCCTTATGGCTATGCAGATGTATTGGGTTGCGGAAATTGCGATGGAAAAACTTTTTTTGTTGTAAAGGATAAGCTCTTGGGAACGCTTATTATTTGTGAGGCATGCCGCTTTGTTAACGCTGAGCTTGCTGAAGATGCTGAAGAGATAAAAGAATGTTAACAGCATCCGCCATTGCCAAAAGGATTGAAAGTATAGAAGAGGCTAGGCGCAAAGGATCGTATAGGCATTTGACGATTGACAACCAAAGGATGGTTATATATGGACAAGAAAGAGACAAGGTGTACATTCCTACTAAAACGGGCGCCATTGCTCATAGCGATGACAGCTTTGTGCGTGTCATTATGGGCCCTTACGGAAGTGGCAAGTCTACATGGGCAGCTACAGAAATCATACGGAGAGCTTGTAGCGTCCCTTGCTGGCATTCAGGACGACGTCGTAGCCGCTGGGGAATTGTGCGAAACACAAGTGGTGAGCTGACCACAACAACGCTTGCCACATGGCTTGCATGGTTTGAAGAGTTAGGCGACGTAAGAAAACGCCAGAAGCCCATAATGACCTATGAGCATGTCTTTAGTGATGAGCATGGGGTGGTAGAGCTTGAGCTATTATTCATAGCTCTAGATAGGCCAGAGGACGTTAGAAAGATAAAGTCCCTAGAGCTTACGGGCTGCTATATAAATGAGCTCTCCGAGGTGCCGAAGGCAGCCTTGGCGCATATGAAGGGGCGGGTTAATCGCTATCCCTCAAAGGCTTTTTGTAAGGAGCCTTATTGGTCAGGGATTATAGCTGATACTAACCCTCCAGAAGATGATCACTGGATTTATAAGGATTTTGAGGAACAAACTTTTGAGAATCATAAGTTGTTTAAGCAGCCACCAGGCCTTTTACGTGTGGACAATAGGTGGGTACGTAATCCTAATGCTGATAATGCAGATCACCTACCAGAAAACTATTATGAAATGCTCGCGGAAGGACAATCACAGGAGTTTATTAAAGTATTTTGCTTGGGTGAGTACGGCTCTGTGGGTTTTGGCAAGCGCGTATATCCTGAGTTTAATCCAGACTTGCACGCAGTAGAGGTATTAATAGCAATCCAAGGAGAAGGACTAATCCTTGGATGGGACTTCGGCCTAACGCCCGCTTGCGTGGTAATGCAATTGTCTCCACGTGGACAATTGCTTGTGCTTAAAGAATATGTAGCAGACGGTATGGGGATTAGGAGCTTTGCGGAAAGCGTTGTAATCCCATTCATCGCTAAAGACTTTCCCTATTGCAAGGTTGCGATGTCAATAGCCGATCCTGCTGGGAATAACAGGAGCGAAATAATTGAAGAAATGTCCTGCATAGGGGAGCTTTCTTCTCTTGGTGTGCCAACCCGTGGGGCGCGAACCAATGATATCGATCCGCGGCTTGGTTCTGTTCGCTACTTTCTAAATAAAATGGTGGATGGAAAGCCAGGGTTTATTCTTGATAGACGCAATTGCCCAACGTTATTTAAAGGTTTTGTTAAAGACTATGTGTATGCCCGTATTGCCGTCTCTGGTGAAGAGCGCTACAAGGACAAGCCCAATAAAAACATGGCTAGCCATCCAATGGACGCCCTTGGGTACGGGTGCCTTGAAATTGCTAGCGATAGAATCATGCAAGACAAGGTAGCTGATAAGCAGCCTGTGAATATGTATAACCCAGTGATGAGGATATTTTAATTAAACGGAGAACACAATGACAGCACCAAAGATTAGCCAGTTAACACTAAACTTCCCAGGTCAGAACAATATCATCCCGCGTTTTGGACATCTCTATTGCCCCAGCAATACACTTACAGAGATTGCAGCCGCCGGATTCCTCGATAACTTTATCAAGACCCAAAACGTGAGCGTACTACCAACTGACATTATCGGAGCTGTGGGCTCTAATGGCACACAATGGTACAAGCCCGTCTTTACTAATGGCTCTTGCCAGTTGACAGTGCTGCCATAAATGAGGCTCATAAGGTGCAAAAAAGACCCTAAATTTGCCATCCCTGTACACAGCATTGATTGGGTAAACATGGTAGAGGCAGCAGGAGGAATGTACTTAATAAAAATTGGCACAGGCGGCATAACACATCTTATGGACTGTGAAACAAAGCAAGCAGCCGATGATTTTTACGAAGAAATTATTGAAGCTTTAAGGGAACTATAAACTAAAAAGGAGCAATACATGCAGTTAACAGATGCAATTGGACAATTACAATCAGGCGCACAACTTCATCGCACAGGATGGAATCCACAAGATGGTTATATCGTCCTTATGCCTGGCATGAGCCACGTATGGAAGATAGTATTAAAGCCACAGCCCAATGCTGGCAACTATATATTCAGCATGGAGGATTTAACAGCTAACGACTGGGAGCTTTTTTCAGTGGCAAGACCTAGTATTATTGATGTTGAGATTGAAGATGCAGCAGCCTGATTTTAGGAAATAAAAGAAAATAAACGCGATTTTTGCGCAAGAAGTGCAAAATCGCGTTTTATTAATGGATATGAACCCCAAT
>Ga0210404_10000208_pt1 | contig 35923 bp, 32 predicted proteins | sample IncBWH28MmetaG_FD_155455 | JGI IMG/M metagenome (GOLD analysis project Ga0210404, IMG submission 155455) | Forest soil microbial communities from Barre Woods Harvard Forest LTER site, Petersham, Massachusetts, United States - Inc-BW-H-28-M | ecosystem: Environmental > Terrestrial > Soil >... | reverse complement strand
CAAAAACCAAACTATGTCAAGGCGATTCCTCAAGCAGCGAGTAAAAATGTTGGATTACCAAGCGTCTCTGACTCTCCCAATGTTGTTGTGGGTATTGTTAAAGACCCTCGCGGTAATATCCTACCAAATATCTTAGTTGAGGTAAAAGATAAAGAGGGAAATCCAGTCCGGGCATTTAAAACAAACCAACTAGGGCAATTTGCTTCAGCTACGCCATTAAGTGCCGCGACGTATACTCTAGAACTTGAAGACCCTAAGCAACAGCACCGTTTTGATGTTATCCAAATAGTAGCTAATAATCAAGTCCTCCTGCCAATTGAAGTTATTTCTCATGACGCACGAGAGGAATTACGCAAACAATTATTTACATAATAACCTATGGCTGCCCAAAAAATACATGCAACAACACAAAAGTTTACAGAGATCGTCGATTTTGCTGACGATATTGTCATCTTAGAAGGTGGAAATGCATGTATGATTATTGAAATTACTGCGAGTAACTTCGCTTTGCTTTCAAAAAGAGAACAAGACTCTCGCATATTTTCATACGCCGGCATGCTTAACTCTCTTTCGTTTCCCATCCAAATTCTTATTCGAAATCGTCGCATGGATATCTCTTCATATATCCACGAGCTTGAAGAAATAATCACAAGCACAAAAAATGAACAGCTTGCAGTATATATTGAATACTACGCAGCTTTTGTCAAAGAGATGGTGACAGTAAATGTTGTTTTGAACAAATCATTTTTTATCATAGTTCCCTTTTCTTCCCTTGAAATGGGAATTACGGGTGCAACACAAACGCAACAGAAAAAGCAAACACAAAAAGAAACATTTACTGAAGCAGCAAGAAAAGTACTTACAAATAAGGCTAATTCGCTTCTTGGCCAATTACAGAAATTTGCAACTTCTGCGCGTATTCTTGAAAAAGAAGACCTTATTAAACTTTTCTATGAAATATATAATGAAGATACAGAAGTAGACATAGAGCAAATGCAAGCAGGCGCAGAAGCCTCATTTATTAGAGGAGATAACCAACAATGAACCTATCCTTTTTAAAAAAACAAGCACCTCCTGCTGCTTCTCCAGCTCAATCGACTGCGCATTCTGTGAAAACAAAAACGCTTGTAAAAGCAAAAGCTAAGAAACCGGTAGAAAAAGCTTCCACAAGTGCATTGCAAACATTTGAAAAGGGACTCACTTCAGTCGTAGACATTATTGCACCATCTTCTGTTGAAGTTGATTTTCGATATATCCGCGTTGGTGATGCTTTTTACACGACGCTTTTTATTGCAGGTTACCCACGCTATGTTTCTCCTGGATGGCTGGAATCAATCATCGACTACGACCACACACTTGATATCAGCATGTTTTGCTACCCTACAGCTTCAACAGATGTCTTAGCGGACCTAAAACGAAAGATTGGAGAGATGCAGGCAACTCTTGCTTCTGATGCAGAGCAAGGAAAGGTTGCTGATCCAACCGTTGAAGCAGCTCTTGAAGATGCATTAGGATTACAGGAAGAATTAGCAAAAGGGATAGAAAGGTTTTTCCAGTTTGGTTTTTATATTACGATATCTGATGCTAACGTTACTAAATTACAAGACACTGTTAAAAACTTACAGACAGCTCTTGGATCTCTTTTATTAACTGGTAAACCGGCAACACTTCAAATGGAGGAAGGCTTTAAGTCTTCATTGCCTATGGGACAAGATAGATTATACATTACCCGCAATATGGACACTACATCCCTTGCGTCAACATTTCCGTTTACGTCCGCTGTACTAACACAAAATAAGGGTGTCATGTATGGAGTTAACCAACAAAATGGCTCCCTCATTATTTTTGACCGATTCTCACTTGAGAATGCTAACGAAGTAGTCTTAGGAAAGTCTGGTGCTGGAAAATCCTATACGATCAAACTTGAAATTATGCGCCAATTTATGCTTGGAGCTGAAGTTATTGTCATTGATCCTGAAGGAGAGTATGAAACACTTACTCCTGCAGTTGGTGGTGAAGTCGTGGAATTTTCATCAAGTTCGGCAGTAAAAATTAATCCCTTCGATCTTTCTGATATTTATGAAGAGGGAGAAAACGAACTTGGATTAAAAATTCTTTCGCTGCATGGATTGCTTAAAATCATCACTGGTGAGTTAGATGCAGAACATGACGCAATTTTGGACCGCGCGTTGATTGAAACATATAGATCAAAAGGGATAACAACCGATCCTGCAACACAAAAAAAACAACCACCACTTATGGAAGATTTGTATAAGATACTGCTAGGAATGGAGAATCAACCTGCCAGAGAACTCGCCTATTCGCTAGAAAAATTTATTAAAGGAAGCGCCTCGGGTATTTTTAATCAACAATCAAACTTTGAAATTAATAACCCGCTGACTGTTTTTTCTATTCGCAATCTCGAAGAAGCACTCCGCCCAGTCGCAATGCATATTATTCTTGATTTCGTTTGGACAAAAGTAAAAAAATCTCTCAAAAAGAGAATTCTTATTCTTGATGAAGGTTGGTATATGATGAAGTATCAAGATTCTGCTTCATTTGTTTACTCTATTGCAAAACGTGCTCGTAAATACTTCCTTGGCATGACCACTGCGACACAAGATGTTGAAGATTTTCTTAAAAATGAATATGGTAAAGCTGTTTTAACAAATTCATCTATTCAAGTGCTTCTAAAACAAGGGACCGCTGAAGTCGATATGATTACTGAAACCTTTTATCTCTCCGAAGGAGAAAAAGCATTGCTTCTTTCAGCAGATGTTGGAGAAGGACTTTTCTTTGCTGGACAAAATCATGTCGCTATGAAAGTCTTTGCCGCACCATTCGAGCATGAACTCATTACATCAAATCCAATAGAATTATTGAGGAAGCAACAGGAGAAAGAACGGACTGCACAAGCAGAAGCAATAACAATAGGACAGACTGCCGTGCCAATGGCAACACAGGCTACTCCACAGGAAACTACTACGCCACCACCTGCAACTCCAGAAATCCCTCCGAATACTCAATAAGATACCTGTTTTACTCATCTCTCTGTTTTGCTACTATTAAAGTGCAGTATGGCAACAGGAGCAGCAACTAAAAATCGACCAGGATCAGAAACAAAACCTCAAGCAGGTCAGCAAAGCCCTGATCCGGTTAAAAATAGCTTTGCTGATGCAAAAAAGCTTAGAGACAATATCAATAGCTTGCAAGGAGGAGGAGTACCCTTTAAAGGTAAAAAAAATGGGGAAAAAGGTAATGTTGCTCAAAGAGCAAAACAAAGGGCAAAAAAAATAAAGGAAGACCTGAAAGAGCAAGCAAAAGAAAAAATAAAAAAGAAAGCAAAAGATCTTGCCATTAAAAACGCAGGCGAAACATTTGGTCTGAGTGTAGTACTCTATATAGCAGTATTTCATTGGAAAGAAGTTGCCTGGACCATTGGTGGCATTTTTTTTCTCCTCTTTATTCTTTTTTCAGATGATGCTCAACAACAACAGGGACAAGGACAGGGACAAACTGATCCTACAACGAGTGAAACGTGTAATCCGACACAAGCTGCTAATGGACAAACATCTGTTTGCACCATAACCGTGACATATAACGGAAGTGCTGATGATATTGTTGTTACTAGTACCATTCTTACGGGCACAAGCTTTGTCTCTGCAGGACAAAATGGCACCTATAATCAGGCTTCAAATACAGTAACGTGGGATGCAAAACAACTGAATCTCGCGCTTAATCCGGTAAACTTTATTGTTACATTAACACTTCGTGTCTCTACAACCCAAAATAATGTTTCAGTATTTAATGCCTACTCGATAATCCCCACAAATCTTCAATCTACTAACTCTGGCAGTACTGGAGCAAATTTACCACCTAATAGTAACACGTGTTCTGGCTTTTATCTGCATTATATGAGTATGGAGCCAAGTCATCAAAATTATGGCGATCCAAATTGCGAACTTGTTAAGAAGGATCCAAACGGCGTATTAATTAGTGACAAAGATGCTATTCTTAAACAATTACAATCGATTAAACCTACAGAGGCAATGGGCTGGTGGATGTGTGTTATTCCGCGCGAAAGTGATTATAACGCAAATGCTTATTTAAAAGCATCCACAAGTGGATTCGGTGCATATGGACTGGTACAAATGAATCCGACCGGGAAAGGAAATGGTCAATATGATAATGGTGAGGTCAATTGGCAGCAGCAACTAAGCAACGGCATTACTTATAATGATACTATGATCAATCATACGTTTACTTATTGGCCTCATGGGGGGAATTTAGATTATAGACCATGTCTAAGACAATATGGAATAACAGTAAATTAATAAGATTATGAAGGGACATAAACAAGATTATTTTATTATCATTTTTGCAGTAATACTTCTTTGTATTACCTTCTCAATTGTGTACCTTTCACTTACACAAAACCCTCCTCAAGAAAAAAAGATTGTACCTACTCCATTTCCCACGAATATACAAGCCAATTCACTCCCACTCTTATACGATAATGCTGCAGAAGGCAGACTAGCCCAAAAGATACTTACTCGCCCCACGCTAGAACCGTCAGATACACAACAGAAAAATACAACACTTACAACTATTCTTCATGGATTTAATTCCGGTGTTCTTTATGAAACTGCTAATGTGAGATTAGAATATGTGCAATCTGCAGATATATTTCTGGCTGAAATTAAAACAGCAAATATCACCATAGCAAAAGAGGAAATAAGTACATGGCTATTTAAACAAGGTTTTACTCAAACAGGAATCTGTAATCTTCCAGTAATGTTTTATCTTAATCCTGAGGTATCACAAAATTTACAAGGAAAAAACGTCATTATGAGTCCGCTACCTAATAACTGTTAGTTTTCTTTTCGGACAAACTATCACCGCTGCTTCTGTTTAAATAACGCAATACTGTGGTTTAAACAACAAAATATAAATCACGAAGAGATATATGCTCTTCTTCCTAATTTTATTAATGATTTTTTCAACCCCTTGCCAGATGGTTATTAAAATGTCTATGATTAAACTATAATGAAGAAGGCTCTGTTGATTTATCTTTGTTCTCTAGGATATTTCTTCTTATTTCTTTTTTCTCCTCTTATGTTTATTGTCCACGCACAGCTATCAGGCTGCGGAAAAATTGATGTAGGTAATCCTACTGCAAATCAACAAGTTCCAGCACAATGTAATGCCAATACTACAAATAATGGTGGTAAATGGCCTTTTAAAACAAAAGATCCATCAACCTTTCGGAGAGCGGATCAAGGATGGGATTTACAAGGCAATAGTCCACAAATAATATATGCAATAGCTTCAGGAAACATATATAAGGCAAATAATGATCCTCAAGGATTTGGTAATTTTTACCCATACGAAAAACTTGATCAACCAATTACAGTAAATGGTCATACTTATCCTACTGTATACTACGGGCATATTCATTATGCTGATGGTAGTACCCAAAATGGTATTAAACTTGCCAATGTTATAGGAACACATATAAATGAAGGTGATGCCATAGGATATACATATCCTGGGAATTGGCCAGCCAATTGGCTAGAAATAGGTTTTGGAGACTCTGTACCTGCGGGAAGTGGCGCTTTTCCGACAGGACCAGGGCTTGATATGGAACAATATTTATATGGAAAAAGACTTGATTACGATGGAACAGGTAAGGTAATTGGTCACTATTAGATAAATTACTTTTTTTATATGAATAACTACTCTTTTAGACAACTTTTCAACAATATAATTCCTTTTATTAGAAAATATGGTATTTTTATTGCACCGCTTCTTCTCTTTTTCTTTTTTATGTTCGTATTGATATTTTCTTTCACAAGACCTCAACAACAACCTGCAATCGGTACTACTACAACAAACACACCATCACAATCAATTGTGAACAGCAGTTCATCTAATTCACCTTCCAAAACACAGGGCGAAGGACTACAAGACGACGAAAAGAAAAATATGAAAATGTGGTCCAATATTGGTCTTTCTGATAATGATTTTGCAGGGCTTAATGCTACAAAAATATCACTTCCTGATGGATCTATACAATATACTTATGCTTCAGATATCCCAAATAGACCTAATATTATTATTGTCATGAATGGTCTTAACATTTTTCAACGGACAACATTCACCAACACGCCTTTTAATACAGATTATTATGGACAACCAGATTATATAGCCAAAGGCTCACAATATTGGGGAACAACTGCAATAACATATATATATCTTTCAAAAGGTATTGCTTTAATAGGAGATACTAGTACTAATCAATTACTTGAGCAGATTCTATTTCAACATGAAACTATTGATCAATTTAAACAACAAGATACTGATATAATAGAACCCCCACGTATACCTTAGCTTTGAACCCTAATTGGCATAATCAAATGAAGAAACGATTCATCGTCTTTTATTTTAAAAATGCCTGGGTTCAAAGGACCAATCATATCAAACGACATTTCTTTTTCCTCAACATTTCCTAAAACATCAAGGAGATATCGTGCATTAAAAGCAATTTCATTTTCTTCGCCTGAGAGCATTGATTCAACTTGTACAGTATTTTCTCCAACGGCAGAAGACCCTGAGGATACAACAATATGATTTTTTGTTAGTGAAAGCTTAATAATATTTGCTGAGTCTCTTGCAAAAACTGAACAGATCTTAACTGCTTTCAAAAGCTCTTCTCTATCAAACGAAACACTCACAGAAAAATCTGATGGAATAATTTTTTCAAAATTAGGGAATTCAGCATCTATTAATCTTCCAATAAGCGTTGTTTCTCCTTGTTCAAAAATTACTTGGTTATTTTCTTTCGAGACATAGACAGTGATATCAGCGTCATCTTCTTTCATTGCCAATAGTTCTCTGAATACTCGTGCAGGAATAATAAAGGAAGCGTTCTCTGTTTTACTTTCAGTTACCTTATAATGTCTCAAAGAAAGTCTATAGCCATCGGTAGCGACTAAAAGAAACCCTTGTGCTTCTTTTCGAACAAGCACTCCTGAAAGGGCTGGACGTGTAGTATCTTGACTGGCAGAAAAAACAACAGATGAAAATTCCTTTTTTATTCCTTTTCCGGAGAGAATTGCAAGTTTTTCTCCTTTAACTTCATAAAGTCTGGGGAATTCATCCCCACTTACTGTTTGAAAAACACTTTTTGTCCGCTTTGTTACTACTTCAAGTTTACTATCAACAGTTTTCATTGTGAGAGAATCGTCAGTAAGAGAAGCGATTAATTCAGTAAATAATCGTGCGGGAACTGTTGTTTTACCTGATTCTTCTATTTTTGCAGGACATATTACTTCAATCCCGATTTCTAAATCTGTAGAACTTAGTTTAATTGCGTTCCCCTGTGTTTCAATAAGGATATTGAGTAATACTGGTAATTGATTTTTTGTTGAGATGGCTCTATTGAGAAAAGATAATTTTTGTTGAAGATTGGGGGTTAATAGGTCTATTTTCATATATCTTTTAGTTGTTGTAGTAGTGTATATGGAAATGTGGAAAAATGCAAGGAGCTTTAAGCTTATAAGAATAGTTGCTCATGCTAAAAAAATGATTTGATAGAGTAATAATAAATTATTATTTAATAGATTTATCCATAATAAAATGTGGATATTGTGTGTATATTTTTGGGGATTAATTGTGTATAACGTAATGGTAGTAAGTAATCCTCTTGTTATCCACGGAGAGATTTTGTTATTCCCAAGATATCCTCAGTTATTTTCTCCTTGTTATCCACAAGATCTCTTATCTTATCCACACCATGAATAATAGTTGTGTGATCTCTTCCACCTAATAAGTTTCCTATTTCAACAAGTGTAAGTCCTAGTTCTTTATAAATTAAGTACATGGCAATCTGTCTAGCTTTCACTAATGAAGCAGTTCTTCTTGGTCCCTTTAACTGCGTCGGTTTAATTTTGTAATAGGAGCAAACATATTCTATTACATCATCGGCATGGAGGTGTTGTTTTTTTTCTTCAACCATATTCCCTAATGCCTGTTCTGCAAGTTCAAGAGTAATAGGACTATTTGTTGTTGTTGCTTGAGTAATAACTCTCAATAAAAGTCCCTCAAGACTTCTTGTATCTTCAGCTTTTTCAGCGAGTATACTGGTCACATCAGGTGGAATATCATATCCATATTTTTTTGCCTTAATGCCGACAATTGCAGCTTTTAATTCGAAGTCAGGCGTAGCAACATCAACTGTTAATCCTCCTGCAAATCGTGAAGACAAACGAGCTTCAATTTTTTTGATTTCATGAGGCGGTCTATCTGAGGTAAGACAAATCTGTGAGCCACTATCTATAAGAATATTAAATGTATGAAAAAGTTCTTCTTGCGTTGCCTCTTTCCCTTCAATAAATTGAATGTCATCGATGATGAGAAGGTGTGTAGATCGGAATCGTCTTTTCATTCGAGCAGTCTCATGATTTCTTATTGCATCGACGACCTCGTTAGTAAATTCTTCACTGGTAATATAGACTATTTTATTTATGGGGTTTTGAGAATAGACATCATTGGCAATTGCATGCATGAGATGTGTTTTACCTACGCCTACAGGCCCATAAAGGAAAAGTGGATTGTAGGAGGTGCCTAAATGGGCAGCAACAGTTTGAGCAGAAACGAAAGCAAGTTGATTGCTTGCGGATACGGCAAAGTTTTGAAATGTAAAATCAGGTCGTACACGGGGAAGATGTCCAATAGTCAATGGTTTTTTTGGCGCTTCTTCAGAGGTAAAAAGCGGAACTTCCTTTTCAGGTTTATTTTGTTGAATTACTCTAGGGACAAAGAGCAAAGAAACTTCGCTTTCGTAATAGGTTGTAAGCAAATCTTGGATATCTTTAGTAAAGCGTTTTTGGAGTAAATCAATTATCATTGTTGAAGGAACAGCAACAGTAGCGATGTTTTCATCAAGTGAAATAAGATAGGTGTTTTTAAAAAGCGTGTGGAAATTTGCAGGAGAAACCTTTTTTTGCATATCATGCATCACTTTTTTCCATAAAATATCAAGCTGTTCATTCATATTGGTTATTACCTGTATGCCATTAAATAATGTGGATAACTTTTTGTCAAGGGCCAAGAGAGATGTTTGTGGTTATTTTGGGCAAAATATGCTATACTTACAGTCATGGAGCGATTAACAAAAACAAAAAAGTTAAAGAGAGTTCGTAAGCATGGCTTTTTGACCCGAATGAAAACAAACGACGGAAAGAAGATGATTAAACGTCGTCGTGATCAGGGACGAAAAGAATTAGCTGTTTCGTTATAAGCTTCATGTTGGAACGAAAATATCGGTTACCTGCAACCACCAACCTTTTTCAAGCGCATTATGCTAGGGCTCAGTTGTTTTCTGTTAAATATGTACAAAACAACTTACAAGTTAGCAGATTCGCTTTTATTGTTAGAAAAACTGTTGATAAACGGGCAGTTACACGAAATAGAATTCGCAGGGTTTTTCGTTCTTGCATAGAAGAATTACTTAAGCGTATTACTCCCGGATATGACATGCTTTTTTTCCTTGAAAAGGGTATAATAGATAAACAACAAGAGGATTTGTGCCAAGAGCTTCAAGTATTTTTACAACAGAAACAAGTGCTATTATGAAGAATATTTTATACAGTATTATAATTATTTATCAAAAAATTATTGCCCCTCTTCTCCATCAATTACTTGGGATTAAAGATGTATGTAGAAGTACTCCCTCATGTTCTGTCTATACAAAAAATTCTATTTCCCAATATGGTATAGGAAAAGGTGTTGCTTTGTCTCTTCGACATGTTTTGAACTGCCAACCGTTTTTTAGTATATGAATTTTTTTGATATCATTTTAATTAACCCAATACTCAATATCATGGTCGCAATTTATCAATTGTTGACTGCTTTACACACTCCCTCAGCTTTAGGCTTTTCTATTGTGCTTTTAACTATTGTTATCAGACTTATTCTATATCCATTGATGCATCAGAGTCTTAGACAGCAGAGAAAGATGCAACAGCTCACACCACATATTAATAAGTTGAAGGAAAAACATAAAAATGATGCTAAAAGATTACAGGTAGAGCAAATGGCCTTATTCAAAGAGCATGGTGTAAATCCTGCAGCCGGTTGTGTAGTTATGATTATTCAGATCCCCATCCTTATTGGTTTATATAATGTCCTTTTAAAAGCTGTTCATTCGACATCCTTAAATGACATTAATAGCCGTGTTTATTTTGAGGGATTAAAATTACACCAGTTGTGGGGAATCAACTTCTTCGGAGTCTCATTGGCACAGACTCCTGCTCAATTATTTCACCAGTTGGGTTATGTCGTTTTTCTTGTTGCAGTCATCACTGGTGGATTACAGCTAATCCAGTCTAGAATGATGATGTCTCCATCATCAGAGCAACCAAAAAAAGAAAAGAAGGAAGAGCCTGATTTTGCAACTGCTTTTCAAACACAGTCAATGTATCTCTTACCTATTATGGTTGGCTTCTTCTCCTACTCCCTTCCTTTTGGTTTATCTCTCTACTGGAATACTTTGACAATTTTTGGTATCATACAGCAGTACATAATTCAGGGATGGGGCGGTTTAGTCGATTGGCTCCCCTTGTTGAAGAAAGCAGAAGTAAAATAATATGGAAAAAGTTAGCTTAACAGCCGAAGAACGCAAACATGTAGAGCAGCTCATTGAGAAGTTCTTTTCTCTTCTTGAAATTGAAGGAACCTTTGCCCTTGAAGAAACCGAAGATACTCTTGAAGTTATGATGGAGACTAAAGATACAGGAATTGTTATCGGTTATCATGGTGAAGTACTCGAGTCCCTCCAGCTTATTCTATCTCTTGCTGTTGCAAAAAAGATTGGCCGATTCGTTCGTGTCTCAATAGAAGTTGATGAGTATAAGAAAAACCGCACGGAATATTTACATAATTTGGCAATGCAGGTGAAGGAAAAGGCATTAGCTGAGAACAAGGAACAGGTTTTATTATCTTTGAAGTCTTGGGAACGACGTATTATTCATCTTTACCTCCAAAATGATGAACAAGTCATCTCAGAGTCATCAGGAGAAGGAAAAGATCGCGTTTTGGTTATTAAACCCCGCGAGTAAAATTGAATGCCTTCTTCTCTTCCTTTACTTTTTATTGCTTCCGACGCAATTAGGAAAACATTTGTGGCCTGATTTTACGATTGTTTCAGGAATTAGAATAGATTATCTCTCTCCCACTCTCTATAGCTCCGATATACTCCTCATTTTACTAATTGTCGTTTTTCTTATACGAGAGAGAAGAAAGTTTCAAATAGCAAAATATATAAATCGAAAGCGACTTATTTTTGGGGGAACGTTTTTTTTATTTGTTGCTTGCAATATCGCTTTTTCATTGCGTCCCTTACTAAGTTTTTATGGATTCCTAAAACTATTAGAGTTTGCATTTATCGTTACTTATTTGGCAAAAACAATTGTTAAGCTCATACAATTGCAAATAATTGTTCTTCCGTTTGCTGTTGGTTCTCTCTTTGAGTCATTACTTTCTCTCCTTCAATATCTAAACCAAGGGTCGTTAAATGGCATCTTTTATTATTTGGGGGAACGAACATTTACTGGTGTAACTCCAGGAATCGCTAATGTATCTCTTGGTGGATCACTTATTTTAAGACCCTATGCAACTTTTCCACACCCAAACGTCTTAGCAGGTTATTTATTGGTTGCGATGATACTTGTATGGAATTTTTTATTGTCACAAAAAAAACTATGGATTAAAGTATTTGCAATGGTACAGTTGTTCGTTTGTACCATTGCTCTATTGCTAACGTTTAGCAGGATTGCGATTCTTTTATGGGGAGTACTTGTACTCGTTATAGTAGTCAGGATGAGTATTCGATTAATAAAAACTAACCAGGTAAAATTATTGATGAGCTATTTAGTTCTCATCAGTTTCATAATTATTTGGATGTTACCATTGACTCATGAAGTTATCGTTCGATTTTCTCAGACCTCTTTTTTTGAAGAATCTGTGATTGAGCGGACTGAGTTATTACACGCATCATGGTTAATGATACAGCAACATCCTTTAGTTGGTGTTGGATTAGATAATTTTATACCCTCATTAGCTTCTCTACAAGAGCCACGTCCACTTGGATTATACTTGCAGCCGGTGCATACTATTTTTGTTTTGATTGCAGCTGAAACAGGAGTAATCGGTTTAGTACTATTCATCGGGTTTATTATTGCGACAGGGGTAAGAATCAAGAATCAAGAAAGAAGAATTAAGGGTGTACTCATTACTTTATTTTTTATCATAATAGTAACTGGACTGTTTGATCATTATTGGTTGACGCTCCAACAGGGGCAACTTCTTTTTGCAACTGTCCTCGGGTTAAGTTGGGCGAGTTATGTAAGCGATAAAAAAAACATATAATGATAGCATAATATGCTATGTGGATTTATTATTTCTCTACTAAATTACTCAATTCCAATAACAAAAGGGGTTTCTAATCTCTCATATTATTTTTTGCCCATCTATATTTTGTTTCTCATCATACAACTATTTGTAGTATTCCGAAATTTGTTAGTGGATTATCTCTTAAAGCTGTAACTCAGGGCTATAGTAATCGCAAAACAGAATGCCGTTTAGTATAAATCTGTTAGCTCAAATACTCTTAAATGTGCACTAATTCCTCTATCGAAAACCTGTCATTCTGTTTTTTTTCACTAAGGGTTCTTACCAGTGAAATGCTAGAGACTTAGCATCTCCAGTAGTGGTGTTCATGGACTTGAACTGTCCTAGTCTAAAGTCTGTTTTAAAGGTTTTACACCATCGTCAAGATAGTACATTGCTAGTTATTATGTTAAATAGTTCTCCTTCCCAAAATAGATTTCAGAGGGTGTTTTATAAGATTGATGGTTCATTTCATAATTGAAGATATCTTTCCGTTTAACACTTCTCCAAAGAATTTTAGTAAAAATATTATCTAGTGATCTTCCTTTTCAGCCCATGTTGATATCTATCAGAGATGATCTGTATTAGGTGATTCTTGATCGTCATTAATGATTACCGGCCATACAAACATACTAACTGTTTTTTCTTTTGTTTCTACACGAAATGATGTTTCGGATGACTTCCAGGAAAAAATAGATAGGATTCCTATAATTGGATGAATAGAACATCCGTAGAGATTGCTTTACGCGTCAATAAAATAGGTGAGGTATTGCCCTATCCAAAGGATTCTATTACTTAACAACCCCTCGGATTGATCCTCGCGATCTATTTTTAAAAAGTCTATTTCGATTCTTACCCTTAGTATTTTTCGATAAAAGCCCTATATCAATTCACGACACCCCCCTTTGTTTATCTATATCAATATCTCTTTGTTACTATTTCTCCCGTTTGATTTTTCTATTTGAATATCACCATCGTACACTCTCTTATGATAGAGATCTGCGAGTATTATTTTCTATTTAATGCTTATTCCCTGTTCTAACTTTCTGTCCAATTTTCTGGCTCACTAGATTACTCTCTTTAAAATAATCTATTTTGAGTACTTTGACTATCCATTAAAATTATTATTTATATATTAATCACGGTGTTTCCATATGAATAGAATCCCTCAAAGTATTTAATCTTCATCTTTCTCTTCGTTCCTTCCACGTCACTAGAAAAATTAGCGAAAATAGCTCCACCTAAAGGTCTATCGTGTTATTTTCATTATTCATTATTAAGCTCATCAGTTGTTTTCTACGAAAATTATACGAGCCTCAAACTTAAATTGCGCATCTTTCGCCGCGTTTACATCGATTATCGTCACGATGTATGATACAAGTATGGAACAAAAACGTCCTGTGTTAATTACCAGTGAAGAAACCTCAAAACTCCCGATTCTGATTGTTGATAAAAAAGGTTTTGTAGGGTGCGCATTAGCCGAAGTTTTACGTGAACAATTTCTTGTGGTTGTTGTCACAGCCCATGATTTGGAACGGCATAACAATATCATTCATGTCCCCTATCATAAAAAAGTTCCAATGATTCCAGACAATACTTACTCTCATCTCTTTGTAGTTTATAACGGTGAGACTGAATTACTTGATATGTTACAAGCGTTTGAAGAAAAAGCAGAGGCAATTAAAGCTCGATTTTTATTTATTACCTCTCTTTTGTACAGTAGTCCCAAATTATTTAATAGATTAAGACATCCTGGGTATGCTCAACTTCAGACAGTACTATTTGGTGAAACATTCGATAACGCTATTACGGAAGCGAATGAAATTAATTTTTTTATTCATCAAGCAAGAGTATATGGAAGAATTGAGGTTCCGAAAGAAGGACTAGGTATGCTCTATCCTATTTTTTTTGATGACATGTTAACGTCAATTATCACGATAGCTTTTGCGGTTGAAAAACCGAAAGAGATTATCTATTTATTCCCTCATCATATCTATAACGAGATTACAGTTGCGAGAATAATTCAAAAGATTGAGCCTTTAATAAAAGTCGATTTTAGTAAAAGGAAAAGTACATCGCGAATGTTTTTAATCCCTCCAAATGGTCTATATTATTTTAGAGATTATAATCTAGAAGAACGTCTACGAAAGATCGATTTCTCTCGAGTTGGTCACCGATCAAAATTACCTCAAAAGAAAATCAAACTTAAAGTATCTACTCCTGAAGAAAAACAGAGTCGTATGAAATTATTGTTTGTAAGCTTAATTGCGATTTTTATTGCACCAATAATAATAACTTCTTTATGTTTTTTATTCGGGGCAGGACTTCTTATATTTTCGATAAGGCAAGTTGAATCGGGAAGCTTTTCGTTAGCACAAACAAGCGCATCAATAGCTCAAATATCTTTCTCTGCCGCAGAGATGTTTAGTCCAAGTTTGTTTTTGCCTCAATTATTATTGCCTGAACAAAAAAGACACTTTATCGATATGGTACAAATTGGTAAAATTATTGCATCGTCTGAAATTTCTTTTGTTCAAGCTGTCCAAATAACGAGAGATATCTATGCTGGTAACCGTCTTGAGCCTAAAACTGATTTTCTTCATGCACAGGTAACGGTAAAGAATACCTTGTTAACGATGCAAAAAATGGAAGCGCAGAATGATCTACCACAATATATATTGCAAAAACTGCATTATTTTGAAGGAACGATTAACTTGGTCGAAGAAACGATTGATACATGGCCAAAGTTATTAGGATTTGAAGGAAAGAAGACTTATCTGCTGCTTTTCCAAAACAATATGGAATTACAACCAGGTGGAGGATTCATTGGATCATATGGCATTTTATCGATTGAAAACGGGAGGCTAGGGAAGTTGAAAATTAACGATGTCTATGATGCTGATGGTCATCTGACAGAGCACATTCAGCCACCTTTTGGCTTGCAGCGATACCTTGGCGTGTCCCATTTGTTTTTGCGTGATAGTAATTTTAATCCAGATTTTACTATTGATGCAAAACAAGCAGCGTTCTTTTTACAGAAAGAGACAGGACAAAAAGTCAATGGTGTTATCTCAATTGACACAACTTTTTTGAAGAATCTTTTATCAGTTGTTGGCTCAGTAGATGTCCCTGACTATAAAGTAACGGTAACACCTGATAATTTTTATATTCTTACAGAAACACATGTTGAGAAGAATTTTTTCCCCGGCTCGACACAAAAAAAAGACTTTCTTCGTAGTTTGACCAATGCATTGATAGATAAACTTTCTTCGAAGAAACAATTGCCCTATGAAAAGATTGCGCAAATGTTAGTTATGTCTGTACAACAAAAAGATATATTATTTGCCTTCTCAGATCTAGATGTCCAGAATGTTTTTACAGTAAACGGATTATCTTCTTCATTATGGGATGGGCGAAAGTTTGAGCAGAGTACCGCATTTGATTATTTTGGTGTTGTTGATGCCAACCTAGGCGGAAATAAGGCGAATTATTACATTAAACGATCAATTAATCAGGCGACAAATATTGAAGGCACTGGAGGGCTTCAGTCGACCGCTACGGTGACATATATGAATACTAGTACCAAAGTAAGTGCTTTTGGGGGAGAATACAAAGATTATGTTCGATTTCTTATTCCCGCAAATGCATCCTTCGGATCGGTGACAATCGATAATAAACAAATTCAAACAACTCCTGCAATAACTGATCCTGCTGCTTTTACTTCACCAAATTTTATTCCTCCCCCATCACTGGAAGTTGAGCAAACAGAAGAGGAAGGGAAAAAAATCATTGGTTTCTTTATTATTGTGCCAGTAGGTATAACGAGGACTGTTAGCATTACGTATACAGAGCCAGGAGTTACCGATTCCAATACTATTGTAAATAATTACTCGCTTCATCTTTTTAAGCAACCCGGAGCAGGGAATGATCACTATCAATTGTCATTGGCATTTCCAAATGATTTCACTGTGGTTTCAAATGATGCTGGCTTTACGAATGTCGGTGGCAAGTTGATTTATGATGGGCAGCTTACTGCAGATAAAACAATTACTGCAAATTTTTCAAAGAAGTAAGAAATTAATGCTGTGCCTTTTTAAGTGCTTCGATGCCGGGGAGAGTGCCATTCTCAATAAATTCCAGCATTGCACCACCACCAGTTGAAATATGAGTGATCTTGTCGAGGTATTCTTTTTTAGAAATCGCAGAAAGGGTATCTCCACCCCCTATAACAGAGGTTACATGATTATTATTTGTAATTGAGTAGTAAAGAAAATCAGTTCCTCGTTTGAACTCCTGATTTTCCATATAGCCAGCTGGTCCATTCCAAACAATAGTATTTGCCTCGTCAATTACTTTGCCAAAGGTAGCTTGTGTCTCAGGGCCTATATCAAGTGCTTCTTCATCCTTAGCGATTTCGTTTGCTTTTCTGATTTCGCTTGTCGTGCTGTCCAAAGATTTTCCAATGATAACGTCAGACGGCAGAAGAAGTTGTGAATGCTTGTGTTTTGCATGCTCAAGAAGTTCTTTTGCAAGAGCAACATCATCTTTAGAAATGAGACTTTTTCCCATAGGATAACCCTCTGCTGCAAAAAAAGTATTTGCAAGACCTCCCCCGACAAGAATATAGTCAGCGACTGTTGTGAGTTTTTTAATGAATTTGATTTTAGTAGCAATTTTTTTGCCGCCGATTATTGCAACAAAAGGTTTTTTAGGATGTCGCATAATTTTTTCTAAAATAGATACCTCTTTTTTCAAAAGTAACCCTCCATAGGCAGGAAGTAATTTGGGTAATCCAACAATAGATGCTGATTTACGGTGCGAAACACTAAATGCGTCATTAACGTAAATTTCACCAAGACTGGCAAGTTGTTTGGCAAAGATTTGATCGTTTGCTTGCTCACCGGGATAAAAGCGGATATTCTCTAAAAGGATAATTTCTTTGTTTGATTGTTGAGCAATATGCTTAGTTTTTGTTGTGAAGTCATCGATTAAGACAATGTTATTATGAGGGAAATATTCTTGTAGTCGTTTGGCTACAGGCTTTAAAGAGTCAGATGGATTGCGTTTTTTCGGCTCTCCCAGATGAGCGATGAGAATTAGTTTATTATGTTCCCTTAGAAGATATTCGATTGTCGGTATTGACTGTTGAATTCTTGCATCATCGGCAATAGAATGATTTGGATTAAGTGAAACATTGAAGTCAACACGAAGAAGAATTGTTTTATTGGAGATAGCTAGTTCATTAACATATTTCATAAGGATACAAATTAGTATAACACAGTATGAGCTTTGTATGGATTGTCGCGTTGTAATAAAGAGCTTTTTATTTTAAAGTAGAGGTACAATGAAAAAAGTATCGTTGTGAGTATCCTTTTTCTATGGCATCACTACGGTTCAAGCATAGAATGTACACCAGTTATGCCAACATTATACTGCCTCGGATCGTGTCCAACGATAGCCGTTTCAGAAGTGCCGACATGTGTGCAAAACATTGTAAAATTCCCGTCGCCCCTATCTTCTACGACAGAAACAACAACGATTATTCCGAATCTTTCATCCACTTCTAGTGGAACTTCATCTGCAAACGACACCACATGTCATAATCTTAGTCAATTTTTAATGCCATTTCTTCTAAATAGATCAGGTAAACAATGAGCGCCGAAATTATATATTAAATGTGCATCTCATCAAGGGCAACAAGATAATTCTTTTAATGGTGGCAATCTTAATAAATTTTTTGGTTTTCTTTTGCAATTTCTTTTTCAGCTACTACAATTGTGTTTAACACAATCTTATCCTGTTGCAACAATACTGACACCGTCGCTGTGGCACGCCTACCTCAATCTCCTCCTTTCAGCCAACATTGTCGGGTAGTAAAACGTCAAACAATTTCAAACATTTCTGGTATAAAAGCCATAGTAAGCAATACAGGCGTTCTATCAGGAATTGCACTAGCTACTGATCCTCCTGTTAGGGTTCAGGTTACAGTTGATTTGTGGAAGGTGACTACTGATGGATCTGTTATCGATGGAAAAGATATTATAAATAAAATGGTTGATATTGCGGCATCGTATGTTACGTCTTAAAATTTACGAATTAAGGCTCCAGATGGAGCATATTGGGCAGTCAATACTAGGATTATCATTCTTACGAGTGAAACTTACACAACGAACTGGGCGCATACTGGTATTCTCTAATGCAACAATTTGTGGTGTTAATGCTCATGGTTTCCAGAATATTGCCTTTGGTGATGGTAATCATATAGTGGTGCAATCAAACTACTTCCACGTAAATTTGCGTGCTCCTGGAACATCTAATGGCGCTTTAGAGATTTGGGGAGGGAACAGATATTAAAATTTTCGGAAATAATTTCACCCAAACAAACACTAATGAGAGTTTGTAACATAATACGAGCGCTCTTTATCTTGGAGCAATGTGGCATGATATTGAAGTAGATGGTAATTGGTTTGGATGTGGCAATACTCTCTTTATATGGTTACTGTTGCTGGGCAAGTAAGTACAACACCCATATTAAAAACTATTGATATTACCAATAATATTATTGAAATAGTTATCAGTATGGAACGCATACAACAGACGATCACACAGTTTGGAAGCCAAACACGTGTGTAAATAATATATATTGATGACAATGGTCAACGCATTTCTTTATAAATTATTGCCAAAAATGTAAAAACGCTATACAATACGAGCATGCACGCACCAGTTTTGGAAGCGACCTACCCGATAACCTTTCAGCAAAAAGAAGCTGAAATACTTGGAGAATATCTGCGTCAACGGCAATGCGTTAATCTTGTTGGAATGAAACGCGTTGGTATCAGTAATTTTCTTCGTTTCTTTCTTCGGCATGAAGATATAATTTCTACATACATCAGTAATAAAGATAAGCATCTCTTTATTCCTGTTGATCTTAATGATTTAGTCGAACAAGAGATTTATCCCTTTTGGACATTAACATTGAAGCGAATTCTTGATGCAACTGAACAATCAGAGCTCTCGCAGGCTATAAAGCAAAAAATTAGTGATTTATTTGATAAGAGTATTCAGTTTCAAGATCTTTTTTTAGTCATCGATAATATTCGTCAGGCATTAAATTTACTTGTAGATAGCGGGGTATATCCAACTATTTTTTTTCTTCGCTTTGATCGTTTGAAAGATACATTTAATCCCTCCCTCTTTGATAATTTTGAAGGATTGCGTGAAGCATCGCATAGTAATGTCTCATTTGTTTTTACGAGCTATCGCAGTCTTGGGAGTGCCTTTCCTGAAGCAAGATCGTCTTTATCTGTGTTTGCACAGACGATGTACTTCAAACCAGTAAAAGGAAAAGATATTAAAATAGTCTATGATGCTTATAGTCATCGTTATAATTTATCATTATCGTCTGAGATAGAAAAAGCATTATTTGCCATCATTGGAGGCTATATGCAATATCTACAACTTGGACTCATCCGTCTTGATGAATTGAAGCGTAAGCCTTTAAAAACGGAGACAGATATTTTGCATGGAATGCTTGATGATGAAAGGATTATGTTGCAATCAGAAGAGTTATGGGAAAGCTTAAGTGTTGATGAGAAGCGTGTTCTATTGCATATTTTAAATGGACAGAAAGTTGATGCTGAAAGTAAAGAAAAAGCAAAATATTTGTGGGATACGGGTTTTGTAATGGAGTCAAATGGAGAGGTTGCCCTTTTTAGTCCTTTATTTGGTGCCTATATTAAACAAATCGAACATGAAGAGCAACGTAAACGAAAGTCTGCCCATTTAACAAGAAAAGAAAACTTGTTGTTCATTTTATTAAAATCTCAATTGGGCGAGATTTGTGAGAGAGAAAAAATTATTGAAGTTGTCTGGCCTGAGTCACAAGAGTTCGGTGTTTCCGACTGGGCGATTGATCGCTTGATTGCTCGTGTTAGGGTAAAACTTCGTGAACAGGAGAACCCTTACGAAATTCAGACTGTTAGAACACGAGGATATAAATTAACACCACTTAAACAGTAATCTGTTTCAACCAGTTCATATGCATGCTATAATTGCCTCATGGATAGAGTATACAATCATGAATCATTTGAAAAAGAAATATATGCTCGTTGGGAAGAACGGGGCTATTTTAAACCAGAAATTAATCCCAAAGGGAAGCCATATGCAATTATTCTTCCTCCACCAAATGCAAACGGTGATCTTCATTTTGGGCATGCAATGTTTGTCATTGAAGATATTCTTATTCGTTATCATCGCATGAAAGGAGATAAGACATTGTGGCTTCCCGGGACAGATCATGCGGGGACAGAAACACAATTTGTTTTTGAAAAGAGACTTCAAGAAGAGGGGAAATCTCGATTTGACTATAATAGAGCTGAGTTATATAAGATGATCTGGACTTATGTACAAGAAAATAGGGGAGGAATTGATAAACAGCTTCGTCGTTTGGGATTTTCTCTTGACTGGTCACGTTCAAAATTTACTCTCGATCCAGATATTGTCGAAATGGTAGTTGCGACATTTAAGAAGATGTATAAAGATAATTTGGTCTATCGAGATTATCGGTTGGTAAATTATTGTACTATGGATGGTACATCTTTTTCTGATTTGGAGGTTGTACACGAAGAACGGCAGAATCCGCTCTATTATATTAAGTATGGTCCATTAGTTTTGGCAACGACGCGTCCAGAAACAAAGTTTGGTGATACTGCAGTTGCTGTTCATCCGAAAGATAAACGGTATAAGCAATATATCGGAAAGGAGATTGAGATAGAAACCCTTTTAGGAAAAACAAAGATTAAAGTGATTGCTGATGAAGCTGTTGATCCTGAATTTGGAACTGGTGTCGTGAAAATAACGCCAGCGCATGATTTTAATGATTACGAGACTGGAAAGCGGCATAATTTAGAGATGAGACAGGTTATTGGATTTGATGGCAAGATGAACAACTATGCTGGTAAGTTTGAAGGACTCTATGTTAAGCAAGCGCGAAAGGCAATTGTGGAGGAAATGCAAAAAAAAGGATTAATCGAAAAAATTGATTCTGAATATGTATCTAGAATTGGAATTTGTTATAAATGCAAAACGGTACTTGAGCCGCTTCCGCTAGAGCAATGGTACATCAAAGTGAAGCCTCTAATTGAAAATGCAATGACAACTGTGGATAAGGGATATATAAAGTTATTTCCTCAAAATTTTACCCATATTTTAAAACAGTGGTACGAAGGACTTTTTGATTGGAACATATCAAGGCAAAATGTTTGGGGGATACAAATTCCAGTATGGTATGAAGTTATCAATGCATCACAGTTCACTGTTTCTTTTGTCGATGTAAAGAAAAATCATCAGAAGGGTGACTTGAACGAGTTATTGAAGAACTATACATGGGAAGAAATTATTGCTGGGTTACAAACAGTTGTTGCTCCAATTACAGCAAAGGTAGTCTTTGAATCAGAAAAAGAAACAGGTAAACAATATCTTCCAGAAACAGACACTTTTGATACGTGGTTTTCATCGGGACAATGGCCCTATGTTACATTAAAGAATACACACCCAGGGGATTTTGAAACTTTTTATCCAACTTCTGTTATGGAAACCGGATATGATATTCTCAGGGCATGGGTATCTCGCATGCTTATGTTAGGTCAATATATTGCAAACGGCAAACAGGTTGCTGATGATCAGCAATTGGAGGAGACAGTGCCATTTCGTCATGTTATTTTGCATGGATTGGTAAATGATCCGTATGGGAAGAAAATGAGTAAGTCGAAAGGTAATGTTGTAAATCCATTACAAGTTGCTGATGAGTATGGTGCAGATGCTGTTCGTTTGGCTTTAGTTTATGGAACAGCCTTAGGAAATGATCAGGCTATGTCATATGGTAAACTTGATTCTGCGAAGAAATTTGCTAATAAATTATGGAATATGGCAAGATTTATTGAGATGATGAGAACTCGAGAGTTCTCTCAGGCTTCATTCGTGAATCATACATTAAACCAACTTTATGCTATTAAAAAATCTGATTTCGATAACGACTGGATTAAAAAAGTAAGTGATGTGAGTGAGGAGATTTCAAGATATATTGATAAATATCAATTTAATTTAGCAGCAGAGAGACTCTATGAATTTACCTGGCATGAGTTTGCAGATGTTTATATTGAAGAGGTAAAGAGGCGTCATGATGAAAGTTCATTTTATATTTTGGAATCGCTCTATATAACAATTTTAAAACTTCTTCATCCTTTCATGCCATTTGTGACAGAGGCAATTTATCAGCAAATGCCGGGTCATGGTGAATCAATGATGATCGAACAGTGGCCAACAGTGTAATTTTGCTAGACAGAAAAAAAAAATTGTGTTACATTTTGTAGTACCTGTCCATGAAGCAAAAGCTGTCACAATCTGAAATAGTTGTTTTTTTCCCGAAGAATCTCCGATTTATTACCGAATACACGTTTTCTGAGTCACAAAGTCGCACAATTAAAATAACATTAGTAAGTATTCTTTCTCTTTTTCTTCTTACATTTATCGTTGTGCAAGTTATAGTCATTTGGGATAATGTACGGCAGCAAGAAGTCCTTAAGCAGCAACGAATACAATTGGAGAATGAAGTAATATATTGGAAAGGGATTGCTACTAAATATCAAGGGTATCGTGATGTTTATTATCGTATTGCGGCGTTGCAGTATAAATTGGGGAATGTAGCTGAATCACAAAAGTATGTTAAGAGAGCATTAGATTTAGATCCGAATTTTCCCGAGGGACACGTATTGGGAATGCATGTAGGCCTATAAAATTATTCTTTTTTATGTTCTTCTGTAGGCTTTTCTTGTTCTGATACTTCCGCTGCGTGTTCTTCTCCAGATAAAGCTTCATCCTTAGCATTTTCTTCATCTTCAAGAGCTTCTTTAGATTCAGGTTCTTCAACAACTTGCTCCATGACTTTTGCAACTGTTTGTCCTGGGTCGGTTAAAATAATGACATCTTCTGGTGCTTTCATATCTGCAACAGTTACTTGATCACCGATTTCTGCAAGATGTTCTACTGAGAGTTCAATATGTTCTGGAAGTTTGTCAGGAAGTGCTTCAATTTCAACATCTGAAAGACTTTGAAGGACAAGTCCAATTTTGTCTGTTACAGCCTTAGCTTCTCCTGTTAGAATAACAGGGACGGTAGTTTTAACTTTTTCTTTCAAATTAACTTGATAGAAATCAACGTGAAGTAATGTCCGTGTTGCATGATTCATTTGGAGATTTTTAATCAGAACTGGCTTAGATTTTCCATCAAATGCCAGATCAACAAGTCCTGTTTCTCCAGTGTTTTTATAGACGTTTTCAAAGTCTGATAGTTTTATTTGAAGAGCATGTGATTCTAACCCTTTTCCATAGACGTTACCTGGAAGAAAGCCTTCTCGGCGAAGTTTTTTTACCTTTTTGCCCAAAACTGTTCGTTTTTCGGCTTTTAGCTCTGGATGTTTCATATTCTGTTAGTTATTCTATACTAACTTGTGCAGATACACAAGTAGGACTCAATTATAGCATATTTTTTGCAGAGCGAGCACAATACTTACGTAGTTGTTAGATAATTTTAGGTTTTAAGGCTCGCGTAACGATTAAATTGGTTTGTTTGCCACATTTACTGAAAGAATACTTCTTTGGTACTATATAATTATCTTATGCGCATTATTGGTATTGATCCCGGTATCGGCAGGACAGGGTGGGGAGTTATCGAAGCACAAAGCTCAAAAATTGTTGTACAGAGTTTTGGATGCATAGAGACAAATAAGGATACAAAAATTGAAAAACGTCTCCAAGAGCTTTATGAACAGATTACAGCTATCCTAAGGAAGGAAAAACCTGATGCATTTGCTATTGAAGAACTCTTTTTTAACACTAATGCAAAAACAGCTATGGTTGTAGGACAAGCAAGAGGAATCTCATTATTGGCAGCTGCTCAACATAGAATATCTACTGCTGTCTATACACCGTTGCAAGTTAAAATTGCAGTAACAGGGTATGGTCGTGCAGAAAAAAAACAGGTTGGGCAGATGGTCAAAATATTGTTGCAGTTATCTGAGATTCCTAAACCTGATGATACGGCAGATGCACTAGCGATTGCTGTAACTCATGCATTCTCGTACAAGATGAAATAGATGATTTTTACTTATAGTGGTTCTGTCTCGTATGATTTCTCTTTTGATAGGCAGGACAGGAATAAATACTTTTGATAAAATATTTCGACATGAACCTAGCTAAAGCGAACTAGCACCTATTTGTGGTAATATAGGCAGTATGATTGGGACCCTCAAAGGAGTTATTGAATATCGTGAAGATCCATTTCTCATTATTGATATTAATGGCGTTGGATATAAAGTAGTAGTTCCAACTTCCGTTTTATCAAAGATACAGGGTACAGGTGAGAAAATAAAGCTCTATACCCATACCCATGTTCGTGAAGATCTTTTAGAGCTTTATGGATTTACTGATCCATCAGACTTAAAAGTTTTTTTATTACTGATTAGTGTATCTGGTATTGGCTGCAGAACAGCATTGGGTATTTTTTCTGTTGGTTCACGACAAGATATTGTTCAGGCAATTAGTAATGGAGATGTGTCTTTTTTTACTTCAGTTCCACGACTTGGCAAAAAGAATGGGCAGAAAATTATCATCGAGTTGAAAAGTAAACTAGGAGCAAATGGTGATCTTGATTTATCAGACGATGGAGGAGCTGGACAAGAGGAATTATTAAATGCTTTGAAAGCGTTTGGATATTCTGTGCATGAAGCACATGACGCAATCAGAGGATTAGATGGTAAAGGTGAAACACTTGAGGAAAAAGTGCGGTTGGCTTTGAAACATCTTGGAAGATAGCTACTATGGCAGATGCTACAAAAATTATTAATCAGACAGACAATCCTGAAGAAGAAGTGCTTATTACGTCATTACGTGCTGGTTCTTGGTCAGAATTTTATGGTCAATCATCGGTGAAGACATCGTTGCAGATAGCAATAGAGGCTGCAAATAAGCGCAGTGAGGCAATGGAGCATGTGCTTCTTTATGGACCTCCAGGGTTAGGCAAGACATCACTTGCTCATATTATTGCAAAAGAAATGAAGGCTAATATACGTATTACTTCAGGGCCGGCATTGGAACGATCTGGTGATCTGGCATCGATTCTCACCAATCTTGAAAAGGGAGACATTCTCTTCATTGATGAAATTCATCGCTTAAATAAAGTTGTTGAAGAGACGCTGTATCCTGCGATGGAAGATTATGCTTTAGATATCATTTTGGGTAAAGGTCCTTCAGCAAGAACACTCCGCTTGGATCTACCACAATTTACCATTGTCGGAACAACAACCAGAGCAGGAATGTTATCAGCTCCGTTACGAGATCGATTTGGTGTCGTACATCGGTTGAATTTTTATTCTCCTGAGGAATTGGAGAGAATTATTAGAGGGGCAGCAAAAAAGCTTTCCATCGCTGTTGATCTTACAAGTATGCAAGAACTTGCCAGAAGAGCTCGAGGGACACCACGTATTGCATTGAAACTATTAAAACGGGTTCGAGATTATGCTCAAGTGAAAGGGAAAGGGCATATTGATCCGAAAGCAACCAATGAGGCGCTTGCAATGTTGGAGGTTGATGAAAAAGGTCTCGATCCTCTTGATATCAAATTTCTTAGAGCAATTATCGAAAAGTACAGTGGTGGCCCCGTTGGTATTGAAACCATAGCTGCAACATTATCAGAAGATAGTGGGACACTCGAGGATCTTGTTGAGCCGTATTTATTGCAATTAGGTTTTCTTAAACGGACCTCTCGCGGACGTATTGCAACAGAAGCAGCGTATAGACATATTGGTTGGACATACGAAAAACAAGACGATAAACAACAAAAACTCTTCTAGAATACTAGAATGGAAAAGAAAATGTTGGTTTTTTTTCGTAGCGTTATCCTGCCTTGCTTCCTCAGATTCATTCCCATATACTTTTTTGAAGTTTTATCAAGCGAGACTGAAAAAGTAAGCTCAAATTTGCAATCTGAAGATTGCCTGAAAGAAAGGAGAAAAGGTAATAATAATCTGCAGGATAAAGATACTTAGCACAGTCAGTATAAGGAATAGATGTCCTTTCTTGATCGAATGCCACCCAATTATGATAATAATTAATAATTGAGCATAAATAAGTAAATTAAAAATGACTGTTCGCGCTACTGCTTCGGATACAATACCTAATAAATATGTAGATTCCCAGTAATGCCGTTGCAATCGCAAAGCCAACAAGAGCAATAATTAATATTCGATCACGATCCAAGAGTGCTCTACGTGAATCTCTCGGATTTTTTGATAATACAGAACCATCTTTGCTGCCTGTAGCAAGAGCTAATGCAGGGAGGCTATCTGTCACAAGATTAATCCATAAGATTTGTGTTGGTAGAAGTGGAAGCGGGAGATGGATAAGTGTGGCGAGGAAAACCAGTGAAATCTCTGCAAGGTTCCCCGATATAAGATATATCGTTGCATTAAGGACATTTTTGTAGATAATTCGTCCTTCTTCAATCGCTTTAATAAGCGTGGCAAAGTTATTATCAGTTAGTACGATATCTGCGGCTTCTTTAGCAACATCCGTACCTCCTTCACCCATAGCAATGCCAACATCTGCCTTTTTTAAGGCTAACGAATCATTAACCCCATCACCAGTTACTCCTACAATAATCCCTTGTTGTTTTAAAATTGTTACTAAACGTAATTTTTGCTCTGGTTGAGTTCTCGCAAAAACCCTTGTTTTAAAAATGATTCTTCCGATTTCTTCATCGGTCATTTTATCCAGCTCATCGCCAGTGATGACATCTTCATCTTTAGTGATCAAACCAATCTCTTTTGCCAGACTTAATGCTGTAAATTCATTATCGCCAGTTACCATGATTGCCTGAATTCCAGCGGAACGCGATTTGCGGACAGCTTCAACAACTTCTTTTCGTGGTGGGTCATAGATGGCGACAAATCCAAGAAAGGTAAGGTTTTCTTCTAATTGTTTACGTGAGTGATGCTCATCATGCGTTTCTCTTTTTGTTCCAAAGGCAATAATGCGCAAACCTTCCTTAGCAGCCTTTTCATATTCGTTTTTAATTTCGGATCGAACATGTGCCATTACTCGACTTTTTTCAAGGATGATTTCAGGAGCACCACGGACAAATATATATTTACCATCAGTGTGTTCCCAAACAGCTGTTATTGTTTTTGTACCTGTGTCAAAAATATGTTCCTCAACATTCTTATCGTCAATAATCTCATGTTTTGTCTTCTGTTCTTTTGCCCAGAGAAGGAGTGCTCCATCTGTTTCGTCTCCGACGATTTCGAAATCTTTTCCGTCGCCTTTTTCAATTAGCGATGCTGTATTGCCAAGAAAACAAGCATTAACAAGGAGGGAAAGCTGTTTTTTGTCTTTGAGCCAGTATTTTTTGACACGCATCACATTTTGGGTAAGTGTGCCCGTTTTGTCTAATAAGAGAATTTGTACAGCCCCTAGTGTCTCAATAGCGTTCATTTTTCGGACAATAGCATTATTTTTAGCCATGCGATTTGCCCCAACTGCGAAAGCAATCGTCACAACTGCTGGTAATCCTTCCGGAATTGCCGCAATTGCAATACTTGCACTTACCAGAACCAGTGGAATAAGTGCCTGTTTAGATGCGAGGCCAATGGGAATAATAAGCAAGCCAATAGCTATTGCAGCATACGAAAGTATTTTTCCTAACTGATCAAGGTTTTTTTGCAGGGGTGCTTGTTCTGTTTTAATAGTGGCAAGTGTCGAGGCGATCTTTCCAAAGGTCGTTTGCATACCTGTTTTTGTGACACGCATCAGTCCGTTTCCTTTAAGAACGAGTGTTCCGAGCATAACTAATTCATTTTTCCGTTTTGTTACAGCAAGTGCTTCTCCCGTGAGGATTGATTCATCGACTTCAAGTTCTATTCCATCTAAGAGGATACCATCAGCAGGAATCCTATCTCCTTCAGAGAGTATAACAATATCATTTGGTACAACTTGTTCTGCTAAAATAATTGTTTCTTTGCCTTCTCTGATAACGAGAGCTTCAGGGGCTGTATATTCTTTAAGTTTGTCAATTGCTTTTTGGGCGCGGTATTCTTGGGCAAATCCAAAGCATCCATTTATAATGATGACTGCAAAAATAAAAAATGTATCAAGGATATCATGAATAAATAATGAAGCAACACCTGCCAATAGTAGTATTAAATTAATAGTTGTGGGAAACTGAGAGACAAAGAGCTTTTGTAATGAAAAGTTTGACTCTGTTGCAATAGTATTTTTTCCATATTTTTGCAATTGTTCTAATGCTTCGTGTTGTGTTAAGCTGTGTTCCATAATGATATCAATAGGTCATAGTAGTTATTTTAATAAATGAAGTTCCTCTATATCGTTTTTTTTGTTTATTTTGTGTGATGAGCAATGTAATGATTTGGGAATTTTCCACATAGTTTGTATAGTGCTCAGCTAGTCTGACATTTTTTATTTCGGGAAGAGAAAGATGCATTGCTGTCCGATCAAGAAGCGGACCTAAAAAGTTTTTTTTATAGATTGTTCTTATATCCGGCATATAGATACAGTAATATGAGTTATCCCCATGATATCCACATAAGTAAGGACTCTGCCTAATTATACGCATATAGTGGAATGTGCTAGCAGCTTCTTTAATAGAAACGGCGCTAAAATTTGCCACGGTGGTATGATTTATTTTAGATAGCATTATTCCATGATAATTGATTGTTGTGGACTTGACAAATGTTGAATAATAGTATTATGCTATAAGTGTTGCCCGATGCATCGGGAAAACTTGCCACAAAAGGAATCATTCTAGATACATTATTTTTGTGGGACATTTAAAAAAAATATATATTTGCATAAAATATATATTTAAGACGTAAGACGGTAAATGTCACAAAATGTTTATCATCTTATAGTCAATTCAAACAAAAAGATCTGCCTAAAAACAGATCTTTTTGTTGATAAAGAGCAGTTGCTCCTCTCTTCTTGCCATGCTGTTATCGGCAGTATACAATAAGCGCGTATGGATCAAGTCTCCCAAATCCGCGAAAAGATTGATATTGTCTCTTTTATTTCTGAGTTTATTACGCTTAAAAAAGCTGGGCGTAACTTTAAAGCAAATTGTCCCTTCCATACAGAAAAAAGTCCTTCTTTTGTCGTCTCTCCAGAGCGACAGATATGGCATTGTTTTGGGTGTTCAAAGGGGGGGGATTGTTATACATTTTTGATGGAATACGAGCGTTTGGAATTCCCCGAGGCACTGCGGACACTCGCCAAGCGTGTTGGTATTGAATTACAAACACAAGAGCGGAGTAGTGATCTTAGTAATCAGAAAGAACGACTTTACCAAATTAATAGTCTCACGAAGGAATATTATCACTATGTCCTTACTAAACATCCTGCAGGGAAACGTGCTTTAGAATATTTAAAGAGTCGTGGTGTCAGTGATAAAATTATTAACACGTTTATGCTTGGATTTGCTCCAACAGGAAATGCATTGACTAAATACCTAATTGGAAAGAAAAAACTCGTCAGGGAGGATCTGGTGGCCGCTGGAGTGGTCTTCCAAAAGGGTCGTGATATTGTTGATTTTTTTCGAGGGAGACTGATGTTTCCATTGATAGATCATCGGGATAATGTGGTAGGTTTTGCTGGAAGGACACTTGATAGCTCTGATACAACATCAAAGTACATTAATACTCGTGAAACATTGATTTATCATAAAGGAGATCAGTTCTATGGTTTGAATATCACGAAAGATGCAATTAGGCGTGCCAATCAAGTAATTATTGTTGAGGGAGAATTTGACGTCATTTCATGTTTTGAAAATGGCATCGGTAATGTTGTGGCAGTGAAAGGAACAGCACTGACGGAAAGTCAGGTAAGTTTGCTTGGACGTTTTGCACAGAAGATTACTTTTTGTTTTGATGGTGATAAAGCAGGACAGGAGGCAATTAAACGCAGTTTAGCGGTCGTTGAGAAAAAGGGATTAGCACCGACAGTAATTGAGATTCTAGGAGGAAAAGATCCTGATGAAGCATTGCAGAAAGAACCAGGGCTTTTCAAAAAAGCAGTTCATGAAGATATTCCTATTTATGATTATCTGTTTGATAAGTCTCTAATATCTGTTGATCTTGCCACTATTGCAGGAAAAAAAGAATTTGCAGAGATGCTTTTATCTGTGATTGCAACGATCAAAAACGAGATTATCAAAGAGCATTACATTAAAAAAATTAGTACTGTGTTGGACACCTCATATGAAAGTATTGTTAAAGAGTTAGATAAATTACAGCAGCCTCGTTTTATCCAATCTTACCAAGATCCGATAAAGCAGAAGCGTAGTAAAGAAGAATTACTTGAAGAATATCTCCTTGCCTTGATCATTCAAAATGAAACACCTAAAAAGGCCTTAGAAAAAGCTATGAGTATCTTATCTGAAGTATTGCCGAAAGAGCGATCTTACCATAAGATTATGGATCATTTGCTAAGTCATTTTGTTCATCAGAAAACATTTGATAGTAATACGTTTGGGAGTATCTTGCCACGAGAGCTTGTTCCAACGTATGATACATGTTTTCTTATTTCGTTACCTAATTTTTTAGATGAAGCACATGCTTTGGAGGAAGTCCATAAAACAGCACAACAACTTAAAAAGATTTATGTTCAAAAGAAATTAAAAACACTTGCTCTTGAAATGAAACAAAAAGAGCAGGAAGGTCGAGAGGAGGAAGCAAAAGCTTTGCGGAAGGTCTATGCGTCTCTTGCTACTCATATTGAATGAGTATTTTAATCAGCGTTGTTATAAAACTCATGATGAGTTGACTTGATGATAGAAAGCAATTCGTATATTAATTTGTATTGTTAGCATAATATGCTCGGAGGGAAACAGCTCTTATGCTACTTGGACCAAAATTGTCAGCGAAAGTACAGTTTGTGTTGAACTTTTCATTTCCAGTAGTAAAATAGCTGTGTCAAAAATACCTATTGAAACATTTATTGAAGGATTAAGAATAAAAGGGAAGGATTCTTTTAAAAATAGCTTCAAAATGAGAAGATTTTGGCGGTACGGGTACCGCCAGTCTTAATAAAAAAGATAAAAGGATAAGTTACCTTGGGTAGTAAGTTCGTTTTTGACAGTGATCCCAGTTTTAACGTATATTATTATCATGTCATCACAAGATTCATTTCCATTTGTTTTTCTTATCCTACCGTTTATTGCAATAATTATAGCTATTGTAAAAAGAAATACATATTGGATAATAGCTATTCTTATTGCGATATTAAGTTTACCTTTGCAGATAAGTATGTATAAAAACCAGGCAACTTGTCAGGCGGAATTCTGTGGACTTGGTGACTGGTTTATAGCAATTATAGGGACTGTCATACTTGGTATAGTAGCAATCTCAATTTCGTTAATTAAAGCCCCTCAAGTAATTAAAGCGGATAAAGATAAAAAGAAAGTTGTCTCTCGCAGCGACTAACTTGTTTGACATTGTTAATTCAAATTATGTGAGTTTTGTACCAAGACTTTAACCAGTGGAGTTTGCATAGCCTGTAAAATATGTTACAATAGATTCATGTCCCAAAAATTATCGCCATTACTCACCGATGTAGTGACATCGGCTAAAAAGCGTGGTTATATCACTCAAGACGAAATTCTTGGTATTTATTCAAAACCAGAGGATCATATTGAGGACCTCGATGTGTTGTATGACAAGCTAATGCATACTAATGTCGATGTTTTTGAATCGGTTGCGCAGCAGCAAGATGACCAAAAGCCGATTGAAGATCTCGAAAAAGAGCTTGAGGCTCTGACAGTCTTGACTGAAGGTTCTGTCTCGGATCCTGTTCGCATGTATCTTAAAGAAATTGGTCGTATTCCTCTTCTGACATTTGATGAAGAAATCGAATTGGCAAAACGTGTTGAAAAAGGTGACATGAATGCTAAGCAAAAGCTTATCAATTCTAATTTGCGTTTGGTTGTTTCAATTGCAAAAAAATATATTGGTCGTGGTTTGACTCTCCTCGATTTGATCCAGGAAGGTAATCAAGGGTTGATCCGTGCTGTTGAAAAGTACGATTGGCGACGAGGATATAAATTTTCAACATATGCAACCTGGTGGATTCGACAATCTGTTACTCGTGCTATTGCCGACCAGGCTCGAACGATTCGTATTCCTGTACATATGGTTGAGAACATCAACAGATTTCTTCGTTCACAACGACGGTTGATGCAGGAACTTGGTCGTGAACCAACCCCAGAAGAGGTTGCGAATGTTCTTGGAATTGAGCCTGATAAAGCGCTTGAAATTATTAAGATTTCCCAAAATCCTGCAAGTCTTGAAGCACCTGTCGGTGATGAAGAAGATAGCAGGCTAGGTGATTTCATCCATGATGTTTCTGCACCAACACTTTTTGATGCTGCATCACGGGAATTACTTAAAGAGCAAGTGGATCAGGTACTTGGTACGTTATCTGATCGTGAAAGACGTGTCTTGAAAGAACGATTCGGGCTTGATGATGGTCGTCCCAAGACGCTTGAAGAGGTTGGACGCATGTTTCAGGTTACGCGTGAGCGTATTCGCCAGATTGAAGCAAAAGCTCTTAGAAAACTTCGTCATCCCTCCAGGGGTAATAAGCTTCGGGATTATCTCGTTTAATTTTCGGGAATTATTTTTCAATTAAAGTAAATCGAGGCGTTTTCTACTGTTTATAACGACATCTTTTAAGAACAGAATATATTTTTTTGGTCTAGCTCGGAGAGAGCCCTTTTATATGCTCCAACAGTGGTGAATTTTTTATAAATCATCAATTCTTTTTTAGTTTCAGACCCCAATTACAAGAACAACTAGATTTTTATAATGTAGATATTGTGCTTCGATTTTTATATTACGCATATATCGATAATGACGGAACAAATCTAGCGTGTAAGAATAAATTTAAAAAGCTCCTTTAGATTGTTCATCTATCTTATTTTTTGTTTTGTAAAGATAGTAGGAGCGCAGTATTATGTTTCTATATATAATAGATTGTATTTTTTGAGTGAAAAAGATACATCTTTGTTTCTTTCTTCAACTGTAGTAAATTGCGTAGTGAGTGTAATGAAAAATAAACTCAAAAGTTATAAGATTTAAGGAAGCAAAATATTCCATAATTAAACTCATCAATAACAGGAAGAAGAAAATTTTATAGTTTGGCAATAACTAAAAGAGGCTGGATTTCTGTAAGCGTTGGTGATAAAATAACTAAGGCAGATATTTTGTATGGTTTGTTTACTAGCAAATTAATTATTATCTGTAAATTCCGCGATAGCTCAGTGGTAGAGCAGGAAGCTGTAGCACTTTTAACAGTACGTGAGTATACTTATTTATATAGATCGTACAAGAGTACTTAAGAAGTATAAACAGGTACATTGCAGCCCTCTGAAGTAATTCAGAGTGGAAAAATGGGGTGAATTCAGGGAAGCCGGATAAGGTAATCCTGAGCCAAGCTTAGCGAAGACATTAAAGTAGCTAGGAAGGTGCAGAGACTAAGAGTGAGGAGTCAAACCAATAAGCTCTAAAAGCGCCCCACAACCTGTAAAGGTTGATGAGATAGTCCACACTTCTGGAAACAGAAGATAAAAGTGTAACTTCAAGGTCCTAGGTTCGAATCCTAGTCGCGGAGCATTTGATAATTTTGAGACCACAAATCCTCTAATTGGATTGATAAATCAATCTTTTCTTTAGGTTCGATCGTAGCCGAAATTGTATCCTCTTTCTCTTTCATGTCGGTGATAAAGAATAATGGATTCTTCACGTCAGGAGTAAATAACTTATCTTTTAAAGTCAGGTTCGATCCAAGTCCGTTGAGTATTTGTCTTTTTGTATGTAAATCTCCGTTCTCAAACCAGTATTTTGCATAACAAGCAAATTTAAATGTTCTTTCAGAAAGTTCAAGCCATTTGTTTACCCGTCCGTCAACATCACCAAGTTTTTCTTGTATATTATCCTTTTCTTTCAGCAAACTTATTTTTTGATTTTTGAATTCTTCTTCTGATAAAAGACTATGATCCGAATTTTGAGGAGAGATAAACAGCTTTACTAAATTATCAATTCTTTTTACTACATCGTTGTAGGCTTGTTGTAATGATATTTGAGAAGCGTTTCGTGTCTCGACCTCGTTATCATGTACTTCATTCAGCCATTTTATTGCCCAGTTTTTGAAACGTTCAGATATTTGTATATGAGATAAGACTTCTGTAATTTGTTTTTCTAGGCTTTTTTGTTGAATACTGCCTTGCGTACAGTTTGGATTTCGTTTCTTCGTACAATGGTAATAAACATAGCAAAGTAGAGTAGGTTTAACCATGTTTTCAATTTGAGTTTTACATTTAATACAAGCAGTCTTATTTCTTGAGGCAAACTTTGTTTTGCAGTGAGAGCAGATCACTTGCAGTTTCTCTTCGGCTGTAATCATACCGCCACATTCTCCACAGCGGATAAGACCAGTAGCAAAGAATTCATGAATGATAGGGCGAGGTCTTCCTTTCGTTCCTAGTAATATTTGTACTCGATCGAATTGTTCCCGTGAAATCATGGGAGTGTGTTTTCCTTTGTGCCATTTACCACTTTTAATCGGATATTCAAACTCTCCATAGTAAAACGGATCGGTAAAAATCTGATAGATTTTACTTCTACTCATTGGTTTTCCTCCTAGTTTTTTATGAATCGGAGTTCTGAATCCCATTTCGTTATTTAGCTTGCGAAGGATTTGCGGTGGGGAATATACTCCTGTCAACATCAAATCCCACGCTTGTTTGATGAGAGGAAAGCGAATTGGATCAACAGGGAGAGTTTTACTACCTTTTTCTGCATACTTGTCATTCATGTAACCGGGTTTTGATCCAGAAGGTAGCCAACCTTTTTGCGCTTTTGTCATGAGTCCTCGTCTGACATTCACACCTTTGTCGTCTGATTCTTTCTTTGACATCATGAAACACAAAGCAAGCCAACTCTTATCATCAGGTGTATTTCTGTATATTCTCATGGCTTTACAATTTCAGTAATTTGTCCCAAGTCCATCATATAAATAATTTTTCCACCGTCGAGTGAATTTCTGGCAATTCTTGATTCGTCCCAAACAATCAAACCATTAGCTTCTTTCTCTTCAATTCTTTGAAGCATTTCATTAAATAGTTTTCTTCCGATAACGTGCGCACTTCCAGATTCTTTGTATATCCCTGCAACTTGCAATTTATTTTCTTTCGCCAATTTCAAAAGTTCAGCTTCTTGAGAATCAATACGACTTACGCATTTTGACAAGATATAGGGTTTCGGTGTAAATTAAATGTCCATGAATAAAAGATGGACAAAAGATTTGTATTGCCAATTTTTGTTAGCCTCACAAAGGAATTTTACAGCAACACA
>Ga0210404_10000207_pt1 | contig 35944 bp, 27 predicted proteins | sample IncBWH28MmetaG_FD_155455 | JGI IMG/M metagenome (GOLD analysis project Ga0210404, IMG submission 155455) | Forest soil microbial communities from Barre Woods Harvard Forest LTER site, Petersham, Massachusetts, United States - Inc-BW-H-28-M | ecosystem: Environmental > Terrestrial > Soil >... | reverse complement strand
CAGGTAACTCAAGCCCAGGAAAAACAGCGGCAGGCCGAAGCCAACTGGCGTAACGCCCAGACCGCACCCCAACAAATGCGCGTCATACGCTCGCGGGCCGCGTCGGCCCTCGCCGACGCGCAGCGCAAGAAAGCTGACCTCGATCAGGCCCAACTCAATCTGCTGTACACCAAAGTCATTGCTCCCGTTGCAGGCGTCGTCAGCGATCGCACCGTCGAGGTCGGACAGAACGTCGCCCCCGGCCAGGAATTGATGAAGATCATTCCACTCAACGATGTCTGGATCACCGCCAACTTCAAGGAGACCCAGCTTCGCGGGATGAAGGTCGGCCAACCGGTCACCATAGATGTCGATGCCAACGGAAAAAGTTACAAAGGCAAAGTCGATAGCATCGCCGGAGCCAGCGGCGCCCGCTTCAGTCTTCTGCCTCCCGAAAATGCTACCGGTAACTATGTGAAGGTTGTGCAGCGCATTCCCGTGAAGATCGTGCTCGATCCCGGAGAAAACAAGGATCAGTCGCTTCGCCCCGGCATGTCGGTCACTCCCAAGGTCTGGATCAGGCAATGAGCGCCGGTGCCACCGCGCTGAATGGCGCCAACGCCGAGGCTTGGCGTCCGGCAATCAATCCCTGGATCATCGCCGTCACAGTCACGCTCGCGACCTTCATGGAGGTGCTCGACACTTCGATCGCCAACGTCGCTCTGCCGCACATCGCCGGCAGCCTCTCCGCCGGGCAAGACGAAAGCACCTGGGTCCTGACTTCTTATCTCGTCTCCAACGCCATCGTGCTGCCCCTGAGCGGCTGGCTCTCTTCCATCATAGGTCGAAAGAATTTCTACATGGGCTGCGTGGCCCTGTTCACCGTCAGCTCTTTTTTGTGCGGCCTGGCGCCGAACCTGGCCACGCTCATCATCTGCCGCGTCCTGCAAGGCGCAGGCGGAGGCGGTCTCCAGCCCAGCGAGCAAGCCATCCTCGCCGATACCTTTCCTCCCGCCAAGCGCGGCATGGCCTTCGCAGTTTACGGCATCGCCGTAGTCACCGCCCCCGCGATCGGACCTACGCTTGGCGGATGGATCACCGACAACTTTACCTGGCGCTGGATTTTTTTCATCAATATCCCGGTCGGCATCATTTCTCTCCTGCTTACCTCACGGCTCATTCAAGACCCGCCTTTTCTCAAGCGCCGCAAGCTCAGCGAAACCACCATCGACTACGTGGGCCTCGGTTTTGTGGCACTCGGCTTGGGCGCGCTCCAGATTGTCCTCGACAAAGGTCAGCGCGATGACTGGTTCGAATCACACTTCATCGTGGTGCTTTCGGCGATAGCCGCGGCGTCCTTGATCTTCGTGATCGTCTGGGAGTGGAGGCACAAAGATCCCATTATCGATCTGCACCTCTTTCGCGATCGCACCTTCGCCGTCTCCAACCTATTAATGTTCATGTTGGGATTTGCGCTGTTGGGCAGCACGCTGCTCTTGCCCCTTTTCTCGCAGACCCTGCTCGGTTATACCGCGGAGAAGGCTGGCCTGGCGCTGATGCCCGGCGGCTTCACCATCATCGTCTTGCTGCCTCTCGTGGGATTCCTGCTCTCGCGCTACAGCCCGCGCTGGCTGTTGTTCTTTGGCCTGGCCGTACTTTCTGGATCGCTGTTCCACATGACCGGCTTTGACCTGGACATGGACTTCAAGACCGTCGCCGTCGCCCGCATGTTTCAGGCTGCGGGAATGGCGTTCCTGTTCGTCCCGATCAACACGGCGGCCTACGCCTTTCTGCCGCGCGACAAGAACAACGCCGCCTCCGGCTTGATGAACCTGGCCCGCAACATTGGCGGCAGCGTGGGGATTTCCCTCGTCACTACCATGCTCGATCGCCGAACTCAGACTCACCTGAATTATTTGTCCGGCCATCTCAGCTCCTCCAATCCCGCATTCCAGTCGATGCTGCAGGGCGCCACGCAGTCGATGCGGGCGCACGGCGCAAGTGCGGCATTCGCCACCAGGCAGGCTTACGCCCTGATTCAAGGCACAATTCAACGGCAAGCCACCATGCTGGCCTACATTGATGACTTCCGCCTCCTTGCGATCGCCATCCTGGCGATGGTTCCCTTGGTATTCCTGATGAAAAAAGGCAGGCCCGGCGGCGGAATCGCGGTACACTAATTCGCGGGAAAATAGAGGTAGCCATGTTCCGTCTCATCACTATCGAACGCGAGTACGGCTGCGGTGGCGGCGCCATCGCCGCCGAACTGGCCAACCGCCTGGATTGGAAGCTTTGGGACCGCCTCCTCACCGAAGAAATCGCCCGCCTCGCCAATGTTCAACTTTCCGCGGTCTCGCGCTGCGACGAGCGCATGGACAGCAGCTTCTACCGCCTCGCAAAGGTTTTCTGGCGTGGCAGTTATGAACGCAGCTCTGGGCTGGGCAACCAGGCGTTCGACGCCGACCGCATGGTCTCGCTAATGGAGCAGATCGCCCCTAGAATTGCGCAGGAAGGAAGTGCCGTAGTAGTCGGCCGCGGCGCGGCCTACTTTCTGCGCGAGCAGCCCGATGCTTTCCACGTCTTCCTCTATGCCCCACGCGCTGAGAAAATCCGCCGGCTCCTGCAAGACGAATGCACAAAATCGCAAGCCGAAGATCTAGTCGACACCGTCGACCGCGAACGCATCGCCTTCGTCAAACACTATTTCGACGCCGACTGGCCCACCCGCTCCCTCTACCACGTAATGATCAACACAGCGGTAGGCAACGAAGCAGTAATCGAGACCATCCTGAACACCATGCACCTGGTCGAAGGCCGCCCGAAAGCCACCGACTACGAACACCCCAAAGTCCACAGTTCCGTATAGCCGGGCCGCTGCTCCGCCCCGGAGGGGCATCGCGATAATAGCCCGGCGCCTTTGGCGCTGGGGAAAAGTTGGACAATGGAATTCGTCCCGGAGGGACGACTGAGTTCTCGCGCATGCTCTTCGGCTCGGCGTCCAGAATTCCAGGAGGATCGCAATGAAGACAATTTCTGTTCCTCTCCGCGTGTGGGCCAAACGCGAGAAGTCCGGCGATGTCACAATCAAAGTCGCAGGGCCGTTCATTTCGACTATCCGGGATACGCCGGGAAGCAAGCGATACCACAGGCCCCTGTACAACCATCTAAAGAAGATTCTTCTAGCACATCACGTCTGGCTATCATAAGCTCATGGGTAGGTCAAAGGCATAATCCCGCACTATTCGGTAGTGGGCTGTTTTGAAAATCTTCGGTTCGGATTTGACAATAGCCGGTGAGGAAAACATGGAACCTGAAAACCATGACATTTGCCCAAAATGTGGAGGAGTGATGGTTACGCTGCTGCCGCCTGCTGCAGATGGTTATCATTTTGCACCGGGAGAGGGCTATCCGCGCTGCTTTAAGTGCGAGGCGGAGGAAGAGAAACGAAGCAATCCAAAGCGAGTCTAACTATTTGTTAGCGCAAAGAACCAGGTTGCCTCAGAGCCTGTCTGACAGCGCCCCAAATCTCTCGGCTATTGAGCGGATGGAATAGGAATTAAGGGGATGCAGATACTCGGCGTCCAATTCGGAATCCAACATGCCGCGTTTAGCAAACTCGCTCCGTAGCGCTATCACTTGGGACTCGTAGTCACGCTTGTACATCTCCATTGTTATCTTTTCATCAATCGCCCCTCCACCGTAAGGCCCGGTTCCAAATCCGCCTTGTCCAAAGCCCGGATGTATTTTTTGTTTGACCAAGAACGCCAAGATCGCCCGGCACAATTCTGCCGCTCGCCTTTTTAGAGATTGGGTAGAAGTTTCTGGTCCCTGGGTTTGTTCGCGTATATTCGTCACTCGGTTAATGGCATTGACGTTAGCAAGAAGAAGCGCTTCAACGCGCGAGAAATGATCCATTGTTTCCTTGAATTGACTTTCATGCTTTGTTTCTCCCCGCTGTATATCCACCGTCTCGAAATACAACATCGAGAACACAATGACGATTGCAGCCGCTCTACCCAGTGCATCTTTCGGCTCTTCAAGCACAGCTAGAACCATAGCGAACGCGCCCAGGAATCCGATAAATGTTCCCGGTGGTTTCGTTACGATCCAGTCTGTCCAAGACCGTTCGTAGTGAACGCCGATGAACATTACTAGACAGAACAGTGCGGCGGTAAACAATAAGAACCTGAGGAAACGAGCAAGCATCTTCACAGTTCTTTGCCTTGGATGATTGCCCAAAATCGTTTTTGCGTAGTCTCGCAGCATTCGCAACGCTTGGAATGGATCGTCGTCCGGAAGGTCTGGAAATTTCGGGAAAGACACAACCGTGAGAGGCTACACTGTCGAGGCATCTTTGGGAAGAATTTGAAAACCGCCAGCCTACCACAATTCGCTTGACTTCGCCTCTCAACCCTGCAATCCTAATATTGCTCTACGCATTGGATATTTGACAACTTAATAGCAACGAGATAACTCAAGCAAACTCAATATTTTGCAAGCCGGACCCTCGAATTCACGGCACTTTACCGATTCCTAGCCAGCTAAGTCCTTTGTCCGGAATATTTTGCGAGTAACTCGTTTGTTTTCAATATTTTAGCCATACTCGGCGCATATCGGACGTCCGTAACTAACTGATTCCAGGTATTTTACGCAGATTGATCTGTCCCTTTTTTTTGGCCCAGATCCGGCTACTGACCTTGACTGGGAGTTCCAATCAATCGCCGCGCACGAGAGCCACCGAAGCCACAACTCCCGCGCTCCTGGTCACGGATAACGGCCGGTCCAGCGCAATGTCCATCTCAGTAAACCGGGGCAGCACTACATCACGCCCATGGCGCGTCACCATGTATATCCCCGAGATGCAACTCGACACGATCCTGGCCGTGCCCGCAGTGGAAGCGTCCGTCGCAGTCGAGATGATGGCTTCGACAATCACCTGCGTTGCGTCATCCACTTCTTTGGCAAGGCCGGCAGTCACTCCGATGTTAATCGCCATCCACGCCTTGCCCGGACGTTCGCCTCGGAGCTGGCCTTCCGCGTCAATCTTGGTGTGCGACCTGCGGTCCAATTCGGCTCCCGCAAGCGATGCGGAGATCGGGATGAGGTTCCCACCCGGCAACGTCAACCCGGTGAAGGTCAGGGACAGCGATCCCGCCCGGCTCCCCCAGCGTGGCGGAGTCCTCTTTACTATTTTGCCTTCAAACAAGCTGCCCGCCGGCAGAACGACGCGCGCATTCAGCAACACAGGCTCGAGCAAACGTGCCTGAACCAAATCGCCAGGCCTGCTCTTTGATGCGCTGACGTCTCCCAGAAGAAGAATCTTGCACGCCGTGCCAGCCGGAAGAGTTTCCAGGCCAGACAGCTCGGGCACCGACTGGGGCCCGGAAGAAGATGTGCCCTCGGCACTCGCGGAAGACGGCTTCTCACCTTCCACGGCAAAAGCCTCGAGCACCACCATCGGCGCTGCCAGCTTTCCAGATCCGTACCCACCGCCAGACTTGCTCACTTCAACGGCGCCGGTTTCGTTGACTGCCTGCCCCGATTTCTTCTTCTTTGCCTGCGCGTGTACCTCACGCTTCCGGCTGATGGAGATCAATGACACTTGCAGCCCGCTCACATGGCTGCCCGCAGAGACCGTGGCCGTCTTGAACACCGGATACTGTTCGTGGCGAGGCGTGAAGGCCTTCACCACCCACGGCCAGTGATCGTTCGGAGTCCTCCGTCTTTTCTCCATGTGGTCCACGGCCATGCGCACGTGACTCCCTGCAGGGAACAGTTCACGGTCGGAAGAATAAACATCCCGTGCCAGGTTGCCCTCCACCAGGTCTCCCGGCTTTAACTTCGACAGCTTCAGAGGATTATGGAGTTGTACCTTAAGGTAGAGGCTCGCATTCGGGGACGGCGGGTTTTGCGCGTCGGCTGCCGGTTTCTCCCCAGCGGAGCAAACTACAGAACCCACCGACACCGCAGCCGCCAGCAATCCGGCGCTGACAGCTTTCGATACCCTGCCACTTTTCACGACTTGCTCCTGTTTGCCCTTAACCCCCGGCTTGGGTCCACGCGCGACTAGCAATGTATCTCTGATTCACGGAAACGCAGAGTGGGAATGGCAATATTGGTCCCGCGCCCGCGGCTATCGAGATCGTTCGCTTGAAGGGGAGAAGTCTGGTGCGCCCGGAGAGATTCGAACTCCCGACCTATTGCTCCGGAGGCAATCGCTCTATCCATCTGAGCTACGGGCGCTCACCAATAGGTTCAGTTTACACGGGTGGGCTGAGAAGCATCAATGCGAGCACTGCGCGTTGCGAGCAGTTCACGTTGGAAGAAAACCTATGGCAAGACGCGCAAACGGAAGCAGCCGGCGCCGACCGTGCGCGGCTCAATCCCGGAGTGTGCTGGGCTTTTTACGGGCAGACGTTCGAGTGCGGGTCGGCAGAATACGTCCCAGCAGTCGCCAGGGCCCTTGCCCGCGCTGCCAAAGTCTAAGACTACCAGCGGCCTCGCCCGCCGCCGCCACCGCCCCGGCCACCCCGGTCTCCGCCGCGCTCTCCGCCTCGGCCGCCACGGTCGCGTCCGCCGCCGCCGGCGTGCTCGGTCTTGGGACGCGCCTCGTTCACGTTGAGCGTGCGGCCGCCTACCTGCGATCCGTTCAACGCAGTGATGGCCTTGTCTCCATCTTCGTTACTGGCCATTTCCACAAAGCCGAAACCGCGCGAACGTCCCGTGTCGCGATCCGTCATGATGCTGACCCGGTCGACTTGCCCGAACGGCTCAAACATCTGCCGCAGTTCGTCTTCCGATGTGTTAAAGCTCAAGTTACCCACAAAAATATTCTTCAAGCATCAGCCTCTGCATTGAGCTGTCGAAGTGCGAGCGATGCGGCGGACTGGCAGGTCGGGGACACCTTCCTGAAAATCGAGACCGGAGCTGGCGAACAGTCGAATGCGGCACGAAGTATAGCAGGTTTGTCAAATCGGCCATGTGAAATCGTGCACGAGCGGCAATAGGTCAGTTTGGAAAGCAGAGCTGCACGCGTGATGGGATTTGTTTCCCTGCTGCCGTCAACCGGGAGCAATCGCGGCCAATTCCCGCAAGCCGACATCTCGGTATGATCCAAATGGTTGCCTTCTGGATCACTTCCGGTTGACCACTCGTCCAGAATGCTAGGTAGACCCCTCGGGCTTGCACAGGATGGTTCTCAGGAAGTCCTTGGTACCGGCTGGGCCAGTCACCCGGACGATCACTGGGCCCCTATTGGGGTGGGCAGCCAACTCGAATGTCAAAAAGGGGCAACATTCCCGCTCTGCCACAATCAATTCCGCCACAACCGCAATCCATTTCCCATCTCCTGGTAGCCGGAAGGCGTATCCGTCTGCTAGTTCATCAGTTCCGATCACAGCGGACCTAAAGTGAGCAAGGAGCGTTGCCTCGCGCTCCCGGAATTCTGCCGTCGATAAACAGCAAGCTACGGGAATGTCATCAGAGCCCTGCTTCATGGGCGACTCGCTGGTGGAACGACGCCGTTCATCCGCAGGTACTCGACCATTTGCCCATAGTGATCAAAAGCGTGAATCAACGCCTCAACCGTGAGTGCCAGGCGAGTCGTCTTACTGGCCGGCAGAGGCGAAATCGGAGAAGCTTTCACCGTCGCGTTCGGCTCACCGATTGCATCAATCGCCCTACCCAGATGCGCGAACGATGAATTCAGACAGTCGAGAATCTCCGCCTTAGTTCGCACTGTTTCAGGACCGTTCTCGTCTCCCGCGTCAGCCGGAGGCTCCTCGCCCAGAGCGGCGGCTGCCAAAATATGGTTGGTCGCTGAAAGGTGCCTTACCATCCGGGCGAAAGTACGCACACCCTTGAATTCGCCCTCAGTTGGCGTGAATTCATACTTTGTAGCAGGCATGGCCTCTGCAGCGGACACGATTTGGTCTTGTACGCTCTTTAAGAAGATCCTTAGCGCCTGCCTCTCCCGCTGCGCGTCCAGGGGGACAGTCCGCTTATCAGGCTCATGTTCAGATTGTGCCGCATTGGTTTCCACCAAGAGAACCATGCTGCTCGGCTTGCCGGTTTGCGCTAGCGCACCAACATTGCACGCTGCGAGTAGTGCCAATGCAACCGCCATTTTCATCGTTTTCATCGTTCCTTCCTCCAAGGCGCTCGGATCGGTTCTGATGAGCCCGCCTCGAAGATAAGGCTACAACTTAAAGTCGACTTTAAGGCAAGAGTGTTTTTGTAAATTATTTGTCAATTGCGGAAGGTGATCAGAATGGGCTGCACTAGAATGTAGCCGTGCCCCCACTAACGATTTCGGAAGTCGCGCGACAAATTGGACTTCAGCCGTCTGCGATTCGCTATTACGAGCGGATTGGACTGCTTCCGCCCGCGCAACGAATAAGTGGACAGAGACGTTACGACTCCGCGGTCCTTTATCGGCTCGCAATCGTTCAACGGGCGCGACAGCTAGGTTTCACGTTAGAGGAAATCCGACAGTTGTTCTTAGGCTTCCGCAATGTCACTCCAGCTTCAGAGCGCTGGCAAAAGCTGTCTCGGAGAAAGCTCGCTGAACTCGATGGTTTGATGGACGGGATAAAGAAAATCCGGCGCCTGCTCAAGAAAATGGTGCATGACTGCCGCTGCGATACGTTGGATCAATGTGGCAAGGGGATATTTCGGAGCATGTATGGAAATGTGATGACGAAATCCCTGTCTGCGAATGATCGATATGGCGGATAATTTCAGAGTATTTGTGAATCTGACTGCGGTTTGCTCTAGCATTGACTACTCGGGTGTAGCTTTTTCCTTTCACTTTCGCGAAAGTACCGGCTCTAGGCCGTCCCCTGGCGGTCGAAGTTTTCCGGGACTGCGAAGGTCGCGCCGCAGCTGCAGGGAACCACAAACATTCGCAGCGGCGCCTCGCTTTTGGATTTTGCGAATTGAGTGCCGGACCTCACCCTTCTTCCACCGTCGCCATCGCACTCTTCTTGCGCCGATTCGATTGCAGGACTTTCTTCCGCAGACGAAGCGATTTTGGCGTGATCTCCACGAATTCGTCATCCGCAATGAATTCGATGGCCTGCTCAAGATTCAACTGGCGGAACGGCACCAGGCGGATGGCCTCGTCAGCGGTCGAAGCCCGCATGTTGGTGAGTTTCTTTTCCCGCACCGCGTTGACGTCCAGATCATCGTCTTTCGCATTTTCGCCGATGATCATCCCTTCGTACAGTTCAACGCCCGGACCGACAAAGAGCTCTCCGCGTTCCTGCAGACCCCACAGAGCATATGCCGTCGAAGTGCCGTTCCGATCGGCAATTAACGCTCCTGTAAGCCGGTGCGGAATTTCCCCCTGCCACTCGGTGTATCCGTCGAACAGCGAATTCATCACGATCGTCCCGCGCGTGTCGGTGAGCAACTGGCTGCGCAGGCCAATCAGTCCGCGGCTGGGCACGCGGAACTCAATCCGCACGCGTCCGTAGCCGTGGTTGTGCATATTGGTAACTTCCGCCTTGCGCGATCCCAACTGCTCCATGACCACGCCCACGAATCCTTCCGGCACGTCCACCGTGAGGTGCTCCACCGGTTCCATCAGCTTGCCATCAATGCGCTTGGTGACGATCTCGGGCTTGCCGACCATAAGCTCGTAACCCTCGCGCCGCATCATTTCGATGGTGATCGAGAGCTGCAGTTCGCCTCGCCCCAGCACCTTGAACGAGTCAGTCGTGCCCATTTCTTCTACTCGCAGAGAGACATTGGTGAGCAGTTCCTTCGCCAACCGCTCCCGCAGATTTCGCGATGTGACATAGGTTCCTTCGCGCCCAGCGAACGGCGAAGTGTTCACCGTGAAGGTCATCGCGATGGTCGGTTCATCGATCACAATGGGCGGCAGTGGCGCCGGATTCACCGCGTCGGTAATGGTCTCGCCGATGGTGATGCCCTCCACTCCAGCCACGGCGACGATATCGCCAAGCACGGTCTCCGTAATATCGGTGCGCTTCAGCCCGGAGAACGAAAACAGTTTCGTGATCTTGGTCTTGTGCATCGTCCCGTCAAGCTTGGCGATCACCACATCTTCGCCGGTGTACATCGTACCGTTAAACACGCGCGCGATGGCCAGGCGTCCCAGAAAATCGCTGTAGTCGAGATTGGCGACCAGAATCTGCAACGGTCCCTTCGGATCACCCTTGGGCAGCGGAGTCGTTTTCAGAATCGCGTCAAAGAGCGGCCGGAGATCCTCGCCACCTCCCTTGATGTCCGTCGACGCCGTTCCCTCCTTCGCATTCGTGTACAGAACCGCAAAGTCCAGTTGATCTTCCTGGGCGTCAAGATCGATAAACAGGTCGTAGATTTCGTTGAGGACTTCCTGCGGACGAGCATCGGGCCGGTCAATCTTGTTGATCACCACAATCGGCGGCAGCTTCGCTTCGAGAGCTTTGCTCAGCACGTAACGCGTCTGCGGGAGCGGGCCTTCGCTAGCGTCCACCAGCAGCATCACGCCGTCCACCATCTTCAGCGCGCGCTCCACCTCGCCGCCAAAATCGCTGTGGCCGGGTGTATCCACAATGTTGATCTTCACGTCGTGATAGAAGATGGCCGTGTTCTTGGCAAGGATGGTGATGCCGCGCTCGCGTTCCAGTTCGTTCGAATCCATCACGCGCTCCGCGACGGCCTCGTTGGCGCGGAATGTCCCGCTCTGCTTCAGCATGGCATCGACCAGCGTGGTCTTGCCGTGGTCGACGTGCGCGATGATGGCGATGTTGCGAATACTCAAACTCAAAAGGATCCCCTTCTCGATGTCGTCTACTACTACTTTACTATGCTCGTAGTGAAATCGACGCAAGGAGGTCCACAGGAGATGGCCGGCGGGGCCTTCCCCCAGCGGAGGCTCATCGGGTGGAACGCTTATTGAGGTTTGATCCCGGCGGCTTCGATGACACGCGCCGCGCTTTCACTCTCACTCAATAGAAAGCGCGCGAACTCAGGCTGCGTCATGCTCATCGGCTCGTCCCCGTGTTGAGCAAGCCACTCGTGCAAATCCGGTGTGGCTAGCGCGCGTGCGATGTCCTTCGCCAGTTGATCCACCACTCCAGCAGGAGTACCGGCGGGCGCCCATACCCCATACCAAATCGGATAGTCGAAGTCGACGCCGGCCTCCGCTATGGTCGGCACCTCCGGTAGCAGGGACGAGCGCTTCTTGGTGCTCACGCCTAGCGGGCGCAGCCTGCCCGCACGGATATCGACCAGCGCGAGCTGTATGGGCGCCAACATGTAATCCGTGCGACCCGCGACTTGATCGGCAATCGTGTCGGCGATCGCGTTGCCCGGTCGTGCGGGCACGTGCACTGCCTTAATGCCTGCCGCTAGATCGAATTTCTCGACTCCGAAGTGTGAGCCCGTCCCCATGCCGGAGGAGCCAAACTTCAACTGACCCGGTTTCGCCTTCGCCGCCGCGACCAGTTCGCCAATGGTGGTGATGCCAGTCATCTTGCCCGTGACCAGCACGTAGGGCTGGCTAGTGAGCGGAGCGACCGGGATGAAATCCTTCAGGGGGTCATAGGGGAGGTTCTTCAGGAGCGCCGCACTGTAGGCCTGAGCGTTAGTGTTTATGAGTAGCGTGTAGCCGTCGGCTGGCGACTTCGCGACCTGCGCGGGCGCCGTTGTCGCTCCTGCACCAGGCACGTTCTCTACTGTCACAGGCTGACCCCACAGTTCAGTGAGCTTTTGCCCGAGGGCGCGGCCCACGAGATCGGGCCCACCACCCGCCCCGAACGGCTCGATCAGACGCACGGGTCGGGTTGGATAATTTTGTGAAGCTTGCAGTATCAGAGCCAGCGAACAAACAAACGCCAAAAGCATTCGTGTCGACATGCCTTATCTCTCCATAATTGCAAGCGGGGAGGGTTCACACTCCTAGACCAGTTCTGTCACAACCTCGGCGCTGCCTTCCACTTGCACGCGCGAGCGATACCATAGCACAATCGCCACCAGGGAAAACACAAAGATGATCGTGGATGCGGCATTGGTCTCCGGTGTGATGCCGCTCCGCAGCCGTCCCCAGATTTCAATGGCAGCCCCTCCCAAGCCCGAGCCAGAGGATGCTTGCGCTCTTTCACAACCTTGCTACAATCGCGCAAGGTTCAGTGCCGCAGTCGGTTCGAGCCAGTCATGCCGGATCGAGGCTTCCAGACAATTGGATGGAGTGAATATGAATATCAACGTGAATATAAAGCGAAGTCTAACTGTCGCCATGCTACTTGCCATGCTGGCGCCACCGGCGATCTCGGCTCCGCGGGATGGCAAATCCAGCACGGATCGGGACGCCGCCATCGCCGAAAAGTGGATTGCTGCGTGGAATTCCCACAGCCCGGAAAAAATGCTTCCAGTGTTTACCGACGACGTCTTCTACGAAGACGTGGCCTTTGGCGAGGTGAGTCACGGCAGCGCGGAACTGCGTAAGTTCGCCGCTTCCGAATTCGAAGGCGTCCCTGATCTCGAACTCAAGCTGCTGCGTGCCAATGTCCAGGGCGGCCACGGAACCATCGAATGGGTTTTTAGTGGCACCGACAAAGGAGTGTTCAACACGGGAAAGAAGTTCTCTGTCCGAGGAGTCAGCGTTATCGATGTGCGCGACGGCAAAATATCGCGCAGCGTCGATTTCTACGATTCGGGTACAATCATGCGCCAGGTCGGGGTGTTGCCAACTCCTCCAACCGACGCCAAGTGACGCAGAGTCCTAAGGCCCAGAAAGGAATCCTTATGACCCAAAAGCCAACCACAGCGGAACGCGACACCGCTCAGCTCGAAGCCCTCGGCTATGACTCCAAGTTCGATCGCTCGATGAGCCTGTGGGCGAACTTCGCGCTTGGCTTCACTTACCTGTCGCCGGTGGTCGGCGTGTACACGGTTTTCGCGTTTGCCATCGCCACGGGCGGCCCACCCATGTTCTGGAGCTATTTGTTTGTTGGGCTGGGGCAGCTGTTGGTAGCCTTGGTGTTCGGAGAGATTGTCTCCCAGTTTCCCATTGCCGGCGGTCTTTATCCTTGGGCCCGGCGGCTCGTGGGGAAGCGTTGGGCCTGGATGGCGGGGTGGGTCTACCTGTGGGCCTTGTGTACCACCATTGCGGCGGTGGCCGTGGGAGGAGCCCCTTATGTAGCTCAGCTTCTCGGCATCCATGTGAATCAAGGTGGAGAAGTCGCGATTGCAGTCGCCATGATCGTCGCGACCACGGCCCTAAACGTCAGCGGCACAAAGCTTCTGGCTCGGGTCGCCATGTTCGGGTTCATTTGCGAGTTGCTGGGCGCGGTCGTGGTGGGGAGCTACCTGCTGCTCGTGGCCCGTCACCAGAGCTTCAGGGTCCTCTTCCAAAGTTTCGGCCTCGGGAGCAATGGACATTACTTGCCCGCGTTTCTGGCGTCGAGCGTCGCCGCCATGTTCTGTTATTACGGCTTTGAAGCCTGTGGGGACGTCGCCGAGGAGACCCCGGACGCCAGTCGCGCCATTCCCAAGGCAATGCGCATGACCATCTATATTGGCGGCTTCGCCGCCATGCTGGTTTGCCTCGCGCTGGTGTTGGCGGTGCCCGATTTGAACGCCGTGTTGTCCGGCCAGGATGCGGATCCGGTGACAACCACCCTGCGTGCAGGCGTGGGCCCGATCGGGCTGCGGGCCGTCATTGCGGTTGTGATGGTTTCATTCTTCTCCTGCCTCATCAGCCTGGAGGCGGCTACCAGCCGCCTCTTGTTCAGCTATGGCCGCGATCGCATGATCTTCGGCAGCGCCCAGCTCAGCACGCTTTCCGAACGCACGCGGGTGCCGGTCATCGCCCTGCTGGTCGCCGGGGCGGTGCCGGCGTTCATTGCGATTGCCGGATTGTTTCTTGAGGAAATGATTAAGACCATTATCGTGTTCGGGTCCGCCGGAATCTACATTGCCTTCCAGATGATTGTCCTGGGAGCGCTGGTCGCGCGCGCGAAGGGTTGGAAACCAAGCGGAGCGTTTCGTTTGGGCGTCTGGGCTTGGCCCGTCAACCTGGCGGCGCTTACCTACGGCGTCCTGGCCATCGTCAACATGGTATGGCCACGTACCCCTCAGGACCCTTGGTATCGTAACTACGGAATGATTGTGGGCGCGGTGGTCGTGGTTGCCTCCGGCCTGTTCTACGCCGTCCTGTTTCGGCCTTATGATCGCCTCGCTGCCCCCGAGGGCGATGCTCACCTCGCCCACCTGGACGCGCCGCTGACATCCGAGAGCAACCTCGACTAAAGCACTGGGCTGACGGACACAGGAGCAAGTTATCTTGCTGGTGTGCCGATGTTACCGGCGAGCAACTTAAAACGTCGGCGGAGTATTTACCCACAGCAGCCAGGCCTCGGCGCGCCCGGGATTTTTCCAGTTGTGGGGAGTGGCGCTCTCAAAATAAAAACTGTCACCTGCCTTAAGCCGGTATTCTTCACTCTCCAGCGTAATCGTCAGCGCCCCGCGCAATATATAAAGGAACTCTTCGCCCTCGTGCGAGTAAGAGTCGCCGCTTCCCGCACCCGGCGCGACGCGAAACAGATGCGGCTCCATGACCGTGTTGCCCCAGGCCAGCAACTCCATGCGCACGCCGGGACCGGCTTGCAGCACCTTTCTCTGTTCGGGTTGCACCTGCCGGCTGCTCGCTCCCGTGGCGTCAAAAAAATCCAGGATGTTGGTCTTATAAAATCGCGCCAGCTTGCGCAGCGTTCCCACCGACCCACTCATCTGCGAGCGCTCCAGCGCGCTCAGGAATCCCACGGAGATGCCCACTGTTCGCGCCACCTGTGCCAGCGAGAGCCGCCGCTTCGCCCGCAACTGCCGCAAGTGCGAGCCAATCGCTCCCGCGCTGCCATCTGCCGCAGGACGCGCCCGCCCCTCCCGCCGCAGCAGTTCGACAATCGCCGCCGCGTTCAATCCCCGCACCTTCCGCAAAAAACGCGCCCGCTTCAGCAGTTTGACGTCATCGGCCGTGTAGAGCCGGTACTTGCTCTCGGTACGCCGCGGACGCGTCAGCCCCAGACTCTCCCACGAGCGGATCACGGAGGGCGAAACGCCCACGCGCCGCGCCACATCTCCGATCTTCAAATAGGATGCAGCGTTGGATGAGTTCATCGTTCCCCGGACGGCGGATCAAAGTTCTCTATGAGAGAGGCACGTTTTTTCTCCTTGACAGTATGCCTGCCCCTTCTCTAACCTTGCGGGATTATAGCAAGGTTGTGGCCTGACACAAGCTATAGCTTTCAAAGAAAAACTAACTTCTCCCCAAGAGCCTGGAGGTTCCATGCCGTCACTGCGAGCCCGCTGGACCGCCGTTTGCCTGGCAGTTGTGATTTCTCTGTCGCTTCCCGCGTTCCTTTCCGCTCAGGGCACGGCGGGCCGCATCTTGGGTCGCGTTACTGATCCTACCGGTGCCGTGGTGGCAAACGTGAAAGTCAGCCTGGTCAACGAAGGCACGAACGTGAGTCGCGGCGCAGTGACCAACGGCAGCGGAGACTACGACTTTGTAGAAGTGCCGGTGGGAACCTATCGCCTCGAGTTCGATTTGACTGGATTCAAGAGAAACGTCCGCCGCGCCGTCACCCTCGACGTCAATCAGGTCATCAGTCTGAATATGACTCTGCAACTCGGCGAGAGCAAGGAAATTGTGGATGTGACCTCCGAAGCCCCGCTGGTGGAAACCAGCAGCACCCAGCTCGGTACCGTCGTCAACGACCGCGCCATCGTCCAGCTGCCGCTGAACGAACGCGACACCTATCAGTTCCTTTCGCTTCAACCCGGCGTGCAGTCGCAGGTGGGGGCAGACCTCTACGTCGGTAGCGGCAGCACCGGCAGCGTTTCCGTCAACGGCGGCCGCGGTCGCGCCAACAACTTCAGCGTCAACGGTGGTGACGCCAACGATTTGTTCGCCAATCTTCCCACCGTCCAGCCCAGCCCTGACAGCGTGGAGGAATTCCGCATTCTCACCAACGGCTTCGACGCTGAGTTCGGCCGCAACTCCGGCTCCGTCGTCAATGTAGTCACCAAGTCAGGCACCAACCAACTTCACGGCGATTTGTACGAGTTCCACCGCAACCGCCCGCTGAACGCCAAAGGCTACCTCGATCCCGTCAAGGAACCCTTCATCCTGAACCAGTTCGGCGCCACCTTCGGGGGGCCCATCAAGAAAGAGCATACCTTCTTCTTCGCCTCCTACGACGGACGCCGCCGCATCCACGGAGTGTCGAGTGGCACAGTTTCCGTACCCTCACTGCTAGAGACCGCGGGTGACTTTTCGGGGGGACCGGCGTTTACTGGAGGCATTCCCGCAAACAACACCAACAGCTTCGTCGCCACCGTGCTCGATGGTCGTCCCGGATGCGACGCCGCCTTGGGGATCCCTTCCGTTGCCGGACTGCCAGTCGACCCCACCACCAACAGGATTCTGTGGTCCACCGTTTTTCCGCAAAACAAGATTCCCTCAGCCTGCCAGGACCCCGTCGCCGCGGACCTGATGAACCATTACGTGACCCCTTACGTGCCTCAGGCCGTCAATGGTCAGCTCGTAACCGTTCTGTCGGAGCGTGACCGCCAGGATCAGGCTACTTTCCGTTTTGACCACCGCATCAACGACAAGCAGAATTTCTCCGCCTACTACTACTTCACCGACGAGACCGACTTCAACCCGTTTAATAACTTCCAGGCCGCCGGTGCCAACGTCCCCGGATTCGGCGACACCGTCAAGCAGCGCTTCCAGCAGTACAACCTGAGCCACACCTGGACCATCAGCAACAGCCTCGTCAATGAGGCTCGCTTCACCTATATGCGCGAGGCGCAAGGCACCTATGGTCATTCCCAGCATACCGACCTCGTCACCAACTCTTGCACCGGCGCCGCGAAGCTCTATTGCTTTACGGGACTGTCTGATTCCTTGGCCGTCCCAAACAATCCCGCGTTAAGGCTGGGGATCACTCCGGGCTTGGGCCCGAATCACGAGGGCGTGCCTGACGTAAACATCTCCGGCGGGGTCGTTTTTGGGAACAACTTTGAGGGCGAAATCCCTCAGATCGGCAACTCCTTTCAGTGGACCGACAGCATCACCAAGGTCAGGGGCAATCACACCTTCAAGTTTGGCGCCGATGTGCGACGCATGAGGTTCGATCAGCGCCTCTATTTCGAAGTCAACGGCTACTACAACTACTTCGGGACCGGGACGAACGCCGTCGGCTTTTCTGACCAGTACGCCACGTATCTCCTCGGATTGCCGGACCAGTATCAGCAGGGTGCCGCTCAGGTGGAGAACGTTCGCGCGACCTCTCTATACACTTTCGTCCAGGATAGTTGGAAGATCCGCCCCAACCTCACCCTCAACTACGGCTTGCGCTGGGAATTCAACAGCCCCCTCACCGATATCGGTCACCACGTCCAGACCTTCCGTCCCGGGCAGAACACCGCAGTCTACGGCAACTGCCAGTTAAGTTCGTACAGCGTCACATACTTCCAGTTCCTGGGGTTCAACAACGTTGACTGTAAGAACGATGGACTATTTCCGACTGGTTTGGTCGTTCCGGGCGACAAGGGAGTGCCAGCAGGGCTGACCCAGACCTACTACAAGGCTTTCGCGCCGCGCCTTGGTATCGCCTGGAGTCCGGGCAAATCCGGCAAGACGAGTATTCGCGCTGGCTGGGGTATGTTCTACAACCCCATCGAGCAACTTGTTCTCGAGCAGTTCAGCGCCGAGCCTCCTTTCGGGGGCAGTACCCTCATCTTTGGCACTCTCTTCAACACTCCCTTCTACGCCCAGTCAAACTTCCCATTCCCCAACGCCTTCAACCTGCCAGGCGGCGAATTCACTGGAATTGACAACGTTAAACCCAACCAGGCGGTGGATTGGTCCGTCTTCCGTCCCAACCTCCTGTTTGGAGAATTCCAACCCCACATGCGCACGCAATACTCCGACCAATACAACTTCACGATTCAGCGGGAACTGGCGAGAGACCTTGTCCTGCAGGTAGGCTTCGTCGGCTCGCAAGGCCATCGTTTGCTGGCCACCACCGACCTGAACCGGGCAACTCCTCAGACCTGTCTGGATATCATGAGCATCGCGAACGCAGGCGGCAACGTCACCTCCTTCGGAAGCCCGGCAACTTGTGGCCCGTTCCTCGAGGACAACCAGTACACACTGACAGTCCCGAACGGTTTCAACTTCCATTTGCCGAACGGTCAAACTGTTGCGGGAACTGGACAGACGATCAACTTTACCGGTATCCGGCCTTATTCTTCCCCCGCCTGCCAGCTTTTGAGCACCACTGGCTGTCCTCCGGATCAAATCCCTGTCTTTTCCAACATCTTCGCCCAAGACACGATCGCCAATTCCGCTTACAACTCCTTCCAGTTGGACCTCGAGAAGCGCTTCTCCAACGGCCTCCAGTTCCAGGCCGCGTATACCTACAGCAAGTCCATCGATCAAGCCTCCAGCTTCGAAGACCTCCTCAACCCGTTCAACCCGCGCGCCAGTCGTAGCTTATCGCTGTACGATGCGCGCCAGCGCTTCGTCATCAGCTACGTCTATCAACTCCCCATTCCCAAATACTCAGGGTTGAAGGGCCAGGTGTTGGATGGCTGGGAAATTTCCGGCATCACGCAATTCCAGTCCGGCTTCCCGGTTCACATCCAGGACGGCAACGACAGCGAACTCACCAGCAGCATCGACTTCTCCGCGGCCGGTACCCCCGACCAGATCGCTCCCTTTCACAAACTCGATCCCCGCAACAGCCCTACCCACTTGGTGTTCGACCCGACCAGTTTTGCCAATCCCGCCCTCGGCAACTTTGGTACCGCCCGCCGCACCATCTGCTGCGGACCCGGCTTGAACAACTCCGATTTTTCGGTCCAGAAGGAGTTTCCCATCAGCGAGAGTAAACGCTTCGAGTTTCGCTGGGACGTTTTCAATATCGCGAACCATACCCACTTTTACAAGATTGATGGCAACATCACCGACGGTGCTAACTTCGGCGTGGCTAAGAATGTCGCAGACCCGCGCCTGATGCAGGTTGCGTTAAAGTTCTACTTCTAGTTTGAAGTGTAAGATAGACTAACCAAACCCGGGCGGCTCTGCCGTCCGGCATCCTAATGGCCCGCGGCCTAGCAAGAAACGCCGTCGGCCTGAGTTTTCTGGAGTAACCCGATGTATCCCGAATTACAGAAAGAGCTCGCAACCTTCGAGCGCCGCACTCCTAAATCCGCCGAAGCGCACAAGAAGAATCTCAAACGCATTCCCCTCGGCGTGGCCAGCAACTATCGCCACTACGATCCCTGGCCCATCTTCGTGAAAGAAGCCAGCGGCAGCAAGTTCCGCGACCTCGACGGTAACGAATACATCGACCACAACCTGACGTTCGGCGCGCTCATGGCCGGACACTGCCATCCCGCCGTGATGAAGGCCGTAGAAAAGCGTCTCTCCACCGGGACGATGTTCGGCATGCCGCACGACATGGAGTGGGAACTCGCCGAGGAAATCTGCAGCCGCTTCCCGGTCGAGATGTGCCGCTTCGGCAACAGCGGCACCGAAGCCACCATGCACGCCATTCGCCTGGCGCGCGCGGCCACCGGACGCGACAAGATCGTAAAGTTCGAAGGCGCCTACCACGGCCTGCACGATTCCGCTCTGGTCAGCGTCAAGCCGCACGCTCCCGAGTTTGGCGATATCGACAATCCCACGGCCGTTCCGGGCGGGCTTGGCGTGCCGAAATCCGCGATCGCGAACGTTACGATAGCCACATTCAACAACCTCGCCACCGTCGAGCGGCGTTTCAAAGAAAATCCCGGCGAGATCGCCGCGATCATTCTCGAACCCATCCTCATGAATGTCGGCCTTTGCATGCCGGAGCCTGGCTTCCTGCAAGGTCTGCGCGACATCGCCACTAAGAACGGCGCGCTCCTGATCTTCGACGAAGTAAAGACCGGCGCCAAACTCGGCTGGGGAGGCGCTTCGGAGTATTTCAACGTTCATCCCGACATGATCTGCCTTGCCAAGTCAATCGGCGGTGGTCTGCCCCTTGCCGCATTCGGGGCCAGCAAGTCTGTGATGGACCTCATCTCGCAACACAAGGTCTTCCACGGCGGCACCTACAACACTAATCCGGTATCGATGGCCGCGGGCCTCGCGACATTCCGCGAAGTGCTCACGCGCGACAACTACGCGCACGTCGACAAGCTTGGTAAAAAGCTGGCCGACGGATATCGCAAGACCATCGCGAAAGTTGGACTGCAAGCCTACATCGCGCAAGCCGGCGCGAATGGCGCTCTGATGTTTTATCCCAAGGAAATTCGCAACTACCGGGACTGGACCACCGTCGACATCGACCTCTGGCGCCACTATTGGTTCGCCATGGTCAACCGCGGCGTGATGCCCCAGCCCTATTGGTGGGACGAGCAGTGGACGATTTCGGTTCAGCACAGCGACAAGGACATCGACAAGCATCTGTCTGCTTTCGACGACATCGCCGCATCGTTAGTGAGAGCGCAGCAAGAGCGCATCGGCCAACCCGTGCTGGCCGCGCACTAGATTGAAGCGAATGTGGGGGGCGGGCACCCTCGCCCGCCCCGCATCCGCTATCACCAAACATGTGGGGACGGCCGCCTGGGCTGTCCGCCAAAGCGAAGCGAGGCGACCGTAGAGAGATTTTGTCCACCGCAACCCAACCCGCTGCCCAGCCCCACCTGATCCGCGCCCTCGGACGCCGCGATCTAGTCCTCCTCTTCGTAGTCGCCGTCTTCAACCTGAACGTCGTCCCCTCCATCGCCGCCAACGGCGGCGTGACCATCTGGCTCTGGATCATCTCCCTCATTCTCTTCTTCTGGCCGCAAGGCATCGCCGTCATCGAACTCGCCCATCGCTATCCCGGCGAAGGTGGAGTCTATCTCTGGGCCAAAGAAGTCTTCGGCGACTTCCACGGATTTCTCTCCGGCTGGTGTTACTGGACCAACAACATGCTTTACGTGCCGACGATCATGCTCTATTTCGTCGGGGCCTCTGTCTTTATTCTGGGTTCAAGCCATGCGGCTCTTGCCGAGAGCAAGACCTTTGCGCTCGCCGTATCGCTGGCTCTGCTCGCATTGCTCAGCCTGCTCAACATTCTCGGCCTCGGGATTGGTAAGTGGATCAACAATCTCGGCGCGATCGGTACGTTCATTGCTGCCGCTGTCTTGATCGGCCTTGGTGTGTTGATCTGGTCGCACTTTGGTACCGCCATCACTGCCACTGACCTCCGGATTCCCGCTGACCCGCGCTTCCTTCTCCATTCCTTCGGCGTCATTTGTTTCGGCCTGATCGGCCTAGAACTCGCTTCCGTTATGGGTGATGAAATCCGTGATCCTGCCCGCACTCTTCCCGGAGCCGTCGCTTGGGGCGGAGTCCTCTCCGGCGCTCTCTATGTGGGAGCCACGCTCACTCTCCTGATCGCCGTTGGCAAGAGCGTTAACGTGCTTCAGGGAATCGTGCAGGCCGTTAGCCACATGGCGGGCCGCGTAGGAGTCGCCTGGATTACCGCGCCGTTCGCCCTCATGCTCAGCCTTTCCATCGCCGGCATCGGTTCGGCCTGGATCGGCGGCTGTGCCCGCATCCCCTTCGTCGCGGGACTCGACTCCTACATGCCTGCGTGGCTCGGCAACGTGCACCCGCGCTATGCCACGCCGTACGCAGCGCTCATCGTTCAGGGAATCGTCTCCGCAGTGCTCGTGATTCTGAATTTCGCGGGCGGCGCCGGTGTCCAGGAAACATTTCAAAACCTTCTCTCGCTCGCCGTTGTGCTCAATCTCATCCCGTTCGTGTACATGTTCGGCGCGCTGCTGAAGTTTGCCGTCACGGAGCCTGCTCCGCGAGGCCACTATGGTCGCGCTACGCTGTTCCTGGCCGGCAGCTGCGGCCTACTCACCGCGAGTCTCGGCATCGCACTAGTGTTCTTTCCAGCCCAGCAGATCACGTCGCTGTGGAAGTACGAGATTTGGATGGTAGGCGGAACCCTGTTCTTCATCGGCCTGGCCGCATTCTTCTTCTTTGTCTACGGCCGCCGCAAAGCATTGCAACCAAAGATCGGGAAGGGAACGACTTTAGTCGTGCCGCTGGGCTAGTAAGAGATTGGCATAGTACACGACTTCAGTCGTGCCGTTGAGTGGCTAAGAATTTGGGGCTTTAGCCCCTGAGCTACGCAGGAGGAACCAATGCCAGGCGGAGTCACAACAGACGTTCGTACCTATCAGATGTACATCAACAACGAGTGGGTGGATAGCAAGTCCACGAAAACTTTCCCCGTCTACGATCCCTCCACAGAAGAAGTCATCGCCCAGGTTCCCGACGCCGGCGCAGACGACGTCAACCGCGCCGTAGCCGCCGCCAAGGCTGCTTTTGAAGAGGGCCCATGGGCGACCACAACCGCGCAGGAACGCGGCCGCGTCCTATTCCGCCTCGCCGAAAAAATCCGCGCCAATCTTCCCGCGCTCGCCGAACTCGAATGCCGTAACACCGGCAAGCCCATCGTCGAGGCCGAGTACGACATCACCGACGCCGCGACTTGCTTCGAATACTACGGCGGCCTAGCCACGAAAGTCGTCGGCTACGTCAACCCCGTTCCCGACAACGCGATGTCGCTCTCCCTCAAGGAACCGGTCGGCATCGCCGGACAAATCATCCCGTGGAACTATCCACTGCTCATGGCCGCCTGGAAATTGGCTCCGGCGATCGCCGCTGGTTGCACCTGCATCCTCAAGCCCGCCGAGCAAACTCCGCTCACCGCTCTCGAATTTGCAAAATATCTCAGCGACTGCGGCCTGCCTCCGGGAGTGGTCAACATTATCACTGGCTTCGGAGAAAGCTGCGGCGCCCCGCTCGTGCAGCATCCTGATGTCAACAAGATCGCCTTTACCGGGAGCGCCGCCGTCGGCAAGATCATCGTGAAGCAGGCTGCCGACACGGTGAAACGCGTGACTCTGGAACTCGGCGGAAAGTCGCCAAACATCTTCTTCGCCGACGCCGATTTCGAAGCTGCCATCGACGGCGCGCTCTTCGGCGTCTTCATCAATCAAGGCGAAGTCTGCTCCGCCGGAAGCCGCATCCTGGTGCAGAAATCGATCTACAAAAACTTCGTCGAGGCTATGACCGAAAAAGCGAAGAAGATCAAACTCGGCCCGCCGCTCGATCGCGAAACCAAGATGGGCCCGCTTGTTAGTAAAGAACAATACGACCGCGTCAACTCCTATATCGAGATCGGAAAGAAAGAAGCCAAACTCGCCTCCGGCGGTGGCCGTCCTGAAAAAATCGGAAAAGGCTATTATGTCCAGCCCACAATTTTCTCCGACGTCAGCAACTCCGCCCGCATTGCCCGCGAAGAAATCTTTGGCCCGGTCGCCGCTGTGATTCCGTTTGAAGACGAAAAAGATGCGCTCAAAATTGCCAACGATTCGCCCTACGGCTTGGCTGCCGCTGTCTGGACCCGTGACATCTTCAAAGCCATGCGTGCCGTGAAAGCTCTGCGCGCAGGCATCGTCTGGGTGAATCACATGCAACCCACTTACGTCGAAGCCCCCTGGGGCGGCTACAAACAATCCGGCTTCGGCCGCGAACTCGGCCCCTGGGGCATCGAGGAATATCTCGAAACCAAGCAGGTCTACATCAATCTGAACGAAGCACCGATAGGCTGGTACTGAAAAACAGTGGCCAGTGGTCAGTGACCAGTGGCCAGTCAAAAAACCGAATCTACTGGCCACTGATCCCTGACCACTGGCCACTTGGGAACTGACGATGTCAACTATTCAACTGCGTACATCCATCCCCGGCCCACACTCTCAGGCGCTCTCAGCCCGCCGTGCGAAAGCCGTGCCCCGCGGCCTCTCTCACGGTACGCCGATCTATGTGGCCAAAGCCGAGGACGCATGGCTCGAAGATGTCGACGGCAATCGCTACATCGACTTCGCCGGAGGCATCGGCTGCGCCAACGCGGGTCACCGCCAGGAAGCCGTGGTCGATGCCATCCGCGGACAGCTCGACAAATTCCTCCACACCTGCGTTCAGGTCACGCCTTACGAAGGCTACATCCGCCTCGCCGAGCGCATGAACGAAGTCACGCCCGGTAAGTTTCCCAAGAAGACTCTCTTCGTAAACAGCGGCGCTGAAGCCGTCGAAAATGCTGTGAAGATTGCCCGAGCCCATACGAAGCGTCCCGCGATCATCGCATTCGAAGACGCCTTTCATGGCCGCACCATGATGACGCTCGCCCTTACCAGCAAGACTCATCCATATAAAGCTGGCTTCGCTCCCTTCCCCGGCGATGTCTATCGCGTCCCCTTCGCTTACTGTTATCGCTGCTCGTATAACTTGAAATATCCTTCATGCGATCTCTACTGCGCGCGCCATCTCGAAGACACTTTCAAGCGCGTTGTCGCTAATGAAGAAGTCGCGGCGGTCATCGCCGAGCCGGTGATGGGTGAAGGCGGATTCATCGCGCCGCCGCCAGATTATTTCAAGGTCCTTATCGAACTCTGCCACAAGCACGGCGTGCTCTTCATCGCCGACGAAATTCAATCCGGCTTCGGACGCACCGGAGCGATGTTCGCCAGCGAGCGCTACGGCATCGAGCCCGATCTGATCGTTACGGCCAAGTCTTTAGGCGGAGGCTTGCCGCTCGCAGCCGTCACCGGCCGCGCTGAAATTATGGACGGGCCCGGTCCAGGTGGACTCGGCGGCACCTTCGCCGGTAATCCACTCTCATGCGCTGCGGCTTTAGCTGTGCTGGATTTGTTTGAGACCGAAAATCTGCTGGCTCGCGCCAATGAGCTGGGTGACCGCTTCCAGCGCCGGGCCCGCGAATGGCAGCGCCGCTGGCCCATCGTCGGGGACGTGCGCGGCCTCGGTGGTATGCAGGCGATCGAACTGGTGAAGTCACAAGAAACGAAATCTCCAGCAGCAGACGAAACCAAACAGATCACACAATATTGCTACGAGCATGGGCTGATCACGATCACCGCAGGCTCGTACTCCAACGTGATCCGCATCCTAGTTCCTTTGGTAGCAACCAACGAGCAAATGGACGAGGGTCTCGATGTGCTCGAATCCGCGCTCGCCAACGTCTGCGACAAGAAAGGCGCGGTCGCACAGCTAGTCTAAGAAGATTTGTCATCCTGAGCGAGGATTGATCTTCGCGCCCAAGTGCGAAGATCAACCGCAGTCGAAGGATCCCTGCAACCTATGTATCATTGAAGCTGTGGCATGGAATTCTCACGATGCTCCGCGCTCTTCGCGATAAGTAGAGGTGAACTCATGACGACCGTAGCCGCACCACCCACCATCAAACTCACCAATTACATCAACGGACAATGGACCGACTCCGGCGCTCGCGAATGGCGCGACGTCGTCAATCCCGCGACCGGCGAGACCTTGGCCCAAGTTCCTCTCGCCGAAGCCGCCGAAGTCAACCAGGCGGTTGAAGCCGCGGCCGCTGCCTTCCCCGAGTGGCGCCGCACGCCTCCCGAAGACCGCATTCAGCCGCTCTTCAAGTTGAAGGTGCTTCTCGAAGACCACATAGACGACATCGCCCGCATCATCACTCAGGAAAACGGCAAGACTTTCACCGAAGCCAAAGCCGAGATGCGCCGCGCCATCGAGAACGTCGAAGTAGCCTGCGGCATTCCGATGATGATGCAGGGCTACAACCTTGAAGACGTTGCTCGCGGCATCGACGAGATGATGATCCGCCAGCCGATCGGCGTCACCGCTGCAATCGTGCCTTTTAACTTTCCCGGCATGATCGCGTTCTGGTATCTGCCTTACGCCATCGCCACCGGCAACACCTTCATCCTCAAGCCATCCGAGCGCGTCCCACTAACGATGCGCTACGTTTACGAACTTCTCGAAAAGACCGGATTGCCCAAAGGTGTAGTGAACCTCGTCAACGGCGGCAAAGCTGTCGTTGATGCGCTCATCGATCACCCCAAAGTCCGCGCCATCAGCTTTGTTGGATCAACTCCGGTCGCGCGTTACATCTATGCGCGCTCCGGTGAGAAAGGGAAACGCTGCCAGTGCCAGGGCGGAGCCAAAAATCACGTGATCGTTCTCCCGGATGCCGACATGCCGATGGCCACCCAGATCATCAGCGACAGCGCCTTCGGATGCGCCGGCCAGCGCTGCCTCGCCGTGTCAGTCGCTGTGACGATTGGCGAAGCGCAGAAGACCTTCCGCGATTCGATTGCCGACGCTGCTTCCAAGCTCAAAGTTGGCAACGGTCTCGACAAAGACGTCCAGATGGGACCGGTCATCACGCCTCAGAGTAAAGAGCGCGTGGAGTCGCTGATCGCACTCGGTGAGAAGCAGGGCGCAAAGATTCTGCTCGACGGACGCAACTCGAAGATCCCGAAATACGAATCCGGCAACTTCGTGAAGCCCACCATCCTCGACGACGTTCCGGCAACCAGCGACCTTGCCGACACTGAGATTTTCGGGCCGGTGCTAAGCCTCGTCCATGCCGATGACATGGACGAAGCGCTCGCATTCCTCGAACGCAGCGCCTACGGCAATCAGGCATCGCTGTTCACGTCAAGCGGATCGTCCGCGCGCCGCTTCCGCTACGAAGCCCCCGCAGGAAACATCGGCATCAACATCGGAGTCGCCGCGCCCATGGCCTACTTCCCCTTCAGCGGATGGAAAAACAGTTTCTTTGGCGATCTTCACGGCCAGGGCCGCGATGCCATCGAGTTCTACACCGACAAGAAAGTCGTAGTCGAGCGCTGGGCCAAAGAGCACAGTCGAAAATTCTAAGGGTGGCAGCAGAGAAGAACCATGAAACTTCTCACCACAGAGTCACAGAGACACAGAGAAATCGAAAACGAGCAAGACCCTCGAACCGCTGCGATCATTGGAGCGGCGATCGAGGTTCATCGTCAACTCGGCCCTGGACTGCTGGAATCCGCCTACGAACAATGCCTGTGCCACGAACTGCATCTTCGCGGATTATCGTTCAAGTGCCAAGTCGATCTTCCTGTCTCATACAAAGGCTTGCAACTCGATTGCGGGTACAAAATAGATCTGATCGTGAATGATGAAGTAGTCGTCGAATTGAAATCAGTCGAGCGAATTCTGCCAGTCCACGAAGCCCAACTCCTGACATACCTGAAACTCTCGGGAAGGAGAGTCGGCCTCCTGATCAACTTCAACAGCTCACTACTAACGCAAGGAATCATCCGAAGAGTTCTATAAAGTTTTCTCTGTGTCTCTGTGACTCTGTGGTGAACGATTTGTAAAAAGGAACTTATGACAACTACTGTTGCGAGCCCGACCATGTCCGGCTCCGAGATCGTCTCCCTCTCCCGCAAGCACACGCTCTATGAATGGTCCGCGCAATCGAAGGTCGATCCCATTCCTGTCGCTCGCGCCAAGGGAATCTATTTCTATACGCCGGAAGGCAAGCGCTTCATCGACTTCAACAGCCAGCTCATGTCCGTCAACATCGGACATGCCGACGAGCGCGTCATCCAGGCCATCAGCGAGCAGGCGGCGACGCTTGCCTACGCAAATCCATTCATGGCTACCGAGGTCCGCGCGCGGCTCGGGGCGAAGCTCGCCGAAATCACTCCTGGCGACATCGACACCTTCTTCTTCACCAACGGCGGCGCCGAAGCCAACGAGAATGCCATCAAGCTCGCACGCTTCTTCACAGGACGCCACAAGATCATCGCCCGCTACCGCTCCTATCACGGCGCGACCGCGGGCGCGATCAGCCTGACCGGCGATCCCCGCAGATGGGCCGCCGAGCCTGGCATTCCGGGCGTCGTTCATGTGCTCGATCCTTATCACGGCATCGAGCGCGGTTGGGAATCGGCTGAGTCGTCGCTCGCGATGATTGAAGAGACCATTCAGCTTGAAGGTCCGCAAACCATCGCCGCGTTCATCCTCGAGCCGGTTACTGGAACCAACGGCGTTCTCGTTCCTCCTGATGGATATCTCGCCGGCTTGCGCAAGCTCTGCGACAAGTACGGGATATTGATGATTGCCGATGAAGTGATGTCTGGTTTCGGACGCACCGGCGAGTGGTTCGCCGTCGATCACTGGAAGGTTGTTCCCGATCTGCTTTGCATGGCGAAGGGACTGACGTCGAGCTATCTTCCTCTCGGCGCGGTCGGCATGCGGCATCACATCGCGCAGCATTTTCAGGACAAGGTTTTTTACGGCGGCCTGACTTACAACAGTCATCCCATGGGATGCGCAGCGGCGCTGGCTACGATTCGCGTGTATGAAGAAGATGGGCTGCTCGACAACGCAAAGAAAATGGGCGCGATCATGAAAGAGTTGGGAGCGGAGTTGCAGGCCAAGCATCCGTCCGTGGGCGCGGTTCGCTCCATCGGTCTGTTCGGCATCGTCGAACTGGTGCGGAGCCGCAGGACGCGCCAGCCCCTGGCTCCCTTTAACGGCACCTCCGACGAAATGGTGGCCCTCGGCCGCTTCTTCCGCGAGCAAGGCCTCTACACATTCGTTCGCTGGAACACCTTCTTCACCAACCCTCCGCTCTGCATCAACGAACAGCAGATGCGCGAGGCCTTTGAGATCATCGACCGCGGGCTCCTCCTCGCCGACAAAGCTGTCATCGACTAGCCAGGCCCTACAAGGGAGGGAAATTGAGCTCGGCTCACAACCCAGGGAGAGTCGCCGGATTCCTCTACCTGCTTCTCGTCGTCTTCGCCCCCTTACGCCTCATCTACATTCCCAGCAAGCTGTTCGTGCATGGGAATGCGACCGCGACGGCCAACAACATCGCCGCTCACGAATTGCTGTTCCGTCTCGGCATCGTCAGCGACTTGTTCTGCGGAACCATCTTGATCTTCCTGGTGCTGGCTCTTTACCGGCTGCTCAGGGGAGTAGACCACAACCTCGCGGTGCTGATGGTGATCGTCGGGGGCGTGCTGCCAGCCACCATCGACTTCCTCAACGTGCTGAACGACGCTGCTGCCCTGGTGCTCGTGCGCGGCGCCGATTTCTTGTCCGTATTCGACAAACCTCGGCGCGACGCCCTGGCCATGCTGTTCCTCCGTCTGCATCACCAGGAAATCGTTGCTGCCGAGATCCTCTGGGGCCTATGGCTTTTCCCGTTAGCGATCCTTGTGTACAAGTCGCGCTTCCTGCCGCGCTTCCTGGGAGTCTGGCTGATCATCAACGGCTTCGCCTATCTGACTATTAGCTTTACCGGCTTACTATTGCCGCAATACGAGGAGATGGTCTCTAACATCGCCTTTCCCGCCCTTCTCGGGGAGATGGCGATCATGCTGTGGCTCGTGATCAAGGGTGCCAGACCGCAACCGGTGGACGCCGCAGCCTGATCGTCGGCGGCTGGTCAGGCTAGGTTCGTAGGGAGTAACCTTCGCCTCTGCGCGGCATCGACATTCTTCTTGTTTGCATTGGTGAAGCGAAGTCGGATAGAAAATCACATTATCAGCGCAGATCGAACTTGCCGAGTTCTTCCATCGGAAAGTCTTTGCGATTGTCGGTCATCAAGGTGCAGCCGCGCTCCAAAGCGATGGCGGCAACGATCATGTCGGCCAGCGCCAGGGTGCGGCCTTTTCTGGCCCATTGTTGTTTCAGGGCTCCAGCCCGCCGTCCCGAGGTTCCCGTCAAGTCGTAGCAATCCAGCACGCTCAGGAGAGCCTCGGTTCTCTGCGCCTCGTCCGGACGCATGCCGCCATAGACCTCGGCGATATTCAGGGCTGAGGTGGCCAGCGTGTGTCCGGCCTGAACGAGTTCGGCAAGCAGTTCGCGGCGATGATGGCGGAGACGGAGAGCATCGATCAGCACCGAGGTGTCGAGCAGCAGCCGCATCAGTTCCGGGCACGCTTTTTGCGCCCGCGGGAAGCCTCGCTTTCGGCGCGCAGTTTGCGCACCCAGTTGCCGGCTCCGCCGGACAGTTCCGGATGGTTCTCGTCCTTCCACGCCGGATCTTTGCTCTGTAGGAACTGAAGCAGGCGATGACGGCGCACTTCGTTGCGGGCGGTTTCCACTAGAAAGGCGCTGCGCCCGCGCGGACCGACGAGGGCGTCGATTTCCCGCAGCAGGTCGTCGGGCAGGAGGATGTGGGCGCGTCGGGGCACAGTGTGTGGATAGAGTGTGCTATAAAAGTGGGCTTTATGTCAAGACACTTCACTCTTAGCATGTGGCTTGGCTAAGTTCCCAGCCATCTATTTTCTCGCTATCGCCTGGGTATGTCAGCCGTGGGATTCCGCCACTAGTATGGATTGCCGTTCATTCGGAAGGCACGATGTAGCCATCGACATTTTTCCGAAGATCTTCAAAGATGTCGTTAGGCATCTTCAGAAATACCTCGACGACTTCGGGATCGAACTGACAGCCAGCCGATGTCTGGATCTCAGCGCGAGCCTCGGCAAGGGATCTCGCACGACGATAGGGCAGGTCGGAGATGATGGCGTCCAAGGAGTTCGCCACTGCTACGATCCTTGCTCCGAGAGGGATTTCTTTGCCTTTCAGCCCCTGAGGATAGCCGGAGCCGTCATAGCGTTCGTGGTGGGACAGGACCGTCTCGCAAGCTTCGGCGAGGAACGGGATCCGCTTCAGCATTTGGTAGCCGTGAACACAATGCTGGCGCATGACCGCCATTTCGTCATCGTCTAGCATCCCCGACTTGCGCAAAATGCGATCCGGGATGGCCATCTTGCCGATGTCATGGAGAAAAGCGCCGCGGGCCATGACCAGGATTTGTTCTCGGGGCACGCCCAGGGCGCGAGCAATAGCGATGGTGAAAGCGGTTACCCTCTTCGAGTGGCGGTCTTCCCTACGTTTCGTGAGATCGTCAAAATCTGACATTGGACCACTTAGATTCGAGCCTGAGTATGCAACCAGAGCGGTCAGCGAGGCAAGCGCAGACACGCCCTATGAATACACGGGCGATAACTGGCGAACAATCGCCATTGCACTCATTCACCGGATCGTGACCGCAAACGAATTATCGAACGGACAACCAGACCCACCGCAACCCATTCCAGAGCACTTGTGAGCGCCAGCCAGATATTGAAAGCCAAAACGGTCCCAGCCGACGGGGCGATGCCCCTGTAGTGCACCCACCTTGCCGCAAAGACTCCCGGATAATTGCTCACCTTCGCTAGGGCAACGATTTGCTGTAGAGCACGAAGACCATCCACAGGCACCTGCCAAACCTAGAACCAGTGCCCATGTCTTCATGCGGTGCTCCCATTGGACACTAGACACCAGAAAACTACCAGTCAATGGCGAAATATCGCCATTACACTCGCAAGGCACACAAGTGTCGGGGAACGTCCCTTAGGGGTTGAAGCCCGCGTCTTTATTGGCTCTGGGCGGCACGGCTGAAGCCGTGCCCTTCCCGAACCGTGGTCTTCCCGAAACATCGCAGCGGAGCAGCGCCTAAAAGGCGTTCGGATAACGCGGCTATTGCACGCATGAAATGCGTGCCTCGATATGAATCGTACTTAAACCACGGGCTGCTAGGGCTTTCTCACCCGGCTGGCAACGTCGGGACCGAGCATGCGGAAGTGCCTTTCGTTGTCGGTGTAGATGGTCTCAGCTTTAACTTTGGTCGCGCACGCGGCCAGGAGCGCGTCGTAGATCGTCGCTCCCAGGATGCCGTTCGCCGCTGCCTGCCGGATGATGGCAGAGTATTCGGCGGCATCCAGCGATACGATGGTGAGGTGCTCCTCCATGTCCGAGAGAAAGAGCATTGCCTGCTCACTGCTTGCTCGAAACGCGCCCGGCAGGCGCGTCACCCCGGCGTAGACCTCGGCGAGGCTGCACTTGCCGCTTCAGATCCACACAAGGCCACAAATCTGCGGCTATCCTCAGTTCCTGTCGCACCGCTTCTTTCCACGTCGAAGCGGACGCAGAACGATGCGCCCGTCGGAGCTCTGCATTCTCAGGGAGTCGCCCGGCGAGATCTTCAGTTTATCGCGCACAGATTTTGGGAGAATAAATCCACCCCCTTGATCCAACACGACATAGATCTTTTCCCTGGCCATAGCCCACATTCTCGGAGTACCACGTTACTTATCGGCAGTCCTCGCAGAAACAACAAGCGGCTTTTCGCGCAGCCCGGCAAAAAGCATGTTCCTCACCGGGCCTTGCGGCCCGGTTCGGAATGACATCCAGATTGCTCGCGACTCGAAGCCCGCGGCTCGAAGCTCGCCTGGCTAGTTAATATCGAACTGCTCCTGGTGCAGCGCCGGATCGCTTTTCACGATGATGGTGCGCTTGGTCAGCTCTTCCATCTCGTTCAGCAGGCGGCCGTTGTTGGTTTTCAACTCCTTGGCCACATCCGGATTCACGCGCAGCATTACGTCTTCGTGCTCCAGATGCTTGGCGATCTTGCGCATCTCCACATAGATCTCGTTGCAGATTGTAGTCACCGACTTTACGTAGCCAGTGGACTGGCAATAGGGACAAGGCGCGCCGATGGTGCGTTCCAGCGATTGCTTCACGCGTTTGCGGGTGATGGCGACCAAGCCGAAATCGTTGAACTGCAGCACCTTCGACGGGGCGCGGTCGTGGCGGAGTTCCTCTTCGAGCGCCTGCATCACGCGCTGGCGGTTGCGGCGCTCATCCATGTCGATGAAGTCGATGATGATGATGCCGCCCAGATCGCGCAGGCGAATCTGCCGCACAATCTCCTTGATCGCGTCCACGTTGGTTTTGACGATGGTGTCTTCGAGGCGCGAGGTCTTGCCCACGTACTTGCCCGTATTGATGTCGATGGCCACCAGCGCCTCGGTCTGGTTGATCACGATGTAGCCACCGCTCTTCAGCCAGACTTTTGACTTGAGCGCCTTGTTCATTTCTTCGGCCAGGCCGAATTGCTCGAACAGCGGCGTCTCCTTGGTGTAGAGCTTGACCCGTTTCACGAGGCCCGGCTGAAAGCGGTTGAAGAAGCGCAGAATGCGCTCGTACTCAGGCTCGGTATCGACCCAGATAACGGAGAAGTCGCTGGTCACCTGGTCCCGCAGCACGCGCTCCACCACGTTGAGATCGTGATAGATCAACGCCGGCGGCTTGGAAGCCTCGGCTCGCCCCTTAATGTCGTTCCACAAACCCTTCAGGAAGCGAATATCCGCCCGCAGTTCGTCTTCGCTCGCGTTCTGCGCCGCGGTACGGACGATGAAACCTCCATGGCCGTTTTCGCGTTCGCTCATCACGATGCGCTTCAGCCGCTGGCGCTCCTCATCCGACGCGATCTTGCGCGAAACTCCGGTATGGTTCACCGTCGGCATGTAGACCAGGAACCGCCCCGGCAGCGCGATGTGGCTGGTGATACGCGCACCTTTTTTGCCGATGGGCTCCTTGGCAATCTGCACGAGAATTTCCTGGCCTTCTTTCAGCAAATCGCTGATCTTCGGAACCTCATGCGACTCGCGACGCGGGAAGCGGCGCCCGCCTCCACGGCGTCCGCCGCGCTGCCGGTCGAAGCCGGGACGCGGACGTGGCGCCCGCTGTGTGTAACCAGCCGTTCCCGCCGGAGCACGAACCTCCGCCCGGGCATCGACGGCAGCAGTGCCGCCAGCTTCGGCGTCCAGCAGGGCCTCGGCTTCGGCTTGCGCCTCTTCGAGTTCCAATTCCTCGGAGTCTTCTTCGCCCTCCGCCGCGCTGCCTTCCGTAGCCGGCGCTACACCGGCTTCGGCTAAAGACGACATGTGGATCTCATCCACGGTTTCGCGGACTTCGGAAATCTCGCGCCTGATCTCCGAACCCGCCTGACCGGCCGCGCGGGTCTCTTCTTCAAATTCGTCGTAGCCTTCATCAGACGACTCTTCGTAACGGACGGTGTCCGCCTCTTCCTCGTCGATGGTCTCTTCTTCCAGCGTGCCCGGAGCTGCAAAAACCGGGACCTCTGGTTCTCGAACGGCAGGCACTGGCCGATCCGAATGCTCGGCTTGAGGTACTACCAGTTCCTCTTCCTCTTCGACAAATTCTTGTTGCGTAGTCTGGGCGGCGGCCCCGGCCACATGGGAAACATCCGCTCTCGCCGAATCCTGCCGATGAAATTCGCGATTCCAGTCAACCGAAGTGGACGCCGCCAAAACCGAGGCCGCGTTCCCGCGATCTTCCTGCTCATGTCCTGTGTCGCCGAGCCCCTTGGGTGGCGTTTCGACAACTGGAACCAGGCTGGCAAAGATGGGTTCATCGTCTGGAAAAGTCGCGGCCACGGGTGCCGCGGGCTCTGAGATGGGCGCGGAGGTAGGGGTAGCAAAGCTCCGTTCGTTCCTGGCATTGTGTAAACGCCGCTCCTGCACCATCGGCGGCTGAGCCAGGCCTCGGTACTTGGAAATCGATTCTCCGGGAAGGAGGATCGGCTGGTATCCCGCTGGCGGGCCAAACTGCTGGCTTCGGCCCGATTCTTGGGGACGAGGAACAGCCGCAGGAGGAGCACTCTCGGTCGAAGGCCGCGTAAAGCGCGGTTCCGAGCCCCGATCATGTCCATCGCCACGCCCATCGCCGCGGCCGTCACGCCGTCCACCACGACGGCGGCGGCGTCCGCGAAAACCTCCCCGCTCACGATCCTGAGACTCTGGGCTGCTCGAAGCCTCCGGTGCCGCGGATGCTAGCGAAGGTTGAGCTTCCGCTTGCTCTTCTATTCCGTCAAAAGCCTGGCCAGAAGCGCTCTCGAACTTTGCCTCCGGGTCGCTCGTATCGGTTCCTTCGGACGATTGCATCCCGGCCGACGAGGACTCCGTTCGCACCGGTTGCTGCCGCATATCCTGCACTCCGCGATTCGCGGGCACGATGTCGGTCAAATCCTCGTCGTGCTCTTCCAACTCCATAAAGTCGGAAACGTACAGGAAAGCGTCGCGCTCCAGGCCCACGTCAACGAAGGCAGACTGCATCCCGGGCAGCACCCGGGTCACACGGCCTTTGTAGATGGATCCAGCCAGGGTGTATTCATTTTCGCGCTCGAGGTAGATTTCCGCGAGCAGATCGTCTTCCACCAGCCCCACCTTGGTCTCGTGAGGTGTAGAAGAGACAAACAACTCTTTGTTCATGGACACTCCGGTCCCGCCGACCTAACGAAGTCGGGCGGGCTTCACCGGGGCCAACCGAGGAGCAGAAACGGGAGGATCGAGCGTCGCGATGCTGGCCCCGCACGGGGGACGGCTGGGGCTGGGGAGGTTTCTCCCTAACCGAATCCGCTGCACAAGCTTGGGTATCTTTTGCACTGTTCGCTTTTCGTCTGCCGGGTTTGTGACCGCACTCTCAGACCGTTTCCGGTCGGGGGGCCGTTTCCCTGCCAGCAGCGCTATAGCTTCAATCCTGCCCGGCCTTCTAACTGCTCGACTGGCCGGTGAAATGCCCCCTTTACGCGAGGGCGATCGATATTTTTGGGGCTGCGCCTGTCGGCACAGCAACTACTCCCTGCCGTCTTCCCAGTTCAAGCAGCTGGCTCACCCAGCTAATTCACAAACCGGCGCATTCGGACGTTCATTACCATCCCCAGCGCCAGGAACATGAACAACACGGAAGACCCACCGTAACTCATCAGCGGCAGGGGTATTCCGGTGACCGGCATAAAACCGACCACCATGCCGATGTTGACCATGATATGGAAGCTAAGCACAGCCACCACACCCATGACCACAAACGTGCCAGCGCGGTCGGGCGCTGTTTGCGCGTTCTGGGTCAAGCGCATCAGCACGATGAAGTATAACAGCAGAACCCCCAGCGCGCCTACGAATCCGTGCTCTTCGGCAAACGCGGCAAAAATGAAGTCCGTTTGCGGCACTGGCAGGAAAGCACCGTGTGTTTGCGAGCCTTTGCCGCCCCACAGCCCCCCGGAACCCACCGCAATCTTGGATTGCTCAACTTGGTACCCCGACCCCTGGGGATCGGCGTCGGGCTCCAGAAAGTTCGTAAGGCGCTGTTTCTGATAGGACTTCAGGATATGAACCCTGGGGGTAAAGAAAACGGCTC
>Ga0210404_10000206_pt1 | contig 36096 bp, 30 predicted proteins | sample IncBWH28MmetaG_FD_155455 | JGI IMG/M metagenome (GOLD analysis project Ga0210404, IMG submission 155455) | Forest soil microbial communities from Barre Woods Harvard Forest LTER site, Petersham, Massachusetts, United States - Inc-BW-H-28-M | ecosystem: Environmental > Terrestrial > Soil >... | reverse complement strand
CCACCGCACCGCCGGCAAATGGCTTTGAAACGCTCGATTTCGACCCTGTAATTTCGATGACGAGCGGCTGAGGCTTGTCCTTGGCCGGATGCTGCATCGTGACGATGAACTCTCCCCCCTGAGCTGCCGCGGACTCCTTGTAGTATTGGGCGGCCTGCCGGTGCGGCGGTTGAACGCTACTATCATCAAGAGGTATCGGCCAGCTCGTAGAGACCAGCTTCGCCCGGAACATCAACTGTTTTTCAAAAAAGTGTGCGATCTCTTTCGTCGGCACGGTTCTTGTCGTTCCCTGTTCGGGTCCGAGAGAGAGATAGCTGCTGTGGTGCGCGATCTTTACGACGTCGGATTCCAGCCGCTCCTGACGATTCTTGAAACACGTAATGCGAATGATTTCGCTCAGCGGTTCGTGTCGAATGTCCGCCCCGAAGAAAATGCGCGTCTTCGCACCGTCCGCCAGGAATGTTGCGTGAAGTACAAGACAACCATCGTTTCTTTCGACATAGGTGCCGTCGTCCGTACGGGAGGCGAACGGGGAATGAACGAAAAACTCGACTCCCTGTGCCTCCGTGCGCCAGTCCGGGATGAGTTGACCCGCATCCGTGATCAGCGAACTTCGGGCCTCCACAGACAATCCCTCGCTTTCCAGCCACGCCTTCAATTGTTCCGGGCGAGAGAACACCCGAACGCCTTTGCCGTTCTTCAGCCGATAGCGCGCCTCTTGCCGTATGATCCGATCTTCGTCGGTGCAGCCCTCCTCCGTGATCACAGCCGCAGGGACCCAGATTTCCCGCGCTCTAATGCGGCGCTTTCCCTCCACGTCGTCTTGATATTTCTGAGCATGCTCGAAATAGAAGAAATCGGACGAGCCGTGAATGTGATCGTCATCGAGGTGCGTGAATGCAACCACATCGTAATAATCGCGCTTCCGTCCTTCCAGATCTTTCCGCAATGCGGCCGGCAGATCGATCCGCAAGTCATTCTTGTCGTTCGGGTCGCGCATCGCTGCGTAATCGATCAGAATTTGTTGTCCGCCGTCCAAATCGATGCGGCAGCAGTCCGCGTTTCCCAAGGGGAAAAAATTCAACCGGTGTATTGCCATTCTAGCCTCCACACTTGGTCCAGTAAGTCTTCGACCGAGCCAAACAACGAGGTCCGCATCCTAACGCCACAGCCAAACAACCAATTCCCCCCGGCATCAACAAAGCAGCGGCAGTCCCTTCGGGGTTCTGGCGTCGAGCACAAGGTGCGACACATATCCGAGAAGCAGGAATCCGAGGAGAAAATCGAGATCGGCGGGAACCTTCGTATTGCGCCAAGCTTCCGACATCGTTCGCACACTCAAAGCGCCGGCGCCGACGCTATGTGCGACGGAGCGGTGGCATGGGTGAAGAGCCGGCTCGACTGCGTCGGGGACGAGGCTGCCGAGAACACACGTTCCCGTGGCTAGGAGCGCCTCGCCGATATCGAACTTCCGATCAAGAAACGCGCAGTAGGCCGCGTACCCGACCAATCCGACCCCTGCGGCAAAAATCACGTGCTCTTTCGCATTTGGCATTGTCCCGACAACCCCCCGTTCGCAAGTATCACTATACCATAACTTATGCGTGTATAGCGATTATACTTCACTCTTAGAAATATCATTTTATTCGCCTTTGAAATTACCATCGGCCAGGCTAGAATCACTCACCAGCCAGCCTTGGCTGGAGGAGAATATGCCTAGCGTCGGCGACAGGATTCGCGAAATCCGTGATGCACGGAAATTTACTCAGGATCAACTGGCGGAGAAAGCCCGAATCAGCAAAGGTTTCTTAAGTGAAGTCGAAAATGGCAAACGAAACGTCAGCTCTGAATATCTTCTGCGCATCGCCAATTCACTCGGTGCTTCCGTTGACTACCTTCTCCGGGGCACAACGGAACTTCCCAACGCAAACAAGGAACCAATCACGATTCCATCCGAGCTTTCCGAAGCGGCTGAAAGGCTCAACCTTTCCTATGCGCAGACGGTTGAACTGCTGGAGGCCCACCGCTCTGTGGTCGCTAGGAGAAGCTCCAAGCAATCGAAGCCGTTTACCACGGACGACTGGATGGCGCTTCACAAGGCCATCAAGCAAGTATTCGGATGACAAGATATGTGCGCCAAGCTGAACAGCAGCATCGTCGTTCACCGTCTCGCTTCTGACCTCGGCCTCCGCGGGCCGGCTGATCCGGTCCGCGCGATCCTCTCGTACTGCCACCGAGTCGTGAAGGCCTTCCTAGTTGACTATCCCGACTGTCCCACCCCTGCCAAGTTGCTGGATTTCCTGGCGAACAAGCTCAGCACGCGCATTATCGAAATTCACACGGATGAAGACTTGCAGGCCACCGTCCTGGAATACGCCACCCGGGGGGAACATGCTTTCGCGACTTTGCAACAAGAGCTCTGCGACGATCAAAGCTATGGCATCACCTTGAAGCTCCAAAACCGTCAGCCCTGGGAACCAGGCTATGTGTCCGTTATCGATTGCCGTGGAAGAAAGTCCCAACGTCGCTATCACACCAAATGGCATGAACTCGGTCATCTGCTCATCCTGACGGATCAAACACGGCTCGCTTTCTATCGCACTCACGATCCAACGCAACCCAAGAGCGCGGAGGAGTCGCTCGTGGATACCATTGCCGGCGAATTCTCTTTCTATCCCCGCATGGTTAAGCCGCTCGCTCGCGGAGAGATTTCGTTCGAGAAAATCGAGGAAATTCGGACCGACCTGTGTCCCGAGGCCAGCTTTTACTCGTCCATCCTAAACGTCACAAAACTATGGCCCATGCCTTGCATCTGGGTGGAAGCGAAGTTGGCGCACAAAAGAGGACACAATAACGGCCAGCACTCCTTCGGTTTCCAGGACACGCCGCGACCAACTCTGCGCGCCGTCTATACCACACCGAACCAAGCCGCGCGTGAACTTCAGATCACTATGATTCCCAATTTTCGCGTGCCGAATCAGTCCGTGATTCACCAGGTGTTCCATGACGAGATGCCGTATGCCGAGGCCGAAGAAGATCTCGGGATGTGGGAAAGCAGCGACGGCACGCAACTCCCCAGTCGTCGCGTCCGAGTTAAAGCCAAACGCGTCGGCGACTCCGTTCATGCGCTGATCTTACCCATCTGATGCAGCTTCCACGTATTCGCGCTAGACAACGAAGCACGCCCCTCGGACCGCTTGCCATAGCTTCGTACTCCACCATCTCGTAACGAAATGATGGGCGAACGCATCACGGCAGCGGCCTTGACAGCGCGGGCGGCTGGGACCGTGTAGACCGTAAGAAGATACTCCACCGTGTTTCTTGATCGGTGTTTCGTCGACCGGAATAATGTCGTGAAACCCACTGTGAAGATTGGAGGCCATTTTCTGAACAGCCCCAGCAATTCGATGAGCTGACTCGACAGTCTCGTGAAGTGCCTGTTTCAGCCGGACAGACTTGTCCCCGCTGTTAGCGATGTATTCCTCATCCGCTTCAAGCAGCAACTGATAACCCATGACGGTCGGAGGCTTCTAAGAGCCGCTCACTGAACCCGCGCCGGGACGCCATCGATGTGGTCTAGGGCCACGGAGGGAATCGAGCGGAAATTCAAGCCGAAACACCACCCGGGAGACCGGAGGCTTGACTTGCGTCACCAGTTGTTAGGATGACTCAAAGAGCTACATTTTCGAGGCTGGATAAAGCCTTTTTCGGCCCGGCATCCTCCAAAAGGAGCAGCTGCAGAACTACCGCGGCCCGGGTTTGTCTTCCTCATCGTCTCCGTTCCCGATGCGCATCGCCACGCCGGTCACCCGGCCCACGACTTCCGCCTCCGTGGGATAGTCGAAGTGGCGTATAGCGAGTCCAGACTGAGGGTGGGGGATCGCGATCAGCTGCCCCTTCTCGAGCTGGCACCAACTGCACAGATACCCATCGCGGAGTTCGATGAAGTAGATCGGCCGGTCGAACTCGCTGGTCCATTTTCCCTTGCTGATCTTCCTTTGGCTCGGATCAATCTGGACCAGAGAACCAGGCCGGATCAGCGGATGGAGCATGGTGTCCTTAAGTCCGATGTAGCCGTACATGGACTTTCGCAGGTCGAGGTGCTGCAGCAGTCCGATCGGAACCTCGTCCCACTTTTCGACGACCCGGGCCAGCAGGGTGGTGGCCTCGAAGCGAAACTCGGGCTTGAACTCAACCGGCAGCGATACGCTCTGCGTTTCGCCGTCCTCGGTTCGATCCACCAGATGGGTTCTCGGAAGCCTGATCGAGGCGCGGTCCCGGCCCAGATCCGCGATCCGGATGCCGAAATACGAGGCGATTTCCGTGAAACCCTTGTCGTAAATGGCGCTTAGCGAATACAACTTGCACAGGCCCACCATGAACTTACCCTGCTCGAGGTCGGTCAGCCAGGCGTGCGAGATGTAGTACTCCTGGTTGTGCTTGTCGATGGCGATCTGCTCGCTCTTTTTCTGTACGTCACGCGTGGAAAGACCCAGGCTCTTCCTCACGGCCTTGAGCCGCTGACCAGCACGGAGGTTCGGCCTGCTTGGGACCATTGGCGGGCATCCTACGCCCAAAATTAGTAAACCTGCAACTAATCGCGCCCTAGCTTACAGTTGCGCACCCTTGCTGTTTCGAAAATCTCTCGAATGGTCGCAATTGCGGCCACGGCAACGATTTTTTCCGCTTGAACAGCGCTTCCCTGTATACCGAGTCCACCAGGAGGCACTCCTGGCGAAGACGGTTGATTCGATGCTCACGATCTCCCGCACGGTCCGGCGAACCGAAACCCAGGATGGTGCGCTGTTGCTCGAAATCGAGCAGGGCCAGATGTTCTCGCTCAATCCCGCGGGGTCGAAGATCCTGGAACTGGTTGGTTCCGGATGTAACGAGCACGAGATAGCCACCGAAGTCAGCGCGCTCTACGGCGCAGACATCGATGTCGTGCGGGCGGATGTCCGCGAGTTTCTGGAAGCCTTAGGTCGGCACGGGATCCTTCAGCCGGGCGAGCCAAATACCGGTGGAAAGCACGAAACGAGCCATGGCGGATCAGACCAAACTTGAGACTCGACCGTACCTGCTGATCGTCACGCGAAACAACGGGGGCGAGGTCCTGCTGTACTTGGGTCTTCCCTCACTTCCCTCGCTGGACGTGACCCTCCACGGAAGGCCGGCGGAACAGCTCGTAACCGGCTTGCACCAACACTACAGTCTTGAAACCTGCTGCCTTTGGGTCAGCCATCGTCCAACGACATACGGCGTTGCCCCTCCCGAAAAATATGCGGTCATGGAGATCCTGGAGCAGAACGCGCCGCCACCCGCCGGCATGCTTTGGGTGTCGACGCGCGAGGCCATGTCCCGGACGGGCGGCATAGCTCGGGCCGCTGTCGAGGCTTTCATCCAGGATCTCGACCGCTACCGCGCCGGTCCCGAGACAGCACCGTTCGCAAGGCCCGCTTGGATTCAGGAACTGCTCAGCTGGGCCCGCGCGCAATTGCAACCCTTCGGCCTGCGTCCCACCGGCGGATTCTGGCAGCTCAATGCCGGTCCGACGTTCAGCCTCATCCGGCTTCAGACAAACCGAGCACCGGTTTGGTTCAAGGCGACGGGCGAAACCAACGCTCATGAACTCCCTATTTCCGTCTGCCTTGAACGTCTGCTCCCGGAGTACGTGCCTCGAATCCTTGGCGTCCACTCGTCGTGGAATGGCTGGCTCTCGGCGCACGTTCGAGGCGCATTGCTTCGGGAAGTCGAGGATCGCCTGGCGTGGGAAGCCGCTGCGGGAGCGCTTGCTCGGCTGCAGATCCAGTCGATCGAGAAAAGCACCGAAATCCGGGCCTCAGAAGTCCCGGACCTCGGGACGGGAAAGCTCGCTGAACTCATCGGCCCTTTTATCCACCGCATGAGCGAACTGATGCAGGCCCAGGAAAAAGCATCACCCGCTCCTCTGACCAAGGTCGAGCTCGCTTCTCTTCACGATCAACTGGGTCAAGCCTGCCGGCGCCTGGAAGATCTCGGAACGCCGGAATCGATCGGGCGCTTGGACCTCAATCCCGGCAACATTATCGTTTCGCGAGACCGTGTGGTCTTTCTCGACTGGGCCGAGACGTACTGGGGCCATCCGTTCTTCAGCTTCGCCTACCTTCTCGAACACTTTCGCCGCCAGGCTCGCGACCTCAGTTTCGAAGGGGCATTGCAATCGTCTTACGCAGAAACATGGCGGGCGGTGTGCGCGGCAGAGAAGATTTCCGAGGCGCTGGTGATCGCGCCACTCGTCGCGGCTTTTGCCTACATCGTCGCGGCTCGAAGCTGGGAGCAACAGACACTCCTAGATCCCGGGGTGGCCGGCCACCTTCGAAGTATGACGCGCCGGATGCATCGCGAGGCGAAAGCCATCGAGCAAAGGAGGCAGACATGCCTCTCCTGAACCGGCCGGCGCCATTCACGTGCGTTGAGCCCGTGACCGAAGCAATTCACGGCGTCACGATTACCGATTCCTACCGTTGGCTTGAGGACCAGAATTCACCCCGCACACGAGAATGGATCTCCGAGCAGACGCGCTACGCTCGTTCCTATCTCGACGCAATTCCGGGACGTGACCGCATTCGCGCGCGCATTCGGGAACTCCTGGACGTTCCAAGCTACGATTCGGTCCTCAAGGCAGGAAACCGCTACTTCTTCCGCAAACGTCTTCCGGGCGAAGAGCAGCCGTCGATTTACACGCGGGAAGGCAGAGACGGCGAAGACCGGCGATTGATTGATCCCCGGGAACTGGGCCGAGGGAGTTACATCGCCGTACAGCCGCGCAGTCCGTCACCCGACGGAAAGCTTCTGCTCTACGAGATCAAAGAGGGCGGAGAGCGCACCGGGAGCTTTGCTCTCGTGGACACGGAAACCCGGGAAATTCTCCCCGATGCCTTGCCTCGAGGGTATTTGCGCGGCTTCGCGTTCGCGCCGGACAGAGGAAGCTTCTACTACGTTCACGAGCCTTCGGATTCGAACAAACGTTTCTACCGCGCGGCCTATCAACACGAGCTTGGTACGTCGTTCAGCGACGACAGCGAGATATTCTTCGCGGGCGAAGACCCCAGATATCGCCTGATTCTTTTCTCCGACCGCCTGCGGCTCGGCGTCCTCGTTTGCAAGTTCCTCGACAAGAACTACACGGATTTCCTGGTGCGGTCTTTTGACGGCGGGGACTCCTTTGTGCCCGTTTTGATGAATGTGGACTACCGCTTTGAGCCGTTTATGGCGAACGACCGCATCCTGGCACTGACCAACTTCGACGCTCCCAACCTTCGTATCGTGGAACTCATCGAGGTCACGGGCGGGCAGGCGCGATTCGTGGAACTCATTCCCGAAACGGATGCCGCAATCGATCGTTGGGCCGTGGTCCGAGATTCGATTTTCGTCTCCTACAACAGGCAGACCAAGATGGAGGTCCGGCATTTTAATTTGGAGGGCGCCGATCGCGGGCGATTACCGATCGAAGACGATTCGACGATTCGCTTCTCCCCCAGCCACTTCCACAGCGATGAACTGATTGCCGAAGAAGAGTCCTTCACCGAGCCCATCGCAATCTCTTGTTACTCCGCGGCCACGAGCGAACGAACGATCTGGGCGCGAAGGAGGATTCCATTCGACTCCGCAAACTACAGCCATACGCAGGTCTGGTACAGATCGAAGGACGGAACGCGCGTTCCCATGTTCTTGATGGGCCGGCGGGACGTGATCGAGACGGGCCGGCACCCAACCATCATGACGTCCTACGGCGGGTCCGGCGTTTCCATGACCCCGCAGTTCAGCGTATTTGTCGCTTACCTTGTGGAACGAGGGTGCCTGTTTGCGCTGCCCAACATCCGCGGAGGTTCAGAGTTTGGAGCGGAGTGGCATCGCGCAGCCAGGGGACGAAACCGTCAGAAAGCGTTTGATGATTTCCTGTCGGCGGCCGAGTGGCTGATCGAGTCCAGACGAACTCTACCAGACAGGCTTGGGATTTTCGGGGGATCCAACTCAGGTCTGCTCGTGGGTGCGGCGCTCACGCAGCGGCCCGATCTGTTTCGGGCCGTGGTCTGCATGGTCCCGCTGCTCGACATGCTCCGCTACCACCTGTTCGACACGGCGTTCGTCTGGAGCGATGAGTTCGGCACCGCGGATGATCCGCAGGATTTTCGGGCGCTCGCGAGCTACTCGCCCTACCACCAGGTGCGAGCCGGCGTGGCCTACCCCGCCACGATGCTGATTTCGGGCGATTCGGACAACAGTTGCAATCCACTGCACGCGCGCAAGATGACCGCGAGACTGCAGGCCGCAACCGATTCTCCCAACCCCGTGATTCTCGACTACGGCAAGTTTAGGGGGCATTCACCGGTGCTTCCCTTGACCGAGCGGATCGAAGCATTGACTGACCGCATGGCCTTCCTTAGCGAGCAGCTTGAGCTTTCTGTGTAAAGCCGGAGGAGATGCGATGTCTTTTCTGTTTCTTGAAGCCTACTTGAACCTGATCGTGTTCCACCGCTACCTCGCGCGGGATGACTTTCACGGTCTCCACAGCCGCGTTCGCAATTGCCCCATCGGCTGCAGAACACCGCCCGCTGACGCCGTCCCGCGCATCTCGTCGGCCATCAACGTGGCCTCGATCTGGTACTGGAAAGAGGTTCTGTGCCTTCAGCGGTCGGCCGCCACAACCTGCCTGCTCAGACGCCACGGCGTGGCGGCCCGGATGGTGATCGGAGCTCAACAGTTGCCATTCAGGTCCCACGCCTGGGTGGAAGTAGGCGGCTCGGTCGTGAACGACAAACCCTATACGCCCGAACTGTATGTGGTTCTGGACCGATGTTAGCAACGCACGGGCGCCGGGGAGGTAGCCAAACATGAGTGTGCAGTTCGGGCGATGGAATTTCGATGGCTTGGCGGCTTCTCCGGAGTACCTCGCCAAGGTGCGCGAGCTTCTCGCTCCGTACGGCCCCGATGGTGGGGCGTCTTGGGCAAGCGGAGGTGTGGACGTGCTCTACTCTGCCTTCCACACGACCAAGCAATCCCGCCGGGAAATCCAGCCGCATGTCGCAGCATCAGGCGCCGTTATCGTCTGGGATGGGCGCCTCGACAATCGCGCCGAAATCGCCAGCGAATTCCAGGGTTCGCTCGCGGCCGACTCAACCGACGTCGCCATCGTTTCAGCCGTCTATGAGCGGTCAGGCGCCGAGGGCCTCGGGAAACTCGTTGGCGACTGGGCTCTCTCGGTCTGGAATCCGGACGAACGCTCGCTCATCCTGGCAAAAGACCCGATCGGCGCGCGCCAACTCTATTACTCGGTCGAGAAGAACGTGGTGAGCTGGTCAACCGTCCTCGATCCGCTCGTGTTGCTCGCGGGGCCATCGTTCGAAATCGAGGAGGAATATGTCGCCGGCTGGCTTTCTTTCTTCCCCGCCGCCCAGCTCACTCCCTACGTTGGGATTCATTCGGTCCCGCCGTCCTGTTTCGTGCGCCTGAAGCGCGGACGGCTGACGGTCCGCAAGTATTGGGATTTTGATTCGAGCAACCGAATCCGTTACCGCCGGGATGCGGAATACGAGGAGCACTTTCGCACGATCTTTGAGGAAGCTGTCCGGCGGCGCCTCTCGTCCGACACGCCCGTCCTCGCCGAGCTGAGCGGAGGGATGGATTCCTCCTCGATCGTGTGCGTGGCCGACACCATTCTCGCACGCACAGCGGAGGCTCCCCGGCTCGATACGCTTTCCTACTACGATGACTCAGAGACCCACTGGAACGAGCGCGCGTATTTCACGGCGGTCGAGCAGCAACGCGACCGGACCGGCTGCCACATTGACATCGGTTTCCCAGGACTCTCTCCGTTCGACTCCGGGAGCGACTGTTTCAGGGCCGCGCCGGGTTCCGGCGGCGGGTCCGCCGTCACCGAGCAGCTTCGAGCCTGTTTAGCTTCCGGGCCGAATCGCGTGATTCTGTCCGGGATCGGCGGTGACGAATTCACGGGAGGTGTGCCGACACCGGTGCCTGAGTTCGGCGACCTTCTTACCCGAGGACAGTTCAGCCGCCTCGCACATCAATTAAAGCTTTGGGCGCTCAACAAGAGAAAGCCCTGGCTTCATCTTCTTTGGGAAACCATCCAGCCACTGCTGCCGCCCGAACTCACGGGTCGCCCGAAGGTCAGACAGCCGGCACCTTGGCTTGTCTCTCGCTTCGTTCGACGTCATGACAAGGCACTGGCCGGTTATGAAAAACGATGGAAGCTGTTCGGACCGCTGCCGAGCTTCCAGGAGAATCTGTCCGCGCTCGAAGGTCTCCGAAGGCAACTCGGCTGTACGATCCTCGCTTCCGATCCGCTTTCGGAAAAGCGCTATCCCTTCCTCGACCGCGATCTTTTGGCGTTTGTTTTTGCAATCCCCCGGGAACAACTCGTCCGGCCCGGCCAGCGCCGGTCTCTCGTGCGGCGCGCACTCGCCGGCATCGTTCCCGAGGTTGTCCTCGACCGAAAGCGCAAGGCGTTCGTCGAGCGAGGCCCGAGGATCGGCATCTCCCGGCGGTGGGAGAGTCTGGTCGAAGTGAGCCGGAACATGGCGAGCGCTTCGGTCGGGTTTATCGAGCCGGCCCAGTATCTTGAGGCGCTCGATCGAGCCCGACGCGGGCAGGATCTGCCGATCGTCCCGATGCTGCGCACGCTTGCGCTGGAGTCCTGGCTTCGAAATCTAGGACGCAGAAACGTTTTGAGGATTCAAGAGTCAGGATTGGCTCTCGCGACGGGCGATCGCCAACAGAAGCACCAACCCTCCTGCCTTCGCCAGGGGGCTTTGATCTCAGCTGAGAAAAATCTTCCATGAAAGGAGGTGAAAAACATGACGTATACAAAACCAGAACTGACGCTTCTAGGCCAGGCTGTTGACGCCGTCCAGAGTCAGGGAAAGGAAGGCCAGGCGCTCGACGGTCCCAGCACGCATACGCTGAACGCGTACGAAGCTGACGAGTAGACCACCACCCAACCAGGAGAGGGCTCTCGGTATCAGGCCCTCTCTTGCACAACTGGGAATCACAGGTCCGGCATCGGCCGACGTCACACAATTCGAGACTCGCTCCAACGTGATCGGCAGTCTGACAATCAAACAACGCCGATCCATGAGTTCGGAAGGAATCTTTTCATCTCGGCTGAGAAAAATCTTCGCAGAAAGGAGGTGAAAAACATGACGTATACAAAGCCAGAACTGACGCTTCTAGGGCGGGCCGCTGACGCCGTCCAGGGCATGGGAAAGGGAGGGCAGAAGACCGACTTCCCCGGTACGCAGACGACCAGCGCGTACGAAGCTGACGAGTAAACCATCACCCAACCGGGAGAGGGCCCCGCGGGCTCGGGTCCTCTCTCGCTCAAACGGGAATCACGCGTCCGCCATCGGCTGCCTGGGATCTAGCTGCGGTGTGCGTGCGTTGTACTGAAATCCACGAGTCCCGACTTCCGTTCATTTCTCGGGCAACGAAGCGCCGAGGCCCTGAGGAGTTCTGCTCGCCTCGCGCATGGCCCGCCAGCGAGCGTACTGTGCCGCGTCATAGAGCGGCGGCGTTCCTTCATCGTTCTCGATCCAGAAACGGAACCAGTCCACATTGCGCTGAAGCGACGCGGTTCGCTCCCGAGGCGTATCGAGCGGATGCTTCCCTTTCGGATAGCGGTAGAGTTCGACGGCTTTTCCAAGCCTGTTCAACGCCGTGAAGAACTCGAATCCGTGCTCCGCCGTGCCGGTATACTCCATCAGAACGGCGGCTCGTACCTTTCGGGCGTTGAACGGAGCGGCGGAATCAAGCCACAGCTGGAACGTTTCCCCGTAGGGCGGTCCGCCGACCTGCGTCTCGGAAGCCCTCATTTCTTCAAGACTGTTGTAGGTGAAGTACGCGCCGTACGTGTATATCCCGCTGTCGGCGGAGGAAGCCGCCACGAAATTGCGCGACGAGTGCGTGAGCGTAAAATCGGTCAGCCAGGCCGTGCGGCTGAAGCCGGCAAGGCCCACACGATCCGGGTCCACCATCCCGCGGCCCGCCAACATGTCCACACCGCTTTCCACCATCGACATCCAGTTGTGGGCATCGCGCATCTCGCCGGGAAACTGTCCCTTGGGAATCCGATTGTCCACGGGGTATTGCGACATCAGCACCACGAAACCGGCACTCGCGAGTGACTGCGGCGCATACGCCGTCGTGTAGGCGGCATCGCTGACGAACACAGCCCGTACGGGCGCGGAAACGAAGACCATGGGATAGCGTTTCCCCTGCTCATACCCTACGGGCTTGATCAGCAAGCCGGCGCACTTCGAGCCGTATCCGTTGGTCCAGGTGACGGGTTCCACTTGCCCCAGATCGATCTCCCGGTACTCCGGATTCAGATCCGTGACCAGCGCGCCCTCGTTGGTTGCGAGGTCGAGCGCGAAGATATCGGGCGGAGCCATGCTGGTCTGGCTGACTCCGACCAGCGTGCGGCCGTCGCTTGAGAGCGACGAAAGAAACGCCGGCGAGCCTGGTAAGGAGAACGATCGGTCCTGTTCCCAGCGCTCTCGACGGTGAACCATCCACGCAAACGTGTTGTCGTCGGTCCGCACGAGCATGGGCCCCTCGCCGTGTTTCCAGCCGAGCGGCACGTCCACCATCAAGTTGTTACTTTCCCGACCGACCACGATCGTGGCGACCCGTGTTTGCCGATCGACTGTGAATACGTTCTGCAGACGGCCCATGGAGTGATCCACGTCGCCCGATTCAAAGGCCGCTTTGGCTTCCGCACCCGCTCGATCGGTTCCGTAAGGCGAAGGACCAACGACGGAATAACTTCGGCCGTCCTCCGACCAACTCGTCTGCAGCAGACCTCCGGGAGAGTTGAAGCCCAGGCGCAGCTCGCCCGTGTCGATCTCGTACAGACCCAAAACGTAGCGATAAAACGTACTCCCGAGGTCCCGCAGATGCCGGACGAACGGTTGATCGGACCATGAGGCCGGCAACGACTCCGCGGCATAGACGAAGAGCAGATATTTGCCGTCCGGCGACAGGTCGAGTTGTTGCACGTCGCTCAGCGAAGTCCGGCAGCCGGGATGGCCGGACTCACTGAAACACAATCTTCGGATGCCGCGCTTCCCCGCTCTGGTTCTGGTGGCCAAATAGATTTCGTCTTCCGGCACATGCTCGATCATTCCCGTGGTGTCTTCTCCAAAGCGGATGGCGTATCCCCGCTCTTCGCGCTCCTTCTGTTTCTCCCGCTCCGACGCCGCAGCCTCCTTGTCCGGCCCGGCCTTCACTGAAAACACGATGGCGGTTCCATCGGCGTTCGCGCTGTACTGTTCAATTCCGCCTGGGTACGCGAGCTTCGTCTGGGCGCCTGTCGTGGCGTTCAGAATGACGACCTCGTTTTCCATGTCGTCACCCTTTGTCGAGTTTGTCGCGATGCGGGCTATGACCTGCTCCCGGCCAAGCCAATGAACCTGGGAAATCTGATCCGCCTGAGCAACCATCCGTCCGTTCTCGCGGGTGCCGGTGTGCTTCAGATCGCGTATGTAAAGCTGGTGATGGTTCCGGTTCGTGACCACGTCGGGCGCCTTCACCACGTAGGCCACACGAGATCCGTCGGGGGAAATGGCAACCCCCTGGTCGACGACCCTTCGCGTCTGAACGCAATCCTCCACGGTGATCGGGCGAACCGGGGAGGCATCGAGCGGACCGGTCACGAGCGCCGCGACGACCAGCAGATTCAAGCCCCTCTTCAGCAAGCGCGCGATCTTCTTCCTGAATCTCGCTTCGAAGGATACGTGGCGGCTGCGGCCTTCACTGGAACCATCACGTTTTTCTGGGCCGGTCTTCATTCGAGCCGGCTTTGCGGTGGCGAGGAAATGCAACTGCGTCAGGGGATTCATCGCGGTCCCAGGATCAGAACGTGATCTTTAGCGCGAACTGAATCGAGCGAGGTCCGCCGACCTGATAGAGAGCGTTGAGCCCACCGAGTTGGCCATTCAGGGTATTTGTCGCCCGGCCAAAAAGAGCCGGACCGTCCTCGAGATTGTTATCGATGCTCCCGAAGTTGGGGTGATTGAAGAGATTGAACGCTTCGGCCCGAAACTTCAGGTTCAATCGCTCGTACAGCGGAAAGTCCCGCTGGATGGCGAGGTCGGTCTGCCAGAGGCCAAATCCGCGCACGAAGTTGCGAGGTTCGTTTCCGAACTCACCGGCCGCCGGTTCGAAGGCATTCCCGTTCACCAGGCGTCCCCCGGGAGCCGCCGGGTCGGCCACATAGACGGGAACCTCGGGAACTACATCGGGCCGCACATATTGCACCATCGCGTTTGAAAGAAGTTGCGTGCCGTCGATGATGTCAACGGGCAAGGCCGACCTTGCCGTGATCCGGCTATCGAGCGACCAGTGTCTCAGCAGCGCATTGGCAACCGCACTCGCATAGCTGCCCGGCAGAGCGTAGGTCAGGCCGACGGCAAAGTTATGCCGAACGTCGAAATCTGAATTGCCGCGGAGCAACGGCTCATCACTGGTAAAGTTCGACGACAGGTTGTCAATCGAATGGGACCATGTGTACGACGCGAGAGCCTGGAAACCGTGCGAAAGGCGGCGCTGGAACTGCACCTGCAGCGAGTTGTAGTTGGAGTTCGCTCCATTGGATACCAGATATACGCCAAACCCCTGGGAGAAGTTGGGGTTGATGCTGGCGGGATTGAAAAAACGCGAGCTCAACAGGTCGCGCCCGCCGGCGCCCACGTAGCTGACCGTCAGCGACTGATTGGGTCCCAGGGCCTGCTCGACAGCCACGTTCCACTGAAGCGTGTAGGGCAGCGTGAGATGGGGAGTGAATGCAAACACAAGATTGTCGTAAGGCGAGCTGACCGTCGGGGCTGGCAGCGTGTTCTGCGCCGGGGTAAGCGGGAAGGCGACGTTGAAAAGAATCGCTGACGACTCAAAACCTACGTTTCCAAGTCCGACCGCTCCCTGCGTGTTGCCCAAGTCGTAGAACAGTCCAAAGCCGCCCCGAACTACGGTCTCACGGCCCGGGCGCTGACCGACTTGATACGCGAGACCCAGGCGTGGAGCAAATCCGTGATGGTCGGTCTGCCACAAGGGAGTTCCCTGAGGCGCAATCTGGGCGGTGGCAAGATTGGTGACCTGATTGAGCGTATAAGGCGCGCCACCGCTGCCGTTTCCGGGCGGCGGGTTCAGATCCCACCGCACGCCGAAAGAGAGGTGCAATCGGCTGGTCGCTCTCCATTCATCCTGAACGTACGCCGAGAAGTTCAGGAATACCGGCTCGGTTTGGATGGCCGTGCCGACGCTCGCGATCAAGGAATTCGCCAACACGCCGGCCGGGCTCAGATAAAAATAACCGTCTTCCAGTTGGTTGAAAGACTGGTTCGTGGCGAGCCTTCGGAAGTCAACGCCGTACTTCAGGACGTGGGAACCAAAAGCCATGCTGAGAGAGTCGGTCACATTGATTTGGCGCTGGTTCGCTCCAAAAGGTGACACGTTGAAACTTGGCGAACTTCCAAAAAACAAGAAGGCGGCCGCTTGATACGCCGGAGGTGGGGGCGAGGAAAAAAGCTGGCTCGGCCCGAGCGGTGCGGCTCCTCCGAAGTTGTCGAGGGACAAGACATTGGCATTGTTGTTCCAGGTGTAGTTGAACCGGAAATCGTTGCTCAGCCGCGGCGAGAGCGCGCTGGTCGCCCCCACGGTCAGCGTCTTGACATCGAAACTCGTCGTGTTCAATTGGGCAAGGTCGTGAATGCTGCGGGTTTCACTGTCGGAGGGCGAATCGCTGAAGCGCCCGAACAGCTTCAGTTTTTCACCGACTGTGTGGTCGATGCGAATGCTGGTCGCATCGAGCGACGCAGGGGCCGAGTATGCGGCCGTAAACAGCGCCAAGCAGGTTGCCCCCGCGGCGGGCGGGCCAGGCGCGAGACATTTGGGGTCATCCGCTCCGTTTTGGATCGGAAATGCGTTCAAAAGCGGCTGGACGGCTGCCGGGGCATTCTGTCTTAGGTAGGTGTCAGGAACCGAGATTGTAAGGGCAGGCTGCGGAACATCCAGCCGCAAGCCTTCATAGGAGAAGAAGAAAAATGTTTTGTCCTTGCCGTCGTAGATTCCGGGGATCTCAATCGGTCCGCCGAGCGTCGCTCCAAAGTCGTTCTGCCGCTCCGCTGTTTTCGCAAGACCAGCGGCGTCGTTGAACCAATTGTTCGCGTCCAGCACCGCATTTCGGAAGTACTCGAAGGCGGACCCGTGCCACTCATTCTCGCCGGAACGCGTCAGCAGGGATATCTGCCCTCCGGGCGACCGCCCGTACTCGGCTGAATACGAGGAGGTGTTGATGCGAAACTCCTGCAGATCGTCGACGGAAACCAGGCTCTGCGTCGTCCCGAGCGCCGTCTCGCTTGGCGTCGACCCTCCAATTCCAGACGCGTCGCCGCCGGCAACCGCGACCGTCCCCGTATTGGAGGCAACTCCATCCACCGTGAAATAGTTGGCTTCGGTGCGCTGGCCGTTGATGCTGAATTCCCCTTGGCCGCCGGTAACCGCGCCCGGCACGGTCGCCACGCCGGGCGCGAGCGCGATGAGAGTCTGGAAACTTCTGCCATTCATCGGGATGTTGTCTGCAAACTGACGGTCGACGACGGTGCTCACTGCGCCGTCCTGGGTGTCGATCAACGACGTGCCACCTTCAACCGTCACCGTTTCCGAAACGGCGCCGAGCGGGAGCGTAAAGTTGATGGCCACCGAGTCCTGGACGTTTAGAGTGATGTCGGGTTTGATCAGCGTCTTGAAGCCGACCTTCGAGACCTGCAGGCGATACGGTCCAGGCGGAAGATTCGTCACCACATAGATGCCTTCGTTGTTCGTCTTCCCCGGATACTGCACACGTGTCGTGTCGTTCACGATGGTGATGTCAGCTCCGACGATGGCTTTGCCGGAAGGGTCCAGCACCAGACCGTTGATCGTTCCGTTGGGGGATTGGGCAAGAACAGGCGCAGCGAGAAGCACGCACACGAGGAAGAGGAAAGCAATCTCACGCAGTTGCAATCGATATCTCCTCTGACCGAAGAGTTCGAACACACTCGGTCGGTCTACGCAGGAGACTTCGCCCTTGTATCACTTCGCGGTCATCGAAGAGCAAATCGATGATGACGCGCACCAGGAACTACGGGTGGTTCGGTTCCATCTTCAAATAAGCGAAGAGCATCGGCTTGCCACTCGGCTTGTGGCTTCCACCATCCGGCTCCACGGTCACGAACACGGCGTCGATCTGTTCGAGCGACTTGGCATCGTCGAACTTCACGACCCACCGCTTCTTCGCCGCGTTGTCCTCAAAAAAGATTCCCAGATTCACAGCTGCCTGCATGTCCCCGCCGCGACGGCCCCAGGCCTGGAACGTCCGCGCGTCTCGGACTCCCGGCTGCTTGTCCAGGTCGTATGCGTAGAAGACCAGGGATTTTCCTCTCGTGTAGAAGACGCGGCCGAAGGCCTTCTGCGTCGCGCCGTCACGCCCGACGTCATACACCTCGGCGATATACAAGTCGCGCGCCCCCATCAGGTCGCGGATATCACGGTCGTGCGAGAGAAGGTCTTCCTGCTTGTTGATCGTCTGCTCCCGGTCGCGAAGCTCCCGGTTCAGGTCAGCGATTTGAGTCTGCAAGCTCGCATCCTGCGAGCTGCCTTCCGATCGTTCGCGCTGCGCCGACGCAAGCTCAGCCTGCATCTTTTGAACCGAGGCCTGCGCGGCGTCGAGCTTTTGCGCCATGGCAGTCCGTTCCTCAGCCACCTGTTGCCTGTCCGTTTCGTCGGACTCAATCGACGCCTCAAGCTTCGCCTGAGATGCTTTCGTTTGCTCCAGTGAGGATGACTGCTGGTCGATTTCGTGTCGCAGGTCGGCAATCACCTTATCGCGTTCTTCAAGCTGCGCCTTCAGGACTTGCCGGTCGTGATCGCGGCTGCTGATCTGTTGCTCGAGCGCTTCGGTCCCCGGAGCAGTACTTATCGACGAATCCGCCGAGATCGGTTCCGGATGCCGGCCTCTGCCCACGCGATAGGTATAGGTAGCCAGGGTCGCACTCAGCAGAAGGCACGCCGCGAAGGGCAGCCACACGTAGGTCCAATTGACCCGGGTCGGCCGGTAGCCACTTCGGTGGGCGAATGCAAACGCGCGCTTGCCGGGGTCACCGGTCGCATTCGTTTCTAGCTTTGGATGCGAGCCGGGCGCCGCCACGACCGCGGCCTCGGAATCTAATTCCGCTTGCTCGGTCGGAGTTCCAGCCAACTTCGAAGCCAACAGCGGCACGCCCATGTTCACCGCGGATTCGAACTCCTTCAAGGCTCGGCGGCATGAATCACATTCGGAGAGATGCACCTTTAGCGCTCTTACTTCCTCCTCGGTCAACTCGCCAGAAGTCGACAGGGCACAAAGCTCTAGAAATTCTTCATGCGGTTCCATTTCCGACCACTTTCCGGTTCCCCGCTTTCTACGGCTGGTTCTTCTGTGGCTCGACAACTCGCACAGTAGTCTCAAACATCTGTCTTCGCAACCTGTCCAAAGCTCGGTAGTAGTGGTTCCTCACGCTTCCAAGCGGCTGCCTCACTGTGACCGCGATCTCCGAAAGCGAGTACCCCTCGAAAAAGTACAGTCGAAGCGTCTCGCGCTGGTCCTCGGACAGACTTCCAACCGCCTTCTCTAGACCATTACGCCCAAAAACGGCCTCGGCGGAATAATCAGTCTCAGTGGTCGGTGTTCCGACCAGGTTGTCGCGCAGCCTTTCCGCGTCCTCGCAGGAATAGAACTGCCGCGTGGTCAGGTAACGGCGGCGCTCGATCGCTCGATGGTACGCCATCTGGATGATCCAGGAGCGCGCCGAACTCTTGGAGCTGTCAAAGATCGCGCACTTTCGCTGGATGAACAGGAAGAGGTCTTGGACGAGATCCTCGGCCTCTGCCCGATCCCGCAGGATCCGAAGGGCCACGCTCCGAGTGACTCGGGCGTAGCGCTCAAACAGCGCCGCCAGCGCTTCCCCGCTCCCGACGCACAACTGAGCAAGCAGCGATTCATCGGAAGGCTCCCCCCGCAGATTAACCAGGCTCTCGTCGGTAGGACGGGGCGTCTCCTTCTCCTTCTTCTTGCGAAGTGGGAAGGCCGGATAGCGCGCGGCTGGGAAAGGACTGAACATCAGTCTCGCCTCGGGCACGGGAAAGACATGGGATCGAGGAGGAAAAGGAAGATGCGATGGAGTCGAGCGCGCATCTATTTCCGATGCTCGCTCGTAGGTCGAACATTCTGTTTCAAGAGCTGTTCGGTAGAACCCACGGCCTTCAACTGTTCGAAACTCCACTCGAGCAGTACCGCCCCGAAATTGGCTAGCGTCCGTTTCTCGCGGGCGGCGTACTTCTCAAGCTCGGCCCGAACTTGTTGACTGACCCGGACGCTGATTTGAACTCGCCATTCTCCCATTTTCTGTCTTCATAACTAGCGTTGGAACCATCCGGTCGCAACAATCCCATTAACTTCTATCAGTGGTATGAGTGGAGTTGTTCACCCGATGGGGGTGAATCACTCACTGCACATGGTCATTGCGACCGGCATTGTCGAGTGCCTCTCACTGGCTACTGAACCGCCCATGATCCGTTTGCTCGCGCGCCAGCATGGTTTCGAGAGTTCGGACGTTTAAGACAGACCGCAACTCTTCGAGCCGGATTTCGCATTCCTTCAGAGCTTGTGCAGGCACAATGCAGAGCGCTTCCAACCGTTCGAGAACGCGAATCAACGAATCTACGTTCTTGTTCCAGAGATAAAGTTCGGCATAGATGTCGGTTCTCACTGGGCTTCCCCTTGATTATTTCTGCAAGCGCTGTTGGTCAACGAGCACACCGAGGCGAGCCACGCCTTCGACGTGCCTTAGATAGTCTTCGTTCTCCGGCGGGGACTTCGCAACCGGCTCAGGAGGGAGGAGAGCCGGAAACCATAGACGCGTGGAGAGTTGCGCCCGCAATGGGAAATGGATAACTTCTCTTGCAGCCATCGTTGCCTCCAGTTAGGCGACTTTGGTCAGGGGCGCGTCGGTGTCACAAGCACCGGCGCGTCTCGCTACTTCCGCTTACTTTTGTTTAGCCTTCTTCCCCGTTCTTCGATCGACGCCTTTACCCCAGAACGACACCCTCATGTACTCTCTGATTGCTGCCAAGTCATCCGCTGTCCAAACCCTCGCTAATCGTCCCTTGACTTCTCCCGGCTTCGGAGCGGGAATGACCTTGCTCTTGATCCAACGGTAGAGCGTCCTTCTATTGACCTCCAGAACGTCCGCTGCGTCGGAAATCGAATATGTCTTCATCATTGATAAGTCACATATGTGACATTTGTCAAGCAGAAAGCGAACCCGGACGGGCGCTCTCTTCAAGGCGCGAACCCGGATCAACGAAAGCATATCCCAGAATGTACAGAGTGGAGGCGGTGTCTTGTCTGGATTTTTCTGCGCCCATTCCGTTGCCTCGGGCAGTCTGTCCGCAATTGCGCACACTTTCCGATCGTTTGCGCTGTCTCTGGAATCGCTTGGTACATTTACCCCAGAACCGGCGTTGCACCTGCAAAAGAATAGCCCTCAGTCCCATCTGCGATTCCTGATCATTTTCGACTTTCCTGTCCTTTCGAACGTGTGACTTGCGCCCTAGCTTCTCAACTCCCCCCTGCTCCCTCTCACCTCCAAGGGGTCGCGACAGCTCCCCGCCGAGCATGCTGATACAGAAGAGCCCACTCCTGCGTAGGCCAGATGGAGAAGCTCGGGATGCGCGGATCCGCCTGGTCACCATTCCGACCACCTCGCCGGATTTGGGCCTCTGCCCAGGGAATCTTGGTATGGTCGCGGTGCGATGGAAATACCGAGCCCCATGACGTGCCCGAAGTGCCATTCGAGTGACCTGAAAAAGATATCCCTGATCTATGCCGAGGGCGTGCACGTAACGCGCGGTGGGTCCGTTGGATGGGTCCTGGGGAGCGGTGTGTGGTTCGCAGGGCACTGGGGAAAGAGCGAAAGCCGCCTCTCGGCGATGCTGCACCCGCCTGGGAAGTTCCCGAACGGCCTACCGATCGTTCTCTGGCTCGTCGGTTTCTTCGTGGTGATGGCGTTCGCCGGCCGCGGAAGCCTCTCTTGGATCATGGGCCTTCTCTCGGTAGCGTATATCTCCCTGCTTCCTTCCTATCTTCTGGCGGCGCTGTGCTTCAACTTCGTCCTTCGTCCGAGAAAGTACAGGAGGTGGGAAAGCACAATGATGTGCCGATGCTGCGGTACTCTGGTCGAGCCTCACGCTCCCGCGATCAATCGCTTAGGCGTGAAGACAGACTCGATTCGGTATGTAAAATAAATCGGGTAAGCCAGTTTCGCGCTAACCCGTCGAAGAGGTTGAAGGGAAGGTAGGACTATTCCTCACACCACGCGATTGGGCCACGTGAAGGTGGCGAGTCGGGCTAGGTCCTTCTGCCTTCGCTCTACTTCGGCCGGCCCCCACGCCGCGCATTCGCTAATCACCTTCGTCAAGCGGAAATCAGAAGCCGCATAAATAAGCTTCTTCTGAGCGAACCCGTCGTTGCCACCCTCCAAATTAACTCTAGCCCTCAACAGGGCCATGTTTCCCAACCTCTTGCACAGCGCCTTCGCCGTTTCGGAGTCAATGCTGGACCACGCTTCCGAGGGAACTCTCGGCAGCACGTGTTCCAAGTTGACCTGCTCTTCGTTCGTGTTTGGCACAAGTTCTGGATCCGGCACGCCCCCGGCCTGCCGTTCAAGGCATTGCAAATAATACCTCGCGAGGTAGCTCTTCGAGACGGTCGCGACCGCGAAATCGGATTCAAATTGATTGTCGGCTGGTACGATGCCTTGCATGGCCTGGAACAGATTGCGCGCCGTTAGAATCCGACCTTCGTTGACTTCCTTCGCACGCTCCGAATATTGCTTTTCGAGCGTTCCGCCGCCCACACCACCCACGATAAGAAACCGGACGGCCCAAGCAACCAGCAGACGCAGGGTCTTCTTTACTTCTTCGTCACTGAATTTCTGGAAAACGGCAAGCAGAAGTGGACGTATTTGAATCATGCCCATCATGTTGAGTGTCGCCATGTGCCCCCTGGCGGTTGTCCCGTAGCGATCCCATAATTCATTCTCGGTATTCAGAATTGCCGCGTAGAGGCGCGCGCTGTCGCTGAGTTCAATCGCGAAGTCGACCGCGCCCTGCTTGCTGGTGATCTTTTTCTGAATCTCATCGTACAGGTCTCTTTCTCGCGTCAGTCCGTGCTTGGAGGCCCAAAAGTGCCGAATATACGCTACGACAATGGCCTCGTCGGCTACGGCCTCCAGTGTCCCCAACATGGTTATCCAGCGCTGCTCGGCTTCGGGAAGACGGTCTCCCGTGAGATGAAAAAGGTAGTTCTTCAGTAAGTCCGAAATGGCGAGATCCAAACCCCGGTCGTTCAGAGTTTCGAATATTGTGAACGCATTGGCGTGGTCCGGGACACGTACCCAGATGACTCTCACTCGGCCTTGCAAGTACAAAACCCAGTTGACAAGTGCTTCGGTGGGGTTATTCGACAGCCCTACGACCCGCGCGACGTGTTCCGCAGCAAGCTTGGCTGCGAGCGTGATGCGATCGTGCGAATCGCGGGTGGGCGGGACATTGCGCTCAGGGCTGTTCACAGCAGACAATATTCTCTTCAAATAGAAGTCATGATCGGTGGCGTTGAGATTCAGTTTCGGAATCAACTCCTGCGTCAAAAGGTCTCTGGTCATCAGGTAATCGCGCTCGATCTGTTCCGCTCGCGCATGATCGCCCCTCGTCGAAAAGTAGTCCCGAACGGCCCCGATTAAGATGGAAGATGTGGCCAGGCGCTGCTGACCGTCGACGACTTCCAGTTGACCCTGCGGACGCTGCGTCACGACAACCGAGCCGAGAAAATATTCGTTTTCGTTGCGAGAGATTGCTGTGGCGATGTCGCGGAACAGATCCGCAATGTGCTGCTCCGCCCATGCGTAAGAGCGTTGATTCTTAGGTACAAAGAGCTTCCCGTCCGAAAGGGCGTGGCCGATCCCTTCCAGCTGAATCTTGATTTCAGCCAGCGGACTTTGGGTGCCCGGAATCGTTGCCATCTTTGCGCTCCGGATTGCTTATTTTCCTTCAGCGAGAGCCGCTAGGGGAACCTGCCATCGCGAAGTATACTACTCACGTTTCACTGGAATGTGTTTCGTTTGTCTTGCAGAGGCAGCATGGGGTGTCAGCGATAGAGTGAGTCTCGAGAGCCATTTCGATCCCGTCTTCGCAGCCAGGCTCGCCCTCCGCGAGAAGCAGATCCAGCAGAACTATCGTCCGGTGATCGGCATCCACAAATGGTTTGCCAGGCGCCCGGGGACTCTCTTCCGCAACCTGTTGCTCGCCGAGTACAACGGCTCGGAACCACTTGCGCAAAGCTTCTGGCACGCCCACAACCTCAGAGGAGTAATCGCCGATCCCTTCATGGGCGGCGGTACGCCCTTGATCGAGGCCAATCGTTTGGGCTTCGGGGTCGTCGGGGCCGACGTCAATCCCATGGCCTATTGGATCGTTAAGCAGTCGCTCGGTCCGCTCGACATCCCGGTGTTTTTGGCCGCAGCGGACTCGGTGTGCTCAGAGGTCGATCGGTCGATCGCCAAGTTCTATCAAACGCGTTGTCTCGACTGCCAGCAACCTGCGACGGTGAAGTATTTCCTCTGGGTGAAGACCGAGGTTTGTCCGAACTGTAGCAGGGTCGTTGACCTCTTCCCCGGGTATCTGCTCGCCGAAGCGGTTCGCCATCCGAAACACGTCGTAGCTTGTCAGGGGTGCGGAACGCTCAACGAATACGACCATCAACCTTCTGCTGCTTTGCCCGCCGACTGCCGGGACTGCCGGAGGCGGGTCGTCGTCGAAGGACCGGCTCGTCGCCAGCGCATCTCGTGCCCAGATTGCGCGGCAGAGATACGCTTTGCCGACGGCAAGACGCCATATCCGCCAAAACACCGTATGTGGGCGATTGAATATCACTGCGCCGCCTGTCGCAAAGGACACCAGGGCCGCTTTTTCAAGAAGCCGGATGCCGAGGATCTCGAGCGGTTCCGTGAGGCCAACGCGTTGTTCGAAGAACGAAACGACTTGCCGATTCCGAGCGATGAGATTCCGGCAGGTGATGAAACCGACCGTCTTCACCGCTGGGGCTACTCGCGATATCGCCAAATGTTCAACAATCGCCAGCTCCTGGGATTGGGGCTGCTGCTTCGGGCTATTCAGAAGCTTGCAGCCGGAAATGTGCGGAGGGCCTTGCTGACGGTGTTCTCTGACGCTCTGCGCTACCAGAATATGCTCTGCCGCTATGACACCTATGCGCTCAAGTGCCAGGATATTTTTAGCGTTCATGGGTTTCCCGTGGGCCTAATTCAGTGCGAGAACAACCTCTTGGGCATTCCCAAGGTAGGGTCGGGATCGTTCCGCCATTTCGTCGAAAAGTACCGTCGCGCCAAGGAATATTGCCAGCGCCCTTTTGAGACGGAAACTAGGGGATCGCGGAAGGTCGTCACTCACATCGACAAAGAGACGATCACCGCGGAGGTCGTACCAGCCTTCCCGAAGTCCGAGCGAGAAGCGTGGCTGACCGCTGGAACGGCTACGGAGGCAAAACTCGAACCAGAGAGCCTTGACGGGATCTTCACCGATCCTCCCTACTTCGCAAACGTCCAGTACGCCGAGTTGATGGACTTCTGCTACGTCTGGCTGCGACTGGGGGTCGGGGACGAGGAGCCTTCCTTTAAACAACAGAGCACCCGAAACGCAAGGGAGCTCACCGGAAACGAAACGCTGGGACGAGACATCGAGCATTTTACTGGAGGGCTTGCGGAGGTTTTTCGGCACTACGCCCGGGCACTGAAGGAAACTGCGCCGCTCGTTTTCACCTATCATCACAACGATCCGGACGCGTACGTTCCCATCGTGGTCGCCATTCTCGATGCCGGACTTGATTGCACGGCAACGTTTCCGGCGGTCGCGGAAATGTCGGCATCGCTGCATATCCTGGGCACCGGCTCTTCGGTGCTCGACACGGTGTTTGTCTGCCGTCGAGGGCCGCGCAAAGGCGGATTCGATTTGAGGGCCGAGCTGCGCAAGGACGCCTGGGACATGCGCCGCGCCGAAGTCCGGGTAAGCGAAGGAGATCTGCGTTGCCTGTTGGCGGGACATCTGGCGCGTTTGGCAGTCAACGCATTGCGCGCCGAGTGGCGCGACGAATGGACGCTCACCGAAAAGATGGAGCGAGCGCAGTCGTTCCTTGCGGACTTTAAGACCGAGTCTGTTCCGGCAACGATCGTGGCCCACATTCTTGCCGAGCTCGCCTACGGCGAGCCAAACGAGACACAAACCCTTGCCGCGGCCGTTTGAGCTCGATCCCGAGTCGCTCAAGAGCCATCTGGAAGAGATGGTTTCCGCCACTTTCTCCGATCTTCAGTCTCAATTCTTGGTTCTGCCCAAAGGCCCGCACTTCGTCGAATACGCCGATTTTCAGAATGCCTATGAAACTCTCAAGCGCGAGACCAATGGGTTTGAGACGGTAACAGAAGACACAGTATGGGTCGCCCTGCGCAGATCTGCCCTCTCGTTCATGGTGCTGCGAACGATTCTGGGGGTGTCACCGCCCGAATGGGCCGATCTCGCGCGGACCGAGCGCAAGGTCGATGTTCCGCAAAATGTCGCACGGGATCTCGATACGCGTTGCCGCAAGGAACCCGCCTACTTCGAACGGCTCGCGAAGAGCGAGAGCACGACCACGAAGCGGGTCGCTGCCCTGATCTCGGTGGCGGTCTTTTATCTGACTCATGCCGGTGAGAAGGTGGCCGAGGATACCGTGCACCGTCTGGCCAAAATCGATACTACCGAAGGCCTCAACTCGCTCCGGCATGCCGCGTCGCACCATGTTCCGTATGCCGTGCTTCTGTATGAACGATATCTGGGCAGGCCCTTTGCAAGCCACCGTGATTCCGTGTCGGAATTTATCGGCGATGTCATGGAGAGCGCCATCGAGGAACGCTTGACCCGGTCACGCATCTCCTTTCGCAAAACCAAGAGAGCTGAGAGAATTCCGGGGTTTGATCAGGCTCCGGACTTCATCGTGCCGGACGAGATCAACCCTGCAGTGATCATCGAAGCTAAAATCACCGGAGACGACGGCACGGCCCGTGACAAGGTGACGCGTATTGAAAGACTGGCAACTATGCGCGACGAGAGAATTCGGAAACGGTTACCGGGCTTCGAAGTCGTCGCCTGTATCGATGGACGGGGCTTCGGAGTCCGCAGGGAAGATATGCGCAAAATGCTGCTGCGCACCGAAGGAAAAGTTTTCACATTGTCGACTCTCGATCAACTCGTCCAGCACACCCGGCTTCGCAACTTCCTCCCCCGAAAACCATAGCGGACGGTTGTTATTCCTTATGTCACAGACACGAGTCCCTCCGGCCGTTTCTTGAAATCACCGACTCGTCTTTTTGGTTGAGCATGTCGATCCGGCCGGCGCTAGCACGCCTCGCGCCACCCAAAGTCCGTGTCACTCGGACGTGCAGCCCGCGCAGGCCGGCTTTGAGCTCTCTCCGTTTCTCTTCTCTGTTTCGGGTCCCTGCTCCCTCGGCCTGGTGTGAAGGGGGCAGGAAGTCCCCGAAACAGGAGAAAAAACATGAAAATCGAACAAGCCAGAGAAGTCGCAACCAAGGCGCTGAAGACTCTCGCCGAGAGTCTTCGGCAGGGTGAGAGTGAAGTCCTTCGCAACTATCTTGCCGCCATGGGCAAGTTTCATCGCTATAGCGCGAGCAACGTTCTGCTAATCGTCGCGCAGCGGCCCGATGCGACGCGCGTCGCGGGATATCACACATGGAAGGAACTGCACCGCCAGGTCCTGCGGGGAGCCAAAGGCATCGTGATCTTCGCGCCGCTTGTGCGGCGAGTCGTCGAGCGCAGCGCGTGCGACGTGGAAACCGGGCGGCGGAACCTGGTCGGGTTTCGCGCGGCGGTGGTCTTTGACGTGGCCGATACTTCGGGAGATCCGCTACCGGAGTTCGCGAAGTTCGAAGGGAATCCCGGCGAGTATCTCGACCGGCTGAAAACGTTCGTCACTCAGTCGGGATGTGCGCTCGAGTATTCGACGAGCATTCTTCCCGCGCAGGGCCAGTGTTCGGCAGGTAAGATCATTCTGCTACCGGGATTATCTGCCGCCGAGGAGTTCCACGTACTGACGCACGAGCTCGCGCATTCGCGGCTGCACTTTACGGCGCGACGCGCCGAGACGACCAAGTGCATGCGGGAAACTGAGGCTGAGTCGGCCGCCTTCGTTGTCAGCCAGGCGATCGGACTCGACACGAACTCAGCTTCGTGGGACTACGTGAAGCTCTATAGCGGCGACACGGAAACGCTCGCCCAGTCGCTCGGCCACATTCAGCAGGTGAGCGCGGATATCCTGTCCGGGATCACGCCCCCGTAGGAGGAGACGTGATTCCGTCGATCGCGGCGCTTCGTCCGCGGGCACACGGAGGCTGGTCCGGACGCATTGACGGGTATGCGGATACGCCACCGCCTCGCTGAATAGCGCTCCCAAAATCGTCCGGCTAGCGACTCAATCGGCGCTTCGCCTCCGATGTTTTCTCAAATGTTACAATGGCTACCACGATGGATATTCCAGTCATTAGGACCCCAAATCTATCGGAACAGTTGACCACCTAGCAGACTTCATCAAAGTGTCGGGTGATTGGCACGGCAAGAATTCCCAGCCTAGTACCGGGATACTGAGCCACCTATGGTATCGCGGCGTAAATCAGCATTTCGATTCCCAAGCTCCGGTCTACCGAGCGAAGGGAGAAATACGCTCAAAAAACGATTGACGGAGCCGATGTTGTTAGAGATGTCCGGTTATCCGACCAACAAGAGTTGATTATTCAAGGGCGATGAGAGAGTTCAGTTGATTTTTGCGAAAGTCTCGTTGCGAATCTGATCGTTCCAGCCCGCGAACACGCTTAAACCGGAAGGGTGGTCTTTGTTATCCCTACCGAAGGAGAGAGTTATTCCATAACCAGCGTCAAACTCGTTCTGAACGATCGGTTTCAGTTTAATCGGTGCGTCCGAATTCATCCTCAGTATTAGACTTCCGTTCTCTACAGAGAGCCTGTACGTGGCATCGAGTTCGTTGCTCCGATAGACCCCGGCGTAGGCTGCGAGCGCCTCATCATCGGCGCGAAAATCCCCGATTCTTTTGCCCTCGAAGGTGACCTCGTTGTTGTATACGACGGTCACGTTCATCGCGCCATCGGTGTCGCTTGAAAACGTAAAGGTTCCGCCCACAATCTCATCCTCGAATCGGTTCGCCCCGATAGGCTTGAGGCGGTCGCCCTGCTCAATGAGATTTCCGCCCTCGGAGGCGAAGGAAACCAAGAAATGCCTCTGGGAGTCGAAGTATTTCCCTGCGAAGAGAGCGGGATCCGAACCGGAAGCGATGGCTACGTTCTGTTCTCGTTGTAGTTCCTTCTCTAGGTAAATATCCGCAACTTTGTGCGTCAGGCTGTCTGGATCGGCACTAGACAGATTGCAGAGGCACACCACTGAAAACTTCTGTTCTGGGAACCGGATGATTTCGGTCTGATACCCAAAAAGAGCGCCTCCATGTTCCACGATTGGCAATCCGCGATAGGTATTCAAGAGAAGCCCAAGCGCATAGTTGCTCTCCGCACCGCCATTCAGAATTCCACGAGTTTGCATCTCCTTGAGAAGTGTTCCCTTGCCGAGTTTATTCTGATAGAAATTCCGGTCCCACAAAAGCAAATCGTCAACACTGCTCATTAATCCACCACCGCCGACCGTGTCGTAGTCGGTTGACCAATTCACGAGAAATGTCCCGTGTTTTCCTGCGCTGTACGCGGCGACACGTCCGGGCACAACCACTGTGTGATCGTCGTAGAAACGTGTATGCACCATTCCTAGCGGCCGGAAAATGTTCTGGGCGGCAAACTCCGACAAGGGCTGTTTGGTCGCCCGTTTCAGCACCTCGGCGAGAAGAAAATAGTTCGTGTTGCTGTATAGGTACTCTCCTTGCGGACTGTAATTGAGGGCTTTCTGGCGGACGATTAGGTCCATCAACTCCACATTGGAATGCAAGCCCGCTGGGTTGCGCCCGGAAATCACAAGTAGGCTGAGCACATCAGGAAAGCCGCTCGTATGATGCAGCATCTGTCGGAGAGTGATGCGCTGCCCGTAATCTGGAATCTCCGGAATGTACGTTCGAACATCATCATCGAGGGAGAGATAGCCTTGCTCCGCAGCAAGAACAACACTGGCAGCTGTGAATTGTTTCGAGACGGATCCCATGTAGAACACTGATTGGGTTGAAAGCGGAACGCCGAGTTCGAGGCTGCCCATGCCATAGGCTTTGCGATAGACAAAACTCCCGTTCCGTATCACTCCAAGAGCGCAACCGGGGGAATCGGGTTTGTCGTAGATCGCAAAAAGCTGATCTACACGTTGCTCGACATTGGTACTTGGTTCCGGCACGTTGGCTGGCAGCGCGAGGAAAACACCCAGGATTACGGCAACGAGTCTCATCTGAGATTCTTCGTGATCCGGGGCCGACTATATCACAAAGGATATTGAGCTCTCACGCTAGCGCGTTGACCACACGAGTGAACTTGGCGTGTTCCATTCCACGAAATTCCACACGCGAATCACATTTATCAGCGGCGTTTAATTGGCGTAACGAAACTGTGCACCTAATTTAACGCGACTTAACCGGATTTCACCTCGTCAAACGATGCGACGAGCTTTCGTAAGACCAGGCAGACACGGGAGATAGAGCTACGAAGTATTGTGTAGACCATCGCGGGAATTCACAATGGACGCAGGTTCCATTTAATTCCGGCGAATCTCGGAGCCCGGTTGCGAAATACCGCCAGCAAACTAAAGCATTAGCATTTCGAAGCGTGCAGATGCTGGACACGGTTGCGTGCTTATATATCTTCGCTCGCAACCGAGTGTGCATTCGGCGTCGGGCAGTCTTGATCGCGGCATCGACAGCACGGCAGAAGCAGCGGGGGTGGTCCCTTTTTCGCGTGCGTATCCGCATACCCCCGGACGCATTGACTCGCCTCACCCCGTGGCGTAGCATCCTCGCTGAACGGTGACTCTACCAAGTTGTAATCCCCGCCCACCGTGCTGGTCGGCTTACCGGACGTAGGGTTTGGACGGTCCATCGGGCAGCGGCATGACCTATACATCTCAACCCGTTTACTCTCGCGACGCGCGCCGGCGCGGAGTGTACGCCGGCTCCGTACTGATCTCCCTCGCCATTGCCACTCTTCTAGTGGGTGCGTTCCTGCCGCGGCTCTACAACCGCCCGTCCTCTTTCCTTCTACTGACGCTAGTCCTCGTTGCGCTCGCTGCGGCGATTTTCCTCCACGTTCGCTTTTTGATCCTGGCGCGACGCCAGCAGCGCGAAACGGTCAGGGCCTTGTCGACGACCGAACATGAGTTTGAGGCGATCTTCGACAGCGCGCTGGATTCGCTTCTCATTCTGAACGACCGAGCCGATTGCGTGGAGGCGAATCCCGCTGCGCTCGCGCTTCTCGGAACTCCGCGCGAGGAACTCGTCGGTCATCCGATTCGCGACTTCGAGCAAGATCAAGCAGATTCCCTCCTCGGTCGGCAGGACGGCCAGGGCGAGGTGCAGATGGTTCGCAAAGACAACCGATCCATCTTCGTTGAATACAGCGCCAAGGCGAACTACCTGCCGGGGCGACACTTCGTTGTCCTGCGAGACATCACGGAAAGAAAACGCGCGGAAAAGGCGCTTCGCGAGAGCGACGAACGCTATCAGCAGATGGCCGACAACATCGGGGAAGTTTTCTGGATGCTCGATGCCGAGACCAAGCACGTGATCTCGGTTAACCGGGCGTTCGAGACCATCACGGGCCGTCCCTCAGAGACATTGCGCGCGAATCCCACTTCGTATCAGGAGCTATTTCACCCCGAGGACCGGGTACGTGTTCTCGCGCGTCTTGAGGAAGCCGCCACAACGGGACAGTTCGATGAAGAATTCCGGATCGTGCGCCCGGACCACGCGATCCGCTGGATTTGGGCGCGCGGCTTTCCCGTAAGAGAACAATCCGGGGTAATTCGCCGCCTTGTGGGAACGGCTCAAGACGTCACGGCAAGAAAGTCGGCCGAAGAACAGATGTCCAGGAACTTGGCGCTTGCCGAGTCCGCGCGGGCCGAGGCGGACGCGCTTCGCAGAACGACTCTGGCGCTCACCCAAAATCTAAGCATGAATTACGTCCTCGATACCTTGCTCCAGTCACTCTTGGAGATCGTTCCCTGCGACTCGGCCCAAGTGCTTCTCGTCGAGACCGATGATCGTCTCTTCCTCGCAAGAGACCGTCGTTCCAAGCAAGATACCCGTCGCGCTCCGCGGCCCCAGATGACTTGGAACGCTCCCGAACACCCTCCTCTCATGCACGTTCTCACCACCCGCAACACTCTGCTCGTGCGAAACACCGCCGAGCATCTTGACTGGCCTCGATTCAAAGGGCACACGCACTTCCATTCCTGGCTTGGCGTTCCGCTCATTGCTTCACACGAGGTGCTTGGCGTCCTGTGCCTCGGCGACTCGCAAGCGTATGTCTTCACCCAAGAACACCTGCGTCTCGCGAAGTCGCTCGCAATTCCGGCCGCCGTCGCGATCCAGAATGCGCGACTTTACGAGCGCGCCGAGATTTACGGGGCCGAACTTGAAAGGCGCCTTGAGGATCTGAAACAGGCCCAGCAGGCGCTCGAACAGTCCCAAAGAAGTCGGGCCGCGGAGCGCTGAGGAATGAATCGGAAGGCTCAGGTCGTTCTTCACGACATACTCTGCGCGTCCTTCTTCTGATAGAGGCGCTCCTACCGATCTAGATGGGAGTGCCACGGCCCGTTCGATCCTCCGATTCATATGCGTAGTTATCCCGAGTGTCGATGGAAATACGCCTATCACTTCGCCCTGGCCATGTTCGATGTCATTCCGGGCCCGAGGAGTGAGCCCGGCTGGACCGCGGGTTCTTCAAGCTCTGGCGTCCCCAAATTGGATCGGCCAAGGCTCACGGAGATCCGTCTGGCTTAACCGGATTCGCGGAATCATCGCGTCGCCGGTCCTTTCCAGATCCATCATCGCGTGCTTTCTGAATTCCGCGGATGCACCAGTCTCTCGACAAAAGCATCCAGAGCTTTCCGGTCCGCAAACACCGCCCTCGTCCTCCGGTCGGTGCTATCAGCGCTCTGTCCGATGAGCCGAAGTCACTTTTCAGCTACTTGGTCCTTTCTCTGCCGCTCACTTTCCTGAGCACTGCGTCGGGCTCGTTCCTAGCGCCCGGCAGCTTCGCGGCTTCTGCTTTCCCGGTTCCTCCCGAAGAACGTGGGTCCCTCCCGGAATGCAGCCGCTCGCTTTGGGAGCAGTAGCCCTCCTTTGGGGTGCCCCAGGAAAATGGGGCAGAAAAAGGAGAAATACCATGTACCTCAATGCAGTGACAATCGTCGGATTCGTCGGAGCAGATCCCGAGCAGCGGCAGGCGAAGGGCAACGGCACGAAATTCACCGTTCTTTCGGTCGCGACGCAGCGCTCATGGAAGAACGCGCAGGACGAGTGGACTTCCAAGACCGAGTGGCACCGGGTGGCCATCTTCCGCTCCCGGCTGTCGGAGTTCGTTCTCGCGAACGTCAAGAAGGGCTCGCACGTTCTGGTCGAAGGCAGTCTCATCAGCTCGTCCTACGCGCGGGCGAACGGCAAGGGCAAGAAGGCCGAGACCGTGAAGCTCACGTCGTGGTCGATCAGCGCCGACGCCGTGCGCAGGCTCGACCGCGGGGAACCCGAGCCGGGCGCTTCCACACCGGAAGCTCCGGCGCCATCCGATGAATCGGCTGACCTGTAGAGTCACTTCACATCGGGCCCCGGCAAATGCCGGGGCCTTTTTTTGTTCGCTGTTTTGGAGGTGGCCTCAATTCCGACCAGGAACGAGGAATCTTGCCGCTCTCACCGGCCCGCGTAGCAGGATACGCGCTCCGTCGGCGGCCGGAGTTCCGGCCAGGCGGACGGATGTCAAGACTTGGGGACCCCGGAGCGCGCCATGATTACCGGGTCGAACTGCCACTGTCTAGTTTGCCGGCTCGAAGCGAGTCTCATCGCCGAACTCGAACAGGAAAGCGCGGGCAGGGAGTGCGGCCTGCTTGCGGCTTCAAGCCGCGTCTTAGCGTCTTTCCCCTCGCCTCTCGATCTCGTACGGGAACTCCACACGCACGACGATGCCAACGTCAGCACGTCGTCCGACGCCCTGCTCCTGGAGCTTCTCAAGCAGCACGCCTCCGCGCCGACGAGGTCGCTCTGCCAGCGACTTCTCTTGCTGGTCTTTATTCCGACCATTCATCGCACCGCGAGTCACGTTCGAGCGGTGTTTCCAACGCTAGCGCACGACGACGCCGCACAGCACGTGGTCTGCGTGTTCCTTGAATTCCTGGGTTCCCCGGAACTTCAAACACGGCGATCGCACCTGGCCTTTGCCGTTGCCCGAAAGTTGCGCAGACAGGTGTTTCGCTGGGCGATTCACGAATCCCGCGGTGCGGCACCCGAAGAGGGCGCCGCAGACCCAATTACGGATGTTGAGGAGGCGCCTCGTGAGGAACCGCAATATGCCGAAGTCTTTCTTCGGCAGTTCTTGGACAATTGCCAAAAGATGGGATCGCTAACACTCGAGGAACGCGACCTGCTGGTTAGGTTCAAGATTGAAGGCGTTACGCACCAGGAACTCGCGGGCCGCAACGGGAATTCTGCCCAAGGGGTGCGGCACCGAATCCGGCGATTGCTCAATCGGCTTCGGAGTCTCGCGCACGAGTCGCGGTGGCAACACGCTCCCGAGCAGCTCGAACTTTTCCCCCGGTGAGCCCGATTACGTCCGTATGTCACGGTTGTGCATCTTGTGCGCGGGTTATCGGTCGATGAGCACCACCAGAAAAATATTTCGCCAGTACCGAACGCTTTTTCTTTTTCTTGGCTGATTAGTATAGTGAGGGGAGTTCCCGCCCGTTACTCCCGCGAACAGAGCGGCGCCGAGTTCATCGGCCGTTTGTTCTGTGTCGCGTACGGCCCGCTGAAGGGACGCACGCGATTGGGGGACTACGCTGTCATGGAGCATATGCTCCACGTGTGCCTGGACAAGAGTCCAGGAACGGGCGAAAACAGTCGTCCCCTCAATCGCCACCTGCTTCCCTTCTCCGGGCTCAAACCGCGGGGACTCCCTCTCGACGCTTTCGTTTTCAACAACAGGGAGAACCCAATGATGAAACGCTTTCTTTGCAGGTTTTTGGTTCCGTCCTGGGAACGGAACTTCGCGGTCGCAATCGGACTCACCCTTCTTGTCGCAGTTCCCGCCTTCGCTCAGGGCGCCAACTCCCCGTGGGAGAACGCCGTCAACGTCCTGATGACCGCTTTCACCAGCACCATCGCGCGCGGACTGTCGCTGGTCGCGATCGTCGTCTCCGGTCTCACGTTCGCATTTGGCGAGGGGGGATCCAAAAGGGTGCTGGCCGGGGTGCTGTTCGGCGTCGGCATGGCCATCGCGGCCGTGAACTTCCTGGCCTGGCTTTTTCCGGGAGCCTGATCGGCGGAGCAAATGGCGGAAACAAGGCGATTCAACAGACTGCATCGGTCGCTCTCCCGGCCACTCACGATCCTGGGTGCGGAGCGAAAGCTGTTCTTCTTCGCCATGTGCCTCGGCGCGGCGACCTTCAACCTGCTGGGCAGCTTGCTCGGCGGCCTGCTGATGTTCCTGCTGCTCTACTTCGTGGCTCGATGGGCGACAGCGACCGATCCGCAGATTCTTCGGTTCTTGTTAACAGCGGCCAGGCTGCGCCGTGAGTACGACCCGATGAAGTTTCACCCGATTGCGGTTCGAAAGGATGGCCATGTTGAGGCTTAGCCGGATCTTCAAGAACTACGCCGAGACAGGGTCGCTTGGTGAGCAGGTAAATCTCTACGGGTTCCTGGGCCCAGAGGTTTTCCTGACAAAGTCGGGCGAGGTGGGAGTGATTTTGGAAGTACGGGGTGTTGACTACGAGTGCCTCGATCAGGCGTCGGTTGACGGGTTGACCAAGCGCCTTGAGTCGGCGCTGAAGCTGTTTGATGAGAACTGCCGGGTCTATCAGTACCTGTTCAAGCGGAACAACGAAACCATTCCGTACAAGCTCTACGGCAGCCCCGTCGTGGATGCGGCCATCAAGAACCGCATCGCCTACCTTGCGAGCAAGGCGGACACGCTGTTTTCGCTCTCGGTCCACTACGTCGTGCTCTACCGAGGATTTGAGGCCGCACAAAGGTTCGCGGGCGTGCTGCAGGGGTTCTCAAAAGGCCCCAAGAGAGGCTTCACCGAGCTTGCGGCGCAACTGTCTTCGAAGAAACAAGTCCTCGTGCTCGGGAAAGGGGTGGAAGACGCGCAATCCGTGCTCCTGCGGAAAGCGCACGGATTCATCCTGCAGGTAAGCGACTTCCTGTCCGTTCGCATTCTCGACAAACAGGAGGCTTTCCGGATCCTGAAGCGTACTTTGAACTTCGATCCCCAAAAGCTCTCGCTCGCCCGGCTCAAGCACGACACGTTTCTTGACTACTACCTCCCGGAATCACACCTCGAATGTCATCGCCGGCACCTACGCGTCGACGATTACTACGTCAAGGTCCTGACGCTCAAGGAGCCCGCCTCGCAGAGTTTTCCGCACATCTTCAAGCGCCTCCTTGAAGTCGAAGCGAACTTCCAGGTGGTGACGGAATGGAAGCGGGAAGACTCCGGAAAGATGCGCCGGACCATACAGGCCAAACGCCGCCATTTTCACAACACCAAGCGCTCGTTTTTTAGCCAGGTGAACATGAATGACGCCCCTGCGCAGGACATGCTCCTTGATGACTCCAAGGAATCGCAGGTCCGGGAACTCGGTGAGGGAATCAAGGAGATCGAACTCCAGGGAAACTACTTCGGCCAGTTTTCACTCACCGTG